>ERZ1026864.1256-NODE-1256-length-13078-cov-14.916379_pt1 | contig 13078 bp, 25 predicted proteins | sample MGYA00380162_ERZ1026864 | MGnify/ENA primary metagenome ERZ1026864 (study PRJEB33269, sample SAMEA4719798) | human gut metagenome | biome: human-associated habitat; feature: organic feature; material: feces | place: Cameroon | collected 2013-10 ... | reverse complement strand
TTTAAAAGGAGATCTATTTATTATGATGAAGGAAAATTCTAAGAAAGTTTTGAATTATTTGAAGGAAGTCAATGGTCAGGATGTTACTGCCGCTGATGTCGCCGCTGCTCTCGGTCTTGAAAAGCGTTCTGTTGATGGTATTTTCACCTCTGCTATCCAGCGCAAGGGCCTTGGTGTTCGTACCGCTGCTGAAATCGAGATTGAAGATGGAACTCACAAGCAGGTTAAGTTCCTTTCTCTTACCCCAGCCGGTATGAGTTTTGACCCTGATGCTCCCGACGCTGAGTAATTAAGATATATTAAGGGGTAGATTTATTAATAATCTACCCCTTTTAATTATAATATGCCTTATTTATTTTGTTTAATATCATTGCTAATTGGTGGATTAATTGTTTATCTTGTTCTTTAGCCTAAAATTAAAAAAACTAAAGAATATGATTTAGATATTGAAAGATTAAATAATAATTTATACGCCGAAAAACAGCAATTAGAAAAAGCAACTAAAGAATTACAAATTGATTTAAGCTCTTTATAGGGTAAAAGAGAAGAAATTCAATCTAGTATTTCTGCTTTAGAATAGCAAGCAAAAGAATCAGCTGATATTTTCTATAAGAAAAATATGGAATTAGCGCAAGTTAATTTAGATAAATCTTTAGAAAATGCTAGTAATTATTATAATGCTCAAGCAGAATAGTATTAGAGTGATTACCAAAATATAATGGCGGATTGTGCGCAATCTATTTCTAATTTAATTGCTGAGAAAAAAATTGAATTAGATAAACTAGATAAAGCAATCCAAGAGCAATAGAAAAAAGTTGATGCTTCTATTGAAGCAAGTAAACGAGCCGAAGAAATTCGGATAAAAAATGATTTTTATAAATTAGTTCTTCCAGTAGAGGATTTAGATGAAATAGAAGAATTGCGTGAAGTGGGTAAACATTTGCGTAACCCAGAACCTCTTAATAAAGTTATTTGGAAATGTTATTATGAAAAACCTACAACTGATTTAATTGGTCGTGTAATTGGGTCTGGAATCCATACTGGTATTTATAAAATTACAAATTTAAATAATAATATGTGCTATGTCGGTTAGGCAGTTAATTTAGCTGACCGATGGAAATAGCACATTAAACGCGGAATAGGTGCGGAAACGCCAACCCGCAATAAATTATATCCTGCTATGTTGGCTATTGGAGTAGAAAATTTCAGTTTTGAAGTAATTGAAGAATGTTCTCGAGAGTAGTTAGATGCTAGAGAAGATTATTGGCAAGATTATTTTAAAGCAAAAGAATTTGGTTATAGTATTAAGTAAAGGGTAATTTTATGTATAGAGTTATTGATAAACGTGGTACAGGTAAAACTGGTAGATTATTTTTAATTGCTAAAGATACTAATGCTACTATTGTATGTTCCAACCCTGCTATGATGTAGGATAAAGCATTAAGATATGGATTTAAAGATTTAAATTTTATGTCTTATGCTGATTTTGTTAATCATTACCAAGGAAGAAGCTCAGAACAAAAATTTTTAATTGATGAAATTGAAGTTTTAGTTCGCGGACTTGGTAATGTGATTGGTTATTCTCTTTCGGAGGATGAAGATTAATGTCAATTGTAAGCAATGTAAAAATTTATGATTTAGATGAATGTCTTGTTGCTGCTGGATACCCAATGCGTACCGTTGCAGAATAGCATCCAGTGACAGAGCAAGATAAAAATAGAGGGTCAAATTTAGTTAAAGCTACTAAGGATGGCAATACTGCCCATAGTCAATTTTTAACTGGTATTAGAGTTAATTTTGATTTAACTTGTAGTAATAAAATGTGGGTTGAAGCAGAACGCTATAGATTCTTAGAATTTGTTAGTTCTCAATCAACTATGCATCGTATTACTAAATTTGATTTAAACCAAGCATATAATAAATATGTTGATAAACGTATTGTTGAAATTATGAAAGAAAAAGTCAAAGAATACAATGCGTTTATTGAAGTGCGGGAAGCGGCGAAAGGTCATCCTGAAGTAGTCGCTGAATTGAATAAAATTCTAAAAGAAATGTATTTAGAAATTCTTTATTCTAATCCTGCTGGATTTACTCTCACCGCCCGTATGACCACTAATTATAGATGTTTAAGAAATATCTATAAACAAAGAAAAGATCATAGATTACCGGAATGGCGAGAGTTTTGTAAATGGATTGAGACTTTACCTTATGCTGAAGAATTCTTGATTAATTAATCGTTAGTTGATTTTTCTTAATAAATATGTTATAATATTTATACAAGGTAAAGAAAGTGAGTAAAAATTAATGAGTAAAAAATAGGAATTTGTAAAATTCGTTGAAGATTTAATTAATAACGCTACTAATAATGGTATTTCAACAGAAATGAATGAAGATGCTGAACTTTATTGGAATGCATTGAAAAATGAAGAAGAAGTTGAAAAACCATTATTTACTGATAGTGGTAAGCAAATTCTTCAATGGATGAAAGACAATCAGGACCAAGTTATGGTTAAATCAAGAGATATTGCTGAAGGCTTATTTATTTCAAGCCGAGCAATTTCTGGTTCAATGCGTAAATTGGTATCTGATGGATTCGTAGAAAAAGTGAGTCAAAATCCAATTGTTTATACTTTAACAGAAAAAGGTAAAAATATTGAAATTGTGTAATTATTAAGGAGAAAATAATTTTATGAAGAAAACTATGGAAAATGTAACTCATATTGAAGGTATTTTGTATGAACATAATTTGGAATCAAAGGTTTCTGGACCTAATTCTAAGACTCCTGGTACTTCTTTTATTTCTGGTACTATTAGCATCGCTACTGATGATGCTTTAACTAATATTGTTCAAGTTCATTTTACTTATGTAACTCCTACAACTGCTAAGGGAAGTGCAAATGCTACTTATATTCTTCTTCAGAATATTATTGATGGCTTAGTAGGTACTTATATGAAGGATGGTCCTGATAAGGCCGCTAAACTTCGTGTTGATTCTGCTATTGGTCTAAATGAGTTCTATTCTGATCGTAATGGTAAGTCAGAGCTTGTTAGCACTAAGCGCAATGAAGGTGGATTTGTTCATCTGACTAATACTTTAGCAGAAGATGAAAAAGTAAGAAATACTTTTAAGTGTGATATGGTTATTACTGGTGTAACTCATATTGATGGTGATGAAGAAAAGAAACTTCCTGAGAAGGTAATTGTTAAGGGAGCAATTTTTGATTTCCGTAAAGCTTTATTGCCAGTTGAATTCTCTGCCACTAACCCAGGAGCTATGGCTTATTATGAAGGACTTGGTGCTTCTAATTCAGAGCCAGTATTTACTAAGGTTTGGGGTCGTCAGGTATCCGAAACTATTGTGCGTGAGATTCGTGAAGAATCTGCTTTTGGTGAAGATAATGTCCGTGAAGTACAGACTACTCGTAAGGACTTTGTAATTACTGGTGGCGCTAAGGACCCATATCCTTGGGATGAAGAAGAGTTCCTGACTGCGAAGGAATTAACTGATGCTATGACTCAGCGTCAGACTTATCTTGCTACTATTAAGCAAAGACAAGATGAATACAAGGCCGCTAAAAATGCAAGCATCGCTGCTCCTGCTCCCGGTGGATTTAATTTTTAATAAATAGCCAATAGATGATGGCCTCCTTAGAGGTCATCATGCTAAACTAAATATATTATATGATGATGATGTTTTGTTAAATAAAGAAGAAATAGAGAAATTACTAAATGAATATTGTAAATCATTTGATTTGGAGAAAAAGGAGAAAATTAAATAATGGCTATTAATCTGTTAGATCTTACTCCTCATAAGGTTAGTCGTGACCTTTCTGGATATATTACTTATATTTATGGTGCTGAAAAATCTGGTAAAACTACTTTTGCTTCTCATATGCCTTCAGCATTGATTTTAGCTTTTGAACGTGGATATAATGCTTTACCTGGCGTATTGGCACAAGATATTACCTCTTGGGGTGATATGAAGCAAATTCTTCGTGAATTGAAAAAGCCAGAAGTAAAAGAGAGATTTAAGTCTGTTGCAGTAGATACAGTTGATATTGCTGGATAGTTTTGTGAAAAATATATTTGCGCACAGAATAGTGTAGATACTCTTTCTGGTATTCCTTATGGACAAGGTTGGACTCTTGTAAAGAAAGAGTTTGAGGAAATGTTTAGAACTATTGCTCAGCTTGGTTATGCTGTTGTCTTTATTTCTCATAGTAAAGACAAGACTTTTAAAACTAAGACTGGTGTAGAGTATAATCAAATTGTTCCTACTTGCCCTACTTCTTACAATGATATTGCTAAGAATATGGCTGATATTTATGCTTATGCTGAGAAATATACTGAAAATGGTGATGCTAAAGTCCGTTTAATCTTGCGTTCTGTTGATAATAGTGCTGAGACTGGTTGCCGTTTTAAGTATATTGTTCCTTCTATTGAGTTCTCTTATGAGAATTTGGTTAAGGCATTAAATGATGCTATTGATAAGGAAGCTCAAATGTATGATAATAAATTTGTCACTGATCAGCGCGAAGCGACTTCTATTGCTAAGACTTATGATTATGATGCTTTAATGGCTGAATTCCAGGAATTAGCTGGTGATTTGATGGCAAAGAATTCTGAGTATTATGCTCCTCGTGTCACAAGAGTTATTGAAAAATATCTCGGTAAGGGCAAGAAAATTTCAGAGGCTACGATGGACCAGGCAGAGTTCATTAGCTTAATTATTAATGAGATTAAGGAAGAATTGGTTCCCAAGTCTTAATAAGATAAACCCAAGGCGAGATACAAATCGCCTTGGGTTGATTTTTTTATTATTTTATGCTATAATATATAAAAGAAGAATTTTATGAAAGGTGTGGATATATGGCTCATAAAGTAAAATGTATTTATTGTTAGCAAACATTTGATAGAGATAAATATCCATATATTCAAGTATCTTCTAGACGGTATGCTCATCCTGCTTGCGCACAAGCAGAAAATAAAAAGAAACAAGAAGAAGAAAATGACAAAGAAAAATTTGAAAAATATGTAATGGATTTGTTAGATGAAACTTATATCAATGCTCGCGTGCGTAAACAAATGAATACATTTATAGAAGACTATAATTATACTTATTCAGGGATGTTAAAAGCTCTTGTTTATTTCTATGAAGTAAAAGGAAATAATAAAGCAAAAGCTAATGGTGGTATAGGAATTATTCCATATATTTATAAAGATGCTTATAATTATTATTATAATTTATGGATGGCACAACAGTCGAATCAAGGTAAAATAATACAAGATTATGTACCAAAAGAAAAAATAGTAATAATTCCATTACCAAAGCGTATGCCTATGAAACGAAGACTATTTACATTCTTGGATGGTAAGGAGAACTAGAGTGAGTAGTAAATATGTTGATTCGACTGCTATTATGTAGGTAATTGGTTGTGTTTTTAATACTCCTCAATTACTAGATTTAACTGATAAATATACTATAACTGATGAAGATTTTGCTGATCAATTTCATCGAATAGTTTTTGGAGCTATTTATAAAATTCATGAATTAGGCGCTGAAAAAATTACATTAGAAAATATTTCTGATTTTTTAGCAGACCGTCCTAAATATGAAGGAATTTATAAAGCTAACAAAGGTGAAGAATGGCTATTAAAAGTAGCTGAAAATTCTAAAATTTTGTCTTTTGATTATTATTATGGTCGTTTAAAAAAGATGTCATTACTCCGTGCTTATGATAATTATGGTATTGATGTATCTTTTATATATGATCCTGATAATATTTTAGATGTTGAAAAAAAGCAATTACAAGAAGAAAATTTAGATAATTCTACATTAGAGCATATTGCACAATTAGTAGATGACAGAATAGATGAAATTAAATACGAATATGTAAATAATGTAGAAGGTGTCGCAGTTCAAGCAGGTACAGGAATATTTGATTTAATTGAATCTCTTAAAGAACATCCAGAAGTAGGAAGTCCTCTATATGGCCCGTTAATTAATACAGTTACTCGTGGCGCTAGATTGCGAAAATTTTATTTGCGGTCTGCTGCTACTGGTGTTGGTAAGACTCGTTCTATGATTGCTGATGCTTGTAATATTGCTTGCAATAAAATATATAATGAAAATTTTGGTTGGATTAAAAATGGTGTTAGTGAGCCAGTTCTTTATATTGCAACAGAACAAGATTTAAGTGAAATTCAAACAATGATGTTAGCTTTTCTTTCTAATGTTAATGAAGAACATATTATAAATGGCTCATATGAAGGTGATGAAGAAGAAAGAATAATTCAGGCAGGATAGATTATTGAAGATAGTCCTATTTATTTGCGAGAATTACCTGATTTTTCATTACAAGATGTAGAAAACGAAATTAAAAAAGCAATTAGAGATTATGGAGTAAAGTATATTTTCCATGATTATATCCATACAAGTATGAAAATTTTAGAAGAAATTACTAAACGAAGTGGTGGAGTCAAATTGCGTGAAGATAATATTCTTTTTATGCTATCAACTCGTTTAAAAGATATTTGTAATCAATATGGAGTTTTTATTATGTCTGCTACATAGTTAAATGGTGATTATGTAGATTCTAAAACTCCTGACCAAAATTTACTTCGTGGTGCAAAATCAATTGCTGATAAAATTGACTATGGTTCAATTTTATTAAATGTTCAAGATGATGATTTAATTGCTTTAAAAGATATACTAAGCGCTAATTTATTTGATACCCCTACTATTAAAATGTCTGTTTATAAAAATAGACGTGGTAGATATAAAGGAATAATTTTATGGTGTAAAGCAGATTTAGGTGTATGTAGAATTACTCCTATGTTCTGTACTACATATAATTATGAATTAGTGCCTATTGATGATATGAGAATTATGATTGAAGAAGAATCTGCTTTTTGAAAGGAAAATATATTATGAACAAGAAAGAAATTATTGGTGGAACTATTGAATATAAGATGCCTAAAGAAATGGCTAGTATGTATTTAAAGACTGCTAAAGGAGAATTTGCTAAAAAGCATCCACAAGAATATCTTATTAAGGTAGTTAATGAAGAGTTTGGTATTAAAGGCACTTGCATTAATGTGATTACATTCTAATGATAGTATTTGATAAATTAGAAATAAGACAAGCATTAACTCTTGATAATATTTTTGATTTATTAATTGAATGGGGCGGAGATCCCGAATACACTGATTTTGGGATAGTCTCTGCTACCATTTGTCATAATCATCCAGGGGAAGGTAGCCGTAAATTATATTATTATGATAATACAGGGCTATTTAAATGTTATACTGGATGTGATTCTACTTTTGATATATTTGAATTATGTTCTAAGATTATGAATATCCAATTTGCTGAAACATTTGATTTAAATGATGCTGTATTATGGATAGCTCGTAGATTTGGGCTATCAGGTATGATTAAAGATGATGATGAAGGTAAAACTTTAGATGATTGGAAAGTTCTTTCTAATTATGCTAAAATTCAAGAAATTGAATTAAAAGATAGTAGAACGATGCTAAAAACTTATGATGATTCAATATTATCAAGATTAAATTATAAAATAAAACTTAGTCCTTGGTTAAATGAAGGAATTTCGCAAGAAGTTCTTACCAAGGCACATATAGGTTATTATCCAGGAGGAGATTAGATTACCATTCCGCACTATGATGTAAATGGTAATTTTATAGGTTTGCGCGGACGTTCAATGTGTAAATCCGAAGCAGAGGTATATGGTAAATATCGTCCTATTAAAATCAATAATCAATTATATAATCATCCTCTTGGATTAAACTTATATGGGTTAAATTGGAATAAACAAGCTATTCAAAAGATGAAAAAAGTAATTGTTTTTGAATCTGAAAAATCAGTTTTAAAATATGCTACTTATTTTGGATGGAATAATAATATTTCTGTAGCTTGTTGTGGTAGTAATATTTCTTCCCATCAAATCCAATTATTATTAGATTGTGGCGTAGAAGAAATTATTATTGCTTTTGATAGATAGTTTTAGACAATTGGTGATGATGAATTTAAACATCTTAAAATTAATTTACTAAAGACTAGAACTAAATATAAAAATTTTGTTACTATATCTTTTATATTTGATAAAAATATGATAACTCAATATAAAAATAGTCCAATAGATGAAGGAAAAGAAAAATTTCTTCAACTATTTAAAGAAAGGATTTTGATTTAAATGTTTGAAAAAGTAAATCCTGCTCATCCTGATAAAATTGCTGATAGAATTGCCGGTGCTTTAGTAGACCTTGCTTATAAAAATTAGGATAATCCTCAAGTGGCAGTTGAAGTTCTAATCGGTCATGGTGAATGCTATATTACTTCAGAGTCTTCTTTTATATTTAGATTTCAAGAAGTATCAAAAATTGTAAAAAGAATATGTCCTGAAGTAAAACATGTTTTTTTAGGGTATCATTCTTAGGATAAGAACTTAGCTAATAATCAGACTACTTTAAGATGTGGAGATAATGGAATTTTTAAAGGCACTCCTATTACTGAAGAACAAAGTGATTTATCTAAAATTGCTCGAAATATTTATAATAAATATTAGTCTGACGGGAAATATATTTTAGATAAACAAGATGATAATAAATTAATTATTTGCCAAAGCCGAGTATATTCTCCTTAGTTACAATTAGAATATCCTGATGCTATAGTGAATCCTTTAGGAGATTGGTCTGGTGGGATTAATGTTGATGCTGGAGTTACTAATCGAAAATTAGGATCAGATATGGGCAATAGCATCACAGGAGGAGGTCTACATGGTAAAGATCTATCTAAAGGAGATATTTCTATAAATATATATGCTTTTTTAAAAGCTCAAGAATTAGAAGAGCCTGTAGAATATAAATGTGCTATTGGAGACGATACAGTAGATGGGATTCCTTTTACTGAAATTGTTGAAATTGCTAGAGAATATATTAATAGAATTGGCGGATTTGAAAAATTTGCTGAATGGGGATTTATTTAATATGGAATATCATTTAAAAGCCCCAATGATTCCAGGCTATAGTCCTATCGAACAAATTCTTAATAACAGAGGGATTTAGAATATTTATCATTATTTACATACAACTGATGATGATATTTTAGAGCCTTCTACTATTATGAATATAAAAAATGGGGCCATAATGCTGGTTTAGCATATAAATAATAATGATAAAATTTTAATATAGATAGATAGCGATTGCGATGGCTATACATCTGCGGCTGCTTTAATTAATTATTTACATAAAATTTGTCCTGCTTTTGTAGAAAATAATATTTCATATCGAGTGCATGAAGGTAAATAGCATGGAATATTATTGGATAGCATTGATGATAATATTAAATTGGTTATTGCACCAGATTCTTCATCAAATGATTATGAAGAACATAAACAACTTAAAGAGCGTGGTATAGATGTTTTAGTAATAGACCATCATGAAGCAGATAAAATTTCTTAGTATGCTTGTATAATTAATAATTAGTTATGTGATTATCCAACTAAATCATTATCTGGCGTAGGCATGGTATATAAATTTTGTAGTTATTTAGATGAATTAATGAACATTACATATGCCGATGATTTATTAGATTTAGTTGCTCTTGGATTAATAGCAGATATGATGGATTTAAGAGATTATGAAACTAAACGGCTTATTGATAAAGGTTTAAACCATATTATTAATCCATTTGTTAGAACAATGATTAATAGAGATGCTTTTCATTTTTCTAATGGTATTACCCCAATTGATGTAGCATTTTATATTGCTCCTTTAGTTAATGCGGTAACTCGTGTAGGCACTGAGGAAGAAAAGTTAGTATTATTTGAATCTATGTTAGATTTCAAAGGATATGAGTTAATTCCTTCAACTAAACGAGGATGTTCTGGTAGTGCAGAACCTAGAGTAGAATAGGCTTGTCGTAATTGTACTAATATTAAAAATAGATAGACAAGAACTAGAGATGCTACTTTAGAAACTATTGAAACTTTAATTAAAACTAATAATTTATTAAATAATAAATTATTAGTTATTTAGTTAGATAATATTTCTGCTGATCGTAATTTAACAGGATTAATTGCTAACTAGTTAATGAGTAAATACTAGCGTCCAGTTTTAATTTTAAATAAAGTATTTCATAATGATGGAGCAATTACTTGGGAAGGGTCTGGACGCGGCTATGATAAATCTAGCTTAAAAGACTTTAGATAGTTCTGCCAAGATACTGGATTGGTTATGTACGCAGAAGGTCATCCTAATGCTTTTGGATGTGGTATTACTGATGATAAAATTTAGTTATTTATTACCGTTACAAATGAAGTATTAAAAAATGTTTAGTTTATTCCATCTTATACAGTTGATTTTATTTATCATAATATTGATGTAAAACCTGAAGATATTACAGATATTGCTACATTAAAAAATCTTTGGGGACAGGGAATAGAAGAAGCATTAATTGCTTTAGAAGATGTCCCTGTTACTGCTGAAAATTTAAATTTAATGGCAAAAGATAAAAATCCTACATTAAAAATTACTTTACCAAATAAAATTAGTATTATTAAATTTAAATCTTCAGAAGAAGAATTTGAAAAATTATATACTGAGCATGGTAAAGTGTCTATTAATATTATTGGACGTTGTTCTATTAATGAATGGAATGGAATTATAACTCCTTAGATTTTAGTAGAAGATTATGAAATTGTTAGTAGAAGTGAATATTATTTTTAAAATAAAAAATATTGAAAGTGCAACTTTTTATGATAAGGATGGAAATGAAGTTTTATACTGTAATGGAATAAATAATAGAATTAATCTTTCTGTAGATTCTAATGATTTAAAAATATATGGTGGTAAAGGTAATTCTAATATTGGCTGGATGAACTATGAAAAAACTTTAAATCTTTCATTATAGATGGATGAAATTAATATTCCATAGAATCTGCTCCACCCGGAGAGGATAGACATAACCGAAAACCCAAATGAAAATGATGATTAGAAAATTTTCGACCAAAATGAATGGACTAAATTTTTATCTATGTTAGACTCACCTTCTCTAGAAGAAGAATTGACTTTAATTGGAAATGAATTTTTAAAGGATAAAGATAATGGGTAGCCCGATTGGATGTTATAAAAATATTTTAATAAATTATATAAAGCAAAATACTTGTTGGACAAAATATGATAAACAATTTTCTAATAAATATTTATTTTCTTTAAATGAAAGTGAATTAGAAGATATTGTAAAAAAATTTAATCAATCATATAAAGATTATGCTTATTTTATGGCTGGCGCTGCAGTAACTAATTTTTTAAATAATTGTACTTGTGATGAAGCTAATGCCTGTGGCGCTGCTATAGATATGGTTTTTGAACTTTTTAATATAAATGAGCCTAATGAAGTAGATTTTAATGGAGAATGAAATATGGAAGAATTAAAAAAAATGATGATGAAAGCACAAAAATTTGATGATATATCAGAGAATTTACAAAACATAGAGAAGCATACAAAAGGTTTTATGTATGATAGTCTTTGCTATAGATATCAACTTGCTAGATATAAAGCCTGTGAAGCAGATGCTATGGACTTAGTTATGACAAAAGGCTTATCTAAGAGAGAAGCTGAAGCTAAAGCTAGAAGTTTATATGAAAGAGACTGTATGCGATTTTATCAAATTTTAGATGAAGCAATTGGAGAACATGACTAATTATGATTTTAACTGCAAAACAAGAATAGGGATTAAAAATTGCTGTTGAAAGATATAAAAACCATGAACGTTGGACTTGTATAGCGGGTTATGCAGGAAGTGGCAAAAGTACTTTAATTAAATTTATTATTTCAGCTTTAGATGTTGATCCAGAAACAGAAGTGTGTTATATCGCTTTTACAGGAAAAGCTGCTACTGTTCTTCAATAGAAAGGATGCCCTAATGCTACTACTGCTCATAAATTATTATATAAAGCACGAATGTTACCCAATGGCAAATATAAATTTACCCCAAAATCTAATGAAGAATTATCTCAATATAAAGTAATTGTAGTTGATGAAGTTTCTATGCTTCCTTCAACTATGTGGCATCTTTTATTGAGTCATGGTATTTATATTATAGCAGCTGGAGACCCCGGTCAATTGCCTCCAATAGAAGAAGCAGATAATAATCATGTTTTAGATAAGCCTCATGTATTCTTAGATGAAATTATGCGGCAGGCGCAAGATAGTGAAATTATTCGTTTATCAATGTGGATTCGAGATAGAAAACCTATATATTCTTATAAGCCTGATGGGAATTAGGTTATGATTATTAATTGGTCTTAGCTTCGAGAAGGAATGTATGAGTGGGCAGATCAAATTATTTGTGCGACTAATGATAGAAGAATTTTATTAAATCAAGCTGTTAGAAAATTAAAGGGCTTTACATCTGATGAGCCAGAAATTGGTGATAAAATTATTAGCCTACATAATAATTGGGATTTTTCTTCTGCTTCTGGAACTTGGGCTTTAACAAATGGTATGATTGGTACTTTAACTAATTATTATAATACAGTTGAAAGAGTGCCTTTATACATTTATGATAAACCAATTATTTATATGAACGCTACTTTCGACTTAGAAGATGGAGACTATTTCCAAGACGTTCCTATTGATTATGAATAGCTAAAAAGTGGTTAGGCTACTTTAACCGGATCACAATGTTATAAAATGAGAAAAAATGAAATATGTCCAGACCCTCCTTTTGATTTTGGTTATGCCTACGCTATTAGTTGTTGGAAAGCATAGGGTAGTGAGTATGATAAAGTATTAGGATTTGAGGAAGGACATCCGACTGATAAACTAACACATACTTAGTATTTATATACTATGGTAACGAGGGCAAAAGAAAAAATTGTTATTGTGAGGAAATAAATATGCCTAATATTTTAACTATAGATTTTGATATTATTATGGCTCCTAGTATATAGTATTATAATGATTTAGTCCCTTAGACTAAATGGACCGAATTATTAAAAAGCCCTTATTATTAGCTAGCATTAATAGCTGTCTCTTATACACATCTCCGAG
>ERZ1026864.1249-NODE-1249-length-13115-cov-4.117458_pt1 | contig 13115 bp, 7 predicted proteins | sample MGYA00380162_ERZ1026864 | MGnify/ENA primary metagenome ERZ1026864 (study PRJEB33269, sample SAMEA4719798) | human gut metagenome | biome: human-associated habitat; feature: organic feature; material: feces | place: Cameroon | collected 2013-10 ... | reverse complement strand
CTTTTGCCTATGCCGCTGGGGCCGCTGAAAAGCACGGCTTTACCGTTTGGCGGCAGCACATAGGACGAATGCAGCACAAGCTGGCCATAGCCCGCCAGAATATCGAACATATCGGCGGATTCAAGTATTGCCTGTGAATACATGGTGCTGCGGTAGCCTTCGCCGAAAATAAGGCGCGTTTGCCCGCCCGTGCGCACGGCATACGAAAACTGCGCCGCACCGTATACTCTGAGCGTATGCAGCGCATCCCCTTCGCGCCAGCGGCTTACAGGGCCGTTTTTCACGGCATGGTCGGGTACGGGCGGCGGGGTTGGGCTGTATTCCACGGATATGACATGGTTCGTTTCCGCGCCGTCCTCCGCATGGAAGCGGGCGCTGGCCTTGGATACCGTCCATGCGTCCTGCCCGCGCACTTCAAGCATTACCCCGCCGAAGGTGAAGCGTTCAGTGTTCATATGTGGCGAACATCAGCTTGCTGTATTCGGTTGAGTAGTGTCCGGCGTAGCAGGTTGTGCTTTGCCCTGCGGCAAGGCCGTTCACGCTCACGCGGTAAGTTATGCCGCCAAGGTACAGCTCGCCATACGCCACCTTATAGTATACATAAACCTGCCCCATGTCCTTACCGGAAATGTTCTTTACGGTGATTGCCGTATCCTGCGTGGTTATCTCCAGCGCGTCAGCATTCATGCCCGGTTCGGCGTCAAACGCGGCATACATGGTTACCAAGGCCGTGTAGCCATCCGTGCTTTCGGGCATGGGTCGGCGGGTAAGCTCAAGCAGCTGAACCTCCGCATCGGGCGGTAGGGTGGTTACGTCAAACTCATATGCCGTTTCGCCTATGGTAACGGTCAAATGCGCATACTGCACCGTTTTTTCCGCATTGTTGCGCACCGTTACGGCGCATACGTCGGACACGGTTTCGTCCGTGCCGTCCTCAACAAACAGCCCCGCGTATTTGCTTATGCCCTTTATTTCCAGCCCGTATTCGGCGGTATTGCCGCTGCTGCCGCCGTTTTGCGCAGCGTTATCGTTTTGCATATCGCCGCCGCTGCTTGCTGCGGGCGTGGTTTCGGGCGGTATCTCCACCGCGTCGCTCAGGTCGTCCCCGCCGCCCGTGCAGCCCGCAAGCATAAGCGCCGCCAGCGCAAGCGCAAGCAGTATAATTGCAGTTTTTTTCATGGCATACTCCTTTCCGTCAAAAAGCGCCCCGCCCTATGCGGGCAGGGCACTCGTACTCGTGTCTGGTTAATTAGGAAGAGAAGTATCTGCTTTCATCTAGAGGAGTATGATAGCATGTACTCTCTCCATCCTCTGGTGTAGTTGCACATGGCGGATTACTCGTAAATACATTCTCGCCAGCTATTGAATGCGCACAATCGCCCATCGCATGATTCACCTTAAAACCTGGAGAACATGTGGCAATGTATGTGCTCAGCTCAAAGTTCTCGAAGTATAATTCGGGCTTAACATATTGTTTTTTCATGCTCTTCACCCCTTTCCTTAAAACCAACCCTTGAACCAATCCCACATATCGCGCAAGCTGTTGGGACGGGTCTTAACGGTAAGCCGCGCGGTGATGGCTTCACTCTCGGTGCCTTCCGCATTGATGGCAGTCACGCTGAAGTCCGCGGATTCCTGAGCCACCATGCTGTAAGTGAACTCCCTGTACGTTATGCGCTTCGCGCGGCGGCCGAAGCCCACGCGCTCGGTACGGGTGCGGTAGCTCCTTATGGTCTGGCCGTCCACGGTAATGGCTTCCACGTCCTCGGAGGTCTTAACGGTAAGCGTAGCCTTCTTGCCCTGCATAACGTTCTTGTTCCAGCTTGCCTCGAACCGCTCCGGCTCAAATGTCTTTTCAGGCTCCGGCTCGGGCTCCGGCTCTACCGGCGCGGGCGCAAACAGCGCACGAACCATCTGCACGGCTTGGGTCTTCTGCTCTGCACTCACCTCGCCCAAAGAAACTGTCTGATTTCCCTCTGCGTAGGTTATCTTCAGGTTGGTCAGAGACAGTATAGCTTCGCCGGTATTAGTTACGGTTACAAGCTGAGCACCATTGTTCACCGCCGCCGTCGTGATGTCATAATACATCTCGGTAGCGGTTCCAAGTACTTTTGCTTCGCCGTTATTTACTACAAGCCTGGCAGTGCCATTCGGAGCCTTCGCGCCAATCTGCACAGTCTCAATCTTGCTCAAATCAGTGCCCGCAAGTTTAAACGTTATCGCCTGACCCTTGGCAAGATATACCTCGTTGTTCGGGCCATAGTTGGCATATTCGCTTATATTAGCGTTCTCCTTACCATCGATGAACAGCGCACCAGAAGATGCAGTTTCACCGCTGTTAAGCTTCTTCAACTCACTGCGCAGCTTGATGTACTGCGGATAGGCTTCGCCGTCTTGCCCATATGTATTTCCCGTATTCACGCTCTCGCCCATCGGGTCGTACACGCGCACGGCATCAAGCCAGAAGCTATACTCACTCTTTGTAGTATGATTGAATCCCTCATCGTAGAATACCTTAACCACGGCAGTATACTCACCATACTCAAGGTCACGTATACGCATAACGGGTATCTGGTACAGAGCATTGTTTCCTCCGCTTGGTGAAGCCGACCATGTTTTAGTGGTTTCATCATAGGTATAACCATAATAGTTATCAACTATATGTGACCTTTCACGAGTACCCGTTGCACTTGTGTCTGTTCCCTTATACACGAACACAAATATCGCACCCGACGTATTATTCGTCAAGCTGATGATATCAAACCCGGTGCCTTTGAAGGTAAACTGCGCGGTCGGCCAGACTACGCCATCCTTGGCCATGTCGCTGGTCACGGTCACCTTCTGCGCGCTGCCCATGGAGAACATGGTGCAGCTGTCGTACTTCGGGTCGTAGCCGTAGACTTTGTGGTTCGTCTTTTCGCCAAGCGCTTCGAGGGCTTGGGTGGGGGTCTCCTGCGGCTTAGTGCCAGCATCTTCCCATGCTATCGCGCCGCCGTTATAGCTGCCATTGGTAAACTTCGCAAAACTGTCCTCGTAGTAGACGTTCGTGGCGGGGATGATGGTGACGGTGTAAGATACTTCGCCAGTCTGTAAACTTTTGTCAGAGATTGCAAGGGTACCCGTATACTTAACGCCAAAGGTATCCTTATCGCTAATCATCTTGGTAAGTTTATAGGTGATAACACCATTCTCTCCGGGTATGACTTCTGCGAATGAGCTTACCTTTCCAACTTCTGTCTTTGTAATATTTACACCTACAGCACCAAGATTCTCATTCAAATCTTTAGGCTCAATCCTCAGCGGCAAGCCAAAGTCTACTACAAACGTTTTGGTTGCATCAAATTTATAGTACAGATTAACAGTTTTGGGTACCTCATCGGTCACCTTCGCTACTCTCACTAATTTGTATTGGGTATAGCGATACTGTGCACCTATCTGCGGCATCAGCTTCAAGTCCCACTGTACCGTCTCCGTTTTGCCTTTAATATTTGTAACAGTATTGTTAGTAAGCCCGCCTTGCGCTGTGAGCGCAAATTCCTTGCTGAACGTAGTGTTTTTTGCCACAGCAATATTATATGTATGGAACGGTGTCTGCGAACCTTCCACATAATAGTTCACCGTGAGGGAATCTGCGGTTTCCTTTGCCCTTACATAGTAGGTGACAAGCATACCGCTGCACTGCTGAATAACAAGCTTATCGATATTCGGTTCGCCGCCTATCTTTGCTTCGCTATGCTGAGCAAGACCGGAAGCTGCTATTGTGTCTTGGCTTTCAGCCCAAATAACCTTTTCGTATTGTTCATTATATGTAATGCTTTCGGGGCACTGTTGGTTTTGCAAACTAAATGATTCGCTGGGCGTCACGGTGACCATGTAAATTTCATATTCAGCCGTTTCAACAGCACGAATATTATTGATTACACGATACCAGTCGTTACCACTCGTATTAGTCCTCAGTCCCTTCCAGTCTGTTGTAACATTGCTCGCAAGGACTGAGTAGCCATTCTTATGCGCATCTCCGCCATTTGTACCTTCGCAGTTAAGCCACTGTGTATTGTTGTTTTGTCTTCTGCCAAACAGACCGGGGTTCCTAACGCCGTCTGATTCGTATTTTACGCAATAGTCTACAGCTACACCGTAGAACTGATCCGTTTGCTTATCAGGCCAGTCGGTAATATAAGTAGTTACCTCGTCTGTTATCGTTGTTTTGAGCAAATAGTATACAGCGATCTGATTTCCGGTTTCATCAGCCGTTGTTCCGCTAAGCTTTTCCCAATCGGTTTTGCCAACCGCCTTATATTCCCATTTGCCGCCATAGAAGCGTATACGTTCAATATCTATGCCGCCGTTTACTCCGGTAACTGTATCCGTGCCGTAGCCGGATTTATTCGTCCAACCGGCTTCCGTCTGTCTATAGGCTCCAGGGAGGTATCTTGTTTTCCAATAAAGTGCCTCTGTTCCTGTTGTCGATTCATAGTTACCGGTTTGGGGTATAACGTCGGTAAGAACCCGACCCTCCTCGCCGGCATCATAGAAATCAGCCGCACTAAATTCGTGGTATGTTCTTGCGTTCTGTTTATTGTTGCTTGTTGTGGTAACAACATTCAAATTTGTGGGATATATCCTATGGTTAGTAACCCAGAAGTCTATATAGAGCTTCTCGGCGTTTTCCAGTGACATAGGAACAACTTCTATAGTATACTCCACTCCGGCAATTGTCACTGTAGTTGTGCCTACCTTATGACCGGTAAACGCAAGGGTAGTTTTATCGCTGGCCGGTTCATCTTTTTTGTCATAAATGTAAAGCGTCGCACTTGAGCCACTTGCACCGAAGCTACTGCTGCTAAGGTTTAAGTATGCAGTAGTGGTACCATAATAGTTACTTACGCTCCTATACGCAACAATAGCACCTTTCTCATTTGAAGTAATGGTGACAGACTGCTTACCAGAGCCTAAGCTATACGACCAGCTCCACCAATAATAATCATAAGTTGCATTAGGATAAATATATTGTCCGCTGCTATTTTTGATGTAATATTGGTCATTTCCTGCATCTTCAAAGGTAACGGTCATAGTCGGGTTCGTATCATTTCCATTATTAGAGATGGAGAACGTTCCGGCATCTAATGCTGCTTTATCATAATATGTGCCGCCGGCAGTCGGAGCATACTTCGCAGTTACGGTTGCTATTTCGGGGTTGACGGTATCGTAAGTGCCCTCATGGTTCCCGTCAATCGGTATTTCAACCGTTTTGCCTTCGACTACGGTTATGTGCTTTTTGGTATTATCCTTCGCCTCAACAGTTGCGGTTATCACGGTACCGTCCTCAAGGGTTGCGATAACTGTTGCCGTGCCCGTTTTCAGGGCCTTTACCATAACAGCATTACCGATTATAGGTGCAGCATCTGCGAACTCGACGACCTGTTCGCCGCGCTTCTGCGCATCGCTTTCAACCGCAACAAGCTCAACAACATCTTTTCCCTCGGTTACAGTCCAAGTAGCAACAATGCCTTCGGGAAGGTAGATTCTTGTGGATGTACCTATGGCAACATCGATTTTTCCTTCGCGGCCATGCTCGTCTTTAATTGTGGGGGGCGTTGAAACAGAACCGCTTGTGTTTATTGTTCCATCAGCCTTAAACCCGCCCTCAACAAGCTTATCCGTGGGTCTATATTCACTGCTATTCTGCATGCGCGCGCCAATAACGCGCAGTATCATGCGAATCTCTTTTGCAATTTGAGTCTCGTCCTTATGTGACGGATTATCGCACCATATGCAGAACATGGAGCCAACAGGGGTTATGCTCTCTGCACCGTTGTTGTAACCTGCAAAGTTCTTATATGTAGTGTTGCTGAAATTTTTCGCATAATTGACCCATGTAGTTTCATCAAAAGAGCCTGAAAAAGCATAATAACTATTAGGGCTCCATGTGCTCTGCTGAGTATCCTTATTCACTACATAATAAAAATCTTGATTAGTGTTAATTATCTTTTTCGCATAGTTATATACAGTTGCCGTGCTCGCGTATCCCGAATTTGACGACCAGTAGCAAACCTGCGCATTGTTCACATAACCATTATTGCTATCACTACGGAAGCTGTCGTTAAAAATGCGTGCGTTCATTCCCGCAGCGGAAATCATGCTGACTATTTCGTTGGCATAGTTGTAGAAAGTAGAATTCCAGCCGCCCGTGTATTCGTCTGCGCCGAAGTTAAAGTATTTGCACCCTTTACCTTGGAAATAGGTAATATACTTCTGCATAAGCGCCTTTACAAATGCAGTAGCATAATTGTTGCTAAGGTTCAAGCAAGCTTTATTGCTGTCGTAATATGCATTTGTAATGTTAAGCTTGCCCATTGCCGTAATAACGGCTTCCATATGGAAAGGCGTATTGAAAAGAGGAACGATTTCAATGCCGATTTTATCAGCAGCCACGAAAATCTCGTCCATTTCGGCTTCGGTCAACTCGTTCTTTTCGCCCGCATTGTAATATGCCTTGTTGCCTTCCTTAATTGCATCTGTAACTGCCTGTTTTTCATAAGTATTCACAGAAGTATTCACAGACATATCATCAAGCAGGAAGCGCAGACCTTTATTTCCGAACGCAAGCTGAACCTGATTATATCCGGCTGCCTTCGCTTCATACATCAGCGCGATAATCCAGTCTTTGCTGAAATACTTGCGACCGCAGTCCAAATGTACTATACGATATTGAAGTTCAACATTCGCCTGCACAGGCATCACGTTCGCCGGCATAATCCCCTCATCCGTGGGCTCGGCAGTGGGCTCGCCCTGCGTGGGTTCTACCGTGGCCGCGGGGTTCTCGGGCGTAGGCTCGGGAACTTCGGTGACTTCGGGAGTCTCCGTCTCGGTCGGCGCGGTGGGTTCAGCCGATTCCGTCGGTTGCACTGCTTCCGTAGGCGCGGGCGTAGAATCCGCATTGCCTTCCCCCTCCGCCAGCACTGACGCGGGCAGCAGACCTGCCACCATTATCAGCGCAAGCAGCACGGAAAACAGCTTCTTGAACACTTGATTTCTCATATGTTTCCTTCCTCCTAAAAAATGTCGGTCCGTACCGCATAATTTTAGTATTACACGGAATATATTGTATCCCTTAACGAGAGAAAAAGCAAGAGAGGAAACGAAAAACGGTGAATTTTTTGTTAAAAAAGAGCCGCCCGCGCACGGGAGACTCTCCGCATATAAAAACCCGCTTTACGCGGGCAGCGAAACGGTTACTGTCGTGCCCACGTTCGGGACGGATTCAAGCCTTATGCTGCCGTGGTGATACATTACCGCGTGCTTGACTATGGATAGGCCAAGCCCCGTGCCGCCGCTCTCCTTGGAGTGGGACTTATCCACGCGGTAAAACCGTTCAAACACGCGGGCCTGATGCTCTTCGGGTATGCCTATGCCGGTATCCGCCACGGTAACGGTTGCAAGGCCGTCCTTTTCGCCCACGGTTATGCTTACGCTGCCGCCCGCGCGGTTGTACTTAACGGCGTTGTCGCACAGGTTGTAAATAATTTCATATAATAGCCGCCTTACGCCGGTTATGCAGACGCTTTCACCCCGCACCTCAACGCCTATGTGCCTTTCCTCCGCCTCCGTGCGCAGGTCGTTTGCTGCCTCCGCCGCAACCGCCTTCAGGTCAACGCGCTCCGTAGGCATATCGCAGCCTTCGTCAAGCTGGCTCAGCCTTATTATGTCGCCTATCAGCGTAACGAGGCGCTGTGCCTCCTGCCGAATGTGGCCCACAAAGCGGGGCATATCCTCCGCCTTCACCATGCCGTTTTCTATCAGCTCCGCGCTGCCTATAATGCCCTGCAGCGGCGTTTTCAGCTCGTGCGAAACGTTCGCCGTAAACTCGCGGCGCATGGCGTCCGCGTTCTGCTTTTCGGTTATGTCAAAGCTGAGTATTACCGCGCCTATGGTCTTTCCGTCGGATTCTATGCGGCTCACGTCAAGCTGATATACCTTGCCGCCGCGGTCGATTGTCGTCTCGCCGTGGCCGCCGTCGTATGCGGCGTGTATGGCCTCGCTCAGCTTGGGGTTCCTGTCCACCGTAATAAAATCGTGGCCCGCGCAGTTTTCTTCCGCGTTGAACAGCTGCCTTGCCGCGGGGTTCATGCTTATTATGCTCCCCTTTTCATCCAGCAGCACCAGCCCTTCGTTCATGCTGCGGGTTATGGCGCTGAACTCGTCCGTTTTCTTGCTTAGCGCCTTCATCTGCGCGTCTATCTGCGTATGCTGCCGGTTTATGCGGCTCAGCAGCGGGGCTATCTCCTCGTATGCATCGTTGTCCAGCGGATGGTCAAGGTCCAGCGCGTTCAGCGGCGCAACTATCCTCTGCGCCAACCTGTTCGCCATAACTATCGCCAGTACAAGCGCCGCCAGCACTATTATCACCACCGGCCTCAGCATGCCCAGCGCCAGCGTGGCGATCGTCGCCCGGCTTACGGATATTCTTATTACGCTGCCGTCGTCAAGCCGCTTTGCGTAGTACATCGTCTTTTGCATAAGCGTTGCCGAATAGCGCGTACTTTGCCCTTCTCCGGCTTCAAGCGCCTGCCGCACCTCCTCGCGCGCGGCGTGGTTGTCCAGCGTGCTTTTGTCGCTGCCGCTGTCGTATTTCACCGTGCCGTCGGGCGCTATCCATGTCAGCCTGTATTGTTCGCCCTTCACGCGGGCAAGGTAATCCTCCCCGCCCTGCTCAACGCCCGCCGCCGCAAGGCTCAGCTGATCCTTCAGCTCGTTTTCCTGCAGGCTTGCGAAGTATTCGTATAAGCAGTCCATTATTATCAGCAGGCTTGAGAGCAGTATTATGCCCGCAACCAGCATTATCGCCCTGAATATTCTTTTCGTCATTGCCCTTCCTCCATCCGGTAGCCAACGTTTCTTACGGTTTTAATGCTCTCGCCGCGTTTGCCAAGCTTTTGGCGCAGCGTGCGTATATGCATATCAATTGTGCGTGTTTCGCCCATGTAGTCCGTTCCCCAAACCCGTTCCATAAGCTGTTCCCTTGTGAACGCCGTGCCTATATGGGAAAGGAACAGCTTCAGCAGCTCATATTCCTTGTATGTCAGCGTTATGCGCTCCCCGTCTGCGCTCACGGTATGCTCAAGTGTGTTCATGCTTATGCCGCAGGCGTTGAGCGTGTCCGCTTCCTTTGCCGCGCCGCAGCGTCTGAGCACCGCCTTCACGCAGGATATAAGCTCCATTATGCCGAAGGGCTTGGTCAAATAATAATCCGCGCCAAGGTCAAGCCCCTGTATCCTGTCGTATTCGCTGCCCTTGGCCGTGGCCATGACTATGGGTATCTGTTTCAGCGCGGCGTTTGCACGGATGCGCCTTAGCAACTCTATTCCGTCAATGCCGGGCAGCATAACGTCCAGCACTATAAGCTGCGGCTTATCCTTTTCGCCCGTTATTGCGGCATAAAAGCTGCTGCCGTCCTCAAAGCCCCTTGCCTCGAAGCCCGCTGAGCTCAGCGCATACACCTCTATGTCCCGTATGCTTGCGTCGTCCTCCACGCACCATATCATGCACTTTATTCCTCCTTATGCACTCCTGTTACGGAGAATATGACCCATTCGGCAATGTTCACCGCATGGTCGGCAATGCGCTCAAAATACTTGGCTATCATCAATAGATCCAGCGCATATTCGCCGTCCGCAGGGTCGGCCGCTATTTTTTCGATAAGCTGATGCTTCACCCTGTCGAAATATGCGTCAACAACATCGTCCGCGGCAATGACCTTCTCCGCCATTATTGTATCATGTTTTACATATGCGTCCACACTATCCGTAACCATTTTTATTGCCGCGTTCGCCATCTCGCGCATAAGCTGCTCATTGGCGGCGCTCCTGTCGCTAAGATAGGTTATTATCTCCGCAATATCCTCCGCCTGGTCGCCTATGCGCTCCATGTCTGTTATCATCTTAAGCGCGGCGGATATCTGCCTTAAATCGCGCGCCACGGGCTGCTGCTGAAGCAAAAGCTTCAGGCACATGGATTCTATGCTGCGCTCCTTCTGGTCTATCGCCACGTCAAGCCCGGCAACCTTTTTCGCAAGCGCCTTATCGCCTTCCATAAGCGCCTTCAGCGCCATGCTTATGGATTCTTCGCACATTGCGCCCATCTCTATCAGTTCTCTGTTCAGCTCCGCAAGCTGATTGTCAAACCGGCTTCTCATTATCCGAACCTCCCTGTAATGTAATCCTCTGTGCGCTTATCCGTGGGCTGGGAGAACATCTCCTCCGTCTTGCCGTATTCAACAAGCTCGCCCAGCAGGAAAAACGCCGTGTTGTCCGATATTCTTACGGCCTGCTGCATGTTGTGTGTAACAATGACTATTGTGTATTGCTCCTTTAGCTGCATGGCCAGTTCTTCTATTTTGGATGTTGATATGGGGTCCAGCGCGCTTGTGGGCTCGTCCATCAGCAGCACGTCCGGCTCCACCGCCAGCGCACGCGCTATGCAAAGGCGCTGCTGCTGCCCGCCGGAAAGCCCCAGCGCGTTCTTCCTCAGCCTGTCCTTTACCTCGTCCCATATTGCCGCGCCGCGCAGGGACTTTTCAACAATGTCGTCCAGCTTGGCCCTGTTCCTTATGCCGTGGGTGCGCGGTCCGTAGGCAATGTTGTCATATATGCTCATGGGGAACGGATTAGGCTTTTGGAACACCATGCCTATCTGCCGCCTCAGCTCGCTCACGTCCACGCCCGGCGCAAATATGTCCTCCCCCTTGTATTCAACGCTGCCCGTTATCTTAACGTCCGGTATCAAATCGTTCATGCGGTCAAGCGTTTTAAGGAACGTGGACTTGCCGCAGCCGGATGGGCCTATAAGCGCCGTTATGCTGCTTTTAGATATATCTATGTTAATATTTTTCAGCGCCTGATGGTTGCCGTACCATAGGCAAAGCTCTTTCACGCTCAAAATGCTCTTTTCATTGGCTTCCATATTCTCTCTCCCTTCCATGTGCTTAGTATCTATATCCGCCTTTTGTTCTTAAAGCTTCTTGCAACCGCTTCCGCGCTCAGATTTATTATAAGCGTCAGCAGCATAAGTATTGCCGCTATTGCGAACGCAACACCGAACTCGCCGCGTTCCTTTGCGTATATATACAGCGCAACCGTAAGCGTCGCGCCGGAGCTTTTAAGCCCCATGAAGAAGCCGTTCACAACGTGCGCTATGCCCGCCGTGAAAAGCAGCGCAGCTGATTCGCCGAGTATTCGGCCAACCGACAGTATGCAGCCGGTTATAACGCCGTCTACGCAGCCCGGCAGCACCACCGTGCGTATTACGCGCCACTTGCCCGCGCCAAGGCCGAACGCGCCTTCGCGGTAGCTCTGCGGCACGGTTTTAAGGCTTTCCTGCGTTGTGCGCATAACCGTGGGCAGGTTCATTATAACAAGCGTAAGCGCGCCCGCCATGAGCGATGTCTGCATCTTCAAAAATTCACAGAAGAACAGCATGCCAACAAGGCCGTATATAATGCTCGGTATGCCCGAAAGCGTCTCCGCGGCGTATTCTATAATGCTTACAAGCCTTTTGTTCGATGCATATTCGCTAAGATATATCGCCGCGCATACGCCAAGCGGAAGCACGATTATTATGGTTGCTATCACAACATAAATGCTGTTGAGTATATCGGGCCAAATGCCAATCGTGTCGTTCAGTATGCTGGGCGCGGTGGTCAAAAACTTCCAGTTTATGTTCGGTATGCCGCGGTAAAGCACATACCCTATCAAAAACAGCACCAGCGCGCCTATCACGGCTGTGGACGCATACATCAGCGCCTTCATGCCGTATATATATGCCCTGCGGCCAAGCGAAAGCTTCTTGTTCATTTATTTACGCCTCCTTGTCCCGCTTCAGGAAGAAATTGAGCGCCGCGTTTATGAGCATTATGAACACGAACAGCACCAGCGCAATCGAGAACAGCGCCTGCCGCTGAAGCCCGCCGGAATAGGACATTTCGCTTGCAACCGCCGTGGTAAGGAACCTTACGCTTTCAAAAAGCCCGGGCATGTTCGCCGCGTTGCCCGAAACCATCATAACCGCCATCGCCTCGCCTATCGCGCGTCCAACGCCCAGCACAACCGCCGCGGCAATGCCGCTGCGCGCCGCGGGAACGGATACCTTGAAGTATGTTTCCACTTCCGTCGCGCCAAGGGCAAGCGACGCATCCTCGTATTCCTTCGGCACGGCCTCAAGCGCCGTTACGGACACCTTTATTATTGAAGGCAGTATCATTATTGCCAGCACTACTATCGCCGCCAGCAGGCTTGCGCCGTCCGGCACGTTAAACAGCTTCCTTATACCCGGCACAAGCACCAGCATGCCCACAAGGCCGTATACAACGCTTGGTATGCCCGCAAGCAGGCTGACTGCCGACTGCATAACATTCTTCAGCTTCTTCGGCGCCAGCTTGGCAATATACACGCTTGCCATAAAGCCTACCGGCACGCCCAGCACTATTGCGCCGCATGTGCCGTATACGCTGGTCAGTATAAACGGCAGTATGCCGAAGGAAGGCTCGGTAGTCTTTGCCGTGGACGCCCACACCTTGCCGAACAGGAACGGTATAAGGCCTATTTCTTTTATTGCGGGCAGGCCGGATATTATAAGATAGATGGTTATAAGCAGCACGCAGCCCACGGTTATAAGTCCCGCCACAAGGAATATTCCGTGCACAATGGCTTCTATCGGCTTTGCTGTATGCTTCTTATTCTGCTTCATGCCTGCTCCTTTCTTATTAACGTGGCTGTCGGACGGCCCTTCGGCCGCCCGATCATTAAGGTTTGTATTGTTCACGCTCAGTTCGCGGCTACCGCACCGGCCTTGGCGATTATGTCCGCCGCATCGGCGCTGGTGGCGTAGTCGAAGAACCTCTGCGCGGTTTCGCTGAGGGCCGCACCGTCCTTAGTTACCAGCACAAACGGGCGCTGTACAACGTAGCTGCCGTCCTTAACGGTTTCCTCGCTGGGAGCCACTCCGCCAACGGTCAGGGCCTTAACGCTGTCCTTCAGAGAGGCAAGGGAAGCGTAGCCGATGGCGTTGGGGTTCTGGGATACGGTGGTTATAACGTCGCCGGTGGAGGTCAGCTCCTG
>ERZ1026864.1244-NODE-1244-length-13146-cov-6.726759_pt1 | contig 13146 bp, 7 predicted proteins | sample MGYA00380162_ERZ1026864 | MGnify/ENA primary metagenome ERZ1026864 (study PRJEB33269, sample SAMEA4719798) | human gut metagenome | biome: human-associated habitat; feature: organic feature; material: feces | place: Cameroon | collected 2013-10 ... | reverse complement strand
ATATAAATATGATAAAACGAAAGTACATGAGAACAAGACAATTAAAACCGGGCATGAAGCTCGATCATCCGGTCGTTGACCGTCTGGGACGTAATCTCGTTGCCAGAGGTGCCGAACTGGATGATTATATGATTGATTCCCTGTTGAAACTGGGTATTATGTCTGTTTACATCCAGGAGGGGGAAGAAGAGGAAAACCCAGAACAGGTTCCTGCTTCTCCAAAAGCAGAAAAAAATATCGAACGGCTCCGTACCGAAGACCGCGCAAAAGTTACTCTTTCTGCCAGTATCCGTGAACGTGTCTCTACCGGTATCCAGTTTATCTACAACAATACAACCTCCGAGGAAATGGTTGCCACCACAGAGAGCATTGCCGATGACCTGATGCGTTCCATTAAAAGCAATGATGCCATCGCAATTGATATCTCCACACTCAAAACCAGTGACGAATATACATTCAAACACAGCGTGGATGTAGCAACCATTTCCATGATCGTTGCCAAGCAGCAGGGACTCTCTCCCGAAGAAGTACGGGAAATCGGTGTCTGTGGTTTGCTGCACGACATTGGAAAAACCAAAATTCCAAATGCTATCTTAAACAAACCGGGCAAACTCAATGATGACGAATTTGCCATTATGCGGCAGCACTCGACATACAGTTACAACATGATCAAGGATCGTGCGGAATTTTCTCCAGCTGTCTGCCTTGGTGTTTTGCAGCACCATGAAAAGATCAATGGAAGCGGATACCCGATGGGTGTGTCTGCGGAGAAAATCTGCCCCTATGCCAAGATTCTGTCCGTAGCGGATATCTATGATGCCCTGGTTACCGAACGCCCCTATAAAAAAGCCTATTCCCAGAGAGATGCCGTGGAAATGATTATGTCCATGACCATGGAACTCGACATAACTGCCATGAAGAGCTTCCTTGAAAGCATGATTCTATATCCGGTAGACAGCATCGTGGAACTGAGTAACGGCGAACAGGCGCGTGTGGTCAAAAATATTCCGCACTATATTCTCCGTCCTGTGGTTGTCGGGCTTACCAGCGGTAATGTCTACAACCTTGGAGAAGATATCAATTGTGCCAATATCATCATTCTTTAAACAACAGGGAACAGCTTTCGCTGTTCCTTTTTTATTGTGTTACCTCTTCACTTTCAAAAGGCTGTGCCGTCTCCGGCAGAAACGCATCGTAAATATCCACATGATCATAAATACAGCGCCAGCTGCTGGTGGACCCTGCAGTCACACAGATATACTCTTTTCCATCCGGTGTCTGTGCCATACTTGCCGCACAGCTTCCGGACTGATTCACAAAGCCAGTCTTTGCCCCGATAATTTCACTGTGTGTATCCTTATCTTCAATTCTCCGCAAAAACCAGTTGGATATTGTAATCCCATCTGGATGTGGTTTGGATTTTGATGTCGTATAGGTTCGCGTTCCAAGAACTTCCCTGCACAGATCATTGTCCATTGCGGCTTTTAAAATCATTGCCATATCATACGGCGTACTGTAATGGTCATCATTGTATATGCCGACACAGTTGGTAAAATGTGTGGTCTCCGACAATCCCATTTTTTCCAGTTCCTGATTCATCATATCCACAAATGCTTCCTGTGAACCGGCCACATAAGTTGCCAGAGAAACCGCAGAATCTGCCCCTGATGGCAAAATGGTTCCATAAAACAGATCCCTTACCGTTACCTGCTCATCCACTTCGTATCCGGTATTGCTGCAGTCATTACTATAACTGAAATCTGTGGCATCAATACTGATGGTAACCAGCTCGTCCAGCTGCTCTGGCTTAATATTTTCCGCTGCTACCAGCACGGTAAAGATTTTGGTCATAGATGCTGGAATCATACGTTTTAATGCATCTTTTCCAGCCAGAATCGTTCCGGCATCCACATCAATGAGAATTCCCTGCTTGCTGACAACGGACTTCGGAAGCGATTTTGTCTCTGCGGTCTCCGTAGCGGAATAATCAAATACTTCCTCTGTTTCCGTTGGTATTTCCGATGCCTGCTCCTGCTGCGTCGGCTCGATCATCTTTGGATCTTTTTTGTTCTTTCCCTTTTTCCCCGGCACAACTGCCAATACCACAACAACTGCTAAAATTACAACTGCTGCAACGGCTATGTACCATCTGTTTTTTCGTTTCTGCATTTTCTTATCTCCTGTCCTGCCTGAATTGCTCTTTTGTATCATAGCACTTTTCGGCTATAAATTGCAATCCATCAGATACAAACGAGACGCAAAATCCGGAAAATACCGTACGTTCTCATCATATCCAGTGCCTCCGAATGCCGGGTGCAAATGTGCACCTCCATACATCAGGGCATCCCCGTATGCACAGAAATCCTCCGTTTCCCCATCCATCTTTACAAATTTTGCCAGCAGATGATGTGTCACGGAATCCGGGCGGATATGTACCGGAGCAACCGTGTTGACCAGATCCCCAAACTCCAGAATACTGTACGTTAACGCGCGGTTGGTAAAATGGTACCGTTTCTCTTTTGCAAGTCCTTTGGGATAATACGCATGAAACTGTGTATTCGGTTCCGCAAGTTTCTGCATCAGCATGCCGACTGCCTGTGTCTGATCTTCTGAAACACAGGTCCATTCTGTGAGATTTCCGTCAGCAAATGTCCGCCCACGATAAAATATGCCCTGCTGCAATACACTACGCCACTTCCTGTACAGTGCAATCTGAGCCCTGATCTCCTCAAGTTCCTCTCTGGTACAGTCACAGAAATTACATTCATACCCCAGCACTGCGAATGCTGCAACTGCAAAGCGGGTCGTAAGCGGTGTCCGGCGCAGCGTCTGATGGTTCGGACACGCAGATACATGTGCACTCACCGTTGAGAGAGGATACCCGTAACTGTAATTTGTCTGTATGTCCGCCCTGCAACAGGCATCTGTGTCATCGCTTCCCCAGATCTGCGGAAAATAGCACAAAATGCCGGGATCAAAACGGTTTCCGCCTGCTGCACACCCTTCAAATAAAATTTCCGGAAAACGACGGGTCAGTTCCTCCATGCACCGGTATAGTCCCAGCACATAACGATGTGCCACCTCTCCCTGCTGTGCGGCCGGCAGGCTCTGTGAATAATAATCGGAAAACGTCCGGTTCATATCCCACTTCACATAAGAAACCGGTGCCGAAGAAAAGACCTTTGTCATACTGGCAATGATATACTCCTGCACTTCTCTCCTGCCAAGATCCAGAATTCTCTGGTTTCGTCCTTCTGCATGCGGTTTTCCGGGAATTTCAATGGTCCAGTCCGGATGCTTTCGGTAAAGGTCACTGTCCACACTGACCATCTCCGGCTCTACCCAGATTCCAAAAGAAAGCCCCAGATCTGTAATTTTTTTGGCAAGGCGCGATAAGCCGCCGGGCAGTTTTTTTGTATTCGGCACCCAGTCTCCCAATGAAGAAGTGTCATCGTTTCGTCTGCCAAACCAGCCGTCATCCACCACAAACAATTCGATTCCGGCATCTTTTCCCGCCTTTGCCAGCTTTAAGAGCCTGCTCTCACTGATATCAAAATAGCAGGCCTCCCAGCTGTTTAAAAGTACCGGGCGCGGCCTGTTTTTCCAATATCCGCGCACGATATGCTCCCGGATAAACGCATGCATCCGCCGGCTCATGCCTCCCCATCCATCCGGTGCATAGGTCATAAAGGCCTCCGGTGCCTGAAACTGTGCTCCCGGCTCCAGTTTCCACGAAAATTCCCGTGGATTGATCCCCGTAAGAAGCCGGAGTTTTCCAAAACTGCTGACCTCCGCAGTCTCACAGTGATTTCCACTGTAGATCAGATGAAATCCGTAACAGTCTCCCTGATCTTCTCCCGTTTTCGGACGACTCAGCATCACAAACGAATTTGCCCGGCTCGACGTGGTTCCGGTAAAAGAATCATTGACAATTCTGCCACCGGTCAGCGTCTGGTCACAGCGGTGCATCTCCCGCGCCCATGCGCCGCGAAATGTCGTAAAAATATAATCACTGTCATCAAAATCCAGCTGCAGACTCATCAGACGGGTAAGCTGTACATCCTGACTGCTGGCATTGACGATCTTCGCACTCCGTCCGATCACATCTGCTGCCTCGTAGACATAGTAGTAGAGCAACAGCTTCAGATCATACTGCCGGTCCACCATTGTCACACACAGCTGCTGCACTTCTCCCGCACTTCCATAGGAACCCGGAAGTCCGTCCAGCGCATCTTTTTCCCCGGTAATAACGGCATCTTCATAGCGGAAATCCAGAGTCTTTGCCCCATCATAAAGAATGGCCTCAACAAACGGCTCACGGATATCGCCCTTTCCGTACGAAGACATTTCCAGCCGCACATCCTCCAGCGAAAAACCGGCATGCTCTTTTTCACAGATATTCACATTTCCCGGTGCAAACACATGCTTTTCCACAAGAATTTCAAGATCATCCGGATGTTCGATATGAATAGTTCTCCCGTAATACAGATGCTCCGGATGTCCCCCCGGCAGAATGGAAAATGCATATGTTGTATGTGCCGTATCCAGTACGAATGCCTGTCCAATTTTACGAATCATAGCTGTCATCCTTTCTTTTAGCAGTTCTCCTGATTTTTAATTGCTGCATTAATCTCCTGCAGCTTTTTCTCTGTCAAAATATATTTTTTCCGAAAGACCAATACCGCGATGAAAAGACCGATCATCGGAATTCCCGCCATCGTCAGCCGCAGTCCCAGCACCGAAGAATCCGCTGCACGCGCAACAACCGCCGCACTTGTATCCTGCTTGAGGTTACAGAGAGACAGACAGATCGCTGCGATCAGCACGGCAACTCCCGAAGCCAGTTTCACAACAAACGTCTGCATGGAAAAAATCACACTTTCATCACGGCGGTGATTTTTCATTTCCCCATAATCTACCGTATTTGCCAGAAATACTGTGGTAAGCACGGTCAGCATGCCAAATGCCGCAAAGATCAAAAATCCCGGCACCACCAGGGCTCCAAGCACAGTATGACCGCCAATCATCAGCACAAGCAGAATCGCATACCCTGCGATTGCCATTCCAAAACTCAGGTAGAACACACGGATACTGCTCATAAACTTCCGCAGCAGCGGAAACAATACCATCATGGACAAAATCTGTACCGCTCCGCCAAATGTACTGAAAAGTGTATAGCTGTTATACCAGCTCTCCCCACTCACATCATACTTAAAAAAATACAACAGCAGATTGGACGTAATATACAAAGAGCAGTTAATCAGTACAATGGTGATGACAACCGTCATTGCCTGATCGTTGTGAATCAGCGCCGAAAACATCTGCCGTACGGTCGGTGTTTCCATATGAACCGTGGATTTTTCCCGGATCGTCAGACAGGTGATCGTAATAAACAGCACAAACAATACCGCAACAATAAGTGCAAACCAGCGGAAACCCGTGCGCTCATTTCCCTGTCCCAGCATATACACACATTTCATCGTAATAATCGTAACGAGAGCGGAACCGACACCCGAACAGGAACGCGCCATAGTTGTTAAATTTTCGCGCTCTTTTCCGCCTTCTGTAAATGCCGGAATCATCGACCAGAAAGGAATGTCCATCATGGTATAGGTGACTCCCCACACAATATAGGTAATGGCTGCATATGCCACAATCCCACTTCCATTCCATGCCGGCGGTGCGGCAAACATCAGATACAGCACGACCGCATTGCACAGGGTTCCAACCAGAAGCCATGGACGGAATTTTCCCCAGCGTGTTCTGGTTTTTGCAACAATCACTCCCATAATCGGATCGTTAAATGCATCAAACACCCGCGCTGCCATGAGAATAATTCCCATTGCCATCGCACTTACTCCGAGAACATCCTGGTAATAATACAGAATATAGCTCGCCGAAAGCATATATACCATATCTTTTCCGACAGCCCCCAGGCCGAATGCCGTTTTTTCTTTTGCTGATAATTTCATTGTATTTCCCCCTTACTCTTCCCGTGCCACCTGAAAATGTTCACAGATTTTCCCCGTCTGCGCATTTTCAATTGTCAAAATTCCTTCTCCGGCCTGTCCGGTCGTCTTTACATAAGTACCGCCCATACCTCCCTGTAAACATATGGTCTTTGGACCGATCAGTTCCAGAACACCTTTCACTTCAAACTGCACCGGTTCATTGAAAAATCCCAGCACATTTCCATTTTCATCCAGTGCCCGGATACGAACCGCCGCCATATCATAGGTTCTGCCTTCGGTCAGGTTATGTGCACTTACCTTCACCTCCAGATGTGCCTGCTGCATCGGCTCCTTGATCACGGTCTTTACCACTTTTCCGTCCCTGACAGCCTCAAACTTATAGACCGTGGAAGTCGTCCCCCAGTCCCCGACATAACGTGTGTAAAGCGCAACCGCATCCTTTGGTTTCATGTGATAGCAGACCATCAGCCGCAATGCCAGAAGGTAGAACTTTGCCGGAAGATTGTTCAGCCCGTAATACGCCGTCATGTTAAGCAGCTGCCCCATCAGTCTGGCCTGTTTCGGTTTCATTGGCTCATTTTCGACAATCGCATTTCCGATAAAGTCATTCACAGGAATCGGTCCATGCGCCAGTGCACGATATGGGGAGTCCTCCCGATGATACTCTTTGATTAATTTAGAGTTTTTGTACATCCGCACGGCATCCGCATTTGTAATCATCCAGTTTCCGCTGCGGTTTCCGCCCGGATGCTCTCCGATATCCATCGAAGAACTCAGTTCTAAAACCGGTGTATCTTCCTGCTGACTGCTATACACCGCCGCTGCAAGTTTCGGGTTGCGGAACATATCCATCACGCCATGGTAACAGATCCGGTCACCGCTGCCAAAATCCTTGTGCGTATTATAGTCAAACATACACCAGCCAAAACTTCCTGCAATATCCGGCTCCTGTGCCACCGCATTTAATACATTTGCATGACGGATTGCATGCTCCGTCCGGTGTTCCTCATCGTCAAACGGCTTGGTCGGAAACATATGCCCGTTATACTCACTGATCAGATACGGTTTTTTCATATCCGGTGTAACTTTTCGTTTCGGATTACACCCCGGATGTCTGCCATCGTGAAGAAAATCGTTGTACGTATAAACATCCTCCAGAAGATGGCTTTTCTTTAGCATCCGCACTCCGCCGGTTGCACGTGTATCGTCCAGTTCATGTGCCACCCGGTTTGTTTCCCTGTAAAAAACATCGTCATCCTGCGACTCATTAATCCGCACACCCCAGAGAATAATGGAAGGATGATTGCGGTACTGCACGATCATTTCCCTTAAATTCTGCACCGCCTGCCGCTTCCATTCTTCACCCCCGATGTGCTGCCACCCCGGAAACTCGGTAAACACAAGCAGACCGATTTCATCACAACGACGGATAAAATCCTGCGACTGCGGATAATGGGAAGTGCGCACAGCATTCACGCCAAGTTCTTTTTTGAGAATATCGGCATCGAAAATCTGCATGGATGCCGGTGCTGCATATCCCACATACGGATAACTCTGATGACGGTTTAACCCACGAAGCCGCAGTTTCTTTCCGTTCAGATAAAAACCATCTTTTCGGAATCCGGCCTCCCGAAACCCTGTGATATCCACACGCGCATCTATCATTTCCCCATTTTTCCACAAACTCGTACGAATTTCATACAAATATGGATTTTCCGGTTCCCACAAACGGATCTCCTGCACCGGAAAAACGGTTTGCACATTTGTCTGTTTTACCGGCTTTTTTCCCAGGGGACTATATGCACCCTCGCCTTTTTTGCGGATTTCCTGCTGCAACGTTATCCCATCCGAAATATTCTGTACCGTAATCTCTGTAGTCACCTGCAGAGGATGTATCTGTGGCTTGATAAATACATCTGCGAGATGTGTCTTATTTCTCACCTGCACATAAACCTCACGATACATCCCGCCAAAAGTCATGTAATCTATGGCATATCCGAACGGCGGAATATTCAAATTTTCCCGGCTGTCGACACGCACCGCAAGTACATTGTCCTCCCCATATTTCAGGTATTTTGCAATTTCCACAAAAAATGCCGTATAACCGCAATGGTGCGCTTTCACTTCTGTCCCATTGACATAAACAACCGCATCATGCGCCACTCCCTCAAAGGTCAGTTCCACACTTTTCCCCTGCCACGCTTCCGGCGCCATAAAATGTCTGCGATATCCACACAGCATCTGATACGCATGCTCATCAAAGTAATGATACGGAAGCTCTTTGCAGGTATGCGGCAGCCGCACATCCTCCATCTCATTTTCCGGATATACTGCCTCTTTCATGGCTTCTTCCCATGTTTCGGCAAATTTCCAGTCATTGTTCCAATACAACCTCTCCATGCTTCTTTATGCTCCCCTTTCGTTTTACCTCTCCGAAGCAATTCCATACATCAGAATCCCGACAACCTCCTGCAATGCCTGCGCATAAGTAATTTCATTCTGCAACAGGATATCGCGCTGGAAAAACTGCTCTAACGATGCTTCCAGCATCATCTTTAAAATCGGAATCCGGACCGGACGGATCACACCTTCCTGCATGCCCTGTTCCAACAGGGCAATGGTCGTTTCCCAGCCTGTTTCGAGCCGTACTTCCACCTGATGATAAATCTCCGGATATTTTTCTTTTAACTGATATAACTGTCGAAAATCCACATCCTGATAACATTCCGGCATCACACCAAGGATTGTGTGAATCTTTTGCAGGGTGTCCATCTCCGGATTCTCTACGATCTTCTGCTCACTGTCCTTGATCCGGTCAAACAAATAGTCCACCGTTTCCAGAAACAAAGCCTCCTTATCACGAAACACCTGATAAATCGTTTTTTTACTGATCCCTAAAATCTTTGCAATATCATCCATCGTAAATTTCAAACCCTTTTGATTGAATGCCTGCAACGTTCCTTGCATAATGTTCTCTTTCAGTTCTTTATTCATTCTTTTCATCCTTTCTGCCGGAAGGAAACTATTTTCTTCATTTCAGTTTCCATTATAGTAGCATGTTCTCTCTCTTCCTTCAAGAAACTAAATGCCCAAAAATCGTTTCCGATTTTTGGGCACATTTTTTACGCTGCGTTTTATCCCCGCATCAATTCCCTGCGCACCGTTTTTCTCACAAAATAAAAACAGATGACCTGCATCACAATCGTGATGATCCAGGATGCCGGATAAGAAATAAACAGGAAGTACAACGATCTGTGATGTGGGAAAAATCCAAAAATCCAGAGAATTCTCGTTCCGACCGTACCGATCACCGACAGGATCATAGGCACTGCCGAATGTCCCATTCCCCGCAGTGCTCCGGGAAACAGATCCATAATGCCACACAGAAAATACGGCACTGTGGTAATGGCAAGAATCTCCATGCCGCTCTCGATCACATCCTTTTCTCTCGTATATATACTAAGTACCTGCGGTCCGAAAAACCATGCGCCACATCCCAGCAGCAGGGAAACACTGACTGTAAGAATCAGACAGTCGATCAGCACACGATCCATACGTTTATATTTTCCCACTCCGTAATTCTGACTCGTAAAACTCATACATGCCTGTGTAATGGAATTTACCGACATATACAAAAATCCCAGAATATTATTTGCCGCTGTATATCCCGCCATCGCCGTATCTCCGAACGAATTCACGGAAGACTGCAGCAGCGCGTTTGAAAAGTTAATAACCGTACTTTGAATCCCGGCAGGAATTCCCACCTGAAAAATCTGCAGCAGATAAACCTTTTTTATTTTCAGCTTCGAAAAGCGCAGCTGATAGCAGCTGTCGGTGCGGTACAGACATAACAAAACCAGAATGCAGGAGATCATCTGTGCCGTAATCGTCGCAGTAGCTACGCCTGCCACACCCAGATGAAAACCGATCACAAGAATCAGATCCAGCAGCGCATTGGCACATCCGGAAATCACCAGAAACAACAACGGCCGCTTGGTATCTCCCACCGCACGCAGAATCGCTGCCCCATAATTATAGAGCATAAAAAACGGCATCCCCAGAAAATAAATCCGCATGTAAAGGGTTGACTGTGCAATAACATTGTCCGGCGTTCCCATAAGAAGCAGCGCACCTTTTGCACTGATTACCCCGATTCCAGCCATGAGAATTCCGCTGATCAGTGCCAGCAGAATGGCGGTATGTACCGTGTCTGACATTTCTTTTTCCCTGCCGGACGCAAAAAAACGTGCCGCAAGCACATTAGCCCCCAGCGAAATTCCGATAAACAGATTGGTGAACACGTTGATGAGTGCCGTGGTCGATCCCACTGCCGCCAGTGCCTGTTTTCCCGTAAAATGTCCCACAACAATGATATCCACCGCATTGAACATAAGCTGTAAAATTCCCGACAGCATGAGTGGGAGTGCAAACGAGATCAGTTTATCCATGATCGAACCATTGCACATATCTATTTCATATTTGTTTGTTTTCAAATTCTCTCTACTCCCTTTCCGGTTCTGTTATCCCTCTGAGCCATAAAATACGCCGCTACTGGCGGCGTATTTGTTTGTCCTTATACATTCTCTGATCTGCGATCTCAATCAGTTCCATTATATTTTCATATTTTCCCACGGCATATCCCACGGAGGCAGATACCGGAATCTCACTGTTTTTCTGAATCGGCTTCATCACCTGCCTCCACTTTTCAATGACATCTTCTGCAATCTCCTGTGTCCCATCCGGAATAATCATAAGAAATTCATCCCCACCGTAACGGTAAGCATTGGTTTCCTCACTCGTCACTGCTGCCCGAATGGATCCCGCAATTTTGGCAATCAGCTGGTCTCCGTACAAATGACCAAACGTATCATTTACATATTTCAACTGGTTGACATCCCAATAAATAACCGCAACCGGGCGTTCTTTTGGCTCCATATGTTCCACTGTTTCAAGCAGTTTATTTTTGCTGTAAAGTCCCGTCATATCATCCATGGAAGCCGCCTGTACCATACGCATTGCATTTTCCATGGACTTGCGCACAATACTGTTTACACTGTTACTTACATAATAAAATGCAACCGCCATCAGTGATCGAGGCATCACATAATAAAGTGCCAGCGTAACCAAAGGATTTTCGTTTACTTTGTTGAGCAAAAACACACCATCCTTCTGCAGATGATCCAGTGATGTCGCCGTCAGCAGTGCCATGTTTGCATCACATACCCCAAAATAATAGCCCACATAAGTACTGATCGTAATCCCACCCACTGTAAATATAAAGGCATAAACCGACAGTCTTTTTGAAGTATACATACTTGCAATGATAATCGGGATCATCATAATAATGATCATATGGTAGGTAAGGGATGCACTCGCGGCCACGACAATCAGCCCGATGGCCGTAACGCTGAGATACTTGGTAAATGGGTGCTCAAGCCCCATCTTCACAAGCAGCAATCCATAAATCAATGCCAGCACACATGCCGCCACATAGCCTCTTGTAAAAATCGTCTGATCCACGATAAAAATATGCAGGCAGTTCAGAATCATCACGAACGAATAGAATAAAATGCAGATTCCCACCACACGGAACGCAAAAATATTCTGTGTCACATCCGCCTGCTCGTAAAAAGCATCTTTATTTATAATTTTAGATAACAGTGCCTTGCAGGTGCTCATCCATATATCCTCCAGCTTTGTCTGCCTTTAGTATAACATATTCCTGCATGAGTTTCACTACTTTGATGAACTTATAAATTCATCAGGAAAATTTTCCATAACTTTTTGTCAGTGTTCTGACATTTTTTCTATCGTGCCATGCATAACGGAATCAGTCCCTGCAAATGAAACTTTGTCTATGATTTTACATACCACATCAATAACCTTTGTAAGACTTACTTCTTCATCACGACGTAATTTTGTCATCGTGTTAGGAGCAATTTCTGCCTTTTTACGCAAATCAGATTTGCTCATTTTTTTATCCACTAATAATTTCCATAATTTGTTATATGACACAGCCATAGTATTTACCTATTCACATAAATCTTTTTCTGCTTCATATCTACCTTTGCAACAGCACCATACTGTAACGCACATCGTGGCATAGCATGTCCGAAATTCACATTATAAACAATCGGAAGTTTCTCATTGTCTATCACTCTAATAAGAATATCTTTATATTCCTGATAATAAGCTTCATCCTGTGGTTTTCCAACTAATACACCATTTACCACGTCGAATACTCCCTTTTCTTTCAGTAATAACACTTCTCTTTCAAACAATTCAGGAGTCGGTTTTTCTTCGCAGGTTTCTATAAATAGAATTTTCCCAATCCACTCTTCCTTATTTGGAAACAGATCATATCTTTCACAAACTTCCTTTTCATCTTCATATCTGCTATTGGTCAATACATCATAAAGGCTTTCCAAACATCCGCCTAATAATCCTCCTTGGAAAATTTCACTTCCCTGGAGAAGTTCAAACCCACGTTCTTCCTTATGAGTTTTTCTTTCTGTTCCTATTGCGGCTCTTGAAAAATCTTCTCTTTCTTCATACCAAGTATCACTGGATATAATTTCATCTGATTCATTACCTTCCAAATAACTCTCAAATGCCCTTTTGGTATATGGTAACATTTCATCTGCAATTTCTCCCAAATCACAAATAAAGTTTGGTCCGTAATAAGTAGACAAGCCCAGTTTATAAAACATCAAATGATTGATCGTAGTATCTGAGAATCCTGTAAATAATTTTGGATGCTCCTCTACCGCTTTTATAAACTCTTCATCTTCCATCAGATAAGGCAAAAGCCTATATGTATCATCACCACCAATTGCACAAATAATCCCTGCAATAGAATTATCCTGAAATGCATCTTTTAGATCTTTCGCCCTTGCTTGCGGATGAGCTTGCAAATATTCAATACCCTTCAAAGCATTAGACATAAATACCGGCTCCAAACCATATTCTTTTAATCTCTTTACGCCAATCTCAATATTATGACTGCAGAATTCTTCACCGAGCATTCCACTTGACAAGCTTACAATTGCTACTTTGTCGCCTTTTCTCAATTTTCTTGCATATTGCATAACTACATTCCTTCCATAGAGAAAACAATATTACTTTTTATCCGCACGCTACTTACCTTTAAATTCCTTCTCTATATAACAATGTT
>ERZ1026864.1243-NODE-1243-length-13150-cov-6.876747_pt1 | contig 13150 bp, 10 predicted proteins | sample MGYA00380162_ERZ1026864 | MGnify/ENA primary metagenome ERZ1026864 (study PRJEB33269, sample SAMEA4719798) | human gut metagenome | biome: human-associated habitat; feature: organic feature; material: feces | place: Cameroon | collected 2013-10 ... | reverse complement strand
TGGAGAACATGCAGCAGACCTACGATGTCGTTGTCAGCAATCGTCGTGAGCTGAACACGGCTGTTTATCAGCCGGAGCCACAGCAGCAGGAGACCGTGGAGCAGCAGCCGGCAGCGGCAGCTCAGCAGAATGATGCACAGTAAGTGACGTGATAAAACAGGTCGTGGAGCGAAAGCACCACGACCTTTTCCGTGCCGCTGAGACGGGGACCCGGCTTGATTTCACACGTTCTCTACGTATGGCCTCCGTTGCCGCCCCTCCGGGTCCCCTGCCTGAACTGTTACCGGTTCAGCCGGGTTTCGAAAAAAGTTTCAAATTAATGCTTGACACTCGCCCGTCTGTCTGATAATATCTTACCTGTTGCTGAGGCAGACAAAACACAGCAACGAAAAACCTATCGATGCGTGGCTCAGCTTGGTAGAGCGCTGCGTTCGGGACGCAGAGGTCGCTGGTTCGAATCCAGTCGCATCGACTACCCTTGGGACTGACTCGTAAGCATTGCTTACGGGTTTTTCTTTTTGTGTAATCATACATACAGGCCGGAATGTTCATTGATTCAGACCTCCGAAAATGATATTCTAAGAGCAAACAATCATTCGGCTGTTGCATCAGATCGGAGGCAAGATGAGTTGTATCAGAGAAGAACTGGAAGCGCTGGAGCGGGAGACCCTGTCGCCGTATGCGGCACTCTCCTCGGAATCGCAGGGAAGAGACCGTGCGGAGGAGCCGGACGACATACGCCCGTGCTTCGAGCGTGATCGTGACCGCATCATCCACTGTAAGGCCTTCCGCCGTCTCAAGCATAAAACGCAGGTCTTCATCGCACCGGAGGGAGACCACTACCGTACACGCCTCACGCATACCCTGGAGGTCAGCCAGATCGCCCGTACCTTCGGCAAGGCGCTTCGCCTGAACGAGGACCTCGTCGAGGCCATCGCCCTCGGCCATGATCTCGGCCATACCCCGTTCGGCCACAGCGGCGAGCATGTACTGAACAGCCTCTGCCATGAGGGCTTTTCTCATGTCGAGCAGAGCGTCCGTGTCGTCGAGGTGCTCGAAAAGAACGGCCGGGGTCTCAATCTCACGAAGGAGGTGCGCGACGGCATCCTGAATCACCGCACCTCGGGCCATCCGAACACCCTCGAGGGTCAGGCGGTCCGCTTCGCCGACAAGATTGCCTACATTAACCACGACATCGATGATTCGATCCGCGCGGGGCTCATCCGGGAAGAGGAGATTCCGTCGGAGATCAGCGACATCCTGGGCCACTCGGTCAAGGACCGCTTAAGCGTCCTGATCCATGACGTAATCTATCAATCGAAGGGCCAGCCGGCGCTCACGATGTCAGCACCGGTGGAGCAGGCGATGCAGTCGCTTCGGGAGTGGATGTTCACGCATGTCTACATCGGCGGTGAGGCGAAACAGGAGGAGGTCAAGGTCCGGCGTATGATGACCCTGCTGTTCCAGTATTACATGGATCATCCAGCGTCGATGACCGAGGAGTTCATCACCATGCTGGAGTCGAATCTCTCGAAGATCGCGTCGGACGACCCGGAGAAGGAGCTGAAGCGCCAGATTGCGCGTGAGCGCTCCGTCTGCGATTACATCGCCGGCATGACCGACGATTACTGTATCTACAAATTCAAGGAGTATTTTGTGCCGGTTGGCTGGCAGAAGTTTTAAAAGAACTGGAGAATCCGCTTGTATTATCCTGAAGAAGTCATAGAAGAAGTGCGATCACGGGCCGATATCGTGGACGTGGTCGGAAAGGTCGTCCATCTGAAAAAGATGGGCGCCAATTATTTCGGGCTCTGCCCGTTTCATGGGGAGAAGACGGCCTCCTTTTCCGTGAATCAGTCGAAGCAGATTTTCTACTGCTTCGGATGTGGAAAGGGTGGCGATGTCGTGAAGTTCACGATGGAGTATGAGAACCTCACCTTCCTGGAGGCCGTGCGGAAGCTGGCCGAGGAAGAGGGCTATCAGCTCCCGGAGGGAAATGTCAGCAGCGAGGAGCGGCAGAGCCGTGACCTCCGGACGAAGCTGCTCGAGATCAATAAAAAGGCGGCTGTCTACTTTTACGATGCCCTCCGGAAGCCGGTCGGACAGATCGGTATGAACTACTTCCGGAAGCGTCAGCTGAGTGATGAGACACTCCGTGTCTGGGGGCTCGGTTATGCCGACCAGACCCGGGACGGACTCTATCGCTATCTCCGCCAGTGCGGCTACGACGATGCGATCCTGCGGGAGTCCGGTCTCGTGAACTTCTCCGAGCGAGGCGCGTACGATAAGTTCTTTAATCGTGTCATCTTCCCGATCATGGACGTCAACAGCCGCGTCATCGGCTTCGGTGGTCGTGTGATGGGCGAGGGGGAGCCGAAGTACCTGAACAGTCCGGAGACCCGTCTCTTCGATAAGTCGAGAAACCTCTTCGGTCTCTGCTACGCAAAGAAGTCGCGGAAGAAGTATTTCATCCTCTGTGAGGGCTATATGGACGTCATCTCGATGCACCAGGCCGGCTTCACCAACGCGGTCGCTTCCCTCGGTACGGCGCTCACGGAAGAGCAGTGCCGCCTTCTGAAGCGGTATGTCGGTGAGATCCTTCTCACCTATGATTCGGATGGTGCCGGCATCAAGGCCGCGAAGCGCGCGATGCCGATGCTGAAGGCGGTCGGGATCCAGAGTAAGGTCATCAACATGAAGCCGTACAAGGACCCGGACGAGTTCATCAAGGCGAAGGGGCAGGAGGCTTTCCAGGAGCGCATCGACCAGGCCCAGAACAGCTTTCTCTGGCTCATCGATGTGATGAAGCTCGACTACGACCTCAAGGACCCGGCAGGCATGACGGCGTATACAAATGCCGCCGCTGAGAAGCTCAGTGAGATCCCAGAGGCCATCGAGCGGGAGAACTACATCCAGGCCGTAGCCCGCGAGCAGATGATCGACGTGAATGCCCTGCGCCGCCTCGTAAACACGATGGGCGAGCAGCGTGCGCGCCGGAACTCACCGCTGAATGAAAAGATTTATCCGTCCACGACCTCCATGCCGCGGACGAATCCGAAGAAGAAGGTCGAGACGGCGCTCCAGAAGTCGGAGAAGCAGCTCGTCACCTGGCTCAGCGAAAAGCCGGAGCTCATCAAAACCGTACAGAAGTATATTCAGCCGACGGACATCAGTGATGAAACCGTCCGCACGGTGCTGGAGCTCGTCTACCAGCAGAAGCCGGTCAATACGATCCTCGATCGTTTCCGTGAGGACGAGGAGGCGTATGAGAAGGTCGCCGCGATGTTTAACGGAAATCTGCTGCCGGAGGATGTCGACGAGCGCGAGTTCAAGCGCGGGCTCGAGGATGTGATCCGGAATGTCAAGATGAGCTCACTGAATACGAAAATCGCGAACGAGACGGATCCGCGGCAGCTGTCGGCGCTCTTCCAGCAGCAGTCGGCGCTGCAGGGTCTGCACATCGAATAAGTACATGGGCGAGGCTTCATAAAGCTGGCCCGCAGAAGTATCTCGATGAAACGTGACATAGCGGCTCTGCAGAAGGATCCCGATGCATAGAATGATCAGGCTATATACAGGAGGAACGAATTGGAAAAGCAGTTTCAGCTTCCGAAAAGACTGGAAACCATCATAGAACGGATGCCGGCTTCCGGCTGCATCGCGGACATCGGCTGTGATCACGCCTATGTCGCGATCGAGGCGGTGCGGCGGGGGAAGGCCGCACGGGCGCTCGCCTGTGACGTGCGGAAGGGACCGCTGCAGCAGGCCGCAGAGCACATTCTCTGCGCCGGACTCGCCGGAAAGATCGAAAACCGCCTCTCGGACGGACTCGAGAAGGTCGCGCCGGGAGAGGCCGACTGTGTCATCATCGCCGGGATGGGCGGCCCGCTGATGGAGCGCATCCTGCAGGGACGGCTCGCGGATTTCGGGCACTTCGTCCTGTCACCGCAGTCGGAGATCCCGCACTTCCGTCGCTTCCTCCTCGCAGAGGGCATGCTGATCGACGAAGAGACGATGCTGATCGATGAGGGGAAGTACTATGTGATCCTGAATGTATCGAGTAGAGCGGAAACGACGGAAACCTCGCTGGATGCGGTTCGGCATATCGTGTCGGGGACAACAGACGCGTCTGATGACAGAGGCGAAGCGAAAACAGGTAAGAGTACGGCCCATCGTGAGGCGGCACCTGCGGATCCGATGTATGTGACAGAAGAGGACTTCCTTTATGGCGGTCGTCTGCTTCATCGCCTGGATCCGGTTTTAAAAAGCTTTCTGGAGAAGGAAAAAACGAGATATGAGGGCATCCTCCGGCAGACCGATTCGGACGAGGTACGTACCGCATATCAGCATTGTATGAACGCACTGGAGGCATATCGATGAATACAGTATCTATGATTACCGAAAAGCTCGAGCAGCTTGCACCGAAGGCCGCGGCCTGCGACTGGGATAACCCGGGCCTGCTGGTCGGACGTTCGGACCGGGAGGTGAGCCGCATCTATGTCGCGCTGGATGCTTCCTGCACGGTCGTTGACGCCGCGATCGACGCCGGCTGTGATCTGATCGTGACCCATCACCCGATCATCTTCCGGGGCCTGAAGGCCATCAACGATCAGTCGGCCCTCGGACTTAAGCTTCTCGATCTCATCCGGAATGACGTTTCCGTCTTTTCGATGCACACGAACTTCGATTCCTGCCCGGGCGGCATGGCAGACATCGTCTGTGCGGCCCTGGGGCTTCGTAAGACGGGTCTCATGGAGCCGACGGGATTTCATCCGGAGGAGGCGCAGAACGGCGCTGCGGAGGGCCTGCAGCTGCGTGTTGTGGAAAGCGATGAGGATGTGAACCCAGATGCCTATGGCATCGGCTTCACGGCGGAGCTTCCGCAGATGATGACTGCCGCGGAGCTCGCGGCCCTGGTGAAGGAGTGTTTCGGACTGCCGTTTGTTCAGTACTATGATGCCGGCATGCCGATTCGGCGCATCGCCTGCTGTCCGGGCTCCGGACGTGGTGAGCTGAAGGAGGTGTTGGGCCTCGGGGTCGACGCCTTCCTGAGCGGCGATATGGGCCACCACGAGGGCCTCGACCTCTGCGAGGAGAGCATCAGTCTCCTCGATGCCGGCCACTACGGCCTCGAGCATATCTTCGTGCACTACATCGCGGACTTCCTGCGGGCGCAGTTCCCGGAGGTCGAGATCCTCGAGGAGGAGCTGCACTTTCCGGCACAGATCGTCTGAGGAGGAAAGGATATGACGATTACAGTACAGGGACAGACCCGGGAATACCCATCGGGGACGACATTTTATGAGATTGCGATGCAGCATCAGGCGGAGATCCCGCATGAGATCCTGCTTTCAAAGCTGGATTCGAAGCTCTATGAGCTTCATAAGCGCATACCGGAGAAGGGCGGTGAGATCAGCTTCGTCACGGGCGCGGACAAGGAAGGGCACATGGCTTACCAGCGCTCTGCGATCTTTATGATGCTGAAGGCCTTCTATCACCTCTGTGCCGATGTGAAGGATTTTGGCGTCGTGGTCGACTATACCCTCGGCGGGGGCTTCTACTGCTATCTGAACGGCGGGGTTGAGGTGACGGAGGCGCTGCTCGCTCAGGTGAAGCAGACGATGGAAGCGTACCGCGATCAGAAGATTCCGATCATGAAGAAGAGCGTGCAGACCGACGAAGCGATCCAGATGTTCCGTGAGGTCGGGATGACGAGTAAGGAGCGCCTGTTCCACTACCGTATGACGAGCCGAGTCAACATCTACAGCCTCGGGAATTTCTTCGATTACTACTATGGCTATATGGTCATGGACACGAGCTATATCCGGGCCTTCGACCTCGTGCCGTACGGCAGCGGCTTCGTCCTGATGCTCCCGACGAAGCGGGATCCGGAGCATGTCGCGGCCTTCGTGCCGCTGGACAAGCTCTATAAGGTCCAGAAGGAATCTGCGGCCTGGGCGAACTCCATCGACTGCGGCAATGTCGGCACCCTGAACGACCGCATCGTCCAGGGCGGTACCGATGAGCTCATCCTGATGCAGGAGGCGATCTTCGAGAAGACGATCGGCAACATCGCGATGCAGATTGCGAAGCGGAATAAGAAGCTCGTCATGATCGCCGGCCCGTCTAGCTCCGGCAAGACGACCTTCGCACGTCGGCTCAGCATCCAGCTCATGGCCCTCGGCCTGCATCCGCACCCGATCACCGTCGATAATTACTTCCGTGATCGCGAGCTCGCGCCGATCGGCCCGGATGGAAAGAAGGATTTCGAGTCGATCAAGTGCGTCGACATCGAGCAGTTCAGCGAGGATATGCTGAAGCTCCTCGCGGGCGAGACCGTGCAGCTGCCGGTCTACAACTTCATCACCGGAAAGCGCGAGTACCGCGGTAACTTCTGTAAGCTCGGTGAGAACGACGTCCTCGTCATCGAAGGCATCCACTGCCTGAACGACGAGATGTCGAAGGAACTTCCGGCGGATGCCCGCTTCAAGATCTATATCTCCGCCCTGACCCAGATCAATGTCGACGACCACAACCGCATACCGACCGCGGATGGCCGTCTCCTCCGCCGTATCGTGCGTGATAATCGCACCCGCGGCTACAGCGCGAAGGACACCATCACCATGTGGGACAGCGTACGCCGGGGAGAGGATAAGAACATCTTCCCGTACCAGGAAACCGCGGATGTGATGGTGAACTCCAGCATGATCTATGAGCTGCCGGTACTGAAGCTCTTCGCGGCACCTCTCCTGTTCCAGATCCAGCCGGACGAGCCGGAGTACCAGGAGGCGAAGCGCCTCCTCAAGTTCCTCGACTACTTCCTCCCGATCAGCCCGGAGCTGATCCCGAAGAACTCCATCATCCGGGAATTCATCGGCGGCAGCTGCCTCGACGTCGGATAGAAATCCGAACGGCATAAAAAATGAACAGAGTTACAATGCTTGCGCATATATTGCAAAGAATCTAAATATTACACTTGATGAGTTTATCACGTGAAAAGCGGAGTCGTTATATGGCCAGATTATATTCTGGTTATGAACGGCTCCACTTCGTTTTCCTTAATGATTAAAGATTTCGCTTACATATTTTATGTATTCTTCACGATTTTCTCGAAATCCGATGCCGGGTGCTTACAGATCGGGCAGATGAAATCCTCCGGGAGCTCCTCGCCGAGATATTCGTAGCCGCAGATCCGGCAGCGCCATACGGTCTGGCCGTCTTCTGCCTTCCCGACCGCCTGTGGCTTCGGCTTGATGTGACTCTGATAATACTCGTAGGTCGTGGACGACACGTCACTCAGCACAGCCATATCGGTGATTTCGCCAATGAACATCGTGTGTGAACCGAGGTCGACGGTCTTAGCGACGGAGACGGATATGTAGGCATTGGTCCCCTTCATAATGTAGAAAAGACCATCCGCACCACGTGCGCAGTCGGTGAAATCCGCGAACTTATCGACATCGCGGCCAGACTGGAAACCGAAGTGCCGGAACAGCTCGAAATCAGCCTGCTCACTCAGCACCGACACAGTGAACTTTCCTGTCCGCACGATCATATCATGCGTGTAGTTCGCCTTATTCACACAGATGCTGAGCTGATTCGGCTCTGACGCCGCCTGAATCGCTGTGTTGATGATGCAGCCGTTATCCTTCTCACCCTCGCGCGCTGTCAGCACAAATAGGCCGTAGCTTAACTTATACATCGCTTTCTTATCCATCAGAAATCCTCCTTTTCATAGAATCATTAATTCATAAATTCCGGACTGTAGATCTTTGTTAAGAACTGTTCTTAATAAAAGTATATAGCTTTCAATATCACTGTCAAGGAAATCAAGAACGATTATTATTTATTTAGAATTAAAACATAGTCTTCTATATAATATATCGTATACAATATATTTTCTGGTTGACAATATGCCGCAAAAAACATATATTTCATGTAAGAGGGGGGCTATTTATGGATGATTTTCAGTTATATATGCGTGACGCTTTGAAGGATATTCAGTTTACGGACGAGGTAAAGGAACCATCCGTTCCGTATTATGATGTTGCAGATGATATAAAACAACTCGTTATAGAAGAACGTGATAAAGCAGGGATGACGCAGGTAGAACTTGCTCACAAAACAGGGATTTCTCAAGCGAATATCAGCAGGATTGAGCGAGGACAGACGTTGCCAAATCTGAATACCTTGAAGAAGATTGCGGATGCAGTAGATAAGCGCCTGGTAATTCAGTTTGAAGATTTTGCGGAGGATGACAATGGCTAAGATAATCAGCAGCTTTACGATTGCAAGCTATCGCGGTATCCATAACCTGACGGTAGATCAGCTCAATGATATCAATTTAATTGTGGGGCTTCCTCGGCTTCCTCGGCCTTCCGGGCGGCGCTTGACGGCGGGGGATTCCTGAGGTAAAATGTGGTGTCGAGTATCGGATGTGGTCGCTGCCAGCGTAGGGAAACCGGCTGGGAGAGGAAAGTCCGGGCTTCACAGAGCAGGATGCCTGCTAACGGCAGGTTGCGGTGACGCACAGGAAAGTGTAACAGAGAGTAGACCGCCGGTTTCGGCCGGTAAGGGTGCAAGGGCAGTGTAAGAGACTACCGCGGGCCTGGTGACAGGAACGGCATTATAAACCCCATCTGAAGAAAGACCAAACAGGAAGCATAGGGTGGCTCGTCCGCTTCCGGGTAGGTTGATTGAGGCGTATGGCAACATGCGTCCTAGATAGATGACCACTTGATACATAACCCGGCTTATTACGATGCTCGACTTCGTAGAAAACGAAACGGGAACACATGGTTCGTGAAGAATCGATGTGTTCCCGTTTTTGTATACAGATTCTGTATCCGATGATGGACGATTTTCGAAAATAAAAGAGCGGCAGTCGTGAAACTGCCGCTCTGAATCATATCTGAAAGCGTTCGCTTTCAGATCAGCACTGCTCGAGATCGAAGCCGAAGTACTTCACAGCGTTGTTGAAGGAGATGCCCTTTACGATTTCGGTCAGGGCCTTCTTGTCGTACGGATACTCACCGTTCTCCACCCACTGTCCGATCAGCTCGCAGAGAATACGACGGAAGTAGTCGTGACGAGCGTAGGAGAGGAAGGAGCGGGAGTCGGTCAGCATACCGTTGAAGTTTCCGAGTGCGGAAAGGTTCGCCATATTAACCATCTGCTCGATCATGCCCTGCTTGTGATCGTTGAACCACCATGCAGCACCCTGGGTGATTCTGTTCTTTACAGGTGCCTTGCAGAAGCAGCCGGCGATGGTATTGATCGTGGTGCTGTCGCATGGATTCAGTGAGTAGAGGATGGTCTTCGGGATCTCATCCGTCGCACTGAGGGCGTTGAAGAACTTCGCAAGCTGATCTGCCGGAGCGTAGTTGTCGACGGAGTCGAAGCCGGTATCCGGGCCGAGCTTTGCGAACATATCAGCGTTGTTATCACGTACGCAGCCGTAGTGGATCTGCATGACCATGTCACGCTTGTTGTACTCCTTTGCAAGGAAGATGAGCATCGCGTACTTGTACTTGGCAGCCTCATCTGCAGTCACAGCCTCACCGTTCATCGCCTTCTTCAGGATCGCATCGACCTCAGACTTCTCAGCCGGAGCGTATGCAACGTAACGAACGCCGTGGTCCGTAACGGAGCAGCCCATGGACTGGAAGAAATCGAGACGGTCAGCAACTGCCTTCTCGAGGGAATCCATATCGCTGATGGCGATGCCGGATCTCTCGGCAAGCTTTGCGATGTACGGAGCAAAGGTCGGAAGCTCGATGTTGTTCAGCTTGTCCGGTCTCCATGCAGGAAGTACCTGTACGTCGAAGCTTGCGTCGTCCTTTATCTTCTGATGCCACTCGAGGGTATCAATCGGGTCATCGGTGGTGCAGATGAGCTTTACGTTCGACTGCTTGATGATGTTCCGTACGGACATGGACGGATCGTGAAGCTTCTCGTTGCAGAGGTTCCATACTTCCTCCGCGGTATCACCGTTCAGGTAGCCCTCGTAGCCGAAGTACTTACGAAGCTCGAGGTGAGACCAGTGGTAGAGCGGGTTACCGATGAGCTTCGGAAGGGTCTCTGCCCACATCTGGAACTTCTCGCGGTCCGGCTTGTCACCGGTGATGTACTCCTCCGGTACGCCGTTGACACGCATCTGTCTCCACTTGTAGTGGTCACCGATTGGTGGCTTTCCGAGCCATACCTGGTAGATGTTATCGTAGCTCTTATCCGTTGCGATATCCTTCGGATCGATGTGACAGTGGTAATCGAGAATCGGTGCCTTCTCTGCGACCTCGTGATAGAGCTCCTTCGCTACATCGGTTGAGAGCAGGAAGTCCTTGTCCATAAATGGTTTCATAGCTTTACCTCCATGAGTTTGTGTATCTGCCGCGGACCCGTACACTTCGTTCCGGGGATGCGGACAGACAGGATAAATGTATATGCAACGCCTTACGGCATTGTCTTCATTATAAGGGGTCGGATGGTCAATGCTTACGGAATTTCACTCGTACACATCCGACAATCAACCAGCCTCTGTCAGTGGCGGCTGCGCGCATTCGAAATTCAGAAACGCGTGGTTTCACGCGTGACGAGGCGCGTCGCGATGACGGTTTTCTTCGGGATGTCCGCTTCGATCGGGTCACCGTTTTCGTCCTCGCTCGGATTCAGAAGCGCCATCAGGTTCTGGCAGGTCTTCTGGCAGAGCTCCTTCAGCATCGCGTCGACACTGGTCAGCTCCGGAGAGGAGGCCACCGCGAGGGTGGAGTCGTTCCAGCTGACGATCTGGAGTTCCTCCGGGATCCGAAGGCCCATGAGACGCGCAAACTTGACGGCACCGACACCGGAGGTGTCCGAGGAGCCGAGGATGGCGTCGAAGGCTTCCTCTTCGTAGGCCTCCTTCAGAAGCTTCGCCATCTCGTCGAAGCGACGATGACCATGTACGGTGCGGAGTGCGCTTTCCGAAAGACCGAGCTCCTTGATGCCCTGGTGGAGGCCTGCGAGCTTTTGTGTGCCGGAGTAGCTGACGCTCGAATAGACATAGACGAACTTCCGTGCGCCGGTGTCATAGAGCTGGTGGAGTGCGTTTCGCATACCGCCCTGCTCATCGCAGACGGTGCAGTAGATGTTCTCGCCCTCGAGATAACCGTTGAGAATCATGACCGGGTGCTCCCGGGCACCCTCGATGATGTAGGCATTGTCCTCCGGATTCGGCTCGATGAACTGTGAACCGACGAGGACGAAGGCGTCGACCTGACGGGATTTCAGGAGCTCGAAGCTCGCCTTTTTATTCTCGAGCTCGAAGCCGGTGCAGCAGAGGATGGAATTATAGCCCTGGCTGCGCAGCTCAGTCTCGAGGAAGTTGATGGCGCTCGCGAGGTACATATCGGTCGGGTCGGAGCACATGATGCCGATGGTCTTCATGGAACCGCGTCCGAGCCCACGTGCATACGCGTTCGGCGTGTAGCCGTACTGGTCGATGACGTCGAGCACCTTTTTCCGGGTCTTCTCGGAGACGTTTTCCGCGCCGTTGATGACACGGGAGACGGAGGCGATGGAAACCCCCGCCACTTTCGAGATATCGTAAATATTCATACTTTTTCCTTCTTTAACGCTTCGCATGAAAGATTTCCGTAAGGAAATGAAGTCTTTTGTGTAAGCGTTTACATTTGCCTTGATTATAACGAAAGAATGGTATAAAATCAATGCATTATATGCAATATCAACAATTTCGGAAGCGATTTCCGAGCATGGGAGGCATGAATATGAATTTTCCGGATAGACCCTTTGATCTTGTCACGATGGGACAGCTGCTGCTTCGACTTTCGCCACCGGGTAACGAGCGTATCGCCCGTTCGGATGTGTTCGAGAAGAACGTCGGCGGTGCGGAGCTGAACGTAGCGGTAGGTGCCGCACTGCTCGGTCTGCATACCGGTATCATCTCGAAGCTTCCGGCCCATGATCTCGGTCAGTACATGAGAGGTACCATCCGTAGCTACGGCGTATCGGATGACTTCTTTATCTATGATCACTCAGAGGATGCGAGAGTCGGTGTGTACTACTATGAGTACGGCGCTTACCCGCGTAAGCCGCAGGTCATCTATGACCGCCGGAATTCGAGCTTCTTCTCACTGAATCTCGACGAGATCGACCCGGAGGTGTATAAGAGCACGAAGTGCTTCCATACCTCGGGCATCACGCTCGCGCTGTCCCCGAAGCTTCGTGAGACGACCATCGAGGCGATCAAGCGCTTCAAGGAAAACGGTGCGCTGATTTCCTTCGACGTCAACTTCCGTGGAAACCTCTGGAGCGGCGATGAGGCACGCGAGACGATCCTGAAGATCCTTCCGTATGTTGATATTTTCTTCTGCTCGGAGTCGACGGCACAGCTGACCTTCCTGAAGACCGGAAGCTGCCGTGAGATGATCAAGAGCTTCACCGAGGAGTTCCCGATCAAGGCCGTATTTGCGACCCAGCGTACGGTACACAGTCCGAAGAGCCATGATTTCAGTTCCCTCGCCTACTGCGCAGAGCGTGACGCCTACTTCGAGGAGCCGGCGTACGAGAACATCGATGTCGTCGATCGGATCGGATCCGGCGATGCGTATATTTCCGGTGCGCTCTATGGACTGATCCACTCGAACGGTGATGTTCAGGAGGCGGTGAAGTATGGTAATGCGACCTCTTCGATGAAGAACACCATCCCGGGCGATCTGCCGCAGAGCTCGCTGAAGGAGATCGAGTCGGTTATTCGCGATCATTACTCCACCGGCTTCCACAGCGAGATGGATCGTTAATCTGCATGATACCGAAGGGTCGGCCCTTCGGAAATTTATGCCTGAACTGATTTATAGAAAACCTCATATAATTATTAATTATGGATCCGGTGTTGACGATTCTGATTCAACGTGCTAAAGTACGGTTAATCGAATAAAACAAACCGATGACAGAGAGAAGTAGTTCATCCTGAATGTCAAAGAGAGCCGTCGATGATGTGAATACGGTACAGGATAGATGAGTGAATGGACTCTGGAGGGCGCTCCGAAAGGGATCTAGTAGGAAGCGACGGGTTCTGCACCGTTATCAGGCAGCACATATGCTGGTATGTGAAAAGTGACCGAAAGGTAAGATGAGTGGTACCACGGATTAT
>ERZ1026864.1242-NODE-1242-length-13166-cov-6.250782_pt1 | contig 13166 bp, 10 predicted proteins | sample MGYA00380162_ERZ1026864 | MGnify/ENA primary metagenome ERZ1026864 (study PRJEB33269, sample SAMEA4719798) | human gut metagenome | biome: human-associated habitat; feature: organic feature; material: feces | place: Cameroon | collected 2013-10 ... | reverse complement strand
GTAAAATCTCGCTCATGCAGCGCAGCACCATGCAGGACGCCATCTCGGCCCCGAAGGTCGGCGGCATCGTCCGCCTCACGCGCTTCATCCTGCGCGGCACCTTTCTCATCGAGTTCCTCGGTGCCCTCGCCCTGCTCCCGGCCTTCTGCCGCGACTACGGCCTTCGCGGCATCTGGTACGCCGTCTTCCACTCGATTTCGGCCTTCTGCAACGCTGGCTTCGACCTGCTCGGCCGCCCCGGAAATCTCTATCCGTCGCTGACCGCCTACACCGCGGATCCCCTCGTGAACATCACCATCATGTTGCTCATCGTGATCGGCGGCATCGGCTTCCTGACCTGGGAGGACATCTGCACGAACCGGCTCCGCTTCCGCCGCTATCGCATGCAGAGCAAGGTGATCCTCGTGACCACCCTCGCGCTGATCGTGCTGCCGGCTGTGCTGTTTTTCGCCAATGATTACAGCGGTCTTCCGCTCGGTGAGCGTCTGCTGGCCGCGACGTTCCAGTCGGTGACGCCCCGTACCGCCGGCTTCAATACCACCGATCTTACGAAACTCTCCGGGGCTTCCCGCGGCGTCATGATTCTTCTCATGCTGATCGGCGGCTCGCCGGGATCCACCGCCGGTGGTATGAAGACGACCACCTTCACGGTGCTGATGGCGAACGCCATCGCGACCTTCCGCCAGCGTGAGAGCGTACAGCTCTACGGTCGTCGCATCGACTGCTGCACCGTACGGACTGCCGCCACCATCCTGATGATGTACCTCACCCTCTTCTTCGGCGGTGCCCTCGTCATCAGCATCTATGAGGGACTGTCGTTTTCCGGCTGCCTCTTCGAGACCGCTTCCGCCGTCGCAACCGTCGGCCTGACCCTCGGCCTCACACCACATCTGCACATCCTGTCGCAGCTTATCCTCATCGTGCTCATGTACATGGGCCGTGTCGGCGGCCTCACCCTCATCTACGCAACCGTTTCGAGCCGGAAGACCAGCGTCGCCCGACTCCCGCAGGAGCAGATCACCGTCGGATAAATTAATATAACAGCTCGGCTAAGGGGACCCCGGCTTAGATTGAACCGGTTCCGGAGTATTGTGCCTCCGTTGCCGCCCCTCCGGAATTCCCTGCCTGAACGGTAACGAAAAATAAAGGAGTCAACTACTATGAAAAACATATTACTTATCGGTGCAGGTCGTTTCGGTCGTCATCTCGCGATGCAGATGATGCAGTTCGGTCATCAGATCATGGCCGTGGATATCTCGGAGGAGCGCATCAACGAGGTGCTCCCATATGTCACCACGGCGCAGATCGGCGACAGCACGAACGCGGATTTCCTGCGTTCCCTCGGCATCGGAAACTACGATGTCTGCTTCGTCACCATCAGCAGCAGCTTCCAGAACTCGCTGGAAACCACCTCTCTTCTGAAGGAGCTCGGTGCGAAGTGCGTCGTCTCCCGTGCGGAGCGTGACGTCCAGGCGAAGTTCCTGCTTCGGAACGGCGCCGACCAGGTTGTCTACCCGGAGAAGCAGATTGCAAAGTGGTCCGCCATCCGCTACACCTCCGACCACATATTCGATTACGTCGAGATCGATAAGCAGCACGCCATCTTTGAAGTCGCGATTCCGAAACAGTGGCTCGGAAAAAGCATTGGCGAGCTCAATATCCGTAAGCTCTACGGCATCAACATTCTCGGCGTGAAATCGCACGGCGAGACCAACGTCTCGGTCACCCCGGACATCGTCCTCACCGACGACGTCACGATCCTCGTGATCGGCGAGTACAAAGCACTGCAGAAGTGTTTCCAGATTTAGGAGGTACGTTTATGGATATCGATGGCATCCTGCTGATCATCGCCCTCATGATTTTCTTCTATGTCGGCATCAATTTCGTAAAGGAGGAAGATAAGATCGTCCGCTTCCTGCGAAAGCATGATTCTGAAATTCACTAGACATCGTGCCTTCCCTACGATTCTGAAACCGGACCGATGGACGGTGGGCGGAGGCGGAGTATCCGCATCGACGCTTTCATATACGATCGGTTCTTCAGCCGAGTGAACGGGACATACACACATGATCCTAAGAAGCCGAACGTCAGGTCCGGCTTCTTTTATGTTATAATAACGCTTACAGTTCAGGCAGGGGGGAGCCGAAGCTTCCCCTTCCGATGACCTGCACTGCGAAAGGAAGTTTTCCATATGGAACAGTCACAGCAACGCTTCAGCCCGGCGCAGGCTCCGAAAACCATCGGCCTGACACAGCCACGAACCACACCCGGGAATCCATCGAAAGAACATATCCTCGTCTGCCTCTCCTCCTCGCCGTCGAACGAGCGCATCGTCCGCATGGCGGGGCAGATGGCGCAGGCCTTCGGGGGCACGCTGACCGCGCTCTATGTACAGACGCCAGGTAACACCGCACTAAGTAGCGTGGATGAGGCACGTCTTCAGGCGCACGTCCACCTCGCGACGGAGCTCGGCGCAGAAATCGTCACCACCCACGGCGACGACGTCCCGACGCAGATCGCCGAGTACGCACGCGTCTCCGGCATCACGAAGATCGTCCTCGGCCGCAGCGGTGCCGAGCGCCGTCACTTCTGGGAGCAGCCGTCCATGACCGAGCGCCTGACCGAGCTCGCGCCCACCGTCGAGATCCACATCATCCCGGACGCCGTGGTCGTAAGCCACACGCGTCTGAGGCCAATGCTGGCGATCGCACCGACGGTACCCACCCTGCGGGATCTCGTCCTCACCCTCGCCATCCAGGCGGTGGCGACCATCATTGGCCTCCTCTTCTTCCGCCTGCACTACACCGACGCGAACATCATCACGATCTACCTCCTCGGCGTACTGCTGACCTCCGTCAGCACGAGCGGCTACACCTGCGGACTCCTGGCCTCGGTCCTCAGCGTCTTTCTCTTCAACTATTTTCTGACCGAGCCACGGCTCACGCTCGTCGCCTACGGGAAGGACTACCCGGTGACCTTCGTCGTCATGCTCGGCGCTTCCATCCTCGCCGGCACCCTCGCCGCGAAGCTGAAGGCCCATGCCGAGCTCTCTGCGCGCGACGCCTACCGCACGAAGACCCTTTTCGACGCGAACCAGCAGCTGCAGAAGGCCGAGACACCGGCAGACATCTACCGCACGACCGCGACGCAGATCCAGCGCCTCGTGCAGCGCGACATCCTGATCTACCCGGCGATGCAGCTTGACGAACCGGCGGATCAGAAGGCCGGAACGGCGGATTCTGCAAGCGACTCGTCGCCGGCTCCGGCATCCGCTTCTACGCTCCCCAGCGCCGGCACATCGGACAGTTGCCGGAAGGGCTACCTCTTCCCGGCGGATGGCGGTACGCCGCGCAGCATCCCGGAGAGTGCACGTGAGCCGGAGGTCGTCGACTGGGTCTGGACGAATCGGAAGCGCGCCGGTGCGAGCACTGAGAAGTTCCAGGGCGCCCACTGCCTCTACCTCGCGATCCGCACCGGGCAGCAGGTCTACGGCGTGGTCGGCGTCTCCTGCTCCAGAAAGGCACCGCTCGATGCCTTCACGTCGAGTATCCTCCTCTCCATCCTCGGTGAGTGTGCCCTCGCGCTCGAGAGCCGCCGCAACGCGGAGGAGCGCGAGAAAGCCGCTGTGCTCGCAGAAAACGAGCAGCTGCGCGCGAACCTGCTTCGCTCCATCTCGCACGATCTTCGGACGCCGCTCACCTCGATTTCGGGCAATGCAGACGCCCTGCTTCACAGCTACCAGGCGCTCGACGACGACAGCCGGACACGGATGATCACGGACATCTACGACGACGCGCAGTGGCTGACAGAGCTCGTGGAAAATCTCCTGGCCGTCACGAAGATCTCGGATGGCAGCGTGAAGCTGCAGCTCTCCGACCAGGTCGTGGATGACATCGTAGCGGAGGCGCTCCGTCACATCGACCGTCACGCAGCAGAACACCACATCACGAGCGACTGCGGCGAGCTGCCGCTCCTCGTGCGGGCGGATGCGCGCCTCATCATGCAGCTCCTCATCAACCTCGTGAACAACGCGATCAAATACACCCCGACGGGGTCACACATCGAAATCCGCGCCTTCCGTGAAGCGGAGCATGCGGTGATCGAGGTCTCCGACGACGGCCCGGGCATCCCGGATGCGCAGAAGCCGCAGGTCTTCGAGATGTTCTATACCGGCAGCAAACGCGTCGCGGACAGCCGCCGAAGCCTCGGCCTCGGCCTCTCCCTCTGCCGCTCCATCGTACACGCGCACGGCGGCGAGCTCACACTCCGCGACCATACGCCACACGGCTGCATCTTCTCCTTTACTTTGCCGCTCAGTGAGATTAATTTAAATATGTAGAGGTAAACAGAATGAATAAAGCACTGATCCTCGTGGTGGAGGACGACACACCCGTCCGGAATCTCATCACCACCACGCTGAAAACCCATGATTATAAATATCTTGCCGCGCCGGATGGCAGCAGTGCCATCCTTGAGGCATCCTCTCATAATCCCGACATCGTACTGCTCGATCTCGGGCTGCCGGATATCGACGGTGTCGAGGTCATCCGGAAGATCCGCTCCTGGTCGAACATGCCGATCATAGTCATCAGCGCACGCACCGAAGACAGCGATAAGATCGAGGCCCTCGATGCCGGTGCGGACGACTACCTGACGAAGCCCTTCTCTGTCGAAGAGCTCCTGGCGCGCCTCCGCGCGACCCAGCGTCGCCTCGGCATGATGATGTCGGAGTCCGGACAAGAATCCCCGATCTTCACGAACGGCGGACTGAGGATCGACTACGCCGCCGGCTGCGCCTACATGCAGGACGAGGAGCTTCACCTCACACCGATCGAGTTTAAGCTCCTCTGCCTCCTCTCCCGGAACGTCGGAAAGGTCCTAACCCATACCTACATCACCCAGCAGATCTGGGGCAGCAGCTGGGACAACGACGTCGCCTCCCTCCGCGTCTTCATGGCGACCCTACGCAAGAAGCTCGAGCGCGGCGAAAACGCCCAGCCGTACATCCAGACCCACATCGGCATCGGCTACCGGATGTTAAAAGTGGAGTGAAAAAGGCTTTCCGGTTTCCCGGAAAGCCTTTTTTTATTCCTCTGCCTCCATCTTGAGCGGCGCACCGCAGTGCATGCAGGTACCGATCGTACCGGCATAGTACGTACAGCCACAGTAGTCACACTTCAGCATCTTCGGCTTACCATTGATCTTGTAGGTCCGGATGCCCTTCTTCTGTCCCTCCAGGTAGTTCGCACGAACCGCGAAGGCCGTTCCGACGAAGGCACCGACGAGGATCAGACCGAAGAAGAACTCGGCGAAGCCGCCGCCCAGGTTCTCGGTGTCGACCGAGAGTCCCTTCGCCTCGTAGTACGCGAGATAATCATCGAAGGTCGTCGCCATCGCGTCGCCGACATTATCCCCGTTCGCACGGGCGAGGTTCTTCTGAAGCAGGTCGATAAGCTGATCCTCATCCTTCTTCTTCGCCGTCTTTCCGAGATCGTCACCCCACATCGTATGGTAGTGGAACTCGTTAAAGCCGGTCTCCGGATTCGCCGCGCCGTAACCGTAGGTGATCAGCACATGGTACTCATCATCGAAATTACAGATGTATTCGTTATACGCGAAGCTCTCCATATCATCGTAGTCCAGCTCCCAGGCGGTATCATTTGTAAACTCAACCGCCGGGATGATACCGGTGTGATCCCGGAACGCACTGAGGCTCTGATCAAGCCGATCCAGCTCGGCATCCGTCAGATGCCCGTAGTCGTCCTGGATGAAAATCGACTGATCCACGTACTCCGGCACGACGGTCTTCTTATATCCGATGGAGAACGCAGAAAACATCGTGACGAGACCGAGCAGCATGATCGCGACGCCCGGAATACCCGCGATGATCGCGAACACGACCGAACGGATATACTGCCCCTTCGTCGTCTCCTCGTGATAATTCGGCTCATCCGTATAGACGACCTTCGGCTCATTCATCTGATTATAGATGACGAACGCCCGCCCGCCCTTAAACGGCACACTGGAATGCCGGTAGCTCTTCGCACTGCCACCGGATCCTCCACTCGAGCCTCCCGAATGACTGCTTCCACCTGAATGACTGCCGCCCCCTCCTGAATGTGGCATAGTGTACCTCCTTCTGAAACGCAAAATCACTGCGTGAATTCCGAACCAGTATAGATACCACTATTTTAACCTGTTTGCACAGTGTTTCGCAATACAAAAAGGGGCCCCTGGCTGCTGTCAAAGCGTCGGAAACTCCTTTTCGAAATCCGAGGTCAGGATGAAGCGGTCGATCATGCCGTTGTTGAGGTACCACTCATAGTCCGCACCTCCCTGCTTCGCTACCAGGACGAGCCGGACGCCTGGGTTCAGGCGTCGGATGATTTCACAGAGCTCGATGCCGTTCATGGTCGGGAGCTTGTATGCCGTGATAACCATATCGTAGGCGGCCGGGTCCTTCTGTATGCGATCGATCAGCGCCGCCGGATGGCCGTAAAAGTCGATGGCCTTTTCAGACGAACGGACGAGTGATCTCCATGTCTTCTGCCGCTCTTCCCGGACGACAAAGGCGATCTTCGCGATCGGTTCCTGACGTTTCTGGCTATGCGCATCTCCCTCCTCACAGAGCGGGATCTCCATGCTGAAACAGGTCCCCGCACCGAGCGTACTCTCGACACGGATCGTGCCACCGATGGAGCCGAGGATGTTCCGTACGACGGACAGGCCGAGGCCGGTACCATGGCGGGAACCCTTGGTCGTATAGAACGGCTCGAAGATCTTCTGCTGTGCATCCTCGCTGATGCCGCAGCCGGTGTCGCGGACGCGGAGCACCAGATGGCTATATCCGCCCGTCAGCTCGATTCCGAGCTCCTTCCGCTCCGTCTTTTCCATCGCCTGGAAGGCATTCTTACAGAGGTTCATGAGGATGTGCTCCGCCATGCCCTTCCGGCCGAGGATATACAGCGACTCCTCTGTGATGTCTATATGAACCGTAATCGCCGACGGTGCCAGCTGCTCGACGATGCCGGCCGCATGCCGGACCTCCTCCGTGAAATTCAGACGTTCCAGCCGTACGCCGGTATCCTGTCGTGCGAAGGCCAGGAGCTGCTTTGAGAGATCCGAGGCCCGATCGACCGATACCAGCATCTCGTGGATCATCTCCTTATTCTCCGCCGAGATACTCTCGTCGTTCTCGAGCAGCTCCGCGTAGATCATGACCGGAGTCAGATAGTTATTGAACTCATGTGCGATGTGGCTCGACATCATGCCGAGCGACTGGATACGCTGGTAGTGCCGGATCTCCTCGTTTTTCCGTGCCACTGTCTCCATGCCCCGGTTGATTTCCTTCAGGTATGTAATCTCTTTTTCCGTGGCCGCCGCCTGAAAATGACTCTGCAGCACGAACACCACGATGATGCCGAGCAGCATGATATAGACGAATACGATGCCGATCATCGTCATCATCATGTCGTCGAGCGGCGCGGAAAGCTCCGTCACCGGCAGCGTCGAGTTCACGATCCAGCGCTCGCCCTGGATATAGATCACCCGAAAAGCCACCACACGCTGTACTCTTGGATGTGTTTCATCCGCCCAGTCATAGGTATCGATCACGCCGGTTCCGGAATCCTCGTTCGCCTGCTTCTCCAGCCACGCATGCATGCTGCTGTAGTTCAGCTCCGGGTACAGCCGCTCACGGTCATAGAGCGCGTCGAGACCGATCTGTTCCTTCGCATGATGCATGATGATGTACAGATTCTGATCCTTCACCACCGAATAGCCGTTCTTTCCGATTTTGACCTTCGCTACACTGTTCTTGTAGAGGGCCTCCAGATTCATCGCGAAGCACAGCTTATAGAGCCCCTCCTTCGTATCGATTTCCTTCCCGATATACATCTCATACCAGCCCGTGACCGGCGAAATCTTTTTCCCCGTGATCCGTGCAGGATGCTCGGTGTCGGCATTGGCCTCCGAGTCTTCTGCGCTTTTTGAATCTACGTCCGGGGTGCCAATGCTTCCGCCGACCGTCGGATGGCCACTCTGTTCTATCACATTGGCCGACGCATCCGAAGCACGCGCCGTATGCGCCTCATCCGTACACCCATCGGTCTGATCCGTCGCCTTCCCGCGCCCGATCTTCGTCACCATCGTCGACTGCCCCGGCGCATAGCGCGTCACCGATCCGTCGGGTGCCGTCACCGTCACCCAGTTATATAGATTCCCATTTTCCTTCAGAAAAAAGTTCGTTCGTTCGGTGAGGCCATCGATACGGACCCAGTCCTCCGGCATACCCTCGCTCCGATAGATGAGGTCGATCTGATGGATCTTCTGCTCGAGATAGGAATCCAGGTTGTCGCCCACGATGCCGGCAATCGTTAAGAGCTGGCTCTCCTCCATGGAGATCGCCTGGTGCCGGTAATTCTGGTAGTAACGGAAGCCGGACAGCGCCACGATCATCGAGAGCAGCAGAAACACGACCACCGCCTTCAGCTCTGTTTGTTTATTCCCGAGTCCGTTCCGGATACGTTTCATCTCACCCTGCCCTTTCGTCCTTCTGTCCGTGCCTCTATCGTGCACCCGCCCGTTTCTGTTCTGACTCCGGCGCGCAGCCATGCGCGATACGTCACGACTCTACCGTCAGCATATACCCGATGCCACGCACGGTCTTCAGATACTTCGGGGACTTCGGGTCCTCCTCGATCTTGCTGCGGATACGCTTCACATAAACCGTGATCGTGTTGTCGTCGACGACCGCTTCATTCCACACCTGCGCGTACAGCTGCTCCTTCGTGAACACCTGTCCCGGATGCTCCAGCAGGAAGCGGAACAGCGCCTGCTCGCGCGCCGTAAAGTTCAGCGGTTTCCCATCCTTCAGGCACTCCATCTTCAGCATATCGACCGCAAACGGACCGCGGCGAATGCCGACATCCGACACCTCCTGGCTGTAGATCTGGCTCCGGCGGATGAGTGCCTTCGCCGTCTGGATCAGTACCGCCGTATGGAACGGCTTCGTAAGATAGCTGTCGGCACCGAAGCCGAGACCGAGCACCTGGTCCATCTCATCCGATTTTCCGGACAGCATCATGACCGGGGTGTGATCCCCTGCAGCACGCATCTTCTGCAGCACCTCATAGCCGCCGATCCGCTCCATCATCACGTCGAGGATCACCAACTGATATTTCTCTTTCTTCAGAAGTGCGAGGGCCTCGAGCCCATCCGACGCCTCCGTCACATCCATGCCTTCGCGCCGAAGCGCCATGCGCACCGCAAGCCGGATCGCCTGCTCATCATCTACCAGTAATACCTTGTTCATATTCTCTCCTGACATCTGTACCTGCCTTTCTTCATTTTAACACGAAAAGGACGGAATCGACACCGCCGTGTCGATTTCGCCCCCTCATGGTCTTTTTATAAGAGTTATGTATGACTGGACACCTCACGCCGCATCCTGCGGGCGAGATGGAATCCATCAGATGGCGACGATGCCGAGCAGCACACCGAATACCAGCATGATCAGGCTGACCAGATAGTATGGCGCGATACTGAACTTCATGTGATCCTTCAGCTCGGTTCCGGTGAGGCCGATGGCGAGATAGGTCGCCGGAACCAGCGGGCTTACCATCAGTGCCAGATTCTTTCCGATGAGCATGGTCAGTGCCGTATTGAGTGATGCAACACCATAGGTCTCGCCGACCTGCATGACGAGTGGCATGATGCCGTAGAAGTATGCATCGGTTCCGACACACATACCGAGTGGAAGCGCCAGTACGCCGAAGATCAGGTGGATATACTTGCCGAGCGATGCCGGAATAATCGACATGATGGCCTGTGCCATCGCCTCGAGCATGCCGGTACCATCGAAGACACCGACCATCGCACCGGCGGCGAACAGAGTCGCTGAGATGATGAGTGCAGCCGGCGCATGCTTCTTGATGAGCTTATCCTGGGTCTTCTGATCCGGATAGTTGACGGCGAGCAGGATGCAGAGGCCGAGCATGAAGACCACATAGGACTTGCCCACACCACTGGAAAGCAGTGCGATGACGCCGACAGTCAGAAGGAAATCGAAGATCAGATACGGTGTGGACTTCTTCAGCTCTGCCGCGGCCTTCTCCTCCTTCACGTCCTCTTCCGTTACCACGCCCTTACCGGCGCCGGCACCGTGCTTCTTCGCATATAAGCCGAGCAGTACGGCGAGGGTGATGTTCATGATGAGGCCGACGAGCTGCAGCGGAATCAGCATGTGCCAGAGCTCCGTCGCATCCATCTCAAGCACCGTCGCCGCTCTCGCCGTCGGGCCACCCCATGGAAGCAGGTTCATGACACCCATGCAGGCACCGGTCAGGCAGAGCAGGATACGAGGATCGATGTTCATCTTCTTATAAACCGGAAGCATCGACGGAATCGTGATCAGTACCGTCACGGCGGTCGTACCATCAAGATGCGCGATCGTCGCAATGAGGGCGGTGACGACCGTCACGGCGACGACATTGTCCCCCGCCTTCTTCACGAGCCAGCTCACGATGACATCGAAGAGACCGGCATCCGCCAGCACGCCGAAGAAAATCACAGAGAAAATAAACAGAATACCGTTGCTGGTGGTGGTCTTGATACCATCCGCAATGTATCCCATGATGTCTACCGGAGAATGTCCGAGAATCAGAGCGGCGATCGCCGGAACCACGCCCAGTACGACGATCGGTGACATCTTGCCCTTCAGGAGCAGTGCCACGATCACTAGAATCATCAGAAAACCTATAAGTGCTACCATCATTATGTCCTCCTTAACGTAACACGAAGTAATGTTGTCTTATATTGTAGTGAGCCAAGCTTAAATAACAGTGACAGAAAAATGACAAATTCGTCAGTAATTTATGTAACAAATTCACATGCGTTGGAAACGACGAAATTCCATGCTATAATCAAGCTGTATCACTTACATACAAGTCAAAATGAATGCGTTGGTGAGAAACGATGACGATTCTGGAACGATATCCGGGCGAGAATGCCCGTAGCTATGCGGTGCGCGTACTGCGCTCAAATATACTTTCACTGGAGCTTCCGCCGGGAAACATCGTGAGTGAAAACGAGATTTCGGCGGCACTGAATCTGTCGCGTACGCCGATTCGTGAGGCGCTGATCGAGCTGTCACGTACGCGTCTCGTGGAGGTGCTGCCGCAGAAGGGAAGCTTCGTGACAAAGATCGATTATGATCTCGTCGAGGAATCCCGTTTCCTGCGCTGCGTCGTCGAGACCGCGGTGTTCCGGCAGGCGGCGCAGGTAGAACTTCCGGACAGCTTTTTCACGAAAATGAAAGAAAACACCGAGCGTATGAAGCAGGCCTATGCAGAATCAGATGATGAGAAAGTGCTGACACTGGATAATGAGTTTCATGAGATGGTCTATAAGGCGGCTGGAAAGACCTGGACCTTCGGGATCATCAAGGAACAGATGGTGCACTATGACCGCCTGCGTTCTCTGAACATCCGCGTGGATGTGCCGGAGAACACAATCAAGGATCATGAGGAGCTGATCTACGCACTGGAGAAGCATGATCCGGAGCTCTGTGACTTCCTGCTGAACCGGCATCTGAACCGCTATCAGCTGGTGAAGGATGCGCTGCTCGCGAAATACCCGGATTATTTCGTCTGAATTATAGAGAGGTGGATATAAATATCCGCCTCTTTTTTGTCCCCGGACGTCTTGTATGGAAGTCGAAGAGCCCAGATGTAAACATTGAACATATGGCCCAGAAAGCAAAGCCGGATTTGTGCATCATGACGAATGAAGAACGAAATACACGGAAGGTGTTGACTCTGCCATCAAATTGGTTTAGCTTATATACGTAGCTTGTATGTAAGTAAAGCGACGGAATATCAACATTTGCTGTACATGTACATGCTATTTTGACAGAAATCACACATAGATGATAGAAAACACGGGGAAATCCCGCGCGAAAGTATGTTTAGAGGAGGACACTTGTATGAAAGCTGTTCAGGTTGTGAAGCCAAATGATCTTCGTATCATCGATATGGAGAAGCCGGTCATCGATGAGAAGAATAACGTGCTGGTAAAGATCGCCGCATCGGGTATCTGTGGTTCGGATGTCGGTATCTATCTCGGTACGAACGCGGCAGCGACCTATCCGCGTGTTATCGGTCATGAGATCGTGGGTTATGTCGTCGAGGTCGGCGAGAGCGCGAAGAAGGTAAAGGTCGGCGACCGTGTCATCATCGATCAGGTCGTGCCGTGCGGTCACTGCTATGCCTGCCGCAAGGGTCGTCCGAATGTCTGCGGCGATCTGCACGTTCGTGGCGTACATATCGATGGCGGTTATCGTGAGTACATGGCTGTGCCGGATACCGACTGCTACCTGGTACCGGAGATGCTGACGGACGAAGAGGCGGTTATGATCGAGCCGACCACCATCGCCGTTCAGTGCTGTTCCCGTGCACAGATCGAGGAAATCGATGATGTTATGATCATCGGCTGCGGCGCACTCGGCAGCAGTATCCTTCGTGTCGTAAAGCAGTTCCATCCGCACAGCATCACCGTGACGGATATCGATGATGCAAAGCTGCAGGAGGCCCTCGATAACGGCGCGACCTATGCGATCAACAGTCTGAAGGAGGATGTACCGGCACGTGCACATGAGCTGACCGGTGGCTACGGCCCGACCCTCACCATCGATGCAGCCTGCGTCAAGGGCAGTCTCCTCACCGCACTTCAGGCGACGGGCAATGCCGGCCGCGTGATCACGATGGGCTTCTCCACCAGACCGGATGAGGTCAACCAGTTCGTCATCACCTCGAAGGAGCTTGACGTGCGTGGCAGCCGTCTCCAGAACCGCAAGTTCCAGGAGGTCATCGATATGATCAATGCCGGCAAGATCGACCTGCGTGGCTCCATCTCCCATACCTGGCCGATGGAGAAGGCACAGGAAGCCTTCGACTTCGTCACCAGCCACGATCCATCCTACCGTAAGGGCGTACTGACCTTCGATAAATAAGGATGAAAAATGACGAAAATGACAGATTTGTCATCGCGGAGTCATCGTTTATCCATCTTCGTTATCTAATATCTCTTTTTAGATAAACTCCTATAAAATAACAATCGAGTAGGAGGCGGTGACTAGCCGCCGTCCTCTCACACCACCGTGCGTACCG
>ERZ1026864.1228-NODE-1228-length-13262-cov-8.407814_pt1 | contig 13262 bp, 31 predicted proteins | sample MGYA00380162_ERZ1026864 | MGnify/ENA primary metagenome ERZ1026864 (study PRJEB33269, sample SAMEA4719798) | human gut metagenome | biome: human-associated habitat; feature: organic feature; material: feces | place: Cameroon | collected 2013-10 ... | reverse complement strand
AGGATATAGGCATTTATTTATAGTTAATTTACGTATTTACACAAATATAAACACTAGCAGTATGGAAGGATTAAGAGATAGAATCAACGAGATAAGAGACCATTACAGGCTGTCTAACAGAGGGTTTGCTGACGCTATCGGGGCTAAACCTGCTGCGACGAACAATTATTTGAACGGAACAAAAGAGCCTTCAATGGAGTTTATAGATAGAATTCTGACTACATACGTAGACATATCAGCAGATTGGCTACTTTGTGGCAGAGGTAGCATGTTTTACGATGCAGACAAGCAGACAGACGAAAAGCTACTTCAAGAACTAGCAGAAACAAAAGTAAAGTTGCTAGTACAGGAAGGAGTGGTTAAGGAGTTAAAGCAAATCATCAGCGGCAAGATTGCCGAAAGAGATAAAAGTCTTGTTGGCTGATACAATAAAGGGGAGCCTTCGCAAAGAAGACTCCCCTTATTGTTTTACATCTTGCCTTCGAGAGCATCGAAAGCAGATTGTACGTCCTTATTTAATGTACGTGCGTATCTAGTAGTCTGACGCAAGGTAGTGTGACCAAGTACCCTTGCCACGATATTGATAGGCATTCCCTTCGATAAGAATAGGGTTGCGGCAGTTGCTCTACCCATGTGGGTATGCAGTCTGTCAACTCCAACCATCTGCCCGATCGCCTTCAGATAATCATTATACTTCTGATTCGTCATTCTAGGCAGCTTGAAGTCATACTTCTGTAGTATCTCCAGGGCAGGTTTGAGAAGTTGGAATACGAAATCAGTATCTGTCTTCGTTCTCTTAGCGTGGTAGAACATTTTCCCTCCAACCTCCTCGCAGTTGGCATAATCGAACGATGCAAGGTCAGAGTATGCTAGTCCTGTGTAGCATTGAAAGAGGAACAAATCTCGTGCATGGAGAATGTGAGGTGTTGAGAGTTTCAGTTTCTTGATGGCAGCAAACTGCTCTTCTGTGACACAATCAACATACTGTTTTTCTCCCTTGCCAATATGGAATGGTAGGAACTTGTAGGGATTCTGCTCAATAAGTCCGTCTATCATCGCATCGTTGATGAATAGCTTGAGATACTTGTGATAGTCGTAGATGGTGCATTGAGCCTTATCCTGTCTGTGTAGATACTCATCCATAGAACGCACCTTCGACACATTGCAGTCTTGGAATGACTTTATCTTTCCCCATGTTTTCAGAAATTTGATAAAGACATCATAGCGTTTCTTGGTATGCTCGCACACCTTACGCTCATTTCGTCTTCTCTCGCAGTACTCGATGAAAGAAGTTCCTTCGTCTTCTCCGTTCATTAGTGAGATAATAACATTTAAGTCACAACAGCCTTCCTTAACCATCTTGCTGATGATTTCGTTTGCTCTCGCGCGGTATGCCTGTATGATTTCATTCAGTTCATCCGCATCTTTTCTCTTGACAACCATCTTTGACGCATCAGACCATTGTGTAGTTGTCACTTTTACGCCTGTAGAAAAGTACTTCCTTTGACGCTTGGCACAAAAGCATAATTCTACCGAAACTTCATGTTTTGAGGTCGCTCGCTTCAAGCGATTGTGAATAATACTTAAATTAATTTTTGCCATTTTGATAACACATTTTTTACAAGGTGATAACACATTGATAACACACCTTCCGATTTAACAATTTGAGCGAAAGATATAAACCGTTGTGTTTTAGATAGTTACACCCAAAATGCATTTAAACTGGTTTTAAACTGGTTTAAGAAATCATCTTTTGTTACATATCTCTTTAAAAAACAAAAAGCAACCTATATAAGTATCTGTTATTCAATACGTTATATAAATTGCTTATATGAATTTTTCTTGACTAAACGTTACGTTTTTATGTCTAAAAAGTGATTCCGTTGGGGTCACAACCAATTTCACACAAATCTATCTATATCATCCACTTATCTTACGAGTGCAAAGATAGTGATAACATTTTTATAACACAAATTTTTAATTACTTTTTAACCATATTTTGCAAAAGTTGAAATTTGGCGGTTTAAAATACTTTTCTTACTTTTGCACTCGTCAAGTTGCGATTGACACAAGAAGACATAGATTTATTGTAGTCTAATTTCAATAGATAACGATATATTTCACTCCCCTTAGTTGGTCGCAACACAACTTTGGGGAGTTTTTGTATTCCCCAATTTTGAAAATGACTAGTCGAACCGAGAAGAAACGCAAGCCAACGCACCGCATCGGCAGACGATAAATCCGCAAGGTGGAAACCTCATGGCGAACAGCAGGGCTAGTCAAGCACAGAAGGCTGGAGGAGCAGCAGTAACGCTGATAACTGTGCTGCATCATCATAGTTACTTAGAGGTGGTGTGTTGTGGAATTCCTGACGGGGTTATACTTCAACTTGCCACCTGCTCACGTTAATGCGTGGGTAAGGGGCTTTCGAAGGGTCAAGCCATTCTGCTAGTTGCCTCCATTTCAAGAAAAATTATAAATTAAATTATATATCGTTATGAATAAAATTAATTATAAACAACCTAGCGTGTGCATACCTACGCGTGAAGAGTTCGATGCTTACGCAAAAGGTAGAGGATGGGATGATTGGTCTAATGAACTTTGGGCTGAAATGGAGAAAACCCATTGGTTAAAGAATAATGGCGAATCTCCAAAAGATTGGAAAGCAATGGTAAATTCTCGAAATGCGATAGTTATGAAAAGATTTGGGAAAACTAAGTCTGACATAAAAAAAGGCGCAAAAGAGAAAACTATCATCAATGAGATAGATGAGGAGTTTCCGGACAATGGTCTTCACTATGTTGCCTATACAGACGGATCATGTGACAATCTCTCAAAAGAGCGTGCCGGTGGCTCTGCTTACGTTATCCTCAAAGATGGCGAGATAGTAAAGATGAAAAATCATGGTCAGCTGAACACTTCCAACAATCGCATGGAACTTCTTGCAATTATAAGTGCAGTAAATGCGTGTCCAGATGGTTCTTTTATTGACATCTATACCGATAGTCAGTATTGCATATTAGTTCTTTCTAAATCATACAAGCCAAAGAAAAATCCGGATTTGTATGAGTTGTATAAGAAGTGTGTTGCTCATGTTGGAGGAGTTCGTTTCCATTGGGTTAAAGGTCACGATGGGAATACTTATAACGAATTAGCAGACCAATTGGCGTATGGTGCTTATTGTGATATTTGCGACCAATACAACATAGAAAAGACAAAAAGACATTAAAAATAATAATTATGAAGAAGATTTTGTTAGCGACCTTAGTTGTCGCAAGTTTGTTCACCTCTTGTAAGGAGCACTTCTCTGACGGAGAGCGTGTAGGTACAGTTACCAAGTTTAGCAAGGCTGGTGTCTTTTGGGATTCTTGGGATGGTCTCTTGAACATTACTCAGACAGGAATGAACTCCAGTGGAGAGCCATTCACTTTCTCTATTGACAATGACCGCAACGACCAACAGAAACTCATCGACACCTTGGTTAAGGCACAGGTGGAGGGATGGAAGGTCAAGATTAAGTATCACCAAGTATGGGGGGCGAAGAATGTTTTCAACAATCGTGGTGAGAGTGATTTTTTCGTAGATGATGTAATCATTCTTGATAAGAATTTCTCTAAGATTGGCGATATAGTGAAGGGAACTTCCAAGCCGAGTGCAAGCGTTCCTAAGCGTGACACCATCCTAGTGAAGATAGTTAAGTAACTAATTGCCCTCTCTTCGGAGGGGGCTTTTAAATTATAGCGTATGAAAGAAGAAGATTTAACGAAAGCTATTAAGCTGAAGGAAGAGCTTGATAGTGAAAGACAACTTTTAAAATTTGCAAATCACCCGTCTGTGGATTTAAGAGTTAATCTTGAAGAAAGATGCGACCACGGACATATTCTCAATATGGACTACCTTCTCGGTGATAATGTTATCAAAGAACTGAAAGCGAAAGTTATCGCCAACATCGAGAAGGGTATTAATGAATTGTTGGCTAAATTAGAAAAACTTTAGATTATGGCAGTAGTAAATGTAGATTTATCTGAGTACGATGCTATACGCAAGCGCAACTCAGAGTTGAAAGAGCAAGTAAAGGAACTCAAGAAATTGAATGAATCCTTGAAAGGTGGCTCAAAGGTTATTCTTCGCAAGGAGATAGTCGTAGAGCGTGAAGTTAAAATTCCTGTTTATGACAATATGTCTTGCTTACCAACTAGCAAACGAGAAATTATTAGAGATAGAGTAGAATCTTCTGAATCCTATGTTAACTTCGAGGACGTACGATTGCAAGTCGAACAGGCTATGCAAGATGAGGTTAATCGTAGTATTCACGACAGAGACATGGAAAAACAAGCCTATGCTGACAGAAAGAATAAGCTTGACAACGAGTACAGCGGAAAGAAAGCTGACCTCAAGAAGGTGTACGAAAAGAAGGCAAAGGACTTGGAAGAAGACAATAGCCGCAAGGAGATTGAGTTGCGTGACATGTATTCTGCCATGGTTCGTGATTTCGAATCTGATAAACTTCGCATTCTTAATCTGCTCACTAGGATTAAGAAATTGGCAGACGAGTTGCAGGATGATTTGAATAAGCAATTTTTCAAACCTAAGCATGCTATCGAGTTGGCTAATTCTATCATAGACTTAACAGATAAAAAATTTTAGGCTTATGGAAACAGAAAGATATTATTATGCAGTAGCATCCTTCATGCGCAAGGATGACAAAATTAGCGTCAGTTCGGTTACGTCTAGTGTCAGAGGAGAAAAGAAGGATATTAAGTTCTACCCTCTCATGAAAATCATCACTGACGTGGAAGAGAAGTTCAAGGATGATATGGTTAGTGGAACAGTAGTCATTCAGAGTGTTATTGAAATTAGTAAACAGGACTATGATGCTTACAATGTACGCATCGCTAAAATGAACAAGAAGGCATGAAATATACAGAAGGTTATCCGCCAAAACCCATACTAGGTAAGGCTGGCGAGTTCGTTGATATTCTCAGCAGAGTTCCTGCTGATACGAATATTGTACTTGATGTGAGCACCTATTTTTCAAGAAATATCGGTCCTAGCGCTTTGAAAATTTCGTTAAGTAACTATCATCCGCTTGAACATATCATTCACTTCAAAGATGATGGTACGTTAGAGAATACGTTGGAGGTCAATGTTTGTGCAGAATGGAACAGAGACGAGAATATAGCAGAAGGTGAGATTTTCGCTGCACTATTCAGTTCACTAAAATGCATCTTGTTTAAGTACGGACAATATGATGCACGTAAGTTGCCTAAGAATGCGGCTATCGCAAAAACCGCTGCCAACAATCCGTGTGCGTTCCTCGATGTACTCAGCGAATTTCAGAAAAAATATAAAGGTAAGAAAGAAAATCATAAAGCAGATGGAAAGGTTGACAAAGGTAATGGATAAGTACTTGACTGATGCCAAACTGCGTTGGGCACAGGAAGAACGTCTTCGTAAATTGAAAGATGCAGCAGAGAACCATAAAGAATTGGTGATTCTGAAGGCAAGAATGTTTGGTTGGTAAAAACTATAGCGTATGGAAAAGAATTTTGAAGAGATAGTTGCTGAAGGCAATATAGTTGTGATAAATAATAATTGGATTGTGTTATGTAAGCGTTGTGAGCCATGGTGTCACATTCTCTTCTGCTATCTTTATCTTCACAAGGAAGATAAGAATTTAATGGTAGGTTCTCATTTTGCAATGACCGAGGATAAAAAGAAATCTACTCGGTTGGCTACCAACGAGGAGCGTCTTATACTTTTTGAAGAAATGTTCAAGTATGGCATTGCTCTCAATAAGCAAGAGCATCATCTGATAGGTAAGTTGTTGTAATTGAAAGAAAAAAAGTAGCGTATGGAAAAGAAAATATTGACTCTCACCATCAGCAAGCAATGGTTTGATATGATTGCTGACGGCAGAAAAACTGAAGAGTATCGGGAGATTAAGCCGTATTGGGTTAAACGTATCATTGATGTCAGTAAACTATATAGGGGTGTAGCCTACATTTTGCGATGTTTGAAATACAATGACCCTATGCTTAAAAACGATATTATCTTTCAATTAGGGATTCCTTACACTCACGTCCTCTTCATCAACGGCTACCGCAAGGATAGTCCACGTATCGAAAAGGAGATTGAGAGTATCACCATCGGTAAACCAAAGAAAGGCTTATGTCCCGACAAATGGCTTGATACAGATTTTTTCGTCATTAAGTTTAAGTAGCGTATGAAAAAGGAAGATAGAATCAAGGTATGGGAAAAGTACGGCCACCATTGCGCATACTGCGGAAAAGAAATAAGGCTTGAAGATATGCAAGTAGACCATTTCGTTCCAAAGAATCGTGGCGGTTACTCTCATTGGAGCGATAAGGAAGGTAAGTATGTCGTTTCTCATGGTGAGGATAGCATGGAGAATTATATGCCATCTTGCCGAGCCTGTAACTTTAGAAAGCGAGATATGAGTATCGAACAATTCCGTGAATCTATCAAGGAACAGGCGAAAGGCTTGCTAAGAGGTGCTGCAAAGTTCCAAGTAGGTATGAGCATCGCCTATGGTTTGCTTACCCCTTCTTTTGATAAGCCTATAGTATTCTTTTTCGAGAAGTTCAAAAAGAAAGCGAGATTGGCATGAAAAGAAGATTCTTTAGAGGTTTTAAGGTTCGCATTCCCCGAAAGCTAAAGAAGGCTGCGAAGTATGGCGTAATAATAAGGTACCACCGATGGTATTCTTGCGATTATGATTATCCAGTCGGATATCAAGGTGAAAAACAATGTGTAGTTATGGGAAGACATAATAAGTGGAAGGAGAAGGTACTTAGTATTCTTAATCGAGGAGAAGGTTTTCCGTATGTCGAAACATGGTGGTAACAGAAAAAGCAGAGCCTAATGCCCTGCTTTTTCCTTGTTTTCACGTTCTCGTTTCTCGGCTATCGCCTGTCTGATCCACGCGCCTTTATCACGTCCTAGGGATTCACAAAACTCAAACGTATTTTCGTTTACATGCGTCACAACCCTGTAGATGAGGGCAGCTGCGCCCTTGCTCGGTGCTCCGGCTCGCTCTCTGCGTCCACCCCACCCTGGATGCTGACTGACCTTGCATTGCTGAATCTTGCCCTTGCTATTGATGCGGAACTTCATTTTCAGCCGGTCGTTGACCCAAACTTCAGCGATTACCGCATCGGGCGTCTGCTGAAGGGTAGATTTGGCAATACCGACAAGATAGGATTTATCCTTGAAGAAGGTTTCTGTCTCATCGAGTATCGCCCAATCATCGTAGATTATGATTCTTGCCTTTTCCATATCTTCAACCTAATATTGCCATCAGTATCGTGAATAAGAAGATGAAGAGCACAAACCATTCCTGTTTACTCATAGCTTACCTCCTTTCTTCTTCTCTTGCGATGATAAATTTGAAGTGCTTTCACTACCCTATGGTCTTCTTTCCAACCAAAAGAAGTTTTAATCACTCGTTTCAGCCAATACATATTTTTACCCTTGTCGGGTCCGAGAAGTATCTTCTTTGCAAATCTTGCTTTCATGCTTTACCTCCTTTCTTCTGATAGGCTCGAACCCTACGGATAGCCTTTGCTATTCTGTGGTCTTTGTTAAAGCCATAAGAGTAAGCCAAAATTCGGGGTCTCCAAAAATAGTTTTTCTTTCTGCAAAGTATCTTCTTCGCCTGTCGTAATCTCATTGCTTACCTCCTTTCTTATCGAATTTGTTGCCGACAACTTTTAGGTGGCTATTACGCAACACTTCCCCTAAAGTATTTGGATAGAGAACAGGACATTCTGTATTCACCAAACTAAAACTAGTGTTGCGTTGATTCCAAACTACCTCATAGATGCTGCTTGTCTCCTCGTAATTTCTGAGCAAATCATGCTCATAGATAGGAGTTCCGTCACAATCCTGTGCACCTGTATATTGGCAGAGGGTGTTGGTGTTAATCAAATATGAGTTTATTACGCCAAGTTCTTTATGGTTAGAAAAAACTTCGCTTTTCCTGATAGTAGGGGAACAATCAACCCACGTACCTGTTTTTACTCGTATTGCCTTGAAATTTATTTCGCTCATTTCTCCCCTCCTTCCTCGATTACTCCTATCGGTTTGATGTCGTTCACACTTTCGTCCTCGGTGAAGAAGGAAACCTTCATCATGTCGCTCACATAGGCCATGGCTACAACATCTTCATGGGCGTTCTTGATGATGCAGATGTCTCCTCTTACCTCGTTCTGGATTTTCAGATACTTCACGGCTGCATCCTTCACCGCCAAAGGATTCATTTTCTTTGTTATCGTCTCCCCCGACTGAGGGAAGACGAAGATAAATTCTTGCTTATTCATGATTGTTCACTGATTAAACGTTCATACTCGTTCATTGTAATTTCTACTAGGTCAGTATTTTCTTTATCTGCTCTGATGCTATTGTCAAAATAGACAAAATAATACTTCCCTTTGCCAAATAGTTGTGTAAGAGAGAATCTGTTGTTCTTCGGTTCGCTCACGCCCAATTCACCGAAAATTTTGAAATGATTCGTAACTGCATTATAAGAAGAAAAGGCAGCTGTAATTTCCTTTCCTTTCTTAGTTCTCTTGTTCGTGGTGATTTGTACGCAATTGCCACTAACAACTTTCTCTTTCTTCCAAATCTTCTTATCCAATTTTTCCCACAATTCTTGTTCTACAATCAAAGCCGTAATGAGATATTTACGAGAAAAACAACAATTTGGATAATAACCTGCATATTGGTTATACTTAAAGCCAATAGCATCTTCCACTCTCTTGACATAAGCCTTGTACTCTTCTTCCTCAGCTTTACAAACGCTCTTGATATACTCGTAAGCTTTACTTCCTTCTTTTGCCTTGTAAATCATATTCTTAAAACTCAAATAATTCTAGTTGTACATATCTCTTCTTCGGGAGTAGCTTTTCTACTTCCTTCAGTATCTTAGCTGCGCTCTTACAAACAGAACTATTCCGGTTGCGCTCTAGTTCTATCTGTACATTTAGCCAATGCTTTACCCAATTCAAAGCATGCTCTATGGCGTCTTCCTGTGTCTTGAACCAATTCGTGTTGCTGAGATTAGTTCCAAACGACCCTCCTCTATCAGCAAGCATATACATCACTCCATACGTCCACTTTCCTCTAACATAAGCTGTGGATATTTCGATATGGGGGATTCCGCTGCCGATTTCTGTCTTATAAGGATTCGTGCATACACCGAATTCGTTGAATAGAAATTTCTTTATCATTACTCAACTTCTTTTTCTGTTATTAATAACTCATCGTACATCGGACTGCTCTTGCATGAGCAACACCACGAAGATTCTTCCTTGTCTTCCGTTACCTCATAATCATCGGGATATTCCTCAGCATAGAAGTCTATAATATCAGCCTCCTCAGTTGCCATTCGTTCCTTGGCTGCGGTCTTGGTGCGATACACTCCAATAACATCAGCATTAGAATTGTCTTGATTGTCATTTCCATGCTGAACCAACACAAATACTTTCTGTTTCTTCATCTTACTCGCCCTCCTTCTCTTCTACATCAAATAAAACACTTTCCAACATACCATTCTCTAAACAACCCAAATCGTACAAACGTCTTGCGACATTCTCTGCGCCTTCGGGTGATACGGCAGAACACTCTACCTTGTAGGTGATTTTCTCTGTAATTTCTACTACATACCTTTTCATATCAAATCCTTTCTTTTTATAATTAATACTTGGTGGACGGATGGTACGTTGCAACCATCTGTAGCGGCTTGGATACCGCATTCGCCCTATATATAAAACAACACAACTACTATTTTATCTTCTCGTTTATCTTCTCAAGACAAGTGCTCTTGTCTACTTGCATTCCGTTCGGGAGAAAGTACCTCTCAGCAAATGAGGTCTGCTTGATGATGAACGTTGTGCGTGCCCTGTATCTCCGTCCGAACTTGTCAACGTAGATGGCTCCCTTGAAACATTTGATTACTATCGTCATTGGCTTACATCTCCTCTACAATATCTTCAAAACTCTTCTTCTTAATCTCCATGGAAATCAAATCGCTTATGTTCAGAACTTTCATTTCCTCGTACTCTCTGGACGTATCGTCATAGATATATATACAGAAGACATCTATCTCGTATCTGTCGCTATTGAACAGAGTATAGCTTGATGTAGGAAAGCGGAAAATGATTCTGCTCCAATCCTTTTTAGCCAACAAATTTCTAACAATTGAATTATTCATACTCAAAATGGTTTGTGAGGGAGATTTCTCTCCCTCGGGTTAAACTTACTCCTTCATCAGACTTTCTACAAGTTCTTCCTTGGTGGCAAAGACGAACTTTCCCTTGGTGTATGCGTTATCTAAACCTAACAAAAGTTTGCAGCATTCCTTTTCCTCATCGTTCTTCTCAAGGATGATGCGAGTAATAGTTTTCTCAGTTATCTTGTTATCACGCATGAGGTAAACTTGCTGACCAACATAGAAGTTGGTTTTAAGATTTGTCTTTGCTCGTTCCTGTACTTCCCAATCAGACGATAACTCCATACAGGCGTACACTTCCTTGCCTTCTGCTAGGTCTTTGGTGATGCGCTCAAAGATTTCCTGTTTTGTCGGCTCTCGCTCTTCTCCGGTCTCATCATCATCGGTGGTGTAATCATATCCCCAACCTTCCTTGTCTACAAGTTCAAGTCCGGCTGCCTGTGCCTTCACTACGTCTTGGATATTCATTACCTCAACGCCTACCATGTTTTCATTAATCTTAACTGCTTTAGTTGCCTTCATAATTCTTATCTCCTATAATTTTAATTTGTTACTTGTTATTGTTAATCATTCTAGCGGCATAAGTTCTGCCGATAATCTTATCTATCTTTGCTTGCTGCTGATAATCTGTGCAGTCGGCAAAGTTCTCCTGTCCCTCATAGAAACGTGCTGCATTCTTTAGCTCATGGAGAGTTGCTTGGGTGTAGTCCTTGTTAGGATCAACTTGACGAAGATTCTCACATGTCTTGCAATACTCGATGAAGTCTACTAGCAAAGATTTCTCCTCGCTCTTGCTCTGCTGCGCTCCCATAAGAGGTAGGGCAACTATCGTTGCCACTACCAAAACTATCTTAATTCTCTTTTTCATTGTCTTATCTTTTTTCTAGTTCAATACTCACTACGTATGGTAAAGTGTGTTGCGGCTTGTTGTGCTCGCCCGAGAAGATGAACTTATTCAACCTGTTGTTGAAGGTGCTCTCGTTCTTCTCTATTGTACTCTTTATCATTTCCTCGCTTATCTGCTCCGAACGCAAGATAATGAAATGATTCTCCGTGTCTTGCTTTGCGTGTTGTCCTCGCTCTGCTACTGCAACAAGTCCGAAATCTGCGTGAAAGAACAGATACTGATAACCTGTGAAGATTGCATCAACCCTGTTGCGTGATGTCTTTGTTACTCTGATAATGTTCATATTACTCGTCCTCCATGTCTTTTGCTGCTCTCAGTCTGTAGCCTGTAAGACTGCCGACCAAGAAGATTAATACATAAATTGTGATGTCCATATTACTTGCCCTTTCTTAATATCTTAAAATCTTTTTGATTACTGCGGCTGCGAGAACATCGTTAGCGGTTATAGGTCTCGGCTCTATATTGCTTTCTACCCATGCTGCACCACCAAAATACCAATGCTCTTTTCTCCACTCCTCACAAAACTTCTCAGCCTCCCAACGTGTAGGAAACTCCTTTTCTCTCATTTCCGAGTGTGGTCTGCTGCCATACTCGTAATGTGCTACGTGATGTACTTTCATATCAATTTCCTTTCTTTTTAATTGTTATGAATTATAAAAATTAATAGGCTCATAATCTCTGTTTCTGCAATCGTTTCCTTCCTCATGATAAGGGCATTTATTGTCTTTCTTATAGTAACTGCCAAGGCGGTCATTCATACCCATACTAGATACTACAAGTCGATTGCATTTGCCATTTCTGAATGCAAATCTGCAAGATAAACAAATATTCTTTTCCATTTCTGTTTCTTTATTAATTGATTAAACTTGTGCGGTCTCTAGACTTGAACTAGATGTGCTCCTCTATTCGCTGACCGCTCCATGGTTACTTCTTGCCAAAATTGAAGATTCTAACGAACTTGTAGAATGTTCTGAGTTCGCAAAGGTGGTAGAGGTCTTCTAAGATATACTCCTTACACTCCCTGTTGCCTTCCCTGTAGGTCTCTTGCATCTGTGCTGCGGTCTCATTACCGCATTCGAGCCAATACATAAAAATGGCTCCTAAACTCTCGTATTCGTTATACTCATCGTAATACTTCTTCTGCTGCTCGTAAGTCTTATTCTTTCTCATATTCTTATCTCCCCACATTGTTACTTACTCATTTCATATATCCAAAGTAACCCTTCATTATTTAAGGAGTACTCTTCTGCCTTTTCTCTTGTGTCGAATTGTGCAACGACTTCGGGTTTTCTGTCGGGTTCGCTCATGTAGTCTCTTATTACGATGTAATCATGCATGCACTTGCCTTCATCTTTGAACACTCCAAAGTACTCTTCGTAATCCTTGAACACAAGAACATCAACAAGTTTACCTCTGTACAATACAGGAAACTTCCCGATATACGGATATTCTCCCCAATACTCTTTGATGTACTCATCATTGTCTTCATATGTGTTAGGGTGAACATCGTCTTCGTCAAAAATTACGTAACCTTCATCTGTGTAGCGAAGGTCACAAATGTAATAATCTGCTAACTTTGCCATAGTTGTTGTTGTTAAAATGTTCTACAATAAAGTGCAGGTGTACGTTTGCGCCCAACGTCTGCAAGTATCATGCAGCCTAACTCCCTTCGTTTAACGTCCGTGGGTTGACGTGTTTCGATGTTTCTCTAGTCTAACACGGCTAGCGTTTTTACATCTTGCGTGATGAGTGTTTGAGACTTCTTTGTCTTGTTGCTTTTAGAGTGGCAACTAACTCGGTAGCATTTGCCGTTGATGTTTGAAGAGTTCTATCTCTCTGACTTTCCCGACTAATCTGTACTTTTATAGAGGTAGTTAAACGTGAAGTTCTAAACGTGCCATCGTTCCTCTTGAAATCAAACTAACTTGATTCCGGGTGCAAAGATAAGTATTTATGCTATATTCTCCAAATTTAATTATGTTTATTAACGATGTTTTACACAAAAGTATAGCATTTAAACATAACTTTGCACTTCAAGATGGTTTTTGCGCTACATTTGTGCGTTAAAATAAGTAATAGTTATTGTTATATGCTATATTTTTA
>ERZ1026864.1223-NODE-1223-length-13278-cov-5.866747_pt1 | contig 13278 bp, 9 predicted proteins | sample MGYA00380162_ERZ1026864 | MGnify/ENA primary metagenome ERZ1026864 (study PRJEB33269, sample SAMEA4719798) | human gut metagenome | biome: human-associated habitat; feature: organic feature; material: feces | place: Cameroon | collected 2013-10 ... | reverse complement strand
TAATGCAGATGGTAGAAAGTCATAGGCGATGCTTCAATGATTCGAGATCTGCATTTAAAATTAAAGGGAGGGTAGCCCGATGGGATACAGAAGCCCGAATGATCAGTGAGGCCCCAGTACTAGTGAAGATGACCTGGTACTGGGGTTTTGCGTTGCCTGTTTTTATTATACGTTCAGCCGGAGATGCAGAAGTCCCCGGTTGAACGTTTTTCTATGTTTAAAAAAGGCACCCTCCGAGTGGAGAGTGCCTTTTTTTAAACCTGACGGTTTACATATTCTGTGTTCTGCCTTAAGCAGCAGCCTTGGTCTCGGCTGGAGTCTCAGCGGCGCCAGCATTGGCAGCGGCGTTCTGACCTGCGATACGGCCGAATACGGTGAAGTCTGCAACAGCGTTTCCACCGAGACGGTTTGCACCGTGTACGCCTCCGGTAACCTCACCGGCAGCATAGAGACCCGGGATCACTGCATCCTGCTCGTTCAGAACCTCGGTAGCGGTGTTGATCTTCACACCACCCATGGTGTGGTGAACACCAGCGGTAACCTTGATTGCATAGTATGGAGCAGTGTCAAGCGGATTTGCGAAGGAGGTACGGTTGAAGTCCGGATCCTTCTTATCAGCGACATAGCCGTTCCACTTCGTCATGGTCTCCTCGAAAGCAGCAGCGTCTACGCCCATCGCCTCCGCGAGTGCCTTGTAGTCCTCACCGGTTACGGTGTAGCCCTTCTTGATGTAGCCCTGGATAACGGCAGAAGCGTCTACCATCTTCTGGTCTACAACAAGCCATGAGTAGGAGTCGGTCTGTGCGATCTCAGCCGCAGATACGACGTCACGTGTACCAACCTCATCGATGAAACGCTGACCCTCCGCGTTTACGAGGATCGCACCGTCACCACGGAGACCCTCGGTGATGAGTGCAGCAGTGTCATACTGAACGGTCGGGTGAATCTGAATCTGATCCATATCGACGGTAGCCGCACCGATCTCGGTTGCCATCTCGATACCCTGACCCTGGATTCCAGGTGCGTTGGTGGTCATGAAGCCCTTGAGCTCCGGCTTGTACTGCTCAACCATCGCAAGGTTTGCACCGAAACCACCGGATGTCAGAACAACCGACTGTGCATTGACCGTTACGCTGTTGCCGGTCTTGCCGGTTGCGTGGATACCAACTGCCTGATCGCCATCCATGAGGATCTTGTCAGCTGTTGTGTCGAGAAGAAGCGTGATGTTCTCACGATCTTCGATGTTCTTCTCAAGGATCGGGATGAGGTAAGCACCGACCGCGACGGTCTTGCCGTTCTCATCTACCGGACGGTGAATACGCTTAACGGAAGCACCACCGAAGGAACCTACGTTGTGCATCTCTGCGCCGATGGTGTCGAGCCAGTCGATCGCGTCTGCAGACTCACTGCAGAGGGTCTTTACGAGCTCGAAGTTGTTCAGGCCCTTGCCACCGATCATGGTGTCAAGCTCGAAGAGCTCTACAGAATCGAAGTAACCGGTCGGGTTTGCCTGATAATCTGCGTACTGCTTCTCGACGGTCTCTGCAAGTGCGGTGATGTCCGCGTTATCTGCGTACTTCTCCTTCGCAGTTGCGAGCTTCGCCTCTACACCGGCATCCTCACCGAACTCGTTCTCATCCTGCCACTTGGTCTTCGCAGCATTGAGACCACCGGTTGCACGTACGGAGTTACCGCCGACCATCGCCTGAGACTCTACGAGTACAACGGTCTTACCAGCGTCTGCTGCCTCGATCGCTGCGGTCATACCAGCACCGCCGGCACCGACGATAACGACGTCTGCATCAAGTGTCTGATCCTCTGCCTTCGCAGCAGTGGCGATCTCGTTCTCGAAATCAGCCGGATCGAAACCCGCGCTCTTGATTGCTGCCTTCACAGCCTCGATGATGGCGTTGGATGTATTGGTCGCACCGGAAACGGCGTCTACCTTTACGCTGTTGTTCTCGATCATCTTGCCCGGGATCTCCGCGATGGCCTTATCACCGATACCCTCGGTCTCCTGCTGCTCGGTAACCTCGATCTTGTAGAGCTTATCCTTCGTCATGGTAACCTCTACCGTTACGTCACCGTTGTTTCCCTTCGCTGTACCGGTTGCAGTCACAGCGTCTGCAGGAATCTCGCCTGCCGCCTCCGTAGCAACAGCGGTCGTCGCTGCCTCTGTCGCAGCGGCCGTCGTCTCGGTCTTGCTGGAACCACACGCTGTCACCAGAAGGCTGGCAGCTGCTGCGAATCCAAGCACCAGATTCATTTTTTTCATTTCTTTTTCCCTCTCTCTATTTCTGCCAATGCTTCCACTTGACACAGGAGCCATTACGTAGCGGAGCGGCATAGATGCGCGCATCCGGCTCCCTTTGATATTTATTTGTCATTGGCGTGGACTACTATAGCATAGAGTAAATTTTTCGTAAATCTCTTTATGTACGAAACTAGCTTTAGTAAGTAAAAAAAAGTTGTGGTTTTTTATAAGCGCCTGTGTCAGCAGAAATCGGGCGGCGCAGTATGTAGACATTGGCCTCTGGAGAAAAAGGGCTTGCGTATCACGGGGGGATTCGCTAGAATGTAGGCGTAATCAAAAATAGTTCTTCAGGGCGAGGTGCGATTCCTCACTGGCGGTAAAGTCCGCGACCCTGCTCACCCGGGCAGGCTGAATCGGTGAAACTCCGGTACCAACAGTATAGTCTGGATGGAAGAAGAGTGTAGTGATGACGATATCTCTGTCCCTGAGTGTATGCTCAGGGACTTTTTTATTCGCCTCCTTACTCACTTTGAAGAAACGCGCGTGGCTTCCTGCATACCGGGGTCCAGCTCGGTTCGACCCGGTCATCCCGGTGGTACCGGAAGAAACGCAGTACACGAAATGTGGAGGAGAAATATCATGAAAGACGTAAAAAACACCCGTTACATCGCCGCTGTCGGCATTCTGTCCGCGATTGCCTTCGTGCTTCAGCTCATCGAGATTCCGGTCCCGATGTTCATGCCGACCTTTATCAAGTTTGACTTCTCGGATCTGCCGGCCCTGATCGGTGCCTTCGCGTATGGTCCGGTCGCCGGTATCCTGATCGAGCTCATCAAGAACCTTCTGCACTCGATGGCTTCCCAGAGCTTCGGTGTCGGTGAGATCTCGAACTTCATCCTCGGTGCCGTGATGACCGCGGTGGCCGGTGGCATCTACCAGCACAAGAAGACGAAGCAGGGTGCCCTCATCGGTTCCCTCGCCGGCGCGATCGTGATGGGCCTCGTATCCGTGCCGTCCAACTACTTCGTCGTCTATCCGGTGTACTACAACTTCATGCCGGAGGAGGTCATCCTCGCAGCCTACCAGGCACTTATCCCATCGATGAAGAGCATCCTGCAGTGTCTCCTCTGCTTCAACCTTCCGTTTACGATCGTGAAGGGACTGCTTGACGTAGTGATTACATTTGTTGTATATCCTTATATCAGTCCGATTCTTCACGGAAGAAAGTAATGGCGATATCTGACACTACGAGATAAGTAGTGAAACCTGAAAAGCGTCGGCTCCGGCCGGCGCTTTTCTGATCCTGATGAGGTATATATGAAAGCACTGTTTTTTGATGTGGATGGCACACTGATCGATGAGGTAAAGCACGAGATCCCGGCGAGCACGCAGGAGGCGCTGCGGCGCACGCGGGAAAAGGGAAACAAGGTCTTCATCAATTCGGGACGTACGGCCGGGATGCTGAAGCGCATCATGGAGATGGTCGAGGTCGACGGTTTCCTCTGCGGCTGTGGCACCGAGCTGATCTATGAGGGAGAGTCTGTTTACTATAAGAAGCTTTCGGCGGAGATGAAGCAGCGCATCAAGGACGCGTCCGACCGTTATGGTATCCTCGTGCACCTCGAGGGCCGGCATGGCTGGCACTGCCAGCCGTCAGAGAAGCTGCTCCGGGATCACCCGAGATATCAGGCGCTGTATGAGAATCTTGCACACTTCATCGGCATGGAAGGCGGCATCGATCCGACACCGTACGACGGAGACTACGAGATCTCGAAGTTCTGTATCGAGACCGATGATGGCGCCGAGTCCGGTCATCCTTCGGATATGGAGGGCTTCCGGGAGGAATTCGGCGCAGAGTTCAGCATCATTGACCGCGGACACGGCTTCTATGAGAATGTGCCGATCGGGCACGGAAAGGGCGCGGCGGTCGATCGTATCCTCGATTATCTTCATCTGACGAGGGCGGATGCGTACGGCTTCGGGGACAGCTCGAACGACGAGGAGATGTTCCGGGTCGTCGGCCATCCGGTCGCGATGGGGCAGCATGATCCGGTGCTCGAGCTGTATCATCCGTTCATCACGAAGCGGGTCGAGGAGGATGGAATCTTCTATGCGATGGAGCAGCTCGGGCTGCTGTAAGCTTCCGGAAGAGGTATGTACGAAACAGGTGCATACCTCTTCTTTTTTTGGTATAATTAATAGTTGTGATGTTTACCGCCCAAATGTGGCACCGCTACGATGCCTTCACGGCATGCGTATTGCATAGGAGAAGAGACATGGCATTATTTGATTTTTTTGGTAGTAAGCGCAAGGCGGAGGCCGAGCAGAAGATAGAGGAGCAGAAGCAGGAGCAGCATGATGAGGCGGTGGCGCGTCAGCGGGAGGAGCATCCGGAGATGCACTGGCCGGTGATCACGCCGATCAATATGTTCGTGAAGAAGCCGGGTGAGACGCCGGCGACGGCACCGGGCGCAACGACGACAGCTGCACCTGAGGCAGACGCGAACACAGCCGCGGGCAGTGAAAATGCGGCAGCTGCTGCGAATACCACAAATGAAGGAAATGCTGCAGCGAACACGGAAAATGCAGGAAAGACAGAAAATACTGCCGCGGCTGCAGACAGCGCAAATGCAGGAACTGCCGAGAATACTGCCGAGACTGCAAACACAGCGACCGCTGCACAGCCGCAGCCGACGATTCTTTCGGATCCGCTGACACCGGAGCGGAAGGACGAGGTGGGCGCGCTCGTATATGAGCCGACACTGAAGCCGGATATGCTGAAGGATCTGAACCTTCAGGAGACGCTATTCCTCGAGGCGGCGCTTCTCATCGCGCATAAGCAGCATCCGCTCGACAACTACGATCAGAACCGCCAGGTGATCCGTAATCACTTCCTCGATATGGTCCGTGCGCAGGAGAAGATCTACGTGCTCTATGACGCACGCACCGGCTATCCGCTGCTCGACGGCAGCTTCGTCCTCATGTACCTCGATAAAGAGCATGCTGAGATCGCCGCGAAGCTTTATGCGGAGCAGCTCCGCTCCGTGAAGATCATCGAGGTGCCGGGCATGGCCGCAGAGCCGGCGCAGCTCGACGGCAAGATCCAGATGAAGATCTTCGATTATCTTTTCTTCCTCGGAGCCGAGAACATCGTCATCGACAACGGCTGGTACAAGGGCTTCCTGCGCCGTTCGGAGATCTCCGCGCCGTTCTACATCAACGAGGATCCGGAGAAGATTCCGCCATACAACCCGGCGATTTCCTTCGCCCTCACCGATTACGTCGGCGAGCTCCGCTGGCCGGTACAGTACGGGAAGCGGAAGGAGCTGCTGCAGGCGAAGTTCAACTCCGTCATGAAGCTCGTGCCGAAGGGCACCTACCTCCTGCCGTTCCGTAACCTCGACGAGGAGTCGGCCAATGCAGGCGAGCAGAACGCAGAGGACGCTGCGGCAGAGCAGACGGCGACCCCGACCCATGATGGCATGGCGGAGACGACCGATGCCGCCACAGAGTCCGCAGAAGCCGCGAAGAAGAACCATCGTGTACAGCTTCCGATGGTGACGCTGAACGGAAAGAATTTCATGCCGGTCTACACGGATATCTTCGAGTTCTCGAAGAAGTTTGCCAACAGCGGCTTCCGTCCGACACGTGCAGACTTCCAGACGATTTCCCGTTTCATGGGAAATTATGACGGCTTCATCATCAACCCACAGGGACAGGCGATGGTGATCGAGCGCCAGAAGAACCCGAACCCGGGACAGGCACCGGCACAGGGCGCAAAGGCCTAAGATAAGTTTAACAGTTCAGGATGAGGACCAGGAGGGTCGGCAACGAAGGCCATACGGGAGAGACCGGCTTAGATTTTACCGGTCTCGGAGTTTTGTGCCTCCGTTGTCGACCCTTCATTCCTCAACACTGAACTGTTACAGATAAGAGAACGATCGGACGACAGGCAGCGAAGCTGCTGCAGAAGGGGAGGGCACGATGCTGAAACTCTATCTCGTACGCCATGGTGAAACACTGTGGAATCAGGAAAACAAGGTGCTGGGCCGGACCGACATCCCGCTGAACGAGCGCGGCATCGCGCAGGCGCAGGCGCTCGGTGCGAAGCTCGCCGACGTGCACTTCGATCACGTCTACTGCTCACCGCTCAGCCGGGCGAAGGAGACAGCGGCGCAGATCGTCGCCGCGCAGAAGGGCACGGGCACACCGGCGCCGGTGGAAGCCGCCGAGCTCATCGAGATGAACTTCGGTACCTGCGAGGGACTGCTTCGGGATTCCGAGGCGTACCGGACCGAAAAGCATCGCTACTTCGCACGCTATCCGGAGGGGGAATCCTTCCTCGACATCGCAGCCCGCATCTACCCGTATCTCCGAAAGCTGCGCCGCGAACACGATGGCGAAACCATCCTCCTCGTGACCCACAACGGGATCTGCCGTATGATCACAAGCTATTTCCAGCCGATGTCCAACGAAGGCTTCGAAACCTTCGCACAGGGCAATGCAGAAGAGCAGATCTTCGTCATGCCATAATACGCGACAGCACCCCGGACACACCGTGCGAACGCCCATGTGAACCAGTTGAAAAGAGTAACGCACATGGACTCATGTTGGCCTATCTATAAGTAGAAGGGATTCCATTGACTGAATTATCAGAAACAAAGAAAAACGACACAGCAATCATCGCAGAAAAAAACATGCCGGCAGATGACGCACAGGAGCAGCAGAATCTGCGCCTCGTGTCCGCGATCCAGGCGAAAGCCACAGCAGGTCAGTCCGCCGAAGCCGAGGAGACAGAGCTCTTCGAGCAGAACCGCGGACTCGTGATTCACGCCGCACAGAAGTACGAAAAACTCTTCAACCACACCCTCGGGCTCGATGATCTCGTAAATTCCGGAAGCATTGGCCTCATGACGGCCGCCCGAAGCTACGACCCGACGAAGGGCGCGAAGTTTTCAACCTACGCGACCTACTGGATCCGCGACAGTATCCTGAAGGAGATTTACAACACCGGCTTCAACATCCGGGTCTCGAATCATCAGTTTGAGCGGATCATGAAGGTGCAGGCGATCAAGAAGCGCTATGATCTCGAGCACCTCGAGGGAGATGCCATGATCGACGCCATCGTACGCGATTCCGGCTTCAGCCGCGAGGAGGTGGAGCGCTGTCTGCAGCTCGACCAGGAGGTGCTGCGCCAGACCTCGCTCAACACGAAGGTCGGCAGTGAGGATGGCGACGCGACGGAGCTCGGCGATATCGCCGTATCGCCGGACAATGTCGAGGACCAGGTGCTCGATGAGCAGCAGATTCAGGAGCTCTATGATTCACTGGATCAGCTCAGCGAGGAGGAGCGGAACACCCTCGTGCTTCGTTACGGCCTCTTCAACGGGAAGCGCCACACACTGCGGGAGATCGCCGAGCTCTACCACGTGAGCCCGGAGGCGATCCGCCAGCGTGAGCAGCACGCCATCAAAACGATCCGAAATGCGATGAACGGAGAGTAGTGAAACTGTGCAGCCGAGGCAAGTTCTTCACCCCCGCCTGATTGTTAAGGGACGTCCATACCGGGCGTCTCTTTTTGCTTGCCTGCCCGCCCATGGTACATCTTTTATCTATTTACATATCGGACCCGCCCCATGCAGGCAAACAAAAAATCGACGCTATATCCGTTCCCTTCGCCATCATGCCTGCAATTGACAGATGAACCGATTTTCTGGATTCAGCATTACCAGTGCCATTGTCATTGTCAGTGTTGGCAGATGCCTTGAGTTTTTACACAGTATGAGCTGAATCAGAGAATCTACATTACAAACCGGCAATGTTTTTTCTGGAAATGCTTCATCTGACAAATTTTCATAAAGCTGTTTTCGGATAGGCAGAAGTTTGAGGCCTCCTCATGAGCTGGGGTGGGTCCAATATATACAAGAAGCCACGGATTTCATGTGGGTGGGCGAATGAGGAGCGCCTCAAACTCCTTAGAGCCAGGACGGCTGAACAGTTTCACTAAATACCGAAAAAGCACCTGTAAAATGACGATTTTCATTTTACAGGCTATTTTTGTGTGCTATAATCGTCGCAAAGTTAGTTCTGTCTAACCTTAGAAAGGGGGATTTATGCGTAGCGAACATGCTCTTTTACGAGCCGACAGGCTCTGTAAGGATTTCGCCTCCGGGGATAGTGTCGTCCATGCGCTGCGGGATGTAAGCTTCGAGATCTATCCGGGCGAATTCATCGTGGTGCTGGGGCCCTCCGGCTCCGGTAAATCGACGATGCTGAACATCATCGGCGGGATCGAAAGCCCGAGCGCCGGTACGGTGGAGTACGACGGACAGGCCCTGAGTGCGATGAACAGCACTGGGCTCTGCACCTATCGGCGAAAGCACGTGGGTTTCGTCTTTCAGTTCTACAATCTGATGCCGGGCCTCAGTGCATACGAAAACGTCGAGCTGGCCGCCGAGCTCAGCACCGATCCGCTCGATGCGAAGACCCTGATCGCGCAGGTCGGCCTCGCCGATCGGGCAGACCACTTTCCGAGCGAGATGTCAGGCGGACAGCAGCAGCGCGTGGCCATCGCTCGTGCGCTCGCGAAGAATCCGGATATCCTGCTCTGTGATGAGCCGACCGGCGCCCTGGACTCCACGACCGGAAACGAAATCCTCCGGCTTCTCTGTGACTTCAACCGTGCATACCAGAAAACGGTGATTCTGATCACCCATAACCGGGATATCGCCTGTATCGCTGACCGCATCTTCTATTTTAAGGATGGCAGACTCGAACGCATCGCCGGGAACGCCGACGTCGCCGCGGCGAGGGAGCGTTTCTTTTGAAGCAGTTTTCGAAAAACATACTGCGCCTCGCGCTGAAAAGCCGTGCCTCCTTCATCGGTGCGGTCCTGATCATCGGCATCGGCATTTTCTGCTATGTGGGCGTCAGTGATACCATGAAGAACCTGGAAACGCAGGTCGATACCTATTACGACGACTACGGGCTCGCGGATATCTTCGCAACGGTGGACGCCATCCCGGCGAGTGATCTCGCGCGTCTCTGTGAGATCCCCGGCATCGAGGCCGTATCCGGAAAGCTGTCCGCCGATCTCCGGATGCTGGGCCCGGACCAGGAGGAGCTCGTCACCGTGCATCTCATGTCTTATGATCCGGACGATACGATCAACCGTCTGCGCATACAGCCGCTGCGCCCGATGACAGCCGTTGAAGCGACCGGCGAAGAGCGTACGAAGCAAAACGAAAGCGGGAGCGGAACGGATGTCGCTGCTGAAAGTACGAGCGGGGCGAATATCACTGCCGAAACCGGGACAGACATCGACAGCAGCTCACTGTCACAGGCGGGCACCGACGCTCTCTATCTCGGGAGCCGCATGGCCGACGTCTACAACTACCCGGAGGGCACGGAACTCCGACTCGTCCACGATGGCGAGGTGAAACAGCTTTTCTACGCGGGTCGCTGCTCCGCACCGGATTACATCTACTCGATCCCGCCCGGTGGCGCGATGATTCCGGACGGTGAAGTCTATGATATCGCCTGCATTGACCTACGTGACATGAAGGACCTGATGGGTATGGGCGACGTGCGAAACGAGCTCGGCTTCCGACTGAAGCCCGGCTACCGCTACGAGGACGTCCGTTCTGCCCTGCGTGCGCAGCTCGAGCGCTACGGCCTCCAGTCCCTCACGAAGCGGGCGGACCAGACGAGCTACGACATGGTGGACGGCGAGCTGCATGAGCTCATGTCCATGTGCGTCCTGCTGCCGCTGATCTTCATGAGCATCTCGGTCTTCATGCTCTACGTCGTGCTCCGGAAAATGATCGACCAGAGCCGGCCACTGATCGGCACCCTGAAGGCGATGGGCATGACCGACCGCGAGCTGATGCAGGCCTACCTCGCAGAGGGCGCGATCGCCGGCTTCATCGGCGCACTGATCGGTGCCCTCACGGCGGGAGGTTTCGGCCGCTTCATGTTCGAGATGTACGTCGACTTCTTCAACCTCCCGGACCCGCGCTACCACGACTATCTCTCGACGCGCCTCACCGGCGGACTGATCGCGGTCCTCACCGGCATCGCAGCGGTCTACGTCGGTGTGCGCGCCATCCTGAAGATCGATCCGGCCCAGGCGATGCGGAGTGCAGCGCCCGCGCATGCGAGTGGCCGCCTCAGCCGGTGGGTGGCGGACGTCACGTCACGTCAGCCAATGTCGGCGCTCCGGAGGCTGGGCCTGCGCGCGGTATTCCGAAATCCGATGCGAGGCTTCCTTATCATCCTCTCCATCGCCTTTCCGTTTTCGATGTCCACCGTGCTGCTGTCCTTTGACACCGTCGCGGACAGCATGTATACGGATCAGTTCGAAAAAATTAAGCTCTATGACCTCGAGATCAGCCTCGACCACTATACGGATCCGCATCAGGCGGCGGAGGCCGCCGAGGCGATCGACGACATCACCTATGCCGAGCCGCTCAGCATCCTGACCGTAGCGCTGCGCGCGGACAACCGCACGGAATACAGCCTGCTGTACGGCATCGAAAAGGATTCCCGGCTCTGGCATATCAGCGATATGTACGGTCAGCGCTATGCGCCGCCGACGGGCGGGCTGATCCTCAACTGGCGCACGGCCGACAAGCTGAGAGTACGTAGCGGCGACACCATCGAGCTCAGCTGCCCTGCATTGTCCGAAGAGTACATCCGGGTGCCGGTCACGCAGGTAATCTACGAAAACGTCGGCGAAGCCGCCTACACGGACCTCGAGAGCATACCGCAGCTGTTTGCGAGCGTCACACCGGTCAATACCATCATCGCCCGCATCCGTCCGGGCAGCATGCAGTCCGTCAAGGACGCGCTGTCGGAGGCCGCACATGTGACCTGGGTCGCCGATGCGCAGAAGACGCTCCGGGCCTACCTCGATATGATGAAGAGCATGAAGGCCATGATCTATATGTTCGCGCTGATGTCGATCGTGACCGGCGGGATCCTCATCTACAACATCTCGATGATCAACCTCCGTGAACGGCTGACCGAGCTCGGCACGCTGCAGGTGCTCGGCGCGGGTGACGCGGAGATCCGGGATATGCTGCGCTGCGAGATGACGATCTATTTTCTCGCGGGGCTCCTGCTCGGACTACCGGGGAGCCGGGCCATCAAGTACCTGCTCGAACACGTGCTGGTGTCGGACTCCTACAAAATCGACATGCACGTAACCGTGGCGGCTTACCTCATCACCTTCCTCATCTGCCTCCTGATGGCGATGCTCACCGTGTGCATGGAAATGCGCGCCGTACGCCGCATCTCCCTCACCGAGGTGCTGAAGGAGCGGGAATGATCAGCTACGCGAAGGCACGGGAAGCCGCTACAACGCCGGAGGCAGACAGCGGCTGCGGGAGATAAAACGCTGCAGACCACCGCTCGTGCATCAACAGGATGAAATCGAGACGCGCTGCGGGAAACAGAAAGGGAGAAGTATGAAAGCGTTTGTAATAAAGTACAGAATCTGGATCGGCGGGATCATCGCGCTGCTCGGCATCGCAGCCGTCGCTTACCAGCTGCTGATCGGCAGCCGCCTGAAGGTGGAGAGTATCCGGGTGCGTCGGGGCGCAGTGACGGACTGGTACACGGAGAGCGGCACCATCCGCTCCGGCGACAGCGTCGAGATCGTATCGAAGGTGAGCGGGGATGTCCGCGAGGTCCTGGTCGCGGAAAACAGTGCGGTGCGGAAGGGCGATGTCCTGCTGCGCATCGACAGCCGGGAGTACGAGTACAGTAAGGAACAGACAGAGAAGAACATCGAGATGCTGCAGGCGGAGCTCTCGCAGTCTGATATCAGCCGCGTGATGACCACGACGCCACAGGAGTACCTCGAGGGCATCGCTTCGGAAGCCGACGCGGCCAATGCAGCGCTCCAGAAGGCGACGACGGATTTTACAGCGACGCAGTCCCTCTACGCGAGTGGCGATGTGTCGACCAGCGAATACGAGTCCGCCCGGGCCGCCTATGATGCCGCGAAGGCACAGGCATCGCAGAGTGCGGCGCGTCTCAAGGAGAGCCGGAAGTACCTCGCGGAGCTGAAGAAGCAGGGCATGGACGAGAGCAGCCTGAACGACGCCTTCTACCAGAGCGAAACGACCAGCCTGAAGGCGCAGATCGACTCCGCGGAGATCGAGCTCCGGCGCCTCCAGGATCAGATCGACGACTGCACCATCACCGCCGACCGCGACGGCATCGTCACCTCCCTCGCGGCGAAAAACGCCAGCATGGTCAGCGCCGGCCAGACGGTGGCCGAGCTCAGTGGAAGTGGCGATCGCAGGGTGGAAGCGGATGTGCTCACCGACGTCGCGCCGTATATCCACGCCGGCACGAAGGTGAAGACGGTCCTCAAGCTGCGGGGCCAGAACGAAACGGAATTCGGTACCGTCGAGGAGGTCAATGACTTCGCCACGGAGGGCAGTTCCGCCCTGGGGCTCAAGGAATACCGGGTGCATGTGCGTGCCGTCCTGGACGATGCCGGCACGGCGGATGCTGCGGACATCGCCTCGAAAGACGGTTATGGCGTCGATGTCGAGTTTCTTCTCTATGAAAACGAGGATGCCCTCACCGTGCCGGCGGGCGCTGTGTTCGAGAGCGACGACGCGCACTATGTCTATCGCATCGAGGGCGGTCGCGCGGTGAAAACGAAGGTCACGGTCGACTACACGACCTCCACCGAAGCCGTCATCACGGACGGTCTCGCGGAGGGAGATGCGGTCGTCGCCGTCGTCGATGTCGAGGATCTGTTTGACGGCGCGAAGGTCAGAGGATAAATTCCTGCAGTAGGGTCAGGGACGCTCGGAGGACAGGCAGCGGAAGCACAGTACTACGAGACCGGAAAAATCACAAATTGGACACTAAGAACCAGTAAGCCCTCCGCAATCGCTGAGTTTCCTTTATGGAAACTCAGCGTTGCGGAGGGTGCTAAGGAAAAATTACTCTAACTGGTTCTGTTATGAAGTGACCGTTGTCAAGGGGGGAATTAACTTTCCGGA
>ERZ1026864.1222-NODE-1222-length-13278-cov-6.999471_pt1 | contig 13278 bp, 9 predicted proteins | sample MGYA00380162_ERZ1026864 | MGnify/ENA primary metagenome ERZ1026864 (study PRJEB33269, sample SAMEA4719798) | human gut metagenome | biome: human-associated habitat; feature: organic feature; material: feces | place: Cameroon | collected 2013-10 ... | reverse complement strand
GGTTATAATAAGAAATGGATTATGAAAAATGTTTGGGACATTTGTAAAGAAGAGAAAAGGAGAAAATTATGAAAAAGAAATTCATCAGCGCACTTTTATGTGTTGCAATGACTGCATCACTCGTCGTAGGATGCGGATCAAAATCAGATGATAAAAAAGAATCATCTGATGGAAAAACTACCCTTACTTTTTGGTGCCATGAAAATGAACCATGGGTAAAATCTTACAAGAAAGTAGCAGAAAAATTCGAGAAAGAAAATCCGGACTATAAAGTTGTTGTAAAAGATTATCCGTACAAAGTTTACAATGACAAGATTCAGACTGCACTGACTTCAAAAACAGCAGGACCGGATATTATTGCTGTATGGGGTGGAAATGCACCTGCATTTATTGAATCAGATTCGCTCTCAGAAGTACCGGAGAGTCTGGCAAAAGAGCTGGATGAAGATTATCTTGCACCAACAACCGGTATTTATAAAAAAGAAGGAACTTATTATGGTGTTCCGATGGAATTCAACCTGGAATATGGCGGAATGATTGTCAACAAAAAGTTGTTTGACAAAGCTGGAATTGCTTATCCAAAGACATGGGATGAGTTGAGAAGCGTATCCAAGCAGGTATCAAAGATGAATGGGGATGTATCAGAGATGAAAGGTTTCGAGATGATCGATACAGATGCTCTGATCTGTAACTACCTTGCAATGATTCTTCAGCAGGGCGGACAGTATCTGGAAGAAGATGATTCCATTAATTTTGCAACTCCGGAAGGAATCAAGGCAATGAATGAGATCGTAAGCATGGTAAAGGACGGAGAATGTGATCTTGAGAATCTGACAGCCGGTGAGTATTGCTACAATGATGTATATAAAGATAAAGGATATATGTCATCTGTAGGATCATGGGCGATCGGAGAAGGAACAGATACTTACAGCCTTACATATGGTAAAGATTTCGAATATGTGCCGGTTCCTCAGTATGGTGAGAAGATGGCCTTTGCATCAGAAACAGGATGGGGATTAATGGTTCCTAAGAACAGTGCTAATCAGGATATGGCATGGAAATTCATTGAATTCTTCAGTAATCCGGACAATCTGGTAGAACATAATATTGCATGTAATCAGCTTCCACCGAGAAAATCTCTATTAGACAGCGAAAAATACAAAGAAGCAATGCCAAATATCTCATTCCTTCTGGATATCCTGCCAGACGGACAGTGGATGGGACCATACAACACTTCTGATATGAGAGATATCTTTAATGAAATGTTTATTGACCTTTGCCAGTCTGACAAAACAGACGTAGAAGGTGCATTAAAAGAAGCATCTCAGAAGATTACAGAAAAATGTAAGATCAGCTATTCTATGGAATAGAAAAGTGCATGGCAGAGAATACCGTACAGGTTTCTCTGCCATTTTTATAAAAGGGAAAATCAATGAAGAATAATCGTTTTGTGGCTTGTGTATTGATACCGAGCGTTATATTTTTACTTATATTTGCAGTGTTTCCGGTAGCTTACGGACTGGGAATATCATTTTATGATTATAATCCAACGAGTTCTTATAATGAATTCCTTGGGCTGGAAAATTACAAAAGGCTGCTTACAGATGAAGTGTTCTGGATAGCAGTAAAAAATACGATCATTTTTTGTGTAGTGGCAGTTACAGCGAATATTGTGATCACATTATTCCTTGCCAAAATTATTTCTGTTCTGCCATCCAAAGGAATGAAAACATTCTTCCGTACGATACTCTTTATTCCGTGTATTGCGCCGATTGTCGGAACATCTATGGTGTGGAAATATGGAATGGTCGGAACCGATGGAGGATTATTGAACCGTATTTTGGGACTTATGGGGATGCCGCCTAGGAATTGGTTCCTGACAACCTGGCAGTTGCTTGCAATTATAATCGTATATACATTATGGGCGGATATTGGATATAATGTTGTACTTTTTACAGCAGGAATCGAAGGGGTACCGAAAGAATTTGATGAAGCGGCAGCAATCGACGGTGCAGGACCGGTCCGGAGATTTGTGTCTATAAAATTACCGTTAATGAGCCGTACATTTGCATTCGTGGCAATCATGACAATGGCCAATTATTTCCAAATGTTTGCACAGTTTCAGGTGTTTGCGCCGGACGGAGGACGTAGTAATTCGGCAATGGTTCTGACAAATTACATTTATAAAACGAGTTTTAGCAGCTATGATATGGGGTATGCTTCAGCAGTAGCGGCAGCTTTGTTTATGATTGTATTTATTGTAGCGATGATTCAGAATAAAATGATGCATGCAGATTGGAGTTATGAATAATGAAAAAGAAGAAAAATGTATATAAAAAACACCATATAGTGATTATTGCATTTCTTACCGTTTTTTCGCTCATCATGATGTACCCAATGGCGTGGATGTTGATGACATCATTCAAGAGTAATGCAGATATCCAGATAAATAAGACAAAATTCTTTCCGGAAAAGTGGACGATAGAAGGATACCGGACAGCATTTGAAAAAGCACCGATTGCCCAGTGGTTTATCAACAGTATTCTGGTGGTGATTGTTGTTACGGCGGCGGTGATCATTACCAGTACATTGATCGGGTATGTTTTTGCAAAATATGAATTCAAAGGGAAAAAGGTATTGTTTGTATTGCTTCTGGCAACGATGATGGTGCCGCCACAGGTAACCATGATTCCGCGTTATCTGATGATTCAGGAAATGCATTTATTTAACACGATTGGAGCATTGATTGTGCCGGGACTGATCAGTGCATTTTCAATCTACATGGCAAGGCAATTTATTGCTGATGTACCTGACAGTCTGTGTGAAGCGGCTAAGATAGATGGTGCCGGACCGTTCAGAATCTATTGGAGTGTAATACTTCCGAATATAAAACCAGCCATTGGTTCAATCGGAATATTCACAGCAATGATGAACTGGAACGACTATCTGAATCCGTTATTGATGCTAAATGATATGGAAAAAATGACGCTGCCGTTAGGATTGGTAATTTTTGATACGCAGAGAGTGGCAGATATGTCGGCAACGATGGCGGCCGCATCTATGATGATGATGCCGATGATCATTATATTTGTTATCTTCCAGAAGCAATTTGTAAAAGGAATGACAATGAGTGGTATAAAGTAATAAGGGGAGGAAGGTTATGTTTGAACAGAAGAAAATAACATACAAAATGAAGCTTTTAAGCTCTTTGGCAAAGGTATTTCAGGATGAAGAACCGGTATACCAGATGGAATGTCAGACGTTGAGTGCTCTTTGGGGTGAAACAGTATCTTTTCAGGCAGCATATACCGGAGACTTTTTTATGCGGGAGAGACTGGATGTGGAAGTAGTATCACCACTGAAAGACTATATCAGAGTCAGAACGGTGGAGCAGGTTCCGGTAGGAAGAGCGACGAATGGAATTGTAGATGATAATTATCTGCGGACAGAGCCTGGATTGTATCCAGATCTTTTGCGGGACGTGAAAGATGGAAAAGTAATCGTGTGCTCGAATCAATGGAGAAGCCTCTGGATTGATATTGAAGTGACGAAAGATATTGCACCGGGAAATTATGAAATAGAGCTTCGATTGAAAAAAGAAGGAGACGTTGTAGCGTCCGCAAAGCAGAGAGTAACGGTGATTGGAGTGGAACTTCCGAAGCAGAAGATTATGCACACAGAATGGATGCATGCAGACTGCCTTGCCGATTATTATCATGTAGATGTATTCTCTGAGGAACATTGGAAAATACTGGAGAATTATTTCAAGGAATATGTAAAGCGCGGCTGTAATATGATGCTGACTCCGCTTTTTACATCTCCGCTTGATACGGCTGTCGGATTGGAACGTACAACGACTCAGCTGATAAAAGTTGAGGTGGTAAAAGGAGAATACCGTTTTGAATTTTCGGAACTGAAGAGATGGATCGATCTTTGTAAGAAATGCGGAATAGAGTATTATGAAATGTCACATCTTTTCTCTCAATGGGGAGCAAAGTATGCACCGAAAGTTGTGGCAGAAGTAGACGGAAAAGAAGAAAAGATCTTTGGATGGCATACCCAGGCAGTTGGTGAATATACCAGATTCCTGAAGGCTTTCCTTCCACAATTAATTGAAAAATTAAAGGAATGGAACATTGATCAGGTTACATATTTCCATATTTCGGATGAACCGAGAGAAGAGCATCTGGAAAGCTACCGTGTGGCAAAAGAATCTCTGGGAAATATGCTGGATGGATTCCATACATTTGACGCATTGTCAAGTTATGAATTCTACCGTCATGGGCTAATTGATAAGCCAATTCCGGGAAACAATGAAATCGAAGAATTTTTGGAACATGGGCTGACAGATATGTGGACTTATTATTGTACCGGTCAGTTTTATGAAGTGAGCAACCGCTTCATGTCTATGCCGTCCGCAAGAAACAGAATATATGGAGTCCAGCTTTATAAATATAAGATTATCGGAATTCTTCACTGGGGATATAATTTCTATAACAGTCAGTTCTCGATAGAACATATCAATCCATATGAAGTGACAGACGCAGGAAATGCGTTCCCTTCGGGGGATCCATTCTTGGTATATCCGGGTGCGGACAGAAATCCGGAAGAATCTATCCGGATGATGGTTCATTATGAAGCACTGACAGATCTGCGGGCACTGGAACTTTTGGAATCCCTGACCAGCAGGGAACATGTGATGGAACTTATCGAAGGTGAATTGGCGGAGCCATTGACATTTAAGCGGTATCCGAAGTCGGATATGTATTTGATCATGTTGAGAAACCGGGTGAATAAGGAAATCCAGAAATTTGGTATTTAAGTTATTAACAATCCGCTGCCAGTCACGACTTGAAGGAAACAATAGATAAGGATTATTGTGAATGTGGAATGCCGTTAGAAACAATTAGAGAGTCAGAAGCACCGTTAAAGGAACGAAGCGAACGTGTTTGAGGCGAACGCCGAGTTTGAGCGTAGTTCCTTTGCTTTTAGGTGATTCTGACTCTCTTAGTGTTTCTTATGGTATGGAACCTGAACAAGAAGCCTTATCTATTGTTTCCTTCAAGGACTGAGAGGCGCTTCCCTAGTTAATAAATTAAATCCCAAAATACACTGCTGAATACGCCGAAAGATCCAGCACAGCCTTCCCGTCCGTAACCTTCACTTTCTTCTTCGTATACTTCTTACTTCCTCCAAATGTTACATCATCACTAGCCAGAATCACTTCCAGTTCCTTTGTATCCGTTATTGGAAGCTCATAGCCTTTCTGATCCTCATCCGAGAAATTAAAGACAGCAACGATACGATCTTTTCCATCCGTTCTTTCGAACGCATAGATACAGCGCTCTTCCTGATGGCAGTCCAGCCACTGAAATCCTGCATTCTCATAATCTTTGGCAGAAAGAGCAGGAGTTGTCAGATACAGATGATTCAGTTCCTGCATGAAGTGGTGGAAAGTATCGTGTATCGGATACTTCAGGATATCCCAGTCCTGCTCACGCTTTTCATCCCATTCGCGGAGCTGGCCGATCTCGTTACCCATGAAGTTCAATTTTTTTCCCGGATGTGCGTACATATACATATAGAACGCACGCGCCTGTGGAAATTTTTCTTCGTACTCACCATACATTTTTTGTGCGATCGTTGCTTTTCCGTGAACAACTTCGTCATGTGAAAGAGGAAGAAGGAAATCGTCGTTATAATAATACATCATAGAGAAAGTAAGCTTATGATAATCACGGCTTCTGTACTCCGGTGCTGTGCGGAAGTAGTCGAGTGTATCGTTCATCCAGCCCATATCCCATTTGTAATCGAATCCAAGTCCGCCCTGATCAGCAGGTTTTGTTACGCCTTCGAAAGAAGTAGAATCCTCGGCAGAGAGCATAACTGTCGGGTGCAGTGTTTTTAATCCGCGGTTCATTTCACGAATAAAGTCTACTGCATTATTGTTGACACCTCTTGCCGGTTCACCCTGCCAGTAAATGATACGGCTGATTGCATCCATACGGATTCCGTCCACATGATATACGCTTAACCAGTAGTTCGCAGCAGACTGAAGGAAGCTTCGGACTTCGCCTCTGGAGTGCATAAAGTTACAGCTGCCCCATTCGCTGACACCGACATCCTGGTGTGGATATTCATAGAGTGCAGTTCCGTCATAGTCGGACAGTGCATAGTGATCAACGGCAAAATGTACCGGTACAAAATCCATGATGACACCGATGTCATTCTTATGGCAGGCATCGATGAATTTCATCAGTTCTTCGGCAGTTCCGTAGCGGGCGGTCGGACTGAAGAATCCAGTGTTCTGATATCCCCAGGATTCATCACATGGATGTTCGCTGAGCGGCATAATCTCAATATAATTGTAATCATTTTTTTTCAGATAAGGAATCAGGATATCGATCATTTCCACATAAGTATACCAGTCGTCTGCTTTTTCAGAAGGCTTTTTAAATGATCCGAAATGCAGTTCATAGATGTTCAGCGGCTTGTCTTTGCATACCGAACGCTTCTGCATCCATTTGCTGTCTTTGAATTTATAGTGGGACAGATCGCGGATGATGGAAGCAAAGGCCGGGCGTAGTTCCATGCCGAAGCCATAAGGATCGCAGTGCTCCACGCAGCTTCCGTCCTGTCTGTAAATGCGGTACTTGTACATCATGCCCGGCTTTGCACCTTTGGCATAGCATTCCCAAAAATTGCCGTCATAAGTTTTGTTCAGTTCCCATTCCTGCCAGTCGTTAAATTCCCCAATGACTGTAATGCGTGATGCGGCAGGTGCAAAGGTACGGAATGTGGTTCCGTCTTTGTCCGGGTGTGCGCCGAGAAATTCATAAGCGTCGAATATTTTTCCTGTGTAAAATCCGTAAAAATCCATATTAACCTCCGTAAAAATGCAACGTAAATAATTAACTGCCGAAAAGATAATGGACAGTAGTTGCTTTTTTGATTTATAATCATATTATAAGAAAAATGCGAGGAGGTATCCACCAACAAAACCGACGAAAGGATGGATAACCGACGAATATGAGAAAGTGTTGGGAAATGGGAGGTAAGATGGATCTTAGAATTGAGAAAACAGAGCGGGGAATCAAGAACGCATTTATCGAACTGCGTTCCAGGAAACCTTTGGAAAAGATAACAGTAAAAGAACTATGTGAAAGCGCAAGAATCAATAAGTCTACCTTTTATGCGCATTATAAAGATATCTACGATTTGTCAGATGCGATGGAAGAAGAAGTAGTACAGTCGATTGCGAACAGTATCCAGCATCCGGAATATCTGCTGGAGCATCCGGCAGAGTTTGCACGGGAACTTCTGATGGCTTATGTATCGCAGAATTCCCTGACGGCGATTTTATTTTCCGGCAGTCAGGCGAATCATTTTGCGGATAGTATCGAGCGGAGCATCAAGCAGATGATCTTTGAAAAATACCCGGAATTAAAAGAAGATACAGCAATGAATGTGATGCTCAGCTATTGTATCCAGGGAAGCTACCACGCTTACCAGAAGAATCGGAGCGGAGATATCATGACTGTGATCGATGTGATCGCAGGGATGACGGGAGCGATTCGATCGATGTATGAAGAACGATTGGGGGAAAGCAGATCATGAATCTGGAACAGCCGTATATCCGTATTTCGGTGCGGAATCTGGTGGAATTTATATTAAGACATGGAGACATTGACAACCGGACCGGAGGGGCAGATAAGGATGCCATGCAGCAAGGCAGCCGCATACACCGGAAAATCCAGAGACAGCAGGGGGCAGAGTACCGTGCAGAAGTTCCGTTAAGATATCAGATCCCGTGTGATGGATTTATCCTGAGTGTAGAAGGAAGAGCGGACGGAATCATAGAACTTCCGAAGCGTGTGGTGGTCGACGAGATCAAAGGTGTATTTAAAGATTTGAAACGTCTGGAAGAGCCACAGCCTTTGCATCTGGCACAGGCAAAATGCTATGCATATATTTATGCAGAACAAAATAATCTGGAAGAGATTGGAGTGCAGATGACGTATTGTAATCTGGATACCGAAGAGATCCGTAGATTCCGGGAGACATATACCCGGGCAGAACTTAAAAAATGGTTCGAAAAGCTGGTATCTGAATATGAAAAATGGGCAAGATACCAGATGACATGGAGAGCAAAGAGAAATGCTTCCATTAAAACCGTAGAATTTCCATTCGAATACAGAGATGGACAGAAGAAACTGGTTGAGTCTGTATATCGGAGCATTTTAAGAAAAAAGAAATTATTCATCCAGGCACCTACCGGAGTCGGCAAGACGATGGCGGCCGTATTTCCGGCGGTGAAAGCTGTCGGGGAAGAACTGGGAGAAAAGATTTTTTATCTGACGGCCAGGACGATTACCAGAACGGTGGCAAGTCAGGCATTCGCGATTCTGAGAGAACAGGATCTGAAGATGAAGGTCATCACATTGACGGCAAAAGAAAAAATCTGTTTCTGTGAAGAAACCATCTGTAATCCGGATGTGTGTCCATATGCAAAAGGGCATTTTGACCGTGTAAATGATGCCGTTTATGAACTGCTCACATCGACAGACGAGATGAGCCGGGAAGTATTGGAAGAACAGGCAAGAAAATGGAATGTATGTCCATTTGAAATGGCACTGGATGTATCACAGTGGGTAGACGCAGTTATATGTGATTATAATTATGTTTTTGATCCAAATGCACATCTGAAACGCTTTTTCGGAGACGGCGTCAAAGGAGAATACCTGTTCCTGATCGATGAGGCACACAATCTGGTAGAACGCGGCAGGACAATGTACAGCACCAGTATTTGCAAGGAAGATTTTCTGAAAATCAAAAAGCTGGTAAAATACGGGGAACCGAAACTTGTCTCGGCGTTGGAGAGCTGCAATAAGCAGCTTCTGGAATTGAAAAGAGAATGTGACGGCTGCCAGATACTGAACAGTGTGTCACATGTGTATATTAAGCTTCTGTCTTTGATGACGAAGCTGGAAGAGTTTATAGAAGACTGTAAAGATGAAGCGATACGGAAAGAGGTGCTGGAGTTTTACTTTGGTATCCGTAATTTCATATATATTCATGATCGGCAGGATGAAAATTATCTGATCTATTCAGAACTTAGTGAAGAAGGAAAGTTTTACCTGCATCTGTTTTGTGTCAATCCGGCAGGATGTCTGCAGGAATATATGGGGAAAGCAAATAGTACGATATTATTTTCGGCAACATTTCTTCCGATCAATTATTATAAAAAACTGTTATCTACAACAAAGGAAGACTATGCAATCTATGCGGAATCTCCATTTGAACCAGACAAAAGATTATTGCTTCTGGGAAATGATGTCAGCACGAAGTATACCAGGCGAGGACCGGAGATGTACCGGAAATATGCAGAATACGTGATGCATGTGATAAAAGGAAGAACAGGGAATTATATTGCTTTTTTCCCGTCTTATCGATTCCTGGAAAAAGTCTGGGAAGTATTCATGGAATTGCCACAGGAACAGATTGAAGTTGTAGTACAGTCCCAATATATGACGGAGCAGGAACGGGAAGAATTCCTGAAAAAATTCGAACAGGAAAGAGCACACAGCCTGATCGGTTTCTGTGTGATGGGTGGTGTCTTTTCAGAAGGAATTGATCTGACGGAAGATAAACTGATCGGGACAATGATCATCGGGACAGGACTTCCGCAAGTGTGCCTGGAACGGGAACTTTTAAAGTATTATTTCGACCGGAAGAATCTGAACGGATTCGATTATGCTTACCTGTATCCGGGCATGAATAAGGTGTTGCAGTCCGCGGGAAGAGTTATCCGGACCGATCAGGACAGAGGTGTGATCACACTGTTGGATGACCGGTTTATGGACAGACAGTGCCAGGAGGTGTTCCCGAGGGAGTGGAATGATTTCCAGATCTGTAACAGTGAAAATATTGAAGAAAAGATTGCAAAATTCTGGAAGGCGGAAGAACAGACAGATATGAAATAAGCAGCATTAAAAAGAAAAATACCATGAGGAACATATGCTCCTATGGTATTTTCCATCATGCATCCGAAAGATGTATTAAAAATAAGATAAAAATTCCTGCGCAGCTTTGGATATCGGGACTTTCTCGTTATATGCGATGACAAGCTCCCTTTCCGGAAGTACTTCTTTTGTCTCGACAATGAAAAGCGAATCCGAATCGGAGGTCTGGGAAAGGCAGAAATCCGGAATAAATGCAATTCCAAGTCCGATGCGGGCAAGATCAATGAGAAGATCATTACTGCTGAGTTCAATCTCCGGAACCAGATCCAGCTGGTTCTGAAGAAACAGATTGTGCAGATATTCACTGGTTGTACTTTTTCTGTCCAGCATAAGGATCGGATAGTTCAGAAGTTCTTTGAAAGAGAGCTTCTTTCCTTTTAATTCCTCAAATGCCTTGTCTGCGATAAATACATCCTGAAAATCTTTGATTTTTTTTACATTCGGAACATTCCCGAGATAAGCATTCGGTGAATTGACAACGATCAGATCCACCTGTCCGGTCTCAAGGAGTTCTACACAGCGAATGGATGTCGCATTGGTAACTTTGATATGCGCTCCGGGAAATTCCCGGTGGAAACGTTCCAGATAAGGTACCAGAAAATACCGGCAGATCGTGTCACTGGCTCCGATATGAAGCTGTCCTCCGCGTGCGCCGACATCGAGGAGCTGGCTTTCGCCGCGCTTGATCAGGCTGATCGCCGGTTCGATGTGGCGCAGAAGGATCTCGCCTTCGGTAGTAAGACGGACTTTCTTGGTACTCCGGATGAATAAGGTCTGATCCAGCTTCTTCTCCAGTGCCTTGATGGACTGGCTGACAGCCGACTGTGAGATGAACAATTGCTTGGAGGCTTCCGAAAAGCTTAAGGTGGAAGCTACATAGTAAAATACTTTATATAATTCATAGTTAATATCCATGATAAGTCCTCCTAATGAATCTTAACTGTATTATAAGTGAAATGAAAGAAAATTACAACCGTATTTATAAATAGAAGTGTTATAATAATGAAAAGCAGGGGGAAAAAGACTTGAAGAAGCTAACAACGATCATATCTGTTACGGCCATGATGTGTGCAGTGATGGCAGCACTGATATTTAGTATATGGCTGGCCGTATATGGAGACAGTAATTACAGGTTTTATAAAAAAGAATATCAACGCTATGAAGTGACGGAAGATCTGGATATGAGCATAGACCATGTCATGTATGTGACAGAACATATGATGAATTATCTGATCGGGAAAGAGGAGAAGCTGTCGGTTGTGACGACAGTGGAAGGAAGAGAGCAGGATTTCTTTAATGAAAGAGACCGGCTGCATATGCGTGATGTCAGGAATCTGTTCCTGGGAGGAATGAAAGTCGGAGTAATCTGTCTGGCTGTGGCAGCAGTTATACTGGCGGTACTGAGAAAACGGGAAGAAGACTGGAAGAGACTGTATTTCAGAACATATTCGATCGCACTGAGTGCCTGGCTGGTCATAGGCGTACTGCTGGGGATTGCATTCCGTGTAGATTTTACAACGTGTTTTACGATTTTTCATAAGCTGTTTTTTACCAATAATCTGTGGGTATTCGACCCGGAGACTGATTATATGATACGGATGCTTCCGGAAGGATTCTTTTTGGATATGGTGATCCGCATCAGTAAAGTGTTTGTTGCAGTGCTGGTTCTGATATGGATTGTATTGTTTTGGGGAAAAAGAAATTATAAAAAGGAAGAGAAAAAAGACGATTGATAAGTATAAGTTATAAAAGTGTTTAGATATATTAATTGTATTAAATAATGATTGTTGTGTTATACTAACAATAGAAAATGTGTAAAAATTCATTTGTGGAGGATTACTTATGAGCAATGTAAAAAGAGTGTACGTGGAGAAAAAATCAGGATTTGATGTACAGGCAAAGGAACTTAAGACCGAGATCCGAAGCTATCTTGGAATCAAAGACGTAGACAGCGTCCGTGTACTGATCCGTTACGATGTGGAAAACGTATCGGATGAGACATTTGAGAAAGCATGTAACGGCATCTTTTCTGAACCACCTGTAGATACATTATATAAAGAAGAATTTCAGGCAGAAGAAGGAAGCAAGATCTTTTCCGTAGAATTTCTTCCGGGACAGTTTGATCAAAGAGCAGATTCCGCTGTGCAGTGTATTCAGTTTATCAAAGAAGACGAGCAGCCGGTAATCCGTACTGCGACTACTTACGTGATCCATGGTGGAAACGGAACTGTTTCGGATGAAGAATTCGAAGCAATCAAAGAGCATTGTATTAACCCTGTAGATTCCAGAGAAGCACAGGAAGAAAAACCGGAGACACTGGTTACTGTATTTGATGAGCCGGCAGATGTAAAGATCTTTGACGGATTTAAAGATATGGAAGAAAGCAAACTGAAAGAATTATATGATTCTCTCGGACTTGCCATGACATTTAAGGATTTCCAGCATATCCAGAATTATTTTGCGTCAGAAGAAGACAGAGATCCTTCTATGACAGAGATCCGTGTTCTGGATACCTACTGGTCAGATCACTGCCGTCATACAACATTCTCGACAGAACTTACAGATGTTTCGTTCGGCGATGGTGATTACAGAGAGCCGATGGAAGCAACTTATAAACAGTATATCGCTGACCACAGTGAGATTTTCAAAGGAAGAGAAGATAAGTTTGTCTGCCTGATGGATCTTGCACTGATGGCAATGAGAAAATTAAAACGTGAAGGAAAGTTACAGGATCAGGAAGAGTCTGATGAGATCAATGCATGCAGTATCGTTGTTCCGATCGAGGTAGACGGAGTGGAAGAAGAGTGGCTTGTAAACTTTAAGAACGAGACACATAACCATCCGACAGAGATCGAGCCATTCGGTGGTGCTGCTACCTGCCTTGGAGGAGCTATCCGTGACCCATTGTCAGGACGTACTTATGTATATCAGGCAATGCGCGTGACAGGAGCCGCTGATCCTACCGTATCTGTAAAGGATACATTAAAAGGAAAGCTTCCACAGAAGAAACTGGTCAGAGAAGCAGCCCATGGATATAGTTCATATGGTAACCAGATCGGCCTGGCAACCGGAGCGGTAAAAGAAATCTATCATCCGAATTATGTTGCAAAACGTATGGAGATCGGAGCAGTGCTTGGAGCAGCACCGAGACGTGCGGTTATCAGAGAGACATCGGATCCTGGAGATATCATCATTCTTCTTGGCGGACGTACCGGACGTGACGGATGCGGTGGAGCAACCGGATCTTCCAAAGTAC
>ERZ1026864.1219-NODE-1219-length-13301-cov-3.747697_pt1 | contig 13301 bp, 10 predicted proteins | sample MGYA00380162_ERZ1026864 | MGnify/ENA primary metagenome ERZ1026864 (study PRJEB33269, sample SAMEA4719798) | human gut metagenome | biome: human-associated habitat; feature: organic feature; material: feces | place: Cameroon | collected 2013-10 ... | reverse complement strand
AAATCAAGCATTAATTCAGTTTGAACGCGCAATGCATCCAGTTCTTTTTTCATATCCTTTAACAAGCCTAAATAACCTTTCACCAACTGGCTCTTTCCAATTACCAGTTCATTTACCTGCTCATTTGCTTCCGCTATACTTATTCCTAAATATTTCTGTAATATCTTAAGTATTTTGGATTTATCTGAACCTACATCCATGATATATAATGCTGCAGCAACGGATTGATCCGTATCAAAAACAATTGCTGTCTCACCACCGGCACGGTCTATCTCATCACGCAAATATACGAGTGAGGAACAAACTCCGTCTATAATAGCAGGTTCTTCATCTGATATATCCTTAAAATTTGCACCCGAAATCTCTTTGCTGACGACATGTAAATAAGCTCTTCTTATATCATCCGAAAATAAATATTCTTTCATATTTCCGGTTGAAAAAACAATCAGCGATGCCTGGGCATCCTCGTCCCATGTCACATTAATTTCTGCATCAGCACCGAGTTCGTCCAACGCTGCTTTTAATGTCTCTGCTCTTTCTCTGGTTGTTGATATTAAAAATCCATTTTCATCCGAAATATCTTTTAAAAGTTTTAATTCCAGGTCTCTTCTGTCAAGTCCTAAGATTTCATGGTAACACTCCATGACCTGTTCAGGCTGTCCGCCCAGAGAAAAAATACCAATATCTGCAATAGCTCTTGCATTTTCTTCATCTGTCCAGTTCTTCTGGATATAAGTAGATGCTCCTGCGGCGTCTAACGCCTGTTGCAGCTCATAAAGGCTTTCTGTTGGGGATAATCTGCAGACAGTTGCAGTACCCTCCATCATATTTTCATTTACCAGCATGCTTACCTGATCCGCATCTTCCGGATAATAATTCTGAATGATAGATATTACCTGTGCTGGATTTGGTCCAACATCTCTGATTATAATTTTCTTTTCCGGTATCTCCTGCTGTACTCCCCTGTTTCCAAATAATGATTTCATGAGTCCCATTTTCATTTCTCCTTTTCTAGTAATATTTTCCGGCTTCAATTAATAATGGAATAATTTCTTCCGGTTTTATCTGCTGCAGTTGTTCTAATCTGCTTCCGATACGATTGATATTCTGTATATTCATTTGTTCCTCATCAAAGCGACGCTGTAAAATCTCATTTCTTTCCTGCAATTTCTGAATCTGTTCATCCATTTTATCAATATTAAGCTGTGCATCATCTTTCTGTGGATTTGCCGTAATAAACCCAAGAATAAAAAGGTAAATCATAACACCCAGAATAATTACACCAATAGACACTGCAACACGGAGAATTGTCCGGACACAGCTCCATAAAATGCGTAAAATTCCTGCAAAAAATCCATAATTCATTGCATTGGCAAATAAATGTCTCACATCAACAATCCAGCGGAACAGGGAAACCGCACACCATACCAGTACTAACGCACAGATAATACCGATTGCAATAGAAATCGCCTTGCGGACAGGGGAAGTCTGGCTCCAACGCTCTGCAAACTCTTCCTTTTTCCGTGTCAGTGTGTTTTCCTGCAATTTAGACATTTCAGTTACCTGTTGTATTTTAGAACTAATCTCATTCTGCTGTGCATTCCGCTCATTCAATGACTTTCCAAGACTTGCTAAAGCGATCTGTCTGCCGTCAATTAAAATGCCTTCCATCTCTTTAAGAATCTCTGGAGTAACATCCTCACAGCGATATATCTGCTGAATATAATCTCCTATCTCACCCCAATTTATATGTTTCTTCTTTTTTTCACATAAAATCAGTCCATAATAGCCCTTACAGCTCCACATAAAATCATTACGGATTCCTGTAAATTCTGCTTTTGCTGCCGAAATGTTTCCCTGATTTAGTAATGTCATGGCATTTTTATAACGGTTATCCAGACCATCTCTTCCACTTCCACCGGCAACAGTAGCTGTCAGATTGATCTTTTCAATTGTTTTCTTCAAATCCTGATGAATATTTTCAATATGTTCATCTGTTTTCTGAAACTCTTTTGATAAATTATGTACCAGGAAAAGATTATCACATGCCATGCATTCATACTTTTCCTCTGTAATTTTTCTTACTGCACCACTGCCACAACTGGGACATTTTATTTCTTCCATTTTCTAGCCCTGCTCCTTTGTATTTTTTATTTTTCTGATTTCAAGCTGCTTCATGATTGCTCCGCAGATTTCCGCAAAAGCGGCTTCATCTGTTGTTGAAGAAAGCTGCAATATCAACTGTCCGATTGCCTCATTTTCTGTTGCCACTGCCGGTGAACTGACCGGATCACTGTATCGCATCTTTTCCAGCACTTTGTCAATTTCTTTGCGGTTGACCTCATCTGTAATCTGCACTCTGCAAATTTCAAGCTGCTGAATAAGTCCTTTAAACACTTCGATGGAACTCTGTTCCTGTGTCTGAACCTTTGTAATATATTTATTACTTGCTGCCATAGCAATCTCAATGATAATGAAAACTGCTAAAATCGCACCCTGTAATAAATAGGAATACACCTGATAATCCTCCGGAATTTTCAGGCAGACCTTAAAGAAAACAAAAATCTGAATTACAAGATAGACTCCGCTCAGATATACAAGCGGCATCTTTAATGCTGCTTTTTGTTTTTCCTGCTTATGAAATACCAGAAAAGCAAAAATTGGTTGTATCAATATTGCAATCAGGCAAAATATGTACTTTAACATTATTTCTCCCTCCTCGTTCCGCATTTTGTACAGAAATTAGCTTCCGACGGCATTTCATTTCCACAGTTTGCGCAGAAAATCTTCTGTGGAATCACCACTTTTTCACCACACTGGAAACAGAATTTAGCATCCTTCGGCAGACTCGTTCCACACTTGACGCAGGTAATATTTCCACCTTGCGCCTGCGGCTGCACTGCTGGCTGCAGCTGTGTTGCTGCAATATCCGGCTGCATTGCTGCAGTCCCTGCCTGCGCTGCTGTTACCGGCTGTGCCTGAACTGCTGCATCCATATTGTTTTTCATCATGTCACCCATGGAAAACGCAAGAGGAATCTGTGCCATCATATTCGCCGGATTCGCTGCAAAGCCTTCATTCTGCGCAAATGTTCTGCTTACATCAAACTGCTGCTCCTGTTGCCAGGTATATCCCTGCAGTTCTCTCGCTTTGGCAAGTCCTTCTGCTTCAATTACGGTAGCATCACGATTTCCCATTGCTTCAAACCGCTTCTGCGCCATGCTGTTATCTAATTTTTTAAGTTCTTCCAAATCCTCCGGCTTAATGGTAACTGCAGACACAAAGAAATTTAAAATCCGGATGCCATAGCTTTCAAGGTCGCTTTCCACCTGACCGGCAACGTTCTCGGAAATCTCATTCAAATGCTGGTTGAAAACATTATAGCTGTATTTGCTGAGTTCTACTGCAATGCAATTTTTTACTCTTGTAACTAAAAGGTCTTTAAAAAATTTCTGAATATCTTTGGTGGTCATTGCTTTTTCGGTACCAACCAGATTAATCAGAAGCTTTCTTCCATCCTCTATTTTCAGTCCGAAAGAGCCACTGGCACCGGCACTGTAACTATAGCCGTAATTCGGGTCACGAACTGTCACCTGACTTGGTGTTCCCCATGCGATATCCATCATGGTCGCAAGGTTAATAAAATAAACCTCCACATGGAACGGACTTACTCCGCCCGAAACCAGATTTCTTATTTTGGAAATAAGTGGAATGTTTTTCGTTTCTAAGGTATAACGACCTGCTTTAAAAGAATCCAGTGCCTGTCCATCACTGAAAAATACTGCCTCCTGCGACTCATGCACAATCAATTGTGACAACGTATTAAAGTCTTCTGCGGGATGCTTATAAATAAGAGTTGAATTATCCCCTTCATATTTGATCACTTCCTGAATAGCCATCAAACTTTCTCCTTTCGTAAATTTATATAAACTCCTTTCTCGATTATACTATAAAACTTCCATTTTGGACACTTTTTTCTTCCATTTTGGATATTATTTTCTCAACGAGGTGATACCTATGTCAGAAAGAATCAATCAACACCTGCATCCACTGGTAGGTTCAAACATTCGAAGACTGCGAAAAGAACAGGGTTTGAAAGCCACCGAAGTCATCGCAAAACTCCAATGTGATGGCATCAATGTAACTACCGGCATATTCAGCAAGGTGGAAAATGGTTATAATAACCCAACGGTAGATATGCTGATTGGATTGACCAAGATTTTTAATTGCGATTTTAATGAATTCTTTAAACAATAACAGGCAGCTAAACGGCGAATGGTTTAGTTGCCTGTTGTTGTTTTGCCATATAAACTACGAGAAACACGCTTTGCGAGTTTCTCGAGTTATCGCGGTGCTCGCCAAATCTGCATGCAAGCATGCGATTTTTCTCGCTACTCGCGTAAAAAAAGCTGCCTCCATTTTTCAGGAAACAGCTTTATCATTTTTATAAATCATCGAAGGACTCTTTAATTTTTCCCATAAATCCCTTTTTCTTTTTCGTGCCTGCCGCACCATTCTGTGTTTTTAATGAATTACCGGTCTCCGCATCAAACTGGCGCAGTGCCTCTTTTGCAGCTTCATTTAATCCGGTCGGGACCTGAACCACAAGTGTAACATACTGGTCACCACGGACTGCCTTGTTACGCAGGGATGGAATTCCTTTTCCTTTCAGACGGATTCTGGTGTCGGTCTGTGTACCAGGTTTTACTTCGTAGACCACATCGCCGTCGATGGTTGTAATTCTTACTTCTCCGCCCAATGCTGCCTGTGCAAAACTAATTGGTGCTGTTGAATATACATCCATGCCCTGTCTCTGAAGGATTGGATGGCGGGATACTACTACTTCTACCAGAAGATCTCCTCTTGGTCCGCCATTTACCCCCGGCTCACCTTTTTCACGGATTCTTACACTCTGACCGTTATCAATTCCGGCAGGAATGCTGACCTTAATCTTCTTCTTGCTGGCAATGTAGCCGGTTCCACGACAGTCCGGACATTTGTCACGAACAATTTTACCGCTTCCGTTACATTCCGGACAGGTCTGTACATTCTGTACCATACCAAATAAGGACTGCTGGGTATATACCACTTTTCCTTTTCCCTGACATTTGCTACAGGTCTCCGGACTGGTTCCCGGCTTCGCTCCTGTACCATGACAGGTCTTACATTCATCCTTTAATACTAAATCAATTTCTTTCTCACAGCCAAATGCTGCCTCTTCAAATGTAATTCTGACACTGGCACGTACATTGGCTCCCTTCATCGGTCCATTGCTGCTGCTGCGTCTTCCGCCGCCAAAGAAATCTCCGAAAATATCTCCAAAGCTTCCAAAAATGTCTCCCATATCCATACCTGAGAAATCAAATCCGCCTGCTCCGCCGGCACCTCCATCAAAGGCTGCATGGCCAAACTGGTCATACTGTTTTCTCTTCTCCGGGTCGCTCAGTACTGCATATGCTTCAGATGCTTCCTTGAATTTCTTTTCTGCTTCTTTATCCCCCGGGTTCATATCCGGATGATATTTCTTGGCAAGGACACGATATGCTTTTTTTATTGCTGCGTCATCTGCGTTTTTATCAACGCCTAAGACCTCGTAATAGTCTCTTTTCTGTTCTGCCATAATCTATTCCCTCTTTACCGTTTGTAAGGGTTGACAGTAAAACTGCCAACCCTTTCTACTGCTTTTTATCTGTAGAATTATACTTCTTTGTAATCAGCATCTACCACATCATCATCTGCGGAACCTGCAGCTGCTCCACCGGCTGCACCTGCTCCCATATCAGGGCCTGCACCAGCGGCTCCCTGAGCTGCCTGAGCATTCTCATACATCTTAGCAAATACTTTCTGTGCACTTTCCATCAGTTTCTCTTTTGCTGCTTTCATCTCAGCAACCTGATCCTCTGTCATGTTTTCAGCCTGTGGATTTGCATCTACTAAAGCTTTCAGTGCATTTAAGTCAGCCTCTACTGCAGATTTATCTGCCGCATCAAGGTTATTTCCAACCTGGTCTAATGCCTGCTGTGTCTGGAATACGAAGGCATCTGCATCATTTCTGGTGTCAATTGCTTCTTTTCTCTTCTTGTCCTGTGCTTCAAATTCAGCTGCTTCTTTTACTGCTTTATCGATATCTGCATCAGACATGTTAGATCCGGCAGTAATTGTAATATGCTGTTCTTTTCCGGTTCCTAAGTCTTTTGCTGATACGTTTACAATACCGTTTGCATCGATATCGAAAGTAACTTCAATCTGAGGAACTCCACGACGTGCTGGTGGGATACCATCCAGACGGAACTGTCCAAGGGATTTGTTATCTCTCGCGAACTGACGCTCACCCTGCACTACGTTGATATCTACTGCTGTCTGATTATCTGCTGCTGTTGAGAAAATCTGGCTCTTTCTTGTAGGAATTGTTGTATTTCTCTCAATCAGTCTTGTTGCAACTCCACCCATGGTCTCGATAGACAGTGACAATGGAGTAACATCCAGAAGAAGGATATCACCTGCGCCGGCATCTCCTGCTAATTTACCACCCTGGATAGAAGCACCAAGTGCTACACACTCATCCGGGTTTAAGGATTTACTTGGCTCTTTGCCTGTTAACTGTCTTACTTTATCCTGAACAGCCGGGATACGTGTAGAACCACCAACCAATAATACCTGGCCTAAGTCTGCATTGGTTACGCCTGCATCCTTCATAGCGTTCTGTACCGGGATTGCTGTTTTTTCTACTAAGTCATGTGTCAACTCATCGAATTTTGCTCTTGTCAAGTTCATATCAAAGTGCTTTGGTCCTTCTGCTGTTGCAGTAATGAATGGCAGGTTGATATTGGTTGTTGTTGCTGAAGACAACTCTTTCTTAGCTTTCTCTGCAGCTTCTTTTAATCTCTGAAGAGCCATCTTATCGGTAGATAAGTCAACGCCTTCTGCTTTCTTGAATTCGTCAATCATCCACTGTGTAATCTTGTTATCGAAATCATCTCCACCTAATCTGGTATCACCGTTTGTAGATAATACTTCGATGACTCCGTCACCGATTTCAATGATAGATACATCAAATGTACCACCACCTAAGTCGTATACCATAATTTTCTGTTCTTTTTCGTTGTCCAGTCCGTAAGCAAGTGCTGCTGCTGTCGGCTCGTTGATGATACGTTTTACATCAAGTCCTGCAATCTTACCTGCATCCTTGGTTGCCTGACGCTGTGCATCATTGAAGTATGCGGGTACAGTAATAACTGCTTCTGATACTTTTTCTCCTAAATATCCTTCTGCATCAGCTTTTAATTTCTGTAAAATCATTGCAGAAATCTGCTGTGGAGAATACTGTTTGTCATCAATGCTTACTTTGTAATCGGTTCCCATATGTCTCTTAATGGAAGAGATTGTTTTCTCTGCGTTGGTTACTGCCTGACGTTTTGCAGGTTCACCAATCAGACGCTCACCTGTTTTTGTAAATGCTACGATAGATGGTGTTGTTCTTGCACCTTCCTGGTTTGCTATAACGGTAGGTTTTCCACCTTCCATAACTGCCACACAACTGTTTGTTGTTCCTAAGTCAATACCAATAATTTTACTCATGTTCTTATCCTCCTATGCTTAATTCGCTACTTTTACCATGCTATGTCTGATTACATTTTCTTTGTACTTGTAACCTTTCTGTAACTCCTCGGCTACTACATTCTCACCGAGTTCTTCATCTTCCACATGCATTACTGCATTATGGAGATTCGGGTCAAACTCCTGACCGGCTGCTTCAATCGGTGTTACACCAACCTCTGTCAGCACTGTCATCATCTGCTTATAAATCTTATCCATACCTTCTACGAAGCCATTGTTTTTGTCTTCTTCCGGTACAGCTGCAAGCCCTCTTTCAAAATTGTCGATAACTGGAAGGATTTTCTCTAAGATTGCGCTGGCTCCCATGTCATACATCTGGCTCTTTTCCTTTTCCGTTCTCTTACGGAAGTTTTCAAATTCTGCCATCTGACGTTTCAGCCGGTCGGTTAAATCTTCAATCTGTTCGTCCTTCTTATCTTTCTTGTCTTTCTTTTTAAAGATACCTTTCTTTTTCTCCTCATCTTCTTTCTCTATTTCTTCCGGTTCAGATTCGGTATCTTCCGTTTTTTCTTCTGCCTCAACTTCTTTTTCTTCTGAGGCGGTATTCTGTGCTTCTTCCTGCTTTTTTGCATCCTCTGCTTCTAAGTCTTCTAATACTTCCTCAAGCACTTCTTCTTTCTTTTCTTCTGCCACTTCCTTACCACCTTTCTATGCTATTCTTTCTTCGGCTTATCAAATATGCCTTCTAGTTGTGATTTCAAATTTTTCAGATTATCCATGACGTTCTCATAATCCATACGCTTCGGTCCGATAATTCCTATCGTTCCCTTCACGCCTTTACCAAGTTCATAGGTAGCTGTTACCACACTGCAGTCCTTCATGGTCTGAATTGGAGATTCATCTCCTATATAAACCTGTATGCCGTTCTCCTCATTGCTGAGGTTATCCGTCACCAGACTTACTAACTGTTTCTTCTCTTCTAACGCATCTAAAAGCTCTCCTGCTTTCTGCGAATCCGATAACTCCGGATATTTTAAGATATTCGTTGCACCGCTGGTATATATCTCCAAATCCTCGTCTTCGCTGATTGCTTCTGCTACTGCATCCAATACATCACTGATGACTTTGGAATGGATACCGGCTTTCTCTTTCAACACTGCTATGGTGCCCAGATTAATCTGATCTAATGACAATCCATTTAAATGTGTATTCAAAAGCATGTTAAGTTTTAACATATGCTCATTATCTATCGGCTCTTCTATCGGAATCATCTTATTTTTCACAAGATTGCCTTCCAATACGACAACCGCCAGAATATGTTCATCATCCACATTGGATAACTGGATGAACTTCAGGCTGTTGTGGTGATACTGCGGTGCTGTTATCATGGTGGTGTAATTCGTGTTGTTCGCCAACAGCTTTGCCACCTGCTGCAATACCTGTTCCATCTTCTCCGTATGTTCAATTACGAACTCTTTCATATCGGATACTTCTTTGTCCTTCTCTGCAATCAGATTATCTACATAGAAGCGATATCCCTTATCGGATGGAATTCTTCCTGCCGATGTATGTGGCTGCAAAATATATCCCATCTCTTCCAAGTCCGACATCTCATTCCGGATTGTTGCGGAACTTAAGTTCAAATCCGTATACTTGGAAATGGTTCTTGAACCAACCGGCTCACCTGTTTCCAGATAGTTGCGAATGATTGCATTTAAGATTTTTGTTTTTCTTTCATCTAATTCGTTCTCGTTCATTCACGTTCTCCTGAAAATGAAACTTTTATAGGTATTTGAAAAAGCTTTTTGTACTGCTTTTTCTTAGTTGTTAGCACTCAACTTGAAAGAGTGCTAATTTCTATGTACTTAAGATAGCACCATTCGTTTTTTTTGTCAACAGCATTTTATAATTTTATATTTTCTTTAGATTTGTTCTGATTCAATGCGGTTCAACACCGCACTACTTAATCCAGTAAAAACTGGGCGAGTACATAGTTACTGATGTCCATGCCGTGGTCGCTGAGCTTTATTACACCGGCTTTTTTCTCGATTAATTCCTCTTCCTGAAGCTGGTTTAAGACTTCGCCATATACTGCTTCTATTTCCACGCCAAAGGTCTCTTTGGGCATGGCGGCTGATTGCATCTGCACTCTCATGGAGATTCAATGCCGGTACACCATCTATTTCCTGCGTGGAAATATTACCACATGCTTTGATATACGCTTCAATCTCTCTTATATTACTGTAGCGTACTTCTCCAATCAGGGACGCTGCCCCAAGTCCTACCCCAAGATACGGCACCCGCTTCCAGTATCCGATATTATGCCTTGCCTCTTTCCCCGGCTTTGCATAATTGGATACTTCATAATGCTCATAACCTGCCTCTGCAAGAATCTCCTGAGTCTTTTTATAAATTTCATACTCCGTCTCTTCAGATGGCAGATGTTCTGTCGGCTTTCCGGCTTCCCGGAGCACTGCCTCGAATTTGTATTTTTCATAAAATGGTGTTCCCTTTTCGATAATCAGGGAATAGGCTGAAATATGCTCCGGTTTTAATGCTATGACACGCTTTAAGCTGGTGACAAATTTCTCCGTACTCTGATAAGGCAGGGCACTCATCAAATCAACGTTGATATTTTCAAAGCCACATCTTCTGGCACATTCATAATTCTCCAAGAACTGCCGGTAAGTATGGATTCTTCCTAATATCTTTAATTCATCATCAAAGGCTGACTGTAACCCTATGCTGAGACGGTTAATGCCTGCTTCTTTATAGGTAAGAAGTTTTTCCTCATTTAAAGTTCCGGGATTACATTCTATGGTAATCTCTGCATCTGCTTCCACCTCAAAGCTTACCTGAATCTGTTTTAAAAGAAGTGCGATATATTCCGGTGCTAAAAGAGACGGTGTTCCGCCCCCTATATATATAGTAGAAAGAGCCGGACGTCCCATTGTCTGTCCGTAATATCTGATTTCATGCAAAAGAGCACCCACGTAGCGGTTTTGTAACCGCTCGTCCGCAGGTGCTGATAAGAAATCACAATATTCACATTTTCTTACACAAAAAGGAATATGCACATAAAGTTCCATCTATGTTCTCCTGTCATCTATTTCTCATCTAATTTCAGTACACTCATAAATGCTTCCTGTGGAATCTCTACATTTCCCACCTGACGCATACGTTTCTTACCTTCCTTCTGTTTCTCTAGCAGTTTACGCTTACGGCTGATGTCACCGCCGTAACATTTTGCCAGCACATCTTTTCGCATTGCTTTTACTGTCTCACGGGCAATTACCTTGCTTCCAACGGCTGCCTGAATCGGGATTTCAAATAAATGTCTCGGAATCTCTTCCTTTAACTTCTCACACATCTTTCTTCCACGCTCATAGGCGGTATCCTTAAATACAATAAAGGAAAGAGCATCCACTTCTTCTTTATTAATAAGAATATCCAGCTTCACAAGCTCTGACTGCTCATAACCCTTCATCTCATAATCAAAGGACGCATATCCTTTGGAACGGGATTTCAATGCATCAAAGAAATCATAAATAATTTCATTTAACGGAAGGTCATATTTAATAACTGCACGGGTCTGCTCAATATATTCCATACTCTTATAGATACCACGGCGTTCCTGGCACAAATCCATAATGGCACCTACATATTCGGATGTCACCATAATTTCTGCTGCAACCATCGGCTCTTCCATATATTCGATTTCGGATGGATCCGGAAGATTGGATGGGTTTGTCAATTCTATCATGGTACCATCAGTCTTATGTACCCGGTATACAACGCCTGGTGCTGTCGTTACTAAATCAAGATTAAATTCTCTCTCTAACCGCTCCTGAATTACCTCCAAATGAAGCAGTCCCAAGAAACCACAGCGGAAACCAAAGCCCAATGCAATGGAAGTCTCCGGTTCAAACTGTAAGGCTGCATCATTTAACTGTAATTTTTCCAAAGCATCACGAAGATCCGGATATTTGGCTCCATCTGTTGGATATAATCCACAGTATACCATCGGATTAACTTTCTTATATCCCGGCAATGGTGCATCACAAGGACGCTTTGCTTCTGTTATGGTATCACCCACACGGGTTTCTTTCACATTCTTAAGGCTGGCAGTAATATAACCTACCATTCCGGCTTCTAACTCATCACATGGAATGAACTGTCCGGCTCCGAAATATCCTACTTCTACTACATCTGCTTCTGCTCCGGTTGCCATCATGCGGATGGTTGTCCCCGGTTTTACGGAACCTTCCCGGATTCTGCAGAATACAATAACACCTTTATAAGCATCATACACAGAATCAAAAATCAACGCCTGAAGAGGCGCTTTGGCGTCCCCTTTTGGTGCCGGTAATTTATGCACAATCTGCTCTAATACTTCTTCCACATTCAACCCTGTTTTGGCAGAAATCCGTGGTGCATCCTGTGCCTCAATTCCAATCACATCTTCAATTTCTTCTACTACTTCTTCCGGCCTTGCACTCGGCAGATCAATTTTATTAATGACTGGAATCACTTCCAGATCATGGTCTAATGCCAGATATACATTGGCAAGGGTCTGTGCCTCAATCCCCTGTGCCGCATCTACTACCAGCACAGCACCGTCACAGGCAGCAAGACTTCTTGATACTTCATAGGTAAAGTCCACATGTCCCGGTGTATCAATCAAATTAAAAATATATTCTTCTCCATCTTTGGCATGATATATAATACGGACTGCCTGGGACTTAATGGTAATTCCACGTTCCCGCTCCAAATCCATATTATCTAAAACCTGCGCCTGCATTTCACGGCTGGTCAGAAGCCCTGTCATTTCGATAATACGGTCTGCAAGGGTTGATTTACCGTGGTCAATATGGGCAATGATACAAAAATTACGAATCTTACTCTGGTCGATTGACATATATTTACTCCTTCTTTATTCCATGTTTCAAAAGGAAATCCGTCCACAGGGAATAATATTTTCCCAGCAGGTGAATCTCATCATAAGTATATTCCGGATTCAGATTTCCTGTTTCGTCAGTCACTACTTCATTTACATCAATATAAAATATATCGTGATTATTTGCAAGCATTGCAATTCTGTCATTCCGTTCTTTGATTGCCGGATTGTTAAAAATCGGGTTGGTCTCTGACTTTTCCTGTTTTACATACATAATGCCCTGTAAGAAAATCAGTGCATCCGGCTGTAATTCCCGGATATGATTGACAGCTTCTTCATATTTTTTCATAAAGCTGTCTACTGTACCGGTTCCCATTTCGTTGATTCCAATCATCAGATAGACTTTACCAAACTGATGCTCGCTTAATGCTTCTTCAACGGTAATCTTCGTGCCGTTTTCCTCGACAATCGGCGTATCAAACATATCATAGACCGTAAGTCCGATACTGGCATAATAAGTTGCATTGTCCCAGCCGCCATAATCCCTTAATCCAACGGTTCTGGAATCTCCGATAAATACCGCATCATCAAAATAATCCTGGGTTACATCGGTAAAAGTATAAGTCTTATCCTCTTCTGCCTCCGTATCTGCAACTGCTTCTGTTGCTTCTTCCGTTGCCGGCTCCTCTTTGTCAGCATATACGCTTTCCAAATCCTCCTCCGGTTCTGCCTTATCCCATGGCAGAATGCCCTCTTTGGATGCCTGCATCATTCCAGCCACCGCCGGAACCTTCGGCCAGTCCCTGTCTCTTATACACATCTGACGCTGCCGACGATCTACTCTGTG
>ERZ1026864.1209-NODE-1209-length-13335-cov-3.633509_pt1 | contig 13335 bp, 13 predicted proteins | sample MGYA00380162_ERZ1026864 | MGnify/ENA primary metagenome ERZ1026864 (study PRJEB33269, sample SAMEA4719798) | human gut metagenome | biome: human-associated habitat; feature: organic feature; material: feces | place: Cameroon | collected 2013-10 ... | reverse complement strand
CGAGCAGGGAAAAAATCTCCGGGGAAAAGCAATCCGGTCTGGTAGCGATAGAAAGTCCGACGATATCCGGATGCGCCAGCGCTTCCAGATACATCGGACGTAATATGTCGATGGGAGCATATGTGTTGGAAAACGATTGGAAATACGCAATGTATTTCTGACCGGTTTCCTTGGCGCTGCCGTTTAGGCGACAGATCGCCTCATCGATCGCAGCCGTGATAGATCGGTTCGTCGTGGCAAAATCACCGGAACCGCCCTCGCTGCAAAAAATACAGCCTCTCGTGTCCAGTGTTCCATCTCGGTTTGGACAGGTCATTCCCGCATCTAATGCAATTTTATAGACCTTTTGTCCAAACGTTTCTTTGAGATAATAGTCTAAGGAATAGTAGGGCTTTTCACCCCAACGAGATCTAACGGATGTGTGATTTGACTGTGGGCTCGGAGATGTGTATAAGAGACAGGGTCAAACGCTTCCGGTAAAATATGTTCGTCGTTTAATTCTTCGTCAGAAACGAGTCCGGCAAGTGCAAGAGCAGCAGCGAGCTTCATTTCTTCTGTAATGTCGGTCGCTCTGCCGTCTAATGCACCCTTAAAGATGCCAGGGAAAGCAACAACATTATTGACCTGATTTGGAAAATCAGATCGACCGGTTCCGACAACGCGTGCACCGGCAGCTTTTGCAACATCAGGCATGATCTCCGGAACAGGATTTGCCATGGCAAACAGTATCGCATCGGAATTCATGGATTGAACCATTTCTGCGGATACAATATTAGGAGCGGAGACACCAACGAAAATATCGGCACCACAAAGTGCGTCAGCCAGTGTTCCGGTTTTGCCGGACAGATTTGTTACTTCCATCATTTCCTTCTGCATCCAGTTTAAGCCCTCGCTCTTTTTAGATAAGATACCGCTGATATCGCACATTGTTACGTCGGTAAATCCATAGCGGAGTAATAATTTTGTAATAGCAACGCCGGCGGATCCGGCACCGTTTACAACAACTTTGCAATGTTCTTTCTCTTTTCCAACCACTTTCAAAGCGTTAATAATGCCGGCGAGAACAACGATCGCAGTACCGTGCTGATCATCGTGAAATACCGGTATATCTAAGGCTTCTTTTAGACGACTTTCGATCTCAAAGCAGCGTGGCGCAGAAATATCTTCTAAGTTGATACCGCCAAAAGCCGGTGCAATGTTGATCACGGTTTTGATGATTTCCTCAGTATCCTGCGTATCTAAGCAGATCGGGAAGGCATTGACACCGCCAAATTCCTTAAAGAGGACTGCTTTGCCTTCCATAACCGGCATAGCAGCTTCCGGACCGATGTTACCAAGGCCGAGGACGGCACTTCCGTCAGAAACAACAGCAACGGTATTGGATTTGATGGTATATTGATAAGCTGCTTCTTTATTTTCTGCAATGACCTTACATGGTTCAGCAACACCTGGTGTGTAGGCAACAGCCAGATCCTCGCGGGATTTTACCTGACACTTGGGAGTTACATCCAGTTTGCCATTCCATTCTTTATGTAATTGTAGAGCTTTTTCTGCATTTGTCATTCGACTTAACCTCCATTTTCTGTAGAATTATTTGTAATAGCAATCGCAAGCTATATCATAGCATACATCGAATTGGAAAACAATAAAGCCGAAAAACTTCGTCCGACAAAAGATATTTTGTTCGAAAAAAGACGAACGATGTCGAAAAAACAATAATATTCATAGGATTTTGCGAAAATTTTTGAAAAAGTCATTTACAACGCTGTTAAAATGCTTTATATTATTTAGTGCATGTAATTACTCTAATACAGTAGGTCATAGATACATAGGCGAGACAATATCGTCGTGATCGATTTATTATTCATTATAATCCGACCTAATAATTGCAGAAAGAATCATGTTAGCACAAGTTGAATTTTTTTATTGGAAAGGGATATTTTTATGACAGAATACGATAAGTTATCATTGGTTGAATTACGAATTGTAGCGAAGAAGATGGGCATCAAAAGTGTTACCAGTTACAAAAAGTTAGAGTTGCTTGCAAAAGTGAAAGAAGTTGCAGCAACAATGGAATCTACAGATGCGACACCTGAGATGGACGATATTCAGAGTGTAGATCATGTTGTAGAGAGCACAGGAGAGGCTGTCGACAGTCCGATGCCAAGATCCAGATATGCGAGTGAATCAGACAATTCCCGTATGGAGGAAAGTGGACGAGATATGAATCGTGGCTATGTCAGTGATAGAGAACCTATGAGAACATCCGGTTATATGAGGGATCCTGAGATGGGAATGGCTCGTGGAGGATACTCCCGTAACGAGGGAATGAGCCGTGGAGGATACACCCGCAATGATAATATGAGTCGCGGAGGATACACCCGTAATGATAATATGGGTCGCGGAGGATACATGAATCGCGGCGATAATATGAACCGCGGAGGATACATGAACCGCGATAATATGGGACGTGGTGTATACAGCCGCAGTGAGAGCATGAATCGTAGCAATTATTCCCGTAACGAAGGCTATCGAAACGATGGTTATCGTAATGATAATATGGATCGTGGCGGATATGTACGCAATGATAACAGAGGCTATCATGCGGATCTTCGTCCGCAGCTGCACCGGGCACCACAGCACGAGTTGACACCAACGGAGATCGCTGAGTTGGATAGTGGTGTATCACGTGAGGGTATTTTGGAAGTACTCCCGGAGGGATATGGATTTATTCGATGCGACAATTATCTCCCTGGAGAGAGAGATCTGTATGTCTCACCGCAGTTGATCCGTAAGTACCATCTGCGTACCGGAGATATCCTAAATGGTAATATTCGTATTCGTAATCAGAATGAGAAATTTGCCGCATTATTATATATCAAAGAAATCAATGGCAGTGATCCGGATGAGATGATAAATCGTCCAAAGTTTGAGCAGTTGACACCGGTATTTCCGGATGAGAGACTTCGCTTAGAGACACCGGGCTGTCCGATATCCATGCGTATGATGGATCTGATCGCACCAATTGGTAAAGGACAGAGAGGAATGATCGTATCTCAGCCTAAGACAGGTAAGACGACATTATTAAAACAGGTTGCCAAGGCTGTTAAGACAAATCATCCGAAGATGCATTTGATCGTATTGTTGATCGATGAGCGTCCGGAGGAAGTGACAGATATCAAAGAGTCTATCTTAGGACATAACGTAGAAGTGATCTTCTCCACGTTCGATGAACTTCCGGAAAATCACAAGCGTGTATCGGAGATGGTTATTGAGCGCGCTAAGCGTCTTGTAGAGCAGGGCGAAGAAGTTATGATCCTGTTAGACAGCATTACTCGTCTTGCAAGAGCCTACAACCTGACAGTACAGCCAAGCGGCCGTACTTTGTCCGGCGGTTTAGATCCGGCTGCATTGCATATGCCAAAACGTTTCTTTGGTGCAGCACGCAATATGCGTGAGGGCGGAAGTTTGACAATCCTTGCAACTGCACTTGTGGATACCGGAAGTAAGATGGACGATGTTGTATTTGAGGAATTTAAGGGAACCGGTAATATGGAGCTCGTTCTTGACCGCAAGCTTTCCGAGAAGCGTGTATTCCCGGCGATCGATCTTCCTCGTTCCAGTACGCGCAGAGATGATCTTCTTCTGACACAGGAGGAGATGGAAGCTAATTTCCTGATGCGTAAAGCACTTACCGGAATGAAATCCGAAGAGGCTGTTGAACGGATCATTGAAATGTTCCGTCGTACTAAGAGTAATCAGGAATTTATCCAAACGATTCGCAAGACAAAAATTGTATAAAAGTGCTTGCAATCCGCTTTTGACTATGCTATACTGAAGAAGTTGTGTAAAAATGAGAATCGAGAAGGCTTTTTTCAAAGTTTTCTTCGCAATAGTAACCGACTGCTGAGAAGCGGCGGAATGGAAATGGAGGATAAAGCGATGAGAGAAGGAATTCATCCAAACTACTATCAGGCAAAGGTTGTATGCAACTGTGGAAATGAGTTTGTGACTGGTTCTACTAAGGAGGAAATCCACGTAGAAATCTGCTCCAAATGTCATTCATTCTATACAGGTCAGCAGAAGGCTGTCAAAGCTCGTGGTGCCATTGATAAGTTCAATCGCCGTTATGGTATTCAGGCAAACTAGCAAAATAAATGGTCGGAGTGCGTCCGGCCTTATGAACGGTCACAGTATTTGTGCTTAACAAGTGCTGTGACCGTTTGTGTTATACACAAATGGAGAGAAAGTGAAGTAAATTTGTGGTGTAAAAATTGGATCTGTTGCAGAATGAAACAGATCCGCAGTGCAAAAAATTGTATCTGTTGTAGAATGAAACAGATTTGCAGTGTAAAAATTGTATCTGTTGTAGAATAAAACAGATGCGTGGAAGGGCATGGTTATAAAAATGAAATCATCAGGAATAGGTGGACAGGCAGTATTAGAAGGCGTAATGATGCGCAATAAGTCCAAGTATGCAGTAGCAGTACGCAAACCCGATGGAGAGATTGATATAAAGGTAGATACCTGCACAAGTGAAGGGGACCGCAAGCTGTTTTTCAGACTTCCATTGATCCGAGGTGTTGTTGCATTTGTGGACTCTTTGGTGTTAGGAATGAAGACATTGACATATTCTGCCAGCTTTTACGAAGAGGAAGAAGCGCAGGAAGCTTCAGCTGCGGATGGGAACAAGGCAGATCGTACGGATGAGAAGAGTGGCGAGAAACAAAAAAAAGAAGGCTCCGAAGCAGAAAGTTCAGCATCATTGGCGAAAAAAGCAGAAAAACGTGAACAGCTGGAGATGGCGATGACAGTAATGCTGTCTATTGTACTGGCGCTGGCGGTGTTTGTTGCACTTCCGTTTGGATTATCTTTGCTGCTAAAAGATCATATTCGATCGCAGGCTGTATTAGCACTGATCGAGGGACTGATCCGACTGGGGCTGTTTATCGGTTATGTGTATGTCATTTCCTTTATGCAGGATATTAACCGGGTATTCATGTATCATGGTGCAGAACACAAGGCGATCAATTGCGTGGAAAATGGTGATGATCTGACGGTATTGAATGTGCGTAAGCATTCCAGATATCACAAGCGTTGTGGAACCAGTTTCCTCTTTATTGTTATGTTGATCAGTATCGTACTGTTTATGTTTTTACATTTTGACAGTGTATGGCTTCGTTTGTTGAGCCGTTTGCTGCTGGTGCCGGTTGTGGCAGGTATTTCGTATGAATTTATCCGTCTTGCGGGCAATAGCGATGCAAAGATCATCAATATCTTAAGCAAACCGGGAATGTTTTTACAGGGATTGACAACGAGAGAACCGGATGACAGCATGATCGAGGTTGCCATTGCTTCAGTAGAAGCAGTTTTTGACTGGAAAGAGTACCAGAGCAGATTGCAGGCGGTTAAGAAGAGTACAAAACGCAAAAAAGTGGCAGAAGAGATGCGTAAAAGCGGCATGACAGCACCGCTGCCGATCGTGGATCCGGCGAATGCTAAGAAAAAGAGTGGAACAGAACTTGCTTCTGAGATCAAAAAACGTGAGCAGGAGTATAAGAAACGTGCCGATGAGCGCAAGAAATATATGAAAGAAATGCAAAAGCGTGAGGATGAGATCGCGAAGGTAATGGATGAAGTATCCAAACGTAAGGAAGAGCGTCAAGCGCTTGCACAAGCACAGGAAGAAATGACAGAGGATGAACTTTCCTCCTTAGATCGTTTCTTTGATGATCCGGATGGTGCAAAATCAGATATGGAATCAAAGCCTTCCGTGGATGAGGTGGAAAACGGATGAAAGAGGAAATCCTTACGCTAAAGGAAGCTTTGGCGAAAGCCGTGGACAAATTGCAGCAGATGGAAGTGCCGGATGCCGACATTGATGCATGGTATTTGCTTTCCTATGTGACCGGACTTGACCGTGCGGCATTTTTCCTGCATGGAGAGGAACCGATGGCGGAGCCGGATATGATTCGATACCGCGACCTGGTTACAAAACGTGGGGAACGCATTCCATTACAGCATTTGACCGGTGAGCAGGAGTTTATGGGGCTGGATTTTCATGTGAATGAACATGTACTGATCCCGAGACAGGATACCGAATGTCTTGTGGAACGGGTTCTGCCATATGTAGACGGCAAACGAGTGTTAGATGTGTGTACCGGTTCCGGATGTATTGCGATAGCGATTGCCAAACTTGGTAAACCGTTCATTGTGCACGGAGTAGACATCTCCGAGGAAGCACTTGCAGTTGCCAGACAGAATGCAACAGAACTTAACGCTTCTGTAGAACTATTTGCGGGGGATCTTATGACAAAGATGGATGGGCAATACGATGTGATCGTATCGAATCCACCGTATATCCCACCGTCAGTGATAGAGGGATTGATGCCGGAAGTACGATTGCACGAACCGATGCTTGCACTGGACGGTGGACAGGATGGACTGGAATTTTACCGGAGGATTGCAGGGCAGGCGGTCACACGACTGGCGCCAAACGGAAGACTGTTTTTGGAGATCGGATGTGAACAGGCTGCTGCTGTAGCGGAAATATTGCAAAAACAGGGATATCGGGAAGTACAGGTGTTTCAGGATCTTGCCGGTAAAGATCGTATTGTACAATGTATCGTATGAAATAGAATGGAGGAAGAATCATGTTTGATAAATTAGAAGATTTGGTGCGTAGATTGGAAGAGCTTAATATTGAGCTTACGGATCCTGATGTTATCAGTAATCAGGATAAATACCGCCAGCTTATGAAAGAGCAGAATGAGTTGACGCCGATCGTTGAGAAATATCAGGAGTATCGTGCGGCAAAAGATGGTGTGGAAGATAGTCTTGCCATTTTAGAGGAAGAGAACGATGAGGAAATGCGTGAGCTTGCCAAAGAGGAGTTGGCAGATTGCAAAGCTAAAGTAGAATCCTGTGAACAGGAATTGAAGATTTTGATGTTACCGAAAGATCCGAATGATGATAAGAACGTTATCGTAGAGATCCGTGGCGGTGCCGGTGGAGATGAGGCGGCATTATTTGCAGCAGATCTGTTCCGTATGTATTCTAAATTTGCCGAGGCAAACCGTTGGAAAGTAGAAGTGATGAGTGCCAATGAAAACGGCATTGGTGGTTTTAAGGAAATTGTCTTTATGGTGCTCGGTCATGGAGCGTATTCCAAGTTAAAATATGAAAGCGGTGTGCACCGCGTTCAGAGAATCCCAACGACAGAATCCGGCGGACGTATTCATACATCGACGGCAACGGTTGCGATCATGCCTGAGGTAGAAGATGTTGAAGTACATGTAGATCCGAACGATTGCAAGATTGATGTATACCGTGCGTCCGGTAATGGCGGACAGTGCGTCAACACAACAGATTCTGCTGTTCGTATTACGCATATCCCTACGGGTATTGTGGTTACCTGTCAGGATGAGAAATCTCAGCTCAAAAATAAAGATAAGGCGATGAAAGTACTTCGTTCCCGCATCTATGATATGGAGCAGGAAAAGGCGAATAGCGAACAGGCAGCTGAGCGGCGCAGCCAGGTTGGAACCGGTGATCGTTCCGAAAAGATCCGTACTTATAATTTCCCACAGGGACGTGTGACAGATCACCGAATCAAATTTACCAGCCATCGTCTGGGAGAAATATTAGATGGAGATATCAATGAACTGCTGCAGAACATTATTGCGGCAGATCAGACAGCGAAATTAGCGAAATTAAACGAAAATTAATGGGGGGGAGAATGGTTATGAGAAAAAAGAAATGGTTACGTGGCGTAATGGCAATGGCGGTAGCGGGGAGTCTGCTTATATCGGCAGCACCGGGAAGCCTGCAGGCACCGAAAGCGTCAGCAGCAGTGAAGCTGACCGGTAAGACCAAAAAGGTTGCTTATCGAAATACTTTTGTTGGAAAACATGGCAGATTACGTGTCAAAGGCACTAAGCTGGTGGATAAAAAAGGCAAAGCGGTACAGCTTCGCGGAATATCCAGTCATGGCATCAACTGGGATGTTGGAGAACCGTTTGTTAATGAGAAAGCTTTGCGAAATCTGCGGGACGAATGGGGCGTCAATTGTTTTCGTGTTGCAATGTATACCGAGGATTACAATGGATACTGCGTGACAGATACGGCAAGCCGCAAGAAGCTTTTGGCAAAGATCGATACAGCCGTAAAAGCCGGCAGAAAGCTTGGCATGTATGTCATCATTGACTGGCATATTTTAAGTGATGGCAATCCGAAGAAAAATCAGTCTAAGGCTAAGGCATTTTTTAAGAAAATGTCGAATAAATATCGAAAAGAAAAACATATATTTTATGAAATCTGCAATGAACCGAATGGCGGTGTACAGTGGAAGACTATCAAATCGTATGCAAAATCCGTGATCAAGGTGATCCGCAAAGCGGATAAAAACGCGGTAGTCATTGTCGGTACGCCGACATGGAGTCAGGATGTTGATATGGCGGCAAAATCTCCACTCAAAGGAAAAAACATTATGTATGCCTTTCATTTTTATGCAGCGACGCATGGCGATGATCTGCGCGCCAAAGTAAACGCAGCACTTCGCAGCAAATTGCCACTGTTTTGTTCGGAATTTAGTGCGTGTGATGCCAGCGGAAATGGCAATTATGATTTTTCTTCTGCGAATAAGTGGATCAGTCTGATGAATCGTAATAAGATCAGTTATTGCTGCTGGAGTCTTAGCAACAAGCCGGAATCGGCTTCGCTGCTTAAAAGTTCCTGCAAGAAAACAAGCGGATTTAAGACGTCCGATTTATCTAAAATGGGAAGATATATCGTTAAGAAATACCGCAAAAAGTAAGAGAAAGTAAGTAGATAACGGAAAGGCACAAGATTTCATGCTTAGTAGTAATTCGAATCGTCAGATCAAAGAGTTGATCAAACTGCAGAATCAAGCGAAATATCGCAAAAAAAGCGGTATGTTTGTTGCAGAAGGTGCAAAGCTTGTCGCAGAGGCGGCGCATTATGGCAAACTGCAAAAAATATATATTGCAGAAAGTTCACAAGGCAGAGAAGAGGAACGTATTCAGCCGTTGTTAGAGGAGTTCCCATATGAAGTTGTATCTGAAGAAGTCTTTGCGGAGATCACGGATACGGTTACACCGCAGGGCGTTTTGGGATTGGTGCAGATGCCCAAATATACGATGGAGGAAATTTTGAACGCGAACAATCAACAGTTTTTATTGTTAGATGATCTGCGTGACCCCGGCAACTTGGGAACCATTATGCGAACAGCAGAGGGGGCCGGTATGACAGCAGTGCTCATGAGCAAAGGGACAGTTGATCTGTTTAATCCGAAAGTAGTCCGTGCGACAATGGGAGCCATCTTTCGAATGCCGTACTGTTATGTGGAAGATCTGCCGGCGCTTGCAGAAAAACTGCGAGAGCAGGGGATCGCAGTATATGGAACAGCCATGGAAGGCAGCGTTGTGTATGATGAACCGGATTATACCACGGGGGCGGCTATGGTGATCGGCAATGAAGCCAATGGTATGTCGGATGCGATGTTTGCAGCGATCACAGACCGAATCCGTATTCCGATGGAGGGAAGTTTGGAATCTTTGAATGCAGCAGTATCGGCAGCGATTGTCATGTATGAAATGCAGCGCCAGCGCAGACATCGTTGAAAAAGCAGAAAATGGTGGGCAGTGCAGATATAGTTGAAAAAAAGAGGGAAATGTTCTATAATGCTGACATTATAAACACACTGGAAACTTATAGTTTGAAAAATGAGAAAGGAATGTAGGAGTTATATGGAACCATTATATTGGCTGATATTGCTTGCAATCTTTCTTGTGATTGAGATCATCACATTGGGGCTGACAACAATCTGGCTGGCCGGAGGTGCATTGGTTGGCTTTCTGGCAGCGGTGCTGCATGTGCCGTTACCGATACAGATTGTGCTGTTTTTGGTCGTTTCTATTGTATTGATCGTATTTACAAGACCGGTAGCAGAGCGTTATTTTAATAACAGCAGAGAGCAAACCAATGTCGGTGGAATTATCGGCAGAGAGGGAAAAGTAATCGTTACGATTGATAACTTTAATCAAACCGGTGCTGTTTTGATCGATGGAATCGAATGGACAGCGCGAAGTGACGAGGAGAATGTGGTCATTGAGACGGGAGAGCGTATTGTCGTTACTCGCGTGGAAGGTGTCCGCGTGTTTGTGAAAGTGAAAGGAGATCACTAATATGCCATATTTAATTGTGTTATTAGTTGTTGTAGTGGTTGTCATGATATCCTGCGTCAATGTAGTGCCGCAGGCTCATGCGTATGTTGTAGAGCGATTAGGTGGTTATCAGGCAACTTGGGATGTAGGAATCCATTTCAAAGTTCCGTTTATTGACCGCATTGCAAAACGTATTCTGCTCAAAGAGCAGGTTGTTGATTTCCCGCCGCAGCCGGTTATCACCAAGGATAATGTAACAATGCGTATTGATACTGTTATCTTTTATCAGATCACGGATCCAAAGCTGTTTGCATATGGTGTTGATAATCCGATCGTTGCGATTGAGAACTTAACAGCAACCACTCTGCGTAATATTATCGGAGATCTGGAGTTAGACGAGACGCTGACTTCCCGCGAGACGATCAATACGAAGATGAGGGCATCTCTTGATTCCGCAACAGATCCATGGGGAATCAAGGTGAACCGTGTCGAGCTCAAAAACATCATTCCTCCGGCAGAAATTCAGGATGCAATGGAGCGTCAGATGAAAGCAGAGCGTGAAAAGAGAGAATCGATCCTTCGTTCACAGGGTGAAAAGGAATCAGCTATCTTGGTAGCACAGGGTAAAAAAGAAGCAGCTATTTTGGATGCAGAAGCAGAAAAACAGGCAGCGATCCTTCGCGCAGAAGCTAAGAGAGAGTCGATGATACGCGAAGCGGAAGGTCAGGCAGAGGCGATCAAGACGGTACAGCAGGCAAGTGCAGATGGTATTCGCATGTTGAATGATGCACAGGCGAGCAAAGAAGTATTGCAGCTTAAGAGTTTGGAAGCCTTTAGCAAAGCTGCCGATGGAAAAGCAACCAAGATCATCATTCCATCTGAAATTCAGGGAATGGCAGGTCTTGCTAAATCTTTTTCCGAAGTGATCAAAGATAATTAAATGATGTTAGGTCATCTGTATACGATAGCATTCTGCAAAGGGTTACGGCCTCGGGCAGAGAGAAAAGAGGAGAAATTATGAGCGTTAATTTGAAAGGAAGAAATTTCTTGACATTAAAGGATTTTACGAAAGAAGAGATCAGCTATCTGTTGGATCTGTCTGCTGACCTTAAAGCCAAGAAGAAAAATGGAGAATTGGTTAATCATTATATTGGCAAAAATATTGCATTGATCTTTGAAAAAACCAGTACGCGTACCCGTTGCTCCTTTGAAGTGGCAGCACATGATATGGGAATGGGTGTTACGTATCTAGATCCACAGGGCTCTCAGATCGGTAAGAAAGAGAGCATTGCGGACACAGCACGTGTTCTTGGCAGAATGTTTGATGGTATTGAATATCGCGGCTTTGAGCAGGAGATCGTAGAGGATCTTGCAAAATATGCAGGAGTACCGGTGTGGAATGGTTTGACAAATGAATACCACCCAACGCAAATGTTAGCAGATCTTCTGACGATCAAAGAGCATTTAGGACGTTTGGAAGGCGTTAAGCTGGTATATATGGGCGATGCCAGATATAATATGGGTAATTCACTGATGATCGCTTGTGCTAAAATGGGAATGCATTTTACGGCATGTACTGCAAAGGAATATTTCCCGAATCAGGCATTGGTAGAACAGTGTGAACAGTACGCCAGTGAATCCGGTGGTTCCATCACGCTGACAGAGGATACAATGACCGGAACAAAAGATGCTGATGTTATTTATACGGATGTCTGGGTGTCTATGGGTGAGCCGGACGAAGTTTGGAAAGAGCGTACCTTGGCATTGTCACCATATCAGGTAAACGCAAAGGTTATGCAGAATGCCGGAGAACAGGCGCTATTTATGCATTGTCTTCCAGCTTTCCATGACTTAAAGACCAAAATTGGCAAAGAAGTATATGAAAAATTTGGATTAAAAGAACTTGAAGTTACAGATGAAGTATTTGAATCCAAGCAATCGGTAGTATTTGACGAAGCAGAAAATCGCATGCATACGATCAAAGCGGTGATGGTTGCAACATTAGGAGAGGCGTGATCTTTATGAGATCGAAGATATTACGGGAACTGATGGATCATTCGGACACATTTGTGTCCGGACAGAAATTATGTAAAACGTTTGGCGTGAGCAGACAGGCAGTTTGGAAAAACATTTGCTGTCTGAAAGAACTTGGCTATGACATTGAATCGGTTACTAATAAAGGCTATCGCTTAATAAGTAAACCGGATATATTGTATGGTCCTGAGATTGAGGCATATTTGGAAGAGGAAAGTTTCTGTCAAAAAGTCGAATGTCATGATAGCATTGACTCGACAAACATCCGAGGCAAACAACTTGCAGAATTGGGAGAAGCTGAGGGAACATTGATCGTAGCCGATCGGCAGACAGCGGGACGCGGACGCAGAGGCCGCAATTGGATTTCTGAATCCGGTGTTGGTATTTATATGACTTACGTATTAAGACCGACAGTTCAGCCGGCACATGTGTCAGGAATCACATTATTGGCAGCATTGGCAATGTGTGAAGCAACTTATCAGGAATGCGACGTGCTTCCACAGATCAAATGGCCCAACGATGTCATCATTGATGGCAAAAAGATATGTGGTATTTTGACGGAAATGAGTTCAGAAGTTCAGTATGTGCATTATGCCGTAATGGGTATCGGAATCAATGCTAACAAAGAAAAATTCGATGAGACATTAAAGGACAAGGCGACCAGCATTTATCTGTCAACAGGCAAAAAAGTAAACAGAGCTAAGTTTACAGCGGCTTTTGCAGATGCGTTTGGTGGTTATTACAGACGATATATGCAGGACGGAGATCTGTCTGCGTTTGTGGAAGAGTATGATGAATTGCTTGCCAATAAAGACAAAGAAGTGATCATCTACCATGGCATGGTTGAGGATGCCACGCCGGACAAGATATCACGGGGTATTGCACGTGGCATTGATAAAGACGGATCACTGTTAGTTGAGATCGATGGCAGCGTCACACCGGTCATGTCCGGAGAAGTATCAATAAGGGGGGTACAGGGATATGTCTGAAAAGGAACCGGTTGTCTTATGTGCAGCGAGTTCTTATGAACAAAAATACTACCTGAACGAAGCGTTTAGCGGATTACCTACAGCAGTCAAAGAGGAATTGCAAGTCATGTGTGTGTTGTATACGGCAG
>ERZ1026864.1199-NODE-1199-length-13426-cov-8.740408_pt1 | contig 13426 bp, 9 predicted proteins | sample MGYA00380162_ERZ1026864 | MGnify/ENA primary metagenome ERZ1026864 (study PRJEB33269, sample SAMEA4719798) | human gut metagenome | biome: human-associated habitat; feature: organic feature; material: feces | place: Cameroon | collected 2013-10 ... | reverse complement strand
TGAATATGGAAAAACTGAATCTGACACAGGAATGGGACAAGGTGTTCCCGAAAAGTGACAAGGTGGACCATAAAAAAGTGACCTTTCATAACCGCTACGGTATCACACTGGCGGCGGATATGTACACACCGAAGGGCGCAGAGGGCAAACTGCCCGCGATTGCCGTCAGCGGTCCGTTCGGGGCGGTAAAGGAGCAGTCCTCCGGTCTGTATGCGCAGAAGATGGCAGAGCTTGGTTTTCTGACGCTTGCCTTCGACCCGTCCTACACCGGCGAAAGCGGCGGTATGCCTCGCTATGTCGCATCACCGGACATCAACACCGAGGACTTCTGCGCAGCGATAGACTTCCTCTCTGTGCAGGAGAATGTTGACCCGGAGCGTATCGGTATCATCGGCATCTGCGGCTGGGGCGGCATGGCGATCAACGCTGCTGCCATCGACACCCGTATCAAAGCTACTGCGGCTATGACCATGTACGACATGACCCGTGTAACGGCCAACGGATATTTTGATGCTGAGGATTCTGAGCAGGCACGCTATGAAAAGCGAAAAGTGCTGAACACGCAGCGCACCGAGGACTATAAAAATGGTGCCTACGCGCTGGCAGGCGGCGTGGTCGATCCGCTGCCGGAGGATGCACCGCAGTTTGTGAAGGATTACTACGCCTACTATAAGACCCCGCGAGGCTACCATCCACGCAGCCTGAACTCAAACGGCGGCTGGAATGTGACCTCCTCGCTTTCCTTCCTGAATATGCCGATCCTGCAATACAGCAGCGAGATCCGCTCTGCTGTGCTGCTGGTACACGGAGAAAAAGCGCACTCCCGCTATTTCAGTGAGACAGCGTACAGCAAGCTGACCGGCGAACACAAGGAATTACTCATTATCCCCGGTGCAAACCACACCGACCTGTACGATCAGATGGACATCATTCCGTTTGAAAAGCTGAAGGCGTTCTTTGAGGAACATCTGATATAAAACATTAGGCGCTTCGCTAAGCGGCGTTAAACAAAAAAGGCAGGCACTGAAAAACCGGAAACATTCGTTTTTTCAGTGCCTGCCTTTCTGTATAAATCATGCTTAAAGCGGCGGTGAGCTGCCCTTTTACATAGCCGGAACTGTATTATTAAATGGCATTGCATAATGCTTTCTAACATTGACCAAAGCAGTATTTATGTTTACAATAATAAGCATTACAAGGATGGTGTTAGAAATGAAGAAAGCTGCGTATAATATATTACCAGGAACAGAAGAAATCCTGCAGACTATGGGAGAACAGATCAAGCTTGCAAGACTCAGACGGAGCTTATCTACTGAGCTGGTTGCTGAACGTGCCGGAATCAGTCGTGCATCTCTCTGGAAGGTTGAAAAGGGAGATCCGTCGGTTGCTATGGGCATTTACGCAGCCGTTCTGCATGCCTTAAACAATCTTGATAAAGACCTGCTTCTTGTTGCCCGGGATGATAAGATGGGCAGACAACTGCAGGATCTCAATCTGATCACAAGGAAACGTGCACCAAGGAGGTCTAAATAATGGCGATGAATCAGAAAACCATCTTCGTATATGATGATTTCAGCACTGATCAGCCTATTCTTATGGGCAGCCTCTATGTGAATGTCATAAAAGGCGGGGAGACTTATTCATTTGAATATGACAAAGATTGGTTGAAAAAAACAGGCCTTGCGTTGACCCTGGATCCGGAGATTATGCCGTATTCTGGCAGACAGTATCCGACCCGTAAGAACATCTTTGGCTTGTTTGCAGATGCTTCTCCGGACCGCTGGGGACGCGTTCTTATGAATAAGCGTGAAAGAATTCTTGCGGAAAAAGAAGGCCGTAAGCCGTCTAAGCTCTATGACAGCGATTACCTGCTTGGTGTATACGATGAAACCCGAATGGGCGGGATTCGCTTTAAAGCAAATCCCGAAGGGCCCTTCCTTTCAGATGATAAGGAAACAGCCGCTCCACCCTGGGCTACGCTTCGCACACTGGAGGAAGCCTCCAGAAACTTTGAAAATGATGAGACCGGTTTAACTGAAAGGTGGCTTAATCAGCTGATCAAGCCGGGATCTTCTCTGGGTGGTGCTAGACCGAAGGCAACTGTAGTAGATACAAAGGATCAGCTTTGGATTGCAAAGTTCCCGTCAAAGAACGATGAAAATGATACCGGAGCCTGGGAAATGGTGGCGCATGATCTTGCTGCGCTCTGTGGATTGAATGTCCCGGAGGCTAAACTTGAGAAGTTTTCTCCGCTTGGAAGCACATTCCTGATAAAGCGTTTTGATCGTCTGGGAAGCAAACGAGTACATTTCGCTTCAGCAATGACACTGCTTGGGAAAACAGATGGTGCATCCGCTGCAGATGGTAGCAGCTATCTGGATATTGCAGCCTTTATCAAGTCCTATGGTGCGCAGCCTAAGATGGATCTAATCGAACTTTGGAGACGTATCGTGTTTAATATGGCAGTTACCAATACGGATGACCACCTGAGAAACCATGCATTTGTACTGACAGACAAGGGATGGATTCTTTCACCTGTGTATGATGTAAACCCAGTTCCTTACGGTGATGAGTTGTCTCTCAATGTGGATGAGGAAGATAACAGCATCAGTATTGATCTTGCAGTGCAGACCGCTGTGAGATTTGGTATTTCAAAATCAGATGCTGAGGCGGAGGCTGAAGATATCCTGAAGATTGTCAGAGATAACTGGGAAAAAACATCTGCCGAATATGGTCTAACCCGCAGACAGATAGAAGAAATGAGACCTGCATTCAGTGCTTGTTACGAATAAAACACATAGCGGACAGCTTTTTCAAAAGGAATCAGCTGCCCGCTATTTTCAGGTAGTGGCGCCCCAGATGAACTGTTACTATACACACACATTTTCCAGGAGCTCCGCAGCAGCTTCTGAGTTGCAAATACGCATCAAATTATCTTCGATGTCTTCTTTACCGAGGAAATTCATACTGCCATACCATACGACTTCTCGATCAATGACGGTGAAGTGCTCACTTATATTCTCAAGAAGACGTAAATCAACGCCGGCTGTTCTCAAATCCTGCAGCAGCTCTGCTCTTGCTTCACTGCTCCCATATCGGTCAAAATCCATCTGCCACGTAACCACAGTGATTCTTACGCCCCGTTCGAGAAGTGACCTGAAAATGCGTATATATTCCTGAACCCTGCCGGCTCGAAGTCCAGGACTGCATACGACGATTTCTTTTCTCGCAGCCATCAAATCTTTTCTATACGTATTCAGGTAGCTTTCACTATCATAGATAAATCCGGCACCGGCTTCGATACTTCCTATTTCGTACTGATAGATTTGATATCCGATTTTCTTATAAGCCTTTAATCGTTTTCCATACATTCTTTCAAAAACTGGAATATGAACATCGATATAATCGTAAATGATCACATCCTGTTTCCCATGATAATCTCGATTTAATCTTCCTGCATACTGTTCAACCACCGTACGCCCGGCAACCGGTGTCGCCATAATCAACGTATCCAGTCGTGGAAAATCAAAGCCTTCACCAATCAGTTTTCCTGTCGCAATCAGGAGAACCGGTTCTGTTTCTGAAATTGTCTTCAATTCAGAAACAATCTGTTTCTTTTCCTTCGCAGATTTATTTCCAAGAAGTAAAAATGTATGAGTTCCAGAGCCCTGCAACTCCTTATAAAGCTCTTCTGCATGCGCAGTATATCGAGTCAGAATAACCGGACATCTCCCCTCTTCGATGCATTTTTTCGTATCCTCAATGATCATTTGATTTCTTGCAAGATCATCTCGCACCAGTTCATATGCCTCATTCACACTTAGCTTATCTTCCCTTGAGCACAGCGTTCGAGTAAATCTTGGATATACCAGATGCCTGATTCCCTGTTCAATTGCTCTTTCCTTTGCAGTAAAGCGAAAACGAATCGGTCCGAGAAGCATATAATTGATTTTTTCCAGCCCATCTTCTCGCATCGGGGTTGCCGTTACACCATATACATATTTGGCCCTTGCCGTTCTTAGTATCTTCTGTATAGTTTCTGAGGCAGCATGGTGACATTCATCAACGAGAATCATCCCATATTCATTCAATCTTGGATGACATACATCTTTTGAAAAAACAGAGCCAACCATGGCGATGTCGACGATCCCCGTCAGCGTGTCTTTCGCACCTTGTAACATACCGACGACGCTCTTCCTTTTCTTGGTTCTACCGGTTTTAGTTTGATAACTCGGAAGTTCTTCATCGATATTCAGAAATCTTTCAATCGCAGCTTGCCACTGTTCCATCAGTGCGGATGATTCAATGAGAATCAATGTATTTATTTTTCTCTCCGCAATTAAGTCACAGCAGACAACCGTTTTTCCAAATGCTGTAGCCGCGCTCAATATGCCTGTTTCATGTGTTGTTAATGCTTCTACCGCTTTTCTTTGGTTTTCACGCAGTTCGCCATTAAATGAAACCTGGATATGCCTACCCTTCTGCCTTTCGTCCGTTAGTTCATATGGAATGCCCGCCTGCTGTATGTTTGCTTCAAATTTTTCTCGGAGTCCTCTCGGAAGTCCGATATACCCGTCCTCCTCTTCACCCAGATAGAGGAAACGTGATTGTGAAAAATTAGATAAATTCATCGCCTGGTTTTTATAGAAGATAGGATTACTGAATGCTGCCAGACGTCGTATCTGATTTCTGATTCTAGGCATCAGATTAATCCCGTCAACATACATCAGATTACTCAACGTAATTCTAAGCTTTCCGTGAACATCCTCCGGATGTAGTATCTCCGTTTTCTTCCATGGCTTGCTTCGTTCACCGGTTTCTTCGGATATCTGCTCATCCTTTTCCATCCCTTCAAATGGATTATTCCTGGCAGCTTCTTTAAGAAATAGATCGATCGCATCCTGCTTAATTTTCCGAATGGCGTTTAATGCGCCTAATTGATCCGGATATGCATTCCAGCTTTCATCTACAAATGCACTGTTTCCTTGTGTTAAAGGTTCTGCCTGCAATGGTAAAGCAATCAGATTTCCCAATCCATCATTCTTCCGATAATCCTGTGCAGGTATCATCCTGTCATAGTACTGAAAGCTATGTAAATCTACTGCTTCTGCACCTTTTTGAAGAAGTGCCTTGCCGAAATCCCGGGCTTTTTTAGCCGCAATTGGCTGTTCAAAGAATATCCACACATGGGCACCTCGCCCTGATCGAGATCGTTCCACCAGCGCATCAATTTGATTCAGCGCACAGATTTCCCGAAGTGCATCTACTTCCTGCTGCCATTTATTATCTGTATTTGCAAAATCAGTCTGTGCATTGCCTTCCGTATGATTATCAAAATCAAAGACTAAAAAACGACAGGTTCCATTTGGCAGCATCGGATAGACGCCGATCGTAATCTTTCCTGTCAAATGCTCTATAATGGTATTTTCGTCTATATGTTTCCATGATTTAAGTGGGCACTCCATACACGAAACGCCCTTCTTGATTCCTGATTTTTTCTCCTGTTTATGTTTACATCCATTCTTCCAGAAATTCCAGCACTGCGTGTAATATCCGACTTTTCCATTCCTGCTGACGATTCTCTGACTGTACACATCCATTCGCCCCCAGAATCTGGCGAAATAATAATTCGCAACATTTTCGTTTATCGTCAACTTCAAGATTCTGGCACCCTGATTTGGATCCAATGGTTCGCGTGCTTTTTCTTTCAGAATGATACCATTATCTTCGAGTAACTTACGCAGTCGCTGATTCTCTTTGTTCAGCGAAGAAATCTCATGCAGAAGAGTCTCCATTCGCTTCTGATTTTCCAGCCCATTCTTTTCGTCCATATACACACACCTGCCTTGCAAACATCTCTCATAATTATCTATTCCGCCGCCTTCGGCTGGCGGCACAAATAGTAATGAAAGTGTTTCAACTCTCTACATTCTTTCACACTATAGATCTTATTTCCAGTGTACCATAACATTCCAAAATTAGATTTCATAATATATTTTTGATCTAACAGTTTAGGCATATCGTATCTGAACTGTTATTGTCACAATATTTATTAGTCCAGGACCGATACGTGGCATAGATCGATGCCATAAATAGGGGAAGACAAACAAAAAAATAGACGCCCGGCTAAGGACATCTCTGAAAATCAGTATTCTTCCTGGGGACAGGCTGTCCCCAGGACCCTTTCTCGATATAGTATCGTGTGTGAGCCCGCCTGGCGCTTCACTTATACAGCTTCACGTGCGCGTACACGCGGCCTTTTTTCGTGGTGTTTCCGGTGCCGGTGAAGATGAACTTGCCGTGGCCGCGGACGGAGATGCGTTCGTCCGGCTTCAGGGTGTAGCTGGTGTCGGTGACGGTGCGGCCGTCGATGAAGACGTTCTCCGCGGTGATCAGCTCCTGCGCTTTCGTGCGGCTCAGGCGGTAGACCATCGCGAGTACGGCGTCGAGGCGCTCAGAGGCGACGGAGCCGGACAGCTCCTCCCACGCGGGTTCGAGGGTGCAGGCGGACGGCGGCACGACCTCGCAGCTCACTGAGGTGTGCTTCACGCGAGTGAATTCGCGGGCAATGATGTCGGCCATATCGCTGAGCACGAAGATGAAGGCTTCGGCATCTCCACAGAGGATGTCGCCGATCTGGTCACGCTCGATGCCCATGTTCATGAGGGCGCCAAGATAGTCGCGGTGCGTGAGCGCGTCCGTGAACTTCCGATTCAGCGGCGTCACATGGAGGCAGCGGATGACATCCCCCTGTGCCGGCTCTTCGGCGAGGAAGCTCTCCTCCGTCATGTAGTCCGGGAGGAACACGACGACGTTCCGGTCGGCATCTGCACGCCCGCCGAAGATAAGGTACGGCGCACCATTCACCGCGTGCACCTTGCTGCTGATGCCCTGCTTCCGAAGAATCGCATGAAACTGCGCGAGCTCGGACGCCGCGAGGAAGCATGTATGCGTGAGATAGTTGCTGTTATAGGCTTTTTCAGAGAGGTCGCGGATGCGGCCCTCGAGAAGTGCATTCTGGTCCATAAGTCTTTCTCTGTTTTACTGTACGTGAGGCCAATGCTGTCGGCCGGAAGCATTGGCCCGGGCATGAGCGGGCGAAATCACTGCAGGTAGGCTTTGTACCGCTGCAGCAGCTCCTGATTGAGGTCGACCGTCATGTGGATGCCGTCGTCTTCGTAGCTCGTTTTGTGTACACGGGCGCGCTCCTGGAGGTCGTGCTCGACCTGGCCGGCGGTGTACGGGATGATGAGGTCCATCGTGATGTAACCGGCGAAGAGCTTCTCTTCGATCTTCTCGAGGAGGAGGTCGAGGCCCAGGCGGCCGGCAGCGGAGATGTAGATCTTATCGCCACGGTCGATCGGGAGCTCCGAGAGCGGGTACTTCCGGTCGGCCTTGTTCATGACGTAGATGACCGGGATGGCGCCGGCGCCGAGCTCCTTCAGGGTGCGGGCGGTGACGTCCATGTGCATCTGGTAGTTCGGGTCCGAGCAGTCGACGACCTCGAGGATCAGGTCGGCATTGACCGCCTCCTCGAGCGTCGAGCGGAAGGCGTCGACGAGGTCGTGCGGCAGGTCGTTGATGAAGCCGACGGTGTCGGACAGGAGGAAGTCGCGATGGCTGCCCGGGGTGATCTTCCGGACGGTGGTGTCGAGGGTTGCGAAGAGCATGTCCTTCACCATGACTTCCTTTTCCTCATCCGGACAGCAGGCCTCGAGGAGCCGGTTCATGAGCGTCGACTTGCCGGCGTTCGTGTAGCCGACGAGCGCGACCTGCGGGATACCGGAGGCCTGACGCTTCCGGCGCTGCGTGTCGCGGTTCTTCGTGATCTCGCGAAGCTGCTTCCGGAGCTCGGACATGTCCTTCTCGATACGACGGCGGTCGAGCTCGATCTGGGTCTCACCGGAGCCCTTGTTCGACATGGAGCCGCCGGTGCCGCCCTGCCGGCTCAGGTTCTGGCGCAGCCCGACGAGGCGCGGAAGCATGTACTGCAGCTTCGCGTAGTCGACCTGGAACTTCGCTTCCTTCGTGCGGGCGCGGTCCGCGAAGATGTTGAGGATCAGATTCGTTCGGTCAATGACTTCGACCTCGAGGTCATGCGCGAGGTTCGCAAGCTGTGACGGCGAGAGCTGGTTGTTGACGACCACGAGGTCCGCGTCGAGCTCGAAGACGAGCCCCTTCAACTCCTGGACCTTGCCGGAGCCGATGTAGCAGGCGGAGTCCTGCGAGGCGAGGTTCTGCGTGACATCCGCCACGACCTCGAGCCCCTCCGCCTCCGCGAGGCCGGACAGCTCTTCCATGGAGACCTCGAAGCCGTCGTCGCCGCCGAGGCAGACGCCGACCAGGATGGTCTTTCTTCGCTTGATATTCTGATCTGTTTCGTACATGTAGATGACTCCTCTATCTCGGATGAATGTATGTGCTGCTGCGGACCGGCGTGGGTATGCAGTTTTATGATTTCGTGAAATGTCGCGCGAGACCACTTGCCACGAGGAGCGCCAGCATTGCCCCGACGAAGGTGGCGGCGATGCGCAGTGCGCAGTCGGAGAAAAAGCCCTCCGGCAGCATGTTGATCATACGGCTCTCACGCGGGTCAAACAGCCAGTTGCCCTGGCTGAAGAAGATTTCGTGGAAGACCGTGAAGACCCGCGTGAAGTCGATCATGGCGAGGAACGCGATAATCGCGACGGCGCCGAGGATCAAGAGGCATGCGCGGATAAAGCCGCGGCTCAGGTACCCGAGCGCAGCCCGCGGACCGGCGACCACGATCAGGAAGCCGGCGATGGCGATGCAGCTGAGGATCGCGAGCGCCCGCACGACGAGGCAGATCACGAAGAGCTGACGGACATCCGCCATGTGGGACTTCTCATTTTCGTTGTAGAACTCCGTCGTGCCGCCGTTGATGGTCGTCTCAACGATGAGATTCTCACGGTCGCCCCGCAGGTACACCATCGTCTGATGCATGACATCGCAGAGGTCGTCCATCGTCATCTCGTCGCCCATCCAGGCCTGCATGTCATCGAGGACCTGATAGTGCTCGAACTCGTTTCGATAGAAGTTCGGCGTCCAGTAAGTGACCGCCTCGAAGCTCGTGACGAAGGTGATGAAGATAAGAAGCACGGCAAACACGATGCCGAGCAGTCCACGAAAGTGATGACGCATAAGATGCCTCCGGATAATTTCAAATTTGCTACCTTCTAGTGTAGCATGATTTCAGAGTCTGCGACAGCGCTCATACAGATGAATAAGCATTCAATCGAAGGTGCCCGGAGACAGCCACAGCATACCATACGGAGAGAACGTGAAGAATCAAAATTCCACCCCTTAGAAGTACTTGGAGTAATTTTTCCTTAGCACCCTCTGTCAATGCTGAGTTTTTCTCAAAAAAACTCAGCTATTGAAGAGGGCCTAGTACTTCTTAGGGGTGGAATTTTAGAGTCTTCCGGTCTCGGAGTACTGTGTATGCTGTGACTGCCTCCGGGCACCTGTCGGAACTATTATCGACTCAGCCCTGTGCGGCGCTGGTCTCGGTGGTCTCCACGACCTTCACCTGCGTCTGCACGTAGTCGAGGACAGCCTTGTTCACAGCCTCCTCCTTCACGGCGTCGCCACCGTACTGCTCGATGAGCTGGATCTTGTTCAGTTCCTTGCCGGCGAGGCCACTGAGCTCTGCTGCGAGCTCGTCGATCAGCGCATCACTGGACTTGATACCCTGCTCGTTCGCGATGGCCGCAACAACCATTCTCTGCTTCGCATAATCGGTCGCGTAGCCGGCGATCTCCTCCTTGAAATCATCGACGCTCATGCCGTACATGTTCAGCATATCCGCAAGGCCGTAGCCGTACTGCTTCGCCGTCGATACCTCCTGGGAAATCACATAGTCCTCGGCGTACTTCTGCATCTCATCGGAAACGGTGATCTCCGACGTATCCACGATCTGCTGCAGCGCATCCTGCTGGATCGTGTTGTTGTACTGATAGTCGACCTGCGCCTGAAGAAGCGCCTGCTGCTCTACGCGGAAGGAAGCCACATCGGATGCCTTCGAGCCCATGTCTTCCGCATTGTCCTTCACCCACTGATCGGTGAGTTCCGGCATGGTGGATACCTTATTGACTGTGACATCAAACACAGCTGGCTTGCCGGCGAGGTCCGGATTGTTCGGATAGGACTCTGGGAAGGTCACATTGACCTCAAGCTTCTCGCCCTTCTTCGCGCCGATCAGCTGATCCTCGAAACCATCGATGAAGCTGCCGGAGCCGAGCACGAGATCATAGCTGGTGCCTGAACCGCCGTCAAACGCCTCGCCGTCCATCTTTCCGACGAAGTCAATGTTTACAGTATCGCCTTCCTTCGCTGCGCCCTCGGTCTCCGTGAGGTAGTTCTTGCGGAGGTAGTCGATCTGGGAATTCACCATATCCTCATCGACGGTCAGCTTCGGGCTGGTCTCGACGGTGATATCCGTGAGATCACAGAGGGTAACCTTACCCATGTCGCTGAACTTCGGAAGCTCCGGAACCTCCGTCGCCTCGAGGGCCTGGATCTCCGGGTCATCCGCGCTGAGCTGGGATGCGGTCGCAGTATCGGATGCACTTGCTTCCGTCGCCTCTGCCGCCGCAGCGGTGGTCGCCTCCGGGGTCTTGTTCGATGAGCCGCAGGCCACGAGCGCCATCACACTTACCGCCACCGCGGCGGTCAGAATCAGTCTGTTCTTTTTCATAATTTTCTCCTCAGTTCTTAATTTAAATTACATAACAGCTCAGTGAAGGGGGCCCCAGCGGGCCGGGACCCCTGATATGAGCTAAGCTGATTACTTATTAAATGCCTTAAACGCCTTGTAGGTGTAGTACACGTCGAGCTTCGAGGTGATCTCAAACGGTGCGTGCATCGCGAGTACCGGCACACCGAGATCCACGGTATCGACGTCCATGTTGGCGATGAACATCGCTACGGTTCCGCCACCGCCGAGGTCCACACGGCCGAGCTCGCCGATCTGCCACATCACATTCTCGTCGTCCATGTACTTGATGACGCGCTGCATGGTCTCCGCCGACGCATCGTTGGAGCCGGACTTGCCACGGGAGCCGGTGTACTTCGTGAGGACCGGTCCACGGTTCATGTAGGAAGCATTGTTCGCCTCGAACGCATCCGGGAAGGTCGGATCGAAGGCCGCATTGACATCCGCGGACAGACACAGCGATGCACGCAGGACGTCGCGCACGCGCTCACCCTCGGCCTCTGCGAGGTCCTCGACGTAGTGAAGCAGCATATCGCCGGACATACCGGTGTTGCCGACGGAACCGATCTCCTCCTTATCGACGAGGGCGGTCACGGTGGTGTACTCCGGCTTCTTCGTCTCGATCTCAGCCATCAGTGCGGTGTAGGCACAGACCTTATCGTCCTGGCCATAGGCACCGACCATGGAACGGTCGAAGCCGATATCGGTGGCATGCTGTGCCGGTACCATCGTGAGCTCAGCACGCATAAAGTCCGCCTCGGTGATGCCGTACATCTCGTTGAGAATCGACAGCACCTTCAGCTTGAACGCCTGCTTCACTTCCGGATCGGCGATCGGTGTCGAGCCGAGGAGCACATTCAGCTCCTCACCCTTGATCCCGTCCGCGAGGGTACGCTTCACCTGCTCCTGCGCGAGGTGCGGCAGAAGATCGGATACGACGAAGACCGGATCCCCCGGCTTCTCACCGAGATCGAGGTCGATAGCGCGACCGTCACGCAGCATCACACGACCGTGCAGCGCGAGCGGGGTCACCGCCCACTGATACTTCTTGATGCCACCATAGTAGTGCGTCTTGAAGAACGCGAGCTCTTCCTTCTCATAGAGCGGATTCGGCTTCAGGTCGAGACGCGGACTGTCGATGTGGGCGATGTTGAAGTGCACACCCTCATCGAGCGGACGCTTGCCGATGGTGGTCAGGATGATGCTCTTGCCACGGTTATCGAAATATACCTTGTCACCAGTCTTATACTTCTTCGAACGCTCGAATGGCTTGTAGCCATTCTCCTCTGCGATCCGGATCGTCTCACGAACGGCCTCACGCTCGATCTTCGCATGATCAAGGAACTGCTTGTAGCCCTCGCAGAACGCCATGGCCTTCTCCACGTCCTCCGGACGCTCCATGCCGATGTTCTGAATCTTATAGCAGAGCTTCTCCTCGAGCTTCTGTCCTTCTGTCTTCGCCATAATATATCCTCCTTCTCATGACAGCTTCCCCATTTTATCGGCTGTCTGTGTTATTTCTGTGAAATCAGTTCACGCTGCCCATATCCGTGAGCGGCCAGTACTTGAAGTATACCTTCGCCACCATCTTGTCGCGGGAGACCATGTTGTACTCACCCCAGTAACGGGCATCGAGGGAGTTGTTCCGGTTGTCGCCGAGCATGTAGTAGCTGCCCTCTGGCACCGTCACATCCACCTCCGGGAACTGCTGCCCGTCGACGATCATCGGCTCCGGCAGATAGGTCTCGGTGATAGCCTCACCGTTCACATAGACCGTACCGATCGGCACCTCTACGCTCGAACCGTCTGCATTCTTCCCGATTTTGATGTTGTGGAACTCGGACGCATCCGCAGTACCGGTCTGCTTGATCTCGATGTGATCCCCCGGCATACCGATGACACGCTTCACATAGTATACGACGGAGTTCTTCTTATCCTCGCGTCCGCAGTACGGACATACGCCCTCATCGGTCTCACGGTAGCTCTGCCCACAGCCCCTGCACTTGTACCCATAGACGAAGATGGCAATATCTCCACGTTCCACCTCCCCGAAGGTATACTTGAGCCGGGAGCCGAAGACACGCGCCCCGGCCATGATTGTATCCTGCATGGACCCCGTCGGAATCGTCGAGTTCGCGATGATGAAGTTGTTGAGACAGAACGCCAGCACCGCCGCCACCGCGATGACCTTCACCCAGTCGATGATCTCCCCGAGCAACGTCGTCGGCTGCTCCCCGTCATCGGACTTCTTCGGTCTCCGCTTCTTTCCACCGGTCTTTTCCTCGGACCCAGATGTAGAATTCTCTACCTGCTGCGCATCTGTTTCATCCGCAGCGGACTCGTTATCCACCATCTTTCCATCGCTGTCCACGACATCGAAAAATTTATTGTCCATACCATTTTCTCCTGTTCTACTTCGTCTGTACTTACATTTACTACGTTTTTCCAGACCCTACTATTCTAACAGATAGCTCGAAAAAGTATAGATTCCACACTTGTCCTTCATCTTTTTTTAAGACTAGCGTTATAGTTCCGGCAGGAGCACCGGAGGGGCGACAACGGAGGCCATACGTAGAGACCGTGTGAAATCAAGCCGGGGACCCTTAGCGGCACTTGGAGTAATTTTTCCTTAGCACCCTCTGCAACGCTGAGTTTTCATAAAGAAAACTCAGTGATTGCAGAGGGCCTAGT
>ERZ1026864.1193-NODE-1193-length-13476-cov-7.329260_pt1 | contig 13476 bp, 10 predicted proteins | sample MGYA00380162_ERZ1026864 | MGnify/ENA primary metagenome ERZ1026864 (study PRJEB33269, sample SAMEA4719798) | human gut metagenome | biome: human-associated habitat; feature: organic feature; material: feces | place: Cameroon | collected 2013-10 ... | reverse complement strand
ACTAATAAATCGATATATAAACAAATCTATATAAATAATACCTCAGCTATTAATAATCAATAACTAATTATTAATTATTTACAGCCCTTAATGCTCTCTTGGTAAGCTCTTCTGCCAGATGGCTTCTGTATTCAGCACTTCCACGCATATTACTCTCTGTAGAAACATTTTCCCTTACATATCTGGCGAAGCTCTCTATAGTCTCATCATTTACTACGCCCTTAAGAATACCTTCCTTATCTTCTACAACAACAGCTCTTCCCGGTCTTGCACCTATGCACATATTATATTCACCCGAACCGCTAAAGCCCACGCCAGCACAGGTAAGAACCGGAAGGTCTGTTTCTGTTATTCTTACTGCCTCATAAAACATCTTGACTGGCTTTTTCTTAACTATAATGCTTACAATAATATCCCTGTCATAGCTTTTTGCCGCATACTCCTTTAGGGAAACTATTCCACCCTTATATAATTCAACGTATGAATCAAGTCCAATTAATAATGTAAGAACATCAGAAAATCCATATCTTCCATATATGCTTCCACCAACTGTTGCAAGATTTCTAAACTGCACGCCAACAATATGCCTTAGTGCTTCCTTAGCGCAGCCATTCGTATACTCATTAAACCCCTTATGGTTTTCCAACTGTCTTAGTGATGTCATACATCCAATCTTAAATTCTTCTTCTGTCTCTTCAATCTTATCAAGTCCCAGTCCTGACATGTCAATCGCGGTATTGATTCTGTTATCACCCATACGCATCCACATCATGCCGCCGACAATTCTGTTAGCCTTCTTCTGGTTAAGCTCGTAAGCCTCTTCAATACTTTCTACTTTCCTATAATTCTGTATATTAAGCATAAAAACTCCTCATTTTGATCATACTTATGCCAGAAATAAAAGTCCTGCTGTGCAGCTCAAACAACATTTAACCTTTTTTCTGACCGCTTCTTAATTACATCATAATATAACTATACTGACTTGTAAAAGCCTTGTCAATCTGATAAAATTCATTCGCGCACTTCTTTTAACTGTTGCTGTCAGATATATTCTGGCCAACATAAAAAATGTGTAAAAATAAAGTAGAAATGAGGATAAATATGAAGAATTTTAAAAGATTAACCACTTTAGTTCTGGCAGTGCTCATGCTTATATCAACTGTAGCATGTGGCAGTTCTGCTGCAAACGACAGTACTACACAGGCTGCTTCAACATCAGCCTTTGATGTCATGTCACAATTCAACGAGGTAAGCACAAGCTACCCTCTTACTGTTACCGACCAGGCAGGACGAACAGTAACTTTTGAAAAAGCACCTGAAAAGATTGCTTCATCTTACTATATCTCTACAAGTCTTCTCCTTGCACTTGGATTAAAGGATAAGCTTGTGGGAATCGAAGCTAAGGCTAATACACGAAACATCTATAAGCTTGCAGCTCCATCCATTGTAAGTCTCCCTAATATGGGAACAGCTAAGGAATTCAACACAGAAGCCTGTGTTGCAGCAGCACCTGATGTTGTATTCCTTCCTATGAAGTTAAAAAAAGCTGCAGATACACTTGAAGGTCTTGGTATCAAGGCTGTTGTTGTTAATCCTGAGGATGCAACGCTCCTTAAGGAATGTATAACACTTGTTGGTAAAATAACTAACACAATCGGACGCTCTGATGCACTTAACAATTCTATCGATACATTTTTAGCTGATAATAAAGCCAAGCTTGCAGGTGAGAGCACTCCTTTAGTATATCTTGCGGGCAACAGCTCTGTTCTTTCAACAGCCGGAAGCAAGATGTATCAGAACACATTACTTAGCAATGCAGGCGGAAAGAATGCAGCCTCTGAGCTTACAGATACTTACTGGGCAAATATTTCATATGAACAGCTTCTTGCCTGGAACCCTGATTACATTATAATAGCTGCCGATGCAACTTACTCAGTAGATGACGTTATAAATGATGCTAATCTTGCAGACTGCAATGCTGTTAAGAATAAAAAGGTTGTAAAACTTCCTGGTGATATAGAAGCATGGGATTCACCTGTACCAGCAAGCTTCTTAGGAAGCATATATATTGCCTCTGTTCTTCACCCAGAAAAGGTTACTAATGATTTCTATGAAGAATGTGTAACTAAATTCTATGAAAGCTTTTATGGATTCACACCTGCTAAATAAGGATGATTTATGTTCAAAAATACTTCTAATTACCGGAACAAAATTATACTTTTATCAGTCATACAGGTACTGCTTCTTATAGTAGTACTTGTATGGTCTGTCATTACCGGACAGTATCCACTCACATTAAAGAGCTTACTGTCTGGTGATACTATGTCTATTATGGTCTTTAAAAGGCTCAGGCTTCCCCGCGCCCTTATGGGTGTTATAGGTGGTTTTGGGCTTTCAATATCAGGTTATATATATCAGCTTATATTTAAAAACCCTCTGGCTTCTCCCGATATCGTTGGCGTTTCCTCCGGTGCAAGTGCCGGTGCTGCTCTTGCAATAGTCGCAGTTTCTGCTTGTGTTCCAGTCATCTCCATATCTGCTTTTATCGGAGCTGTTACAGCCCTCATAATAACTCTGCTTACGGCTTATCTTGTCCCTGGCAGAAACAGTTATACTATCGTGCTTGCCGGTATAGCTATTCATTCTGTGGCACAGACTATACTTATGTTTCTAAAGCTTGCTGCAGATCCTGAAAAACAGCTTGCTTCAATCGAATACTGGATTATGGGAAGCCTTAATGGTATTTCAAGAGACAGCCTTGCTATTCCATTTCTCACGACACTTACCGGCTTTATTATAATGGCTTTGTTATACAGACAGGTTCTCATTCTCTCTACAAGCGAAGAGGAAGCTGTATCGCTAGGTGTAAATGTGACAATTCTGCGTTTTATCATATTAATGCTTGCTACATTAGTAGTATCATCAATAATATGTGTTACAGGGCTTATAAGCTTTATCGGACTTATTGCACCTCATATTGCCAGACTGCTTACAAAGCGTAATGACATATTCACATATATAACAAGCGGCTTAGCAGGGGCTATTTTATTGACACTTGCCGATATACTGGCAAGAAGTGTATCCACATCTGAGCTGCCAGTCAGTATATTTACTTCACTTCTGGGCGCTCCGCTGCTTATAATTCTGCTCATCAGGGCTAATAAAAAGGAGGGGTTATGATGTCTGATTTATTCAATACCACATTTTCCGCAGCCGGAATATCAGTATATTACGGCAACAACTGTGCAGTTGATAACGTAAGCCTTAACCTTAATGCAGGACAGCTTAATGCTGTTATAGGCAATAACGGCTGTGGTAAAACCTCTCTTATTAAGGCCATCATGGGACTTATAAAACACAACGGACAATGTCAGCTTAATGAACACCTGCTTGAAAACCTCTCTGTTAAAAAAAAGGCACAGCTCATAAGCTACATTCCCCAAAGAAACAATCTTACCATAAGCATGACCGTCAGGGATGTATGTCTGCTTGGCTTCAATCCTCATATGCATATACTTGGAGGCTACACCACAGATATGATAAAACGTGCCGATAAAGCTATTGATATGGTTGGACTTAAGGATTTATATGAAGCAGACTTCTTAGCTTTAAGCGAAGGACAGAAGCAGTTATGTATTCTGGCACGCACCATAATAGAAGCTTCACCTCTGCTTCTTCTTGATGAACCAGATAGTGCACTTGATTTTTCTAACCGTCATCTGCTTATGCAGCACATAAGAAATATTGTCTCTGATGGCAGATGTGCCCTCATGTGCATTCACAGTCCCGAGCTTGCTTTGGAATACTGCGATAATATACTTCTTATGAAGTCTGGGACAATCCTTAGCACCATTAATACACATACAGACTCTCTTGATATTATTAATGAAAAGATGTCTCTTATATATGATAATATTAATGTCATTGAATGTACTGACATTAACCATAAAACCCACCGCGTAGTTGTGGCATTATAGACCTTTACTGCAGATATATGTCTATTCACGCAGGACACACCTACGTTATAAAAGCATTTACTGAAATGAGGTAACTTATTCTATGGATAATTGTTATTTAGACGCTTTAGCTGTAATTACATTTTTTAAGATGTCAGATAAAAAACATCTTTTTATTACGGGAGACCGGGGAAGCGGCAAATCATATCTGTTAAACAACATTTTAAACCAGATTGAAGAAGCTATTGATATGTCTGATTTTTTCAATTATCTGCTGAGCCGCAGAACGGACACACCAGAAGTTGTTATTAAATCTAATCTTATAGATGACGGAAAGGAATATGTGATTGGCAGACCACGTACGCTCACTCCTGTTTCCCCTAAAAAAGGCAACAATATGACCATTGTAGAGGATGGCTTTATTAACTGTGCCTGCCCTGCCATTAAGAAGCATCTTATGGTCTCTGCTGATAGTGTATTTGTTATTGACGAGCTTGGTTATCTGGAAAGCTCCTGTATTCCTTTTCAGGAGAACATTAAAAATCTTCTTGATAACTCACGCGTATTAGCTGTCATCAGAAAACAATCCACGGAATTTCTTGATAGTATTAAAAGCAGATCTGATGTACTTTTAATCGATATTGATAACACCTTCAGCTCTATTTCGTGCATTATTATGGCATCCGGTATGTCAAAAAGATTCGGTACCAACAAGCTTTTAGCCTCCTTCAACAACAACACTCTCTTTGAAAATGCGATAAATATAAGCCGTTTCGTAGACTTTTGTGAAACTCTTGCTGTAACCCGGCATGATGAGCTTGTACAGATATGTGAACAGGAACATATACATTGCATAAAACACAATATGCCTTACAGAAATGATATGGTACGTCTTGGTGTTTCACGTATTCTAAAGGAAACTAACAGACACAAAAGCTGCTGCACCCAAGGGATATTATTTCTTCCATCAGACCAGCCGCTTATCACTAAGACAAGCCTTCAGCTGCTGTGCCTTTTATTTATTTACTACAACAGCAGTTATTTTGTTTGTAACAGCACAGATAAATCCAGCAATGCCAATAATAATTATTTCAATAATAATAGTAAGATATGCCGTCTTGCTTTTAATGGAACTCCTGGTTCTCCTGTAATATTCCCAGCCAGATATTATGATGAACTGATGAATCTTCCACAAGGCAAGGGTGGCGGTTTTATTGCAAAAAAATATCCTGCACAGGTTGTTTTAGTTCCTGCACAGGATGAATATGAATTATATGATATTGATACTCCTGATGACCTTATTCGTCTTTCCCGGTATCTTCGCTAATTGCTGTACCTTATTTAGTTACAGCCTTTTCCTTTATTGTTGCTGCTTCTTCTGAAACAACTTCTTTAACCGTTTCCTCAGCTTTATCCTTAGGAAGAATTATGTTAAGTAATATTGCTACAAATGCTGCTGGAACAATACCAGACTCACCAAACATAAGCTGTACTGCCTGTGGTGTATGTGCAAGGATTGCAGGGCTTACACCCATACCATAGCCTACACCAAGTGCAACCGATACAATAGAAAGCCTTCTTGCATCAAGCGGCTCCTTAGTGATAAGCTGGATACCACTTACAATAATTGATGAGAACATCATAACTGCCGCACCACCAAGTACTGACTGTGGCATGATTGATATTAATGCTCCAAGCTTAGGAATAAGACCACATAATATAAGGAATACAGCACCAGATGCAAGTGCAATTCTGTTAACAACCTTAGTCATTGCAACAAGGCCAACATTCTGGCTGAATGATGTATTAGGAAGCACACCGAAAAGTGCTGCAAGCGATGAACCTAAACCATCACACATAACTCCGCCTGAAAGTTCTTTATCTGTCGCTTCTCTTCCTACTCCACCGACCATAACACCTGATATATCTCCAACAGTTTCTACTGCTGTTACAACAAACATAACAAGCACAGGAAGTATTGCTCTTAAGTCAAACACTGGCTTAACTGGCATTAACTTAGGAATCGCAATCCACTTAGCTTCTGCAACCTTATTCCAGTTAAGTACCCATGACTTAGTATATTCAACTCCCTCAGCATTAACTGCTGTATGTGGAAGCACACAGCCCATAATAGCTGCTACAATATAACCAACTATAATTCCAATCAGTATAGATGATGAACTAAGATATCCCTTTGTCCAGTGCTTAACGAATAATATAACAATAAGCACAACAAACGCCAGAAACAGATTCTCTAATGAGCCAAAGTCTTTAGCCCCGTTTCCACCACCGAATGAATTGATACCAACAGAAATAAGTGACAGTCCAATAGAAAGCACAACAGTTCCTGTTACAACTGATGGGAAAAATCTTCTTAAAGGCTTAATAAATGCACCAAGCACAGTTTCAAAAAGACCACCTATAATGGATGCTCCCATAATTGCACCATAGGCTAATACTCCGCCTCCCATAACCTTTGTTATACTGCTGAATACTCCGATAAATCCAGAGCTTGTACCCATAATAATAGGCACCTTGCCTCCAACAGGTCCAATTGAAAACAACTGTATAAGTGTTACAATACCAGCTATAATCATAGCATTCTGTAAAAGTGCAACCTGAATAGATGCATACTCACTTCCTGCTCCAATACCACAGGCTCCTGTAATAATAAGCAACGGTGTAAGATTTCCTACAAACATCGCCATAACGTGCTGAAGTCCAAGTGGTATCGCCTGTTTTAATGAAAGCTTTCCATTAAAATCATATGCCTCCGGCATAAGTTCTTTTATTTTTTTCATATATCCTCCGGTATATTAACCATAATCTATCTGTTATTAATCTCATATGAAGAAGGTCTAGGGAAAATCATTATTCAAGTACTGATTTTCCTTAGACCTTCCTTCTGTATGACCTACGCTTATTATCTCTGCACATCAAATGAAGCATTATTCATAAGTCGCTTAATCTGGTCAACGCTTGTGATGTTAGTATCGCCGCGGATAGCGTGCTTCATTACTGAAGAAGCTACTGCGAAATTGACGATATCTTCGTGCTTCCAGTCATTCTGCATAAGAGCATAGATAAGACCAGAAGAGAATGCATCTCCACCACCAACACGGTCAACAATCTCAAAATTGAGTGTCTTGCTTTCGTAAGTCTTTCCGTCAGCATAGTAGAAAGCCTTAAGAGAGTTATTACTTCCTGAATGAACATAACGTACTGTTCTTGCAATTGCTTTCATATGGTACTGCTCATCAATAGCCTTGAATACTCTGTCCATATCCTCAAATGATGGATCCATAGTAAGGCCGTCCTTAACATCTGTACCATCTGCATTGTATACATGGATAGGCTCAATACCTATAAGTACATCTACATATGGAAGATATCTGCTGAGTACATCCCTTGCTGTTTCAAAAGACCATAATGTACTTCTGAAATTAGGATCAAAGCTTACCGTAAGTCCAAGCTTCTTAGCTGCCTTGATAGCCTTATCTATAAGACGACGGCAGTTATATGAAAGAGCTGGTGTGATGCCACTTAAATGTAACCAGTCATAATCCTTTAAGATGTTCTCAAAATCTACATCCTTATAATCATATTCAGCAAATGCTGAGCTTCCTCTATCATATATTACCTGTGAAGGTCTTACTGAAACACCTTCTTCAAGGTAATAAAGTCCCATTCTTCCGTCAGACTTGATAATGTGCTTAGTGTGTACATCATTAGCCTTAAGGTAGTTGATACAAGACTTACCAAGGTCTGTGTTAGGTAATACTGTAAAAAATGTTGAATCTACACCAAGGTTAGCGAGTGAAACTGCTACGTTGGCTTCTGCTCCACCATAGTTAACTATGAAATTGTGGGTTGTAACTATCTTCTCATAGTTAGGTGGTGACAATCTTAACATCAATTCGCCAATTGCTATGAACTTCATACGTGCCTCCATCTATCATTAAACTTTTAACCTGATATTAAGTAATATTTTATGGCAATAATCTGTACTTTTATTGCTCTATATTGTCAAAATAATACTCCATTTAATGATACTACTTATCCTATAAAATTGCAAATTGTATTTAACGCATTAACTCACAAATACCGCAGTATTTTGTTGCATTAACACACCATTTCATTGTATAATTAAAAATATTTTGAAGCGAGGAAAGTAATACCTATGGACATTTACGAATCATTGAACTCTATTTTAGTAACTTTATTCAATGATATAATGAACATTGAAGAAAAGGCTTTAATTACAGATGAATTTTCTGACATCACAGTTACTGATATGCACATAATTGAAGCTATCGGAATTAAAGAGCCACGCACTATGGGAACAATATCCAAGGCCTTAGGCGTGACTATGGGAACTCTTACAGTCGGCATTAACGGACTTGTTAAAAAGGGATATGTAATAAGGACAAGAAGTGAAGAAGACCGCCGTGTCGTATATGCTTCCCTCACACCAAAGGGTAATGCGGCATACACTCACCATATGAAATTTCATCAGGATATGATTAAACATATTACTGACGATTTAAGCGAAGATGAAGCCGCCGTACTTATTAAGACATTTACAAGGCTTGAAGATTATTTTAAAAGCATATCATAACATTCAAAATAATTATGGAATTATATTAACATATAACTATACTGTCGCAGCTGCGTAACCTTTAACGCACTGTCTGCATAGCAAAAACCCCACAGATATGAATTTCTGTGGGGTTTTTTGAAAGATTATTAATCTTTCCGCCGACCGAGCCGGCATAATTTATATATGAGAGTTTTGGAAAAGTAAGCTTATTTAGTTAATTCAGCTGTCTTATATATAAATGTTACTGAATTGTCCTTACCATCTGATTTACCAAGGAATGTGTTGTAATTCTGACCAAGCTTGATTACTTTCTTGATTGTATCTACTGCTGTATCAGCATCATCTCCAACAAGACTTGTAATAGCCTTAATACCTGTCTCATTGAATTCTGCCATACCATCTTTAAGTGTTATAGCACCATCATTAAGCTGTGTTACGCCATCTGCTAAAGTTACAGAAGATGACTTAAGTGTTGATGTTCCATCAGCAAGCTGTGTAGAACCACTTCTTAAAGCTTCATTGTTAGAATTAAGTGTGCTGAAACCACCAGCTATCTGTTCAATACCACCGTTAAGTGCATCATTATTGTCGTTAAGCTGTGCAAGTCCTGCACTTATCTGTGCTATACCACCATTAAGTGTATCATTGTTATCGCTAAGCTGTGCAAGTCCTGCGCTTATCTGTGCTATACCACCATTAAGTGTATCATTGTTACCACTAAGCTGTGCAAGTCCTGCATTAAGCTGTGATGCACCTGCGTTAAGTGTATCGTTATTCTTAACAAGTTCACCAAGTCCGTCTGTTAATGACTGGCTTCCTTCTGTAAGCTGCTTTAATGCTGCATTAATAGTTTCATTATTGCTAAGATTGCTAACAACTGCATCTAATGCACTTGAAGCCCCTATATTACCAGCAGCCTTAATAAGTAGTCCTAACTGGTTAACATATACATAATCCTTTGAACCAGCCTGTGATACCTGTGGAGAATATGGCTTACCGCTTGTCATAGCTTCTGTATATGTCTCTGTTATTATATTAGTTGTATAAGCTGTAAGATACTTTACAAAATAAGCTGATATATCTGTTGCTGCCTCACTACTGCTCTTCTTACCCATATCACTAAGGTCTGTTGCTATAGTTACATCACTAAGACCTAATGCTGTTCCTAATTTCTGTAAATCAGCTGCCTGCTCCATAACAGTCTTTCCTGTTGAGTCTGCTACAGAATTCATCTTATAAGCTGTTGAATTAGCTGCAAGTTCCTTAACAACATTTCCAATAAGTGCTGTCTTAATGCTCTTTATTCCTTCATTTAATTGTGAAGCTCCTGCCTCTGCACTAGCAACACCATCTGTATAAGCCTTTAAACCTGTCTGTAATGAAACTGCACCTGCTGCCGCACTGGCAACACCGCCTGTATATGTTGAAAGACCACTCTGTAATGTGCCTGAACCTGCATTAAGTGCTCCTACACCATCAGTATAAGTCTTTAAACCTGACTGTAACTGTCCTGCACCTGCACCAAGCTGGTTAGCTCCTGCTGTGTATGCACTGATACCATCCTTAAGCTGTCCTGCACCTGCTGCCAGAGCTGTAGCACCATCTGTATAAGCATAGATACCATCTTTAAGCTGGCTTGCACCATCATTTAACTGGTTCACGCCATCTGTAAGTGCTGGAATACTGTCAGAAAGTGTCTGTGTACCATTCTGGAGAGTAACTGTTCCATCTGTAAGCTGGTCAGCTGCTGACTGAAGCTCATTCATCTTATCTTCAAGCTTAGCAAGTGAGAAATCATCTGTATCTATATCATTAAGTGTGCTTGTTGTAGCAACTGACATAGACATATCAAGCTCGAAATCCTCTACATCTGCTGATATTTCAAAGTATTCTGGAATATCCATATCAAGGCTTTCACCATCAAACTTAAGGTTTAAAGTATCCTTTAAGCCTGGCATAGCCATACCAAGTGCAATGATATTATCGCCAACCTTGCTTACCTTGCCGTTAGTAACTTCTACATTACTGAACTTATCTGTTGGAAGAAGTGTTCCTGTAATCATAGTAAATGGAACATAAGCTATCTGTGACTTTCCATTAACTGTTATATTCTTCTTCTCATTGTTAGTATAGTCATATCTGATAGTAACCTTACCACTCTTGCCAATCATATCTTCTGGCTTAGTTTCAACACCATTTAACTTGTAAGTAACCTTTATTGAAACAGGAGCAGTCTTATCAGATGTGCTCTGGTTAGTTGTTGTTTCGCCCTTAGAATCAGTAACCTTTTCTGTTACAAGAACGTGATCCTGAGTTCCGTCTGCCTTATCAAATACATATACCATCTCGTCTCTTGTATTTGTCTTTAATGTACTTGTATTTGATATTGAAAGCTCGTTCTTAATAGCATTTGTTATAATATTCTCTGTATTAGAAGCAGCCTCACTGCTTATTGCAACCTCACTGCCTGTCTGATTATATGCTGTGCTAGTGCCACAGCCTGTAAGTGTTGAAGCAATAAGAACAACACTTAATAATACTGAACTATATTTAAATAAAGTCTTCTTAACCATAACTATTCCTCCATTTTCTTACTTCCTGATATATTCTTATATCTGTTACGGCATATACACCTTTGACCCGTTCATACATCTTTCTGATTACATATCCTGATTCTTCTTAGGCTTAAATCCTATACTTGTATTGATAATGAGCTTATCACATAATACAAACAATGATGGAAGTATGAAGATAACTACGAACATACTTATAATTGCACCACGCGCCATAAGTGTACAAAGCGAACCAATCATATCAACTGAAGCTATACATCCAACACCAAATGTTGCGGCAAAGAAACCAAGCGCACTAACAATAATTGATGGTATTGATGTTGAAAGAGCTATCTGGATTGCTTCCTTCTTAGCGTATCCCTGGCTTCTTTCCTTCTTATATCTTGTTGTCATAAGAATAGCATAATCGACTGTTGCACCAAGCTGGATAGTACCGATAACTACTGATGCAATAAATGGTATCTGTGTATGCGTAAAATATGGAATACCCATATTAACAAATATAGCAAATTCGATTGCTGAAACAAGTATAATTGGAAGCGATATTGATTTAAGTACGAACAGGATAATAACAAATATAGCTACTATTGATACCGCACTGACTGTCTTAAAGTCCTTATCTGTTATAGTGATAAGATCCTTGGTACAAGGAGCTTCACCAACTACCATTGCCTTAGAATCGTAAGACTTTACAATATCATTCACCTTACTAATCTGATTGTTAATTTCATCTGATGCTATTTTGTAATCTGTAGCAATCATCATTATCTGATAATCTTCACCCTTAAGCTCTGATACTGTCTTAGCCGGTAAGAATTCCTGTGGAATACCAGACTTAAGTGCTGTGTCAAGTCCGAGTGCGAACTGTACACCGTCTACATCACCTAACTTATCAAGCATTTCGTTAGCTGTATCTGTAGACATACTAGAGTCAGCAAGTATCATATAGATTGAATTCATATCAAAGTTTTCTTCCAGCTTCTTATTAGCCTGTGAGCAGGCAAGGTCATCTGGAAGTGTATCAGACAAATCATAATATACTGATGTATGATTCTGTCCATATATAGCAGGTCCTAATAATACAACAAAGACAATTACAAATATCCATGAGTGGTTTACTATAAATGTAGCAAGCTTATCGAAGTTTGGCATAATCTCACGATGCATTGTCTTCTCTAATGCCCTGTCAAATGTAAGTATCAATGATGGAAGGATTGTTACACAACCGATAACACCGAATACAACACCCTTTGCCATAACGATACCAAGGTCAAGACCAAGTGTGAAGCTCATAAAGCAAAGTGCAATGAAACCTGCAACTGTTGTTATAGAAGAACCAACTACGGATGTAAGTGTATTACCAATGGCAACTGCCATCGCTTCCTTGTGGTCATCCGGATATATTTCCTTCATTTCCTTGTAGCTGTGCCATAAGAAGATTGAATAATCCAGTGTAACACCTAACTGAAGTACAGCCGCAAGAGCTTTAGTTATATATGAAACCTCACCTAATAAAATGTTAGAACCCAGGTTGTATACAATTGCCATTCCTATACTTATCATAAAGAATACTGGTACAAGAAATGAATCCATAAATATAGCAAGCACGATACATACAAGAACTACTGCTATAAGTACATAAAGTGGTGTCTCTTTCTCCGAAAGATTCTTAGTATCCGTAACTACTGCTGACATACCACTTATAAAGGCCTGACCCTCTGTCTGCTCTCTTATCTGTATGATAGCATTCATAGTATCATCACTTGAAGTTGTATTATCGAAGAATATTGCAAATAAAGTTGTATCTGTGCTGTCATTCTCGAAATACTTTCTGAATTTTGATGGAACAATCTCAGATGGAACATCTTCACCAACTATTCCTGTGTAAGAAATAACCTGTGCAACGTGGTCTACATTCTCTACCTTCTTAATAAGTCTGTCAGTAGACTTCGTATCCATATTCTGGACAACGACCATCGCGTATGCACCCTTATTGAAGTCATCCATAAGAATGTCCTGACCCTGCATAGTCTCTATCTCATTCGGAAGATAATACAGAATATCGTAATTAACTCTTGTATTAAAGTATCCGATTGCAGATGGAATAAGAAGCAGGAAACTCAGAATAAGAATTGGAATTCTGAGTTTAACAATTACTTTTCCAAACTTTTCCATAACTCGCCTCATTTCTACGTCTGCGACGTAATTTTACTTTGATTGGACTGATAACCTCTCAATAATTAATAACTCTCTTAATTAATTACATTTATTATCAATTCAATACATATGACCGTGATCTCTCAAATATGACTTTTGGTCATTTTCTTTGCAAGTGTTATTCTAGCAC
>ERZ1026864.1182-NODE-1182-length-13503-cov-6.747026_pt1 | contig 13503 bp, 9 predicted proteins | sample MGYA00380162_ERZ1026864 | MGnify/ENA primary metagenome ERZ1026864 (study PRJEB33269, sample SAMEA4719798) | human gut metagenome | biome: human-associated habitat; feature: organic feature; material: feces | place: Cameroon | collected 2013-10 ... | reverse complement strand
TTTGCCGGTATCTACGCCGATGATGGTATTTCCGGCACCAACACCAAAAAGCGTGTATAATGGGTCAGTTTTCAAGACAAAAATATAAGATTTTTATAATGAACTGATATCCATGATTATGGGAGAGTAGATAACTCCCGTGTTACTGGTGATCATGCTACATCTCTGGCTGCCTCATAGAGCATTGCCGGATAGTATACCGAAGCAGGTGTTACATTTCCGATTGCTGAATGGCATCGCTCAAAGTTGTAGTTGTGGATGTAGCTTCTAATGGCGGCTCTGGCTTCCTTGATGTTATGCCACTCCGTCAGGTAGGCTTCCTCATACTTGAAGGACCGGAACCAGCGCTCGATCTTGATATTGTCAGCCCAACGGCTCTTGCCATCCATGCTCTGGCGTACATGGTTCTCCTTGAGGAACTCTTTGTATTCCTGGCTGGTGAACTGACAGCCTTGATCCGAGTTCAAAATCTCTGGCCTGGCCACGCGGAATGCCTTCCTGCAGGCCTCTATGCAGGCCCTGGTATCCAGTGTATCATCCAGCTCCCACCCGACGATACAACGGCTGTACCAGTCAATGATAGCTGTCAGATACAGGAATCCGTGCTTCATCGGGATGTAGGTGATGTCAATGGACCACGCCTGATTCGGACGTGTTATATCAGCATTCCGAAGCAGATACGGGACCACAGCCGCACGCTGCAGACACTTCGAAAAGTTCGGCTTCGGATAAATCGGATTGATGGCCATTTCGGTCATCCACCGTCTTGCCTTCTTACGGCCAATGTGATAACCACGCAGCTTCAGCTGGGCAGCCATCTGCCTGGCGCCCCAGGTCGGATGGTCGGTTTGCAGGTGATCGATGAGCTCCTTGCATTCCAGTTCTGTATCTGAAACAGGTTTTCCACTGTAGTAAATGCTGGATCTGTTGATACCGCAGAGGTCGGCGGCTACGCTGACCGGAATTCCCGGTTTCTCAGTCGTCGAATGGAGGCTTCGGACTAAATTTACTCTCGTAGTCAGGTCCAAGCATCTCCTCAGATTTTTTTCAACCAGTCCACCTGCATGGTGAGCTGACCGACCTTCTTTGCGTAAGCAGCTTTCTCTTTGCGCTCCTCGAAGAGCTTTTCTTTCAGGTTCTCCTCCCGGGTGTCGTCAAAGACCACAGAAGCTTTCTCAAGGAATTCCTCCTTCCAATTCCGGAGGAGATTAGGCTGAATGTTATTTTCGGTAGCAATGACATTCAGTTCCTTTTCTCACTTCAGAACTTCGAGAACGAGATCGGATTTGAACTTGGCACTAAAGTTTCTTCTTGTACGAGACATGTTTTTGAATCCTCCATATTGGTGTTCTAAGCATATCAGATTCATTAAAAATCGTCTCAAAAAGTGTCTGATTTTACGGAGCCATTATACCTCTTCTATTATAAGAGCGGCATACTCTTCATTCGCCTCCCTTCCGGCCGGGATCTCGCCTATGTGAAGCCCCGGATCGGTGAGAACCAGTTCGGCGGAGAATCCATCACCTACATGGGCGTTGGCTCCACGAAGAAATGGGAACGCATCGAATCTTACGGCCCAAAATTCGTCGAAAATATCGTCCAGGCCATCAGCCGCGACATCCTCTGCAATGCCATGAAAACCCTCCACCACTGCTTCATCGTCGGCCACGTCCATGACGAACTGATCATCGAATGCAGCTCCGGCGTTGATTATCATGTCATCTGTGAACAGATGGGCCGATCACCGGAATGGATGCCAGGGATCCTGCTCCGGGCGGATGGGTATGAGACGCTCTATTATTGTAAGGGCTGAAATGGGACTCCGTTTTTTACACGGAGTCCCATTTTGTAAGAGAGTTCAGAAAGATGTCATTTGGTCCTTTATGGACTCTACAGCATATGGCTTTGCGTATTTCAGATGTGCTTCGCTTACATATACCGTTCCATTTTTCTTCGGCCTTCTCCACATAGCCGGATATACCATCAATTTTCTTCTATTCTGATTATGTGTTATTTCTATTTCATCTCCATGCTCTGATACCCTATATCCAGCAAGATTAAGAATGTTATATAAAGGCCGCAAAATCGCCATTTGCTCTTCAATCTTCAGAGGTTTTGAAACTTTCCCATGCATTCCCCATCTCAGAAGATCAAGTGCTACAAATCGATCCAATAATCCATGTATATGCTGATTACGATAGTGTTTCAAGCATTTATTACATGCGCTGTCGCAATCACAACCAGACAGAAGATTCTCCACTTCCTTCAGCAATTTATTAATATTCTGTGCAACGCTTACCGCATATCCTGCTCCACTTGACAAGTTATCATAAAGATATACATCAACAAATGAGCCTTCTGGATTATTTCTTAAGCGATACCCTGTTACGAGTTCTGTAAATTCGATATCCAATTCTTTGCTGACAACCAGGCGCAACCCCTCTGCCAGGGACTGCGCCGCCCTGTCAAGCCAAAGATTCTCTTTCCTTTCGGTATTAATTTTAGAGTCATCCAGAGCAAATTCCAGAATAAGCATGTCCGTTATAAAATCGAAGCCCAGATTCACATTCACAGCATTTACATGGCGACACTTACCACGGAGTCCCTTTGCCGTATACGGCCGCATAAGCTTATTGAGAACGCTGGGATCATCCCCCGGCATTGCCGCGCCGCAGTCTTTACATACCATAAATCCATGATCCGCATTTCCCTTATTCAGCATGATTATCCGCTGATCGGTTCGTGAAGCCAGACGGATATGCTCCGAATTTGGAACTGCCTTCATCTCATCCTTTTCAGGCAATGTAGAATAAAGTGGAGGCAAAAGCGATGTATACTCTTCGTCAAGCTGTGCACTTGGAATTGCTCTTCCATCTTTTGGTGCAAATCCCCACGGTTTCAACATTGGCCTTGTTTCCACAAGTCCTCTATTTCCACAAAACGGGCACTTTTTGACATTATCGGTAGTAAGGCCAAACCATCCGCATTCCGGGCAGCTCAGGATGTTTTTCATGTAATTAGGATCGTCCATAAAAGCCTCGGCCGGTGAAGCAACCTTCCCTTTTTTTCTTTCACTACCCGGTATAAATAATCCTCCGATCTGATATGTCTGCTTGTCTACGACAATGCCTCTTCCAGGAGCATATTCATTTATCGCAATATCTAGCCCCCGCTCAACCTGATATTTTATTTTTCCGTAATAATCGCTTATATAAGTGCTTACAACATTCTTTGGAAACGAATATGTCGGGATTATTCCATCCTCATATAATGCATCCAATAGAGTTTTTGCATTGTCGGCCAATTCACCGGAATCCTCGACGCCAAACAATTCTGGATGTGCCTGCCTTGAGTTATCCATTTTGTCGAGTTTTTCTTCAAGTTCGTCAACGAAATTAGAATATGCAAATTTTGCGCCGTCTGGTAACAACGTTTTATCCGGTCTATATTGACCCAAAAAACGAATAAAATCATCAAGATGATTATCCAGAAAATCTGCTGCCGGAATATGCTCCAAACTATCACCAATTTGAGATAGGTATTCCTGAAGAGCGACCATACTTATATGCCGCTGCAGAAGTTTTTCACTTTCAATATCAATCCAAGGCTTCCTGGGATCACCCCGGAACATCGGCACCGGATCTTTGAAGTACAGCGTGTCATGAGGCCCATCTTCGCAGAAAGTAACAATCGTTGACAAGCTGGTTCCCCGGCGGCCCGCACGTCCTGCGCGCTGCTGATAATTTTCACGCATTGGCGGAATGTTTCGCAGCCCGACTGCAACAAGAGAGCCAATATCAATACCTACCTCCATGGTGGTTGTACTGCTCAAAATATCTACGGGCGTTTCTCCTTCCTGAACCAAATCCTGAAACCTGAGCTCATACTTTTCTGTCTTTGACCATAAGTCATCCCTCTGATCCTTGTGAGAAAGCTGTGCAGTATGTTCTTCTGTATCTATTACATGAATATCACTTCCGTTTAATACATCTTCTATAGGCTTTCTCCAGAAAGCAAGCGAATCAATGTCCTGCTCTGTAAGTTCATGAATTCTGGTAGAACCGCAACTGGGACAGCAGCCTTTTAATTTAAATGCAGTTATTTCGGAACACTGTTCACAACGATACCACTTATGATTCTGATCAAAACGAGGCTTAATGCGGCTTAAATCCACATAGGATCTTCCCGTATCGGTCTGAACATCGAGAAATAGTTTTCCTAACTCTGTTTTCCATAAGGCGGCTGTTTCAGCATTTTTATCCCACCCCATAATTTCCTTTATAGTCTTAGAAAAATCCCAATCTGGAAGTAATCCATAACCACCATAATTTTCTCTGACCTGCAATCTGACACTATCCGAAATCGTATGACCTAAAGCAGTCGCGGTATCACACACAGAAATTATCCAGGCATTAAACACTTCATTGAATTCTTCTTCTGAAACGTTTAACTTGTGGTCTGCCAGATCATCAATACCGTCTTCCAATGCCTCATCTATCGGCTCAAGCCAGCTTGAAGCCGAATCAAAAAGCGTATTGTATCCACCGCTGTAAAGGCGGATAATATACTGTTGCATTTGGCTGGGTGTATTATCAGTCGTAAATCTTGGCGCATAATTTCTATTGCGTTTTTTACTCCTTTGATATTTCTGTACTGCCGTTTTGCAGTCTTCGTCAAACTTCTCGCGCTCAGGATCATGAAAGATATGAACATGATGCAAACCTGCCTCAAGGCAAAAATAATCATACAAAGAATCCATGGAACGTTCTTCATCTGAATGTTCCATTTCATTAATGGCAAGAATAAAGAGCTGTCTTACTGCCTCTATATCAGAAGCGTCAGACATATCGCGGGCAAGCTTAGCTGCTCTTTGCCTGCTATCCGAAAACAGAAGTACTTTTTTGCCCTGATTCGGGAATTTTTCGAGATCCTTGTCTTTTCCCGGAACAGCCTGTTCCACTTGAAACTGTGTGCGTATCAGATTAAAGAATGATTGATTTCCTCTTGTACTGAATGAAGTCAGCTGTGCGCTTGACAGTTGATGTCTGCAGTGAGGGCAAACCGTAAACGTCAAAACAGATGGTTTCCCCGGCGCAGTATAGTCACTATAGTAAAGCTTGCGAATTCCTTCCTTGCCATCCCATGAATCATCATGAAAATCGATGAACCCACTTTGAATATCGAGGTAGCAGGGTTTAATCGGATATTTCCCCTGCCGCACCGGCGGAGTGAAATCATCCGGAGGAATGAACAGATTGATTTCTTTCATTCTTTCATCTAACAGCTGACCCGGATATCTCCAAAGATAAGTCCTTCCACCCTGTTGAATTGCATCTTCAAAGACATACCCTTTATAGAAAAGTGCCCCACATCTTCTGTCATTGTACAATTCGTAGACGGTACTTTGGCAATATGGGCATACAAGTTTTCCATCCGAAAGGAATATTTCGCCCAATGTCAAAGTACCATCAGAATGAGAATGTTTGCACTTTGGATTTGTACATGCATATACTCCACGAATCCCTCTGAAAAGCATATGCATTCTTGCTGGGAAAAGGATTGCTCCATCACGACTTTTAGCGAGAGGAGCTATAGCCAGCAAAACGCTGACTGCCTTAAACGCATCTTCCTTTTCCAGCTTACCAAATATACCTGCTGCCAATTCATCTATTGAACACGCTGTTCCTCTGCACCTTTGAAGGAGTTCATAGAACGGTCTGTAAGAAACAAGATGATCGTACATCCATTCCGCAGCATCAGATACGTTGTCAAATCTTGTCGGGCCGCCCTCTATACCGCTCCAGAATTTATTAAGAGCATTTAGCTTGGAATCCTCTTCCTCAAAGTCCCCTGCATTAACCGAAAGAAATTTTTCTGAAGAGATTTCATACCGTACCAACCCAGCGAGTTCTATTCTTTTCCCAGTAAGATAGATAAAATTATGCTGATCAGAAGCTGCTGTCAGATCACGAGCAAATTGACTCACGCTCTTACGATCATCTTCATCTTTATCTGGCATGCTGGCTGTAGTAAGAATAAATTGAACGCGATCACGATCTATTCCAAGTTTATGGAACAGTCTCCGAATCAGAAAAGCAACTTCACCGCCAGAGGATCCCCTGTACATATGAGCTTCATCGATAATAAACAGCAATTTATTGTCAGGGCTGCTGTTCAGCCAGCTTTTGGTATCCTCCCATATTTTTCTTTCTCTTGGACGAAGTAACATATATTCCAGCATGGAATAGTTTGTAATCAAGATATCTGGGCAAAATTGCTGCATCTCATAACGCGTGACCAGCTCCGCATCTTCCGGATCCGGAATATGCTCACTATTGCTGAGTCGTTCGAGAAAAGCAGGCATATCATGCTTTGCTGGAGTTCTTCCCTCTTTCGTTAATGTGGTCAGGTATTCTTTTTCTTCATCGTTCTCAGCATTTACCATCCTCGAAAGTGTTTCTACCAGCTGACGATCCTGTGACTTACTTGGCTGAACGCCAGGGTACGGGGTTCTTCCTGTATACATTCCGAACTGAGGTCTGCGCACTCTGCTGCCACAGTTCTTGCGAAAGATATTTATGAATCTGTTATCCGTATCTCCAATAAGGCGTCTTAACCTACTGACCTGATCTGAAACGAGCGCGTTCATGGGGTACATAATGATAACTCGCACGCCGCGCTTATCCCAGCTCTCGCTCTCCTTCGCTTCTATAGCCAATTTTGCCAGCAAAGGCCACATAAAGCATTCTGTTTTACCCGAACCAGTGCCAGTTGAAACGAAAATATCTTTTCCCTCATAAAAGGCTTGAAGTGCCTGCATCTGATGAATAAAGGGTGAAGAGTAAACGCCCAGATTGGCCGCTGAAAGTTCTTCGAAGAAAGTTTTTAACCATTCAGGCAAACTCGTCTTCGAAATCCCTTTTTCCACGCTCTCATACGCCGGGGATGACTCGATATAAGGTTTCTGGTACAGTAAACCCTCTTTATCCAACCTGGAGTCTATAGCATCCATAAGTAATGGAGACTTTCCAAAATATTGAGATTTTATATAATTTTCAAGGTCTTGCCGCAGTTCCCTATGGATGTAATTTGCCCCATCTGACATTAAAATTTCTCCTCAATAAACTCATATCCCAACGGTTCTAATTGTGTTTGCACTGCTTTACATATTTCACTGTTCATTATTCTCCTGAATTCACTTCCAGGTCTCTTTATATTACTCGGCCAGCTGTACAGCATAATCATATTTTGTATGCTCGGCGGAAATAAATATCCTATATTCAGATACTCTACTGCACCATCTCTTGAAAATCTCGTAGCTGGAAGAGTACCCTCATGATACAAGATGGCGCAGGCGACCTGCCTGTAGCCGTAATCCTGCGTCATCCATCCAGGTAAAGATGAACATACAATTTCACCATTTTGATAGCGATACAGAAAATAAAGTTCTGTCCCTTGTTCACCTGTCCGTAAAAGAGAGACTTCTCCACTTCGATCAGCTTCCTGATTCCAGTATCCTCTTGAAAATGATCCCTTAACGCGTAAATATTCCGTTTGCCCTTGAAAGTTAATGTTTTCCCAATTGCGATGTGCAGTTATTTTTTCATACCATTGACCTAACGTTAATGTAGGAATATGGAACATCTCCTTGAAATTCAGAATATGGGATTCAGAATCCTTTCCAGTATTAACGTCTTTTACATTTCTATAAAATCCCAGACCTGAAATGCTCACCTGTTCTCGCGGTTGTGTACCTCTCATAAAAAGCACATTCCCGATCTTTGAAACCTTATATGGCACTTTATCAATTCGGTTAGGGGTATGATATACATAGCCAGCTTTTAGATATTCCTCATATATCTCTTCTGCAATGTCATCACTTTCCTCTTCATTCAATTCAGATAAACCACCCGCAGCAAATAGAGCCTTCAATTCTCTAAGTGCTCGTCTCTTAAAATGAGTAATTGAAACAGGTTCATCCTCAAGTTGGTCATCCAAAGACAGAATTGCTACCCGTCCAGCCGCACTATATGAAAGCCTTTCATGCCAATCATCAATTTTTTCTCCGGTGCCTCGCGGAATTCCTAATGATTTTGAAATTTCATCCAATACTCCCATCAGCATACCTCAAGAAATTGTTTGACTACATCCCTACAGTCCTTTGAAATTCTCTTATCTTGCTTCATATGCTCCATTAAAGAATCTTTAAATCCTGTAATCGTTGCATAAGGGAACAACGCATAGTAGTAATCCCAGTCCGGCTTATATCCTGGAAAAGAATTCATAACCTCCAAAATGTCCTGTATTCTCGAAATGTAAAAATGACTTCCTCCAATTTCCTTTAAAAATTGCTCATATTGCTTAGACGTCGTATTCTTCTTTAGATGGGCATAATCTTTTGCCAAATGGCCGCTGTAAAACTCTCTGCTTGGAACCCCTCCAATAAACATTTCTGTGAATACAGGCGTCATATAATTGAACAACCCATGGGGTTCCACAAAAAGGTCTTCTACAAACGGATGTGTAAAGATAAATCTATTGTCTCCATTTCTCAGGATGGATGGTATGTGGTCAATCCAATCGCCATGAAGAGAATTTTCTACTGTAATTACCCTGCCATGCTTGACTTTTCCCCCAATAGAAATCGGCTTATATGTTCTATCACAAATTATGCGGTCCGATGTCCTGCCATCCAAGGATATGGAAAAAGCATCCGCAATATCAGCCGCGTTCGGCCCCGCTAAAAGAATCGGCATGTTAACTTCCCACGCAGCAAGCATGAATGATGCAAGCCCAGCGCAATAATTTTCTTCCACCCCGGCTTCTTCAAGCTCCTCTGACAATATTCCTGCGCAGGATTTCAAATCATCCGATTCCTCTGCATTCTCATGATCGTCCAAAGAAATTCCCTGAACAAAATATTCAAAAGTTACCTCTTTTGATGGTTCTGAAGATACTGCGGCTGCAGGCTGTTGCGAGAAAGCCATTTCCGCAACAAATTTTGCGGCATTATGTTTCGCCCATTCAATCTTCTCTTCAACAGCGGCATTAATATCATCTGCAAACCTATTTCTATCTTCTATTTCTTGCTTAATTGCCCCTAATTCCTGTTTGCTTTTGTTTAAGGCATGATTGGTTCTCTCCAATTCTGCATTCTTTTCTTGCACTTTAGCATAAGCCTGTTCCAGTTTTTCATCAGCCTCTTTCAGTAAAACCGCATTTTTTCCATTCCAGCGACGTTCTACGATAGCTTCATATTTTTCCCTTAAAGAGTCATGTCCTTCCACCATTGCCTCGAGCACACCTGACTCGATATCGTCCTGATCCAAATATGTATCTATCTGATCAATAAATTTCCGTACTAAATTTTCGGCTTCTTCCTTAGAACAGCCACATTTTTCAGCTATTTCAGTATAAAAGTCATTATCGGGTAAACCGTTAATATAATCTCTCAGATGCTTGTACTCATTTTTAGTAAGCCCAGCTCTCTTCGTTGTGTTCCAGGAAGACCGGCTCAGAACTACATTCCTTATAACCTCCATCGGTGACTTAATAAAAATTCGCTGTTTCGCTGTAGGCTTTCTTAAGGATCTAAGAAATTTATGTCCTTCAGTAGAAAGAATATCATCAAAAGAGATCTCATAAAGGTCTAGAGAAGTAACCTCATCCTTTACAATCCAGGAATTTCCGACTGACATAAAGTCTCTCTCCGGGCATAAAACACCCGCATATTTTCTTCTTTCAACTCGAGCACAATAAATTGCATCTATTCCTGAATATGTCAATGGCAAGCCACTTTTAATTGCCTCTATCAGTTGATTCTGCGTATTAATATCATGTAATTCAATAATTTCGATTGGAGAAATTTCATCCACAAAATGTGCATCAATAAAGTCCTTCGACGGATCGGTGTCTCTTGGAGTCGCAATCCAATGCCATACTCCGATATTTCCAACACTATCTGGGCCATCCTTAAGATACAGCCTGTTTCTATTCGCAAAATACCATGGCAAGTCTTCATTAAAATAAAACTTTGTCAGTTTATTGTCTCTTACATCGGCCAATCGCCGAAGCCATTTCTGACCTTCATCCTCAATCACCACACAAACAGAGGTTTCTTCAATTCTTTGATCCATGCTTCCCCCTCACTTCCTCTCTAAGCAAATTCAATGCTTTTCTTGATATGCGGCCGCTCCTGACTTGACTGCTAATCCATTGTTTTAATCTTGGTCGACCACTAAGCTTAGCCGCAATTCCACCAATTGCGTGTGGAATTACAATATAATCGTTATTAAAAGAGCGTAGCCTTTGAATCAAAAAAACGTCATCTTTGGTATTATTTTGCGGTCTGATGAATCTGGCTGCCCATACAATATCCAGACCGCAATAAACGTCTACCGAGGAATTGTAGTGGATATTTTCAATTGCAATTCTCACCCCCGTGGGGAGGGAATATCTCATCAATACAAAACCGTCAGAATCTTTTATTTCTGCAAAACCATCGACTTCACACTGGACATATAAAACGCCATCTTTGGGAAGTTCTTCCGATAATCCTGACTCTACTTCCTGCTGATCCCCGTCGCTTATTGAAAAAAGCTTTTTCTCTTTTAAAGGAAACTCCAGCTTATTCTTCCATAAATATGTATACTTTAAAACCTTTACACGACCAGCAGAGACAAGCTGCTGCCAATCATTGCATTTAATCTGCTGTATAGATACTGTTTCATTATTCGTTTTCCATGACCTGACAGGAGCATAAGGATAAGCCTTCGGCTCAACTCCTTCTCCTTCAAGGTAAAAGTACATCTCATCGCTTTGATGAAGCACTTTGTATGGATACTCTATGAATTCAGGCCATACTGGAAAGAAGGTTACCGGATGGTCAGTAAGCCTTGCGTGAAGTTCCAGAAAAAATCTGGCAGAATCTTCATCATATCTTACAGCCTGAACTTCATAGACATACCAACGCATAAAATAGCTGCCACTCTTCTGACAAATTCTCCTTAAATTAATTCCTGAGTTGTTGTGCATCCAGCTTCTTCTGGTAAGAAGATAATATATTTGCCCAACACTGACATCAGCATCCTCCGGCAATTTTTTTCCGGTATCTTTATCAAAAAGTGTCCCATCATAAGAAATTCCTTGAACAGTGGTTGGCCAGAAGTTGTTGATTTTCGTTAAATCAGAAGGGTATCCTATGCTATAGCTGTCACACGGCTCATCCCCTAGGGAAAGATACGTAATGGAATAAGGGTTTAATCTTTCCAGAGAATATTGAACGCAAAAGTTTCTCCCCCTCCCCTGAATACTAATCTTACGTCCATCTCTTTTCCCAATAATGGAAGGAGGCAATGCCATAAAACCAAGGGATAGCTCAAAGCTGTTATTCGATTTTACACGAAGCCTTATCGGAAGATCATGTGCCTGCTCATTAAATCCGTAGGAATAATTACTGCCGAGTGTCCTCTCCGGACAATCCTTGGACTTTTCTTCGGAAGAATGCTTGAAATATGGATCACGTATACTTCCGCTGGCCAAAGTAACATACTGACCACAAATATCGCACATGAAAAGTCCGCTGCTCGCAGATGTTCCACATGGAAATTTGCGAGCTGCTTCGGGTGCTGTTATTCTTTTCCATCCATGTCCGGACCACATGCAAACATGTGTCAACGGCATTACCAATTCCTCCCTTTGATTAAACAGGTTTCCAAATACCATTGTGGTATTTCTTACAATGTATTCAACTCAGGAAACAGCTTTCATTTTTCCATTGGTTTGAAACAAAATCCCTTTTGTAATCGGCCAATGCCTCTCTCAATATATTTCTGTCGAACATGTCGCTTCTTATATGATTAACTAACTATATTTCCTCTGAACACCTGACCTAATACAGATTTCTTTGTTGACTCAATAGATTCCAAAATACTTTGAACGGTATCATCAATATTATTAAAATCTTCAAAGACAGAATCCAATATACGAGCAATTTCTTCCTCTTCATCCTTTGGGAAAACGGTAATTTCTATCCTCCCGAGCTCTTTTTGATTGATCTTGGGCAGTACTGACCTGGAGCCAGAATTACTTGCTTGGACCAGAAATTGCTCTGAAAGCATAAAATACCAAAGATACTTTGTATCCTGCGTAGTCTCGATTGGATACATATCCGCACTACACAGGCCATCAAATGGCGCAATTATAACCTTTGATAGATATGGTCGGATTTTGGAATAAATAATCTGTCCCTTATTAAATCTATGTTTGGGGCTCTTAACCCCATCTTCTCTTATGGTTCTATATTCCAGCAGTCGTCCTGTCTTTTTTTCAATGTTATCTGGAGCAATATGCGGATCGTCCTGGTAATCTTCTGGAAACACAAGATTGTTCTTAACTTCTGCAATCTCATTGAATTTTTTTATTCCTCTGCCGAATACTTTCCCATGTTCTTTTCTCCACTTCTCTGTCAACTCTCCGGTAAACGCCTTATGCAATATGCTCTGCTTCCTTTTGGTACAGTTGACTCCGGAATAACCTGCTGAACTTCAATGTATCATTTCGATGATAAATTGGTCCGTTCCCACTTCCAATTTTCTTCCTCCACTTGGAGTAAAACCGTGTCGCAAATAAAAGCGCTGCGCTTTTGTATTCTTCTCAAGAACCCATAGTGAATTACAATTACTACTTAGGGCAAAATCCAATAATTTACCTCCGATTCCCTGATTCACGAAAAACGTATCTACATACAATTCCAAGACTTGCGTTCCCTGAATATGAATGAACCCCTTAACAAAATCATCTTCATATACATAAAAATTCTTAAGTATCTCTGGATGCTCGATGCATCTCTATCTATTGCTCGCCTTATCACGACTAATTCTCCTTTTTGTAATAAACTGGATTGATCGGCATCTCTATCTTGCTTTTCTGCACCACAGGGATTATTTCAGCCGGCCAGATTCATCTCTATCTTGCTTTTCTGTTCCACAGGGATTATTTCAACCGCCCTGATTCATCTCTATCTTGCTTTTTTGTTCCACAGGGATTATTTCGACCGCCCGGATTCATCTCTATCCTGCACTTTTTCACCACAGGGATTATTTCGACCGTCCAGATTCATCTCTATCTTGCTTTTCTGTTCCGCAGGGATTATTTCGCCCAACCGGATGCATCCCTATCCTGCACTTTTTCACCGCAGGGATTATTTCGCCTCGGTCAGATACGTCCCTCATCGCTGAAACCATCTCTGCCAGGTCCTTCCGTCGATCTCCGATTTAAACAATTCTCCACATATCTAATCCACTGCCTCAAATCGTGACATCTAATCCGAGGTTACCACCTGACACACCTTTCGCAGTAGATATGTTTCCACATAAAATAACCGGGCCTTTTCAGGAGTCTGGCTTCAAATCCAAACCTCCGAAAAAGACCGGAATCTATGTTTTGTAAATTTGTCTTACGCCACGCTGGATGCGCTACGGAAGCAAAGCTTCCTACGCTTAT
>ERZ1026864.1177-NODE-1177-length-13528-cov-4.006235_pt1 | contig 13528 bp, 14 predicted proteins | sample MGYA00380162_ERZ1026864 | MGnify/ENA primary metagenome ERZ1026864 (study PRJEB33269, sample SAMEA4719798) | human gut metagenome | biome: human-associated habitat; feature: organic feature; material: feces | place: Cameroon | collected 2013-10 ... | reverse complement strand
TTCGGAGGAACAAAACATGTTTACTACTTTCAAAGAAATGGAAGCCTATGTGCTGGGTCAGAACCTGAAAAAGCGCATCGCGCTGGCCAACGCCCATGACGAGCCTGCCCTGAGCGCCGTTGTTCATGCCAAGCGCAAGGGCGTGGTGGAAGGCACCCTGATCGGCAAAAAGGACATGATCATTGACATGCTCCATGAGATGGGCGAAAACGAGGCGGATTACGAGATCGTGGACTTTGACGGCGAGGAACTGGAAGCCGCCAAGATCGCCGTCAAGCTGGTGAAGGAAGGGAAGGCCGACATCCCCATGAAGGGCATCTTGCAGACCTCCAGCTTTGCCAAGGCCATTCTGAACCGCGAGACCGGTCTGATCCCCGATGGTGCACGCCGTCTGGTGAGTCAGGTGGGTATGTTCGAGTATGAGGGCCGCTTCGTCATGATCACCGACGCCGCCATCAACATCGCCCCCGATGTCGAGACCCAGATCGGTATCGTGGAGAACGCTCTGCCCGTGGCCAAGGCACTGGGCAACGATTGTCCCAAGGTAGCCGTTCTGTCCGCTGTAGAGAATGTTACCGAGAAGATGCCCTCCACCGTCAGCGCCGCCGCCATCAAGGAGCGGGGCATCCCCGGCTGCGTCGTCACCGGCCCTCTGGCTCTGGATGGCGCCATCTCCATGGAGTCCGTGAAGCATAAGGCCATCAAGGATCCCGTCGCCGGCCAGGCGGATATCCTGCTGGTGCCGTTCATCGAGATCGGCAACGTGCTGTATAAGGCCGTGACCTACATCGCCGGCAAGACCGTGGCCAGCACCATCTGCGGCGCTTCCTGCCCCGTGATCATCACCAGCCGTGCTGACAGCCCCGACAGCAAGTATTATTCCATTCTGCTGGCGGTCCTGCGCTGCCTGAAGGCGTAAGCTTCGATTCAACAAAAAATTTTGCCCGGTGGACTTGTCATCCATCGGGCATTTTTGTATAATGAGAGGGAAGGGGACACTTCCCATTTTGGATGGCACGGTTTTTCCGCATATCGCCACGGTGAGCTATACGGTGGATGGCAAGCGCACACCTGCAAGAAGAGTTCAGCGCCAGAGCAATTTGTGCTGTGGTTGGACAAACGGCAGCGGTCATATGTGATGCAAGAAAGCCATCCAGAAGGGTTTGGCCTGACACAAAAGTGTTTCTGCATATGGTCGCAGCTCACGCGAAGTACGGGCAATAACAGGGAAGTTTGATTAGGCCGTTTTGTTTATGAACTGGCGATTCAACAAAATAAAAATTTTGTTGAATCGAGTGGAGGCAAAGACCACTGAATTACTGCATAGACATCATATAACCGCGTTATACGGACAGCAGCTGCAGCGTAAATGTACGGCAACCTTCTGACACACTAATACCAGAGGATCGAACATATGGCGATTGATTACCGTTTACAATCTCCGCGGATACTGGCGGACTTTCTCAGCTATCACGAGACCATCAAAGCGCACTCACAGCGCACAGTGGATGAATACTTTCTTGACCTGCGGAATTTCTTTCGCTATATCAAGCAGCTGCGGGACCCGGCGCTGCGGGATACGCCCTTTGACCAGATCGATATTATGGATGTCGACCTGCCGCTGATCCGCTCCATTACCCTATCGGATATTTACGGCTATATGACCTATCTCAGCCGTGACCGCGTACAGCATCAGAATTGTGAAAATTCTAACAAAGGACTGAACGCCGCTTCCCGGGCGCGAAAATTGGCCACGATCCGGTCGTTTTTCAACTACTTGTGCAATAAAGTACACCTTTTGGAAGAAAATCCCTGCAAGGATATCGACTCCCCCAAGCAGATGAAGTCCCTCCCCCGCTATCTGACGCTGGAGGACTCCCTCTCCCTGCTGGACGCCGTGGACGGCAAGCATAAGGAGCGGGATTTCTGCATCATCACGCTGTTTTTGAACTGCGGACTGCGTATTTCCGAGCTGATTGGCCTGAATCTCAGCGATATTCAAGGTGACGCCATGCGGGTACTGGGCAAGGGCAATAAAGTGCGTGTGGTGTATCTTAATGACGCCTGCAAGGATGCGCTGGAGCGCTATCTAGCGGTGCGCCATCCCATCAGCGGCAAGGATCGGGATGCCCTGTTTCTTTCCGAGCGTGACCAGCGCATCAGCCGCGCCATGGTACACTCGCTGGTAAAAAAGCATCTGGCCATGGCGGGACTGGACAGCACACAGTATTCCAGCCACAAGCTGCGGCACACGGCTGCCACGCTGATGCTGCAAAACGGCGTGGATGTGAAGGCGGTGCAGGAGGTTCTGGGCCATGAGCACCTGAATACCACCGAAATTTATACCCATATCGACAACGAATCCTTGCGTGTGGCTGCAAAGGCAAATCCCTTGTCACATGTGAAGATGAAAGGAAAAATCGACGATAAAAAGAAGGCGGAGTAAGCTCCGCCTTCTTTTATGCCTCCGGATAGTAGCCCAAGATGTGCAGCACACGGTATTGCTGATAATTATAGCTGTTCAAGGGGCGGCAGTTGGCGTCATAGCTGTGTGCGGCGATCTGGATACCGGAAGCCTCTCCGCTGCCGTCATTCTGAATGACCACGGGAGAGTGCTGAAATACATCGCCCTGAAAAATCAACTGGATCACATCGCCCGGTTCGGCCATGGCCAGATCCTGCGTCACCGTGCACACCGGTCCCGGTGAGACTTCCGGCCGGACGAGAAAGTTGTGGAGATACTCCACTCCTGTCCATGCGGGCGCCTTGTCGTCAGCGCTGATATAGTACCAGCCGAAGGTGGGTGAATAGTTCATCACACCGGTGCCTGCATAGATGCACTGGGAGGCAAAGTTGGTGCAGTCGCCGCCGATGGTCTCATAATCATAAAAGGCCGGGTTGCGGCCATAGGCCCAGAATCGTGCGTAGGCCTCCGCTTCCGCACGGCGATATGGCAGCAGATCCATACCTCTTCCCTCCCTGTTCTCATTCTATGCGGCGGTTTTCCCGCTGTTCGCAAGCTGCCGCAAAATGTTTTCCTGATTTTTCTCCACTTTTTTCCACTGTTCATTGACTTTAGCGGGCAAATGCATTAACATAGCATGTGGAATAAAATTGATTTGGAGGTCTCTCAATGAATACGGCAGAACTTTCCAGCGTATGCAAGCAGGTGCGCCGTGACATCATCACCATGATCGCCAACGCAGGCAGCGGCCATCCCGGCGGCTCTCTGTCCATGGTGGAGCTGATGACCAGCGTATTCTACAACCATATGCGTATCGATCCCAAGAACCCCAAGGCTCCCGACCGTGACCGCTTTGTGCTGAGCAAGGGCCACGCAGCCCCCTGCTATTACGCGGTTTTGGCTGAGCTGGGCTTCATCAGCCGCGACGAATTTGCCAACTTCCGCCAGCTGCACAGCATCCTGCAGGGCCATCCCGACTGCAAAAAGGTCCCCGGCGTAGACGCCTCCACCGGCTCTCTGGGTCAGGGCTGCTCCATCGCGGTGGGCATGGCGCTGGGCGCCAAGCAGCTGAAGAAGGACACCAAGGTCTACACCATTCTGGGTGACGGCGAGTGTCAGGAGGGTCAGATCTGGGAGGCCTTCATGGCGGCCAACCACTATAAGCTGGACAACCTGACCATCATCATCGACAACAACGGTCTGCAGATCGACGGCAGCAACGACGAGGTCATGAGTCTGGGCGACCTGCCCGCCAAGCTGCGGGCTTTCGGCTTTGACTTCTACGAGATCGACGGTCATGATCTGGACGCCATCGAGGCGGCGCTCAGCGCACCGGTGGTTCCCGGCAAGCCCCGTTGTATTCTGGCGCACACCGTCAAGGGCAAGGGCGTATCCTACATGGAAAATCAGGCCGGCTGGCACGGCAAGGCGCCTAATGCGGAGCAGCGTGACCAGGCATTGCAGGAATTGGAGGGCTGAAACATGAGTGAAAAGATCGCGACCCGTGAAGCCTACGGCAAGGCGCTGGTAGATCTGGGCAATCAGAACGATAAGGTAGTGGTGCTGGACGCCGATTTGGCGGGCGCTACCATGACCAAGTATTTCAAGGCGGCCCATCCCGACCGCTTCTATGACTGCGGCATTGCCGAGGCCAACATGATGAATATTGGCGCGGGCCTGTCCACCATGGGCCTCATTTCCTTCTGCTCCACCTTCGCTATGTTCGGCGCCGGACGTGCCTATGAGCAGATTCGCAACTCCATCGCCTATCCCAAATTTAATGTGAAGATCTGTTGCTCTCACGCCGGAGTTTCCGTGGGCGAGGATGGCGGCAGCCACCAGTCCATCGAGGATATCGGCCTGATGCGCATGATCCCCGGCATGACCGTCATCGTCCCCGCTGACGCCAACGAGGCCCGCAAGGCCACCTTCGCGCTGGCGGAGTTCCAAGGCCCTGTGTATATGCGTCTGGCTCGTCTGGCCACTCCCGTGTTCGAGGAGGACTATCCCTTTGAGATCGGCAAGGCCAACGTCCTGCGGGAAGGCAAGGACGCTGCGGTGTTCGCCTGCGGCCTGATGGTCAACGAAGCGCTGGAGGCCGCCAAGCTGCTGGCCGCCGAGGGCATCGAGATCACCGTCATCAACATGCACACCATCAAGCCCTTGGATGCCGAGTGCGTGGTGAAGTACGCCGAGAAGTGCGGCAATGTCATCACCGTGGAGGAGCACAGCGTCATCGGCGGTCTGGGCGACGCCGTGGCGGACGTGCTCATGGGCAAGGTCTGCTGCAAGTTCAAGAAAATTGGCATCAACGATCAGTTCGGCCAGTCCGGCAAGGCTGCCGACGTGCTGCGGGAATACGGCCTGACCGCCGACCAGATCGCGGCAAAGATCAAAGAAACGCTGTAACCCATATTCGCTTTACAGTCAAGAAAAGGAGCGCTTTATATGGATATTACTTCCCTTCTGGGCAATGTTATGGATAAGGACATGCTGGAGAAGCTCAGCAAGTCCGCTAACGTCAGCACCACCGACGTGTCCAACGTGCTGAAGAATGCCGCGCCCTCTGTGATGAAGCATCTGGACGGCGACAGCGATGTGGCCAAGGCCGTCAAGAAGCTGCTGGGAAGCGACGAGGTGGAGAAGATCGCCAAAAAGGTCGGCATCAGCGGCGACAGTGTCAAGGACATCCTGAACAAGGCCGTCCCCATGCTGAAGGAGCTGCTGAGCAAGCACGGCGGCAATGTGACCGACATGCTGGGCGGCATTGCCGGCAAGCTGTTCAAGTAAGGTGACGGGCAATGACACCGAAATGCCCCTATTGCTCCGGCGAAATGCGGCCGGGCGTGCTGCGGACAACCCAGAGCGCCGGCGTCTGCTTCGAGCCGACGCCGGGCCTCAGCGATACCGTTGATCTGGCCGGGCCGTATATGTTCCGCCGGGACATCCAGTTTCAGGCGTTTGGCTGCCTCAAGTGCCGGGCCATTGTCCTGCGTTATGAGGAAGATTGACCTATCAAAATATCCGGTGCCCTTGCACCGGATATTTTTTTGCGCAAAATCTGTAAGAGGCTGCTGCCTGGTGCGTCTTATAAGGGAAAGGAGGTGGCAGCGAATGGAGTTTGAACAGGTCTATGACCTGTATTTTCAGGATGTGTACCGCTATATCCTGAAGCTTTCCGGCAGCGAACATATCGCCGAGGAGGTCACCAGCGAGACCTTTTTCAAAGCCCTGCACAGCATCGGAAAATTCCGCGGCCAGTGCGAGATTCGGGTGTGGCTGTGCCAGATCGCCAGAAACTGCTACATCTCCTCTCTGCGCAAGGAAAAGCGGACCGCGCCGCTGGACGAGCTGCCGGAGCAGGCGGACGGCAGCTCGTCTCCGGAGGAGCTGCTTACCGTCCGCGAGGAAGCCCAACGAATTCAAGCCATCCTTCACGATCTGCCGGAGCCATACCGGGAAGTATTCATGTGGCGGGTGTTTGCGGAGCTTTCCTATAAGCAGATCGGAGAGATCTTCTCCAAGACGGACAACTGGGCCTGCGTGACCTACCACCGGGCCAGAAAAATGATCAAAAACAGATTGGAGGACAGCAGCCATGAAAAATGAATGTCATATCGTCCGGGACCTGATGCCGCTGTACACGGAGGGCATGCTCAGCGACGAGAGCGCCTCCTTTGTCAAGGCGCATCTGGAGACCTGTGAGAACTGCCGCGCGGCATACAGCGGCGAGGAAAAGCCACCTGTCACCGAAGCTGACACCGCACAGCAGCGCGCCGGTGAGGCTGGCGTGCTGCGGACGCTGAAAAAGAAGCTGCGGAAGCAGACATGGTGCGCCATTATCATTACAGTGGCGGTAGTACTGCTGGTGACGCTGATGCTGCGGTTGAATTCCATCGACTATCTGGCGGACATCAGCGCCACCAAGGGATATACCTTCAGCGACCGCATGGCGCTGCTGTTCAAGGGCGGGATTTCCGACCGCACTCAGGCGCAGCGTGTTCTGAACAACAATGTTTACGCGGCATTTCTATATTCGGAGAAAGAAGCATGCGGCATAAACAACGTAGCAGAAGAAGATGTGCCCTCTTACTACGGCGCGCTGCGGCACTACTTCGTCCGTGAGGATCATGCCGGCGAGACACTGACCACCTACCACATCGACCTGCTGTCGGCACATTTTGGCAGCAAATCCGGAAAAATGTGGGTCAAATATGAGTATGATCGCTATGATAAATCAGATAATCTCAGATGGTACGAAGGAACCGGTGGAACAGACCGCATCGCGCTTTGGAAGCTGGAAAAAAATGACGACGGCTATTGGTGCGTTGTGGAGATCGTAAACACCGTTACGCTCGATTTACGTGAGTACTTCTTAGATGCAGATGAGTACGATGAGTTCACAGAAAATACGTCCTGGTACGCTGGCTGAAAAAAACTCCCGGCTCCGCAGAGCCGGGAGTTTTTTTATGTGGCTGTTTATGCCTTGCCGGCGCAGCCCAGCACGTCCACCAGCTTGTGGCGTACCAGCTCCTTGATGTTGGCGCGGGCGGGCTTCAGATACTCGCGGGGATCGAACTTGTCGGGATGCTCGTCCATGAACTGGCGGATAGTGCCGGTCATGGCCAGACGCAGGTCGGAGTCAATGTTGATCTTGCACACGGACAGACGGGCGGCCTGACGCAGCTGCTCCTCGGGCACGCCAATGGCGTTGGGCATCTTGCCGCCGTGCTCATTGATCATCTTCACATAGTCCTGAGGGACGGAGGAAGAACCGTGCAGCACGATGGGGAAGCCGGGCAGGCGCTTGCTGACCTCTTCCAGCACGTCGAAGCGCAGGGGAGGCGGCACCAGAATGCCCTTCTCGTTGACGGTGCACTGCTCGGGCTTGAACTTATACGCGCCGTGGCTGGTACCGATGGCAATGGCCAGAGAGTCGCAGCCGGTCTTGGACACGAACTCCTCCACCTCCTCGGGGCGGGTATAGGACGCCTCGTGAGCGGCCACCTTGACCTCATCCTCGATACCGGCCAGCGTACCCAGCTCGGCCTCCACCACGACGCCATGGTCATGGGCATACTCGACCACCTTCTTGGTGATCTCGATATTCTCAGCGAAGGGCTTGGAGGATGCGTCGATCATCACGGAGGTAAAGCCGCCGTCGATGCAGCTCTTGCAGGTCTCGAAGTCGGGGCCGTGATCCAGATGCAGCACAATGGGGATGTCGGGGCAGCAGGCAACCGCCGCTTCCACCAGCTTCACCAGATAGGTGTGGTTGGCATAGGCGCGGGCGCCCTTACTGACCTGCAGAATAACAGGGGCGTGCTCCTCTTGGCAAGCTTCGGTGATACCCTGCACGATCTCCATGTTGTTGACGTTGAACGCGCCGATGGCGTAACCGCCGTCGTATGCCTTTGCAAACATTTCCTTGGAAGTTACCAGTGGCATAATCATATCTCCTTCACAATAAAATTACAATGCAGATTGCACCTGTTGTTTGGAACATTCCTATTGTATCATATTTTTTTGTTTTTGCAAGTACAAACTGTTTACAACCGGTATTTTACATGGTAAAATACCGGTTGTAAACATTAAATTCCATAAATTTGGAGGTAATTGATATGAATGAACTGAGAGGTGCCTGTATCATCGGCCAATCCGGCGGCCCTACGTCCGTTATCAACGCCAGCGCTTACGGCGTCATCGACACGGCGCTGAAGTCCGGCGCCATCACCCAAGTGCTGGGTGCCGAGCACGGTATCAAGGGCGTTTTGAATGATCGCCTGTTCGACATGGGACTGGAGGACCCCGAGGAGCTGCGGCTTTTGAAGTACACCCCCTCCTCTGCCCTTGGCTCCTGCCGTTATAAGATCGCCGATCCCGAGCTGGACGACACCGATTACAAGCGCATCCTTGAGGTGTTCAAGAAGCACAATGTCCGTTACTTCTTCTATAACGGCGGCAACGACTCCATGGATACCTGCAACAAGATCAACAACTACATGCAGTCCGTGGGCTATGACTGCCGCGTGATGGGTGTGCCCAAGACCATCGACAACGATCTGTTCGGCACCGACCACTGCCCCGGCTATGCCTCCGCCGCCAAGTATATCGCCACCTCCATGATGGAGGTCTATCAGGATGCTCACGTCTACGACACCGGTATGATCGTAGTCATGGAGATCATGGGCCGTCACGCCGGCTGGCTGACTGCCGCCTCCGCGCTGGCTGGTATCCACGGCGCAGGGCCCGACCTGATCTATCTGCCGGAGCTGGACTTCAGCATGCAGGACTTCATCAACGATGTCAAGCGCGTCTATGCCGAGAAGGGCAGCTGCATCGTGGCCGTGTCCGAGGGCATCCACTACGCCGACGGTGATTTCGTTTCCGAGGCGAAGGTGGCCGCCAACGATGGCTTCGGCCATGCTCAACTGGGCGGTCTGGCTGCCGTTCTGGCGCAGGTGCTGAAGGAGGAGACCGGCGCCAAGGTCCGCGGTATCGAGCTGAACCTGCTGCAGCGCTGCGGCGCCCATCTGGCCTCCGAGACCGATATTGAGGAGAGCTACATGGCCGGCAAGGTGGCCGTGGAGAACGCCGTCAACGGCATCAACGGCCGCATGATCGGTTTCGAGCGCGGCATCAAGGATGGCAAGTACGCCTGCCGCACCAAGCTGATCCCCCTGATGGAGGTGGCCAACGTGGAGAAGAAGATCCCCCGCGAGTGGATCAACGAGGATGGGAATTATGTCAACCACCAGTTCATCGAGTACGCTCTGCCGCTGATTCAGGGTGAGCCTGATCTGCCCAAGGAGGATTCCCTCCCCCGCTTCGCCCGCTTGAAGAAGATCCTTGCCAAGTAAGTTTACCAAAAAAAAGTCTCAGGCTTGCCGCCTGAGACTTTTTTTATGACCGGTTCTTGTGATAGATGGCCCACAGGCCCTCCATCAGCAGGTATTTGTCGTACAGCACCTTATTGCGGCAGTATCGGACGATGACCGGCGCGTTGCTGCCGGTGGCCACAATGGTGGGCGTTTCGCCGGGGATGGTCTCCCTGATGCGGTCGATGATGCCATCCAGCATACCGGCGGTGCCATAGACGATGCCATTGCGCATACAATCCTCGGTATTCTTGCCGATAAGGTTCTTGGGATATTGCAGGGAGATATCAGACAGCTGTGCGGCGTGATTGGACAGCGCATCCAGAGACAGCCGCACACCGGGGAACATCAGCCCGCCTTCATAAGCGTGCTTGGCGGAGATGTAGGAAATCGTGGTGGCCGTTCCCATATCGATAACGATGATGGGAGCCGGATATTTCTCCAGTGCCGCCACCGCGTCCGCCACCAGATCGGCGCCCAGCTGGTTATGGATCTCCATACGGATGTTCAGTCCCGTTTTCACGCCGGGGCCGACGATCATGGGCGGCTTGCCCAGCAGACGAGTCAGCGCCTTTTCCATCATGAAGTTGATGGGCGGCACCACGCTGGAAAAGATCGCGCCGGACACGTCTTTCAGATCGTAGCCGTACAGCGAAAAAATATTCATCAGATCAATGCTGATTTGATCCGCCGTTTTTCGGTTGTCCGTATCAATGGACGCCAGAAAATTCAGCTTCTTTTCACGGCTGAAAAGTCCGACGGAAATATTGGAATTGCCGATATCAATGGCCAGCAGCATGGTGCACCCCTCCCTGTTTTCTCCCGTCTAGCATAGCACATCTGGCACGAGATAGCAAGGGAAAAGACGCAGCGGCCACTCACCGTTACAGAATAATGCAGATCAGTCCGCCGCCGCCCTCGTTGATGATACGCTCCAGCGCCTGCCGCAGCTTGCCCTGCGCATCCTCCGGCATACGCTTCAGCTTGGCCTGCAGGTCCTCTCCGACGATCTCATGGAAGCTGCGGCCAAAGATGTTGGAGTTCCAGATCTTGCTGGTGTCCCCTTCAAACTCCTGCAGAAGGTAGTTCACCATATCCTCCGACTGCTTCTCGTTGCCCACGATGGGCGAGACTGTGGTCTCGATATCCGCCCGGATCATGTGGATGGACGGCGCGCTGGCCTTCATCCGCACGCCGTAGCGTCCCCCCTGCCGGACGATCTCGGGGTCCTCCAGATTCAGCTCCTCTACGCTGGGCATGACGATGCCGTAGCCGGTTTCCCGCGCCGAGCGCAGTGCATCCGCCACCTTGTCGTACTCCTGCTTTGCCGCGCCCAGCTGCGTCAGCAGCTGCATCAGGTCGCCGTCATCCGTCACCGTCAGGCCGGAGCGCTGGCTCAGAGTATCGTAGAACAGCTTGCGCGGCACCTGCAGCTCCGCCTGTGCCGTGCCGGTGCCGAGATCAATGCTGCTGATGGCGGCATTCTCGATGACATCGCAGGTACACATGCCCTTCAGCGCACCGTCAAGCTCCCGGATATGGTGCAGCTCCCGCGCCTTTTCCCGCACCGTCTGATATACGCTGCTCTTGATGGGATGTTCCAGCGGCAGCGTCTCTACCCAGCTGGGCAGGTAAAGCGCAAGCTCCTGCAAGGGGAACTCAAACAGCAAACTCTGCATCAGATCGCTGATCCGCTGCTCGTCGAGCGTCAGGCAGTTAATGGGGATACACTTTACACCGTAGCGCTGGTCGATCTCTCCGGCAATGCGGCAGGCCGTCTCCCCTTCCGGATCAGCGGAGTTCAGCAGCACCACAAAGGGCTTGCCGATCTCCTGCAATTCGCGGATCACGCGAGCCTCGGCCTCCTCATAATCCTGCCGGGGAATATCGGTTATCGTACCGTCTGTGGTCATCACGATCCCCACGGTGGAGTGATCCGCGATGACCTTCCGGGTACCGATCTCCGCGGCCTCCGTCATGGGTATCTCATAATCGTACCACGGGGTCATGACCATACGGGGCGCCAGATCCTCGAACTGGCCTACCGCACCGGGGACCATATAGCCTACGCAGTCAATAAGCCGCACCGAGAAGCTGACCCCCTCGTCAAGGTGTACCTCCACCGCCTCCTCCGGTACAAATTTCGGCTCAGCGGTCATGATGGTGCGTCCGGAGCCGCTTTGGGGCAGTTCGTCCTTGGCACGGTCACGACGGTATACGTCGCTGATATGCGGGATCACCTGTGTTTCCATAAAGCGCTTGATAAAGGTAGACTTTCCGGTTCTGACCGGGCCTACCACGCCGATATAGATGCTGTTCTGGGTTCGCGCTGCCATATCCTGATAAATGCATGTGGATTGATTCATGGTATCTTCCTCCGCTGCTGTTTTTACTTCATTTCTATGTGGCCTTGTCTTTTCGTATGCAAAAAATTTTTAATAATTTGTGAATAAATTGTTGAACAGTGACGGTGAAATGTGGTACTATAATAAAAATGTAATTCCCATTATCTGACTTTTTCTGCGGAAGGGTGAATACAATGGAAGAAAACGTGGATCGCCGGGTCAAGAAAACCAAAAAACAGCTTCGGCTTGCGCTGATGGATCTGATGAGCGAAAAAACGCAGAAGCAAATCTCTGTCCGTGAGTTGGCAGAGCGCGCGGATATCAACCGCGGCACGTTCTATATCCATTACAAGGATGTGTCCGACCTCTTGCAGCGTCTGGAGGACGAAATGGCACAACGCCTTTCCGAGATGTGCCGCGAGCATGCCAATAATACCGAGATCAGCTCCTACCCTTTCCTGAATGACCTGTATGTATTTGTGCTGGATAACGCGGATCTCTGTCGTGTGCTGCTGGGGCCCAACGGCGATATCGCTTATCGGCAGCGGATATGCCGCATTCTGCATGATGATTTTCTGTACGATTTCCTCTCCCGCTTTTATCCTAATGATCAGGAGCGGTTGGAACACTTCTGCGCCTTTATTGTCTCCGGCAACCTGAATCTTGCTCTGACATGGCTTAACGATGGCGCAAAGGAGACGCCTGAGGAAATGGCGCAGCTGGCCGGAAGGATCATCATGAACGGCGTCGGCGTGCTGAAATAAAATACATCTTATATGCAAGAAAGCCACCCGAGAGGGTGGCTTTCTTTGTATAGACATCTCAGGTGTTCAGGAAGGGATCGTCCAGCATGCCGAGACGGCGCAGCATGGTCTTTTTCACCGCCTTGAAGATATTCTCATAGCCGGTGCAGCGGCACAGGTGGCCGCTGAGAAGCTTGCGCAGTTCGTCGTCGGTGTAGTACACCTTGCGGTCCAGAATCTCGGCGGCGGTCATGATGAAGCCGGGGATGCAGAAACCGCACTGGATGGCGGTCTCGTCCATAAATGCCTGCTGGATATCGCTCAGCTCGCCATTAGGGCCGGTGAGACCCTCCAGCGTGGTGATGTGCTTGCCCTCGGCCCACACCGCCAGATACAGGCAGGAGTTGAAGCACTCGCCGTCGATCAGCACGTTGCAGGCCCCGCACTCGCCCACCTCGCAGCCCTTCTTCACAGAAGTCAGGCGGAAATCGTTGCGGAGCATATCGGTCAGGGACGCGCGGACATCCACCATCTGCTCCACTTCCTTGCCGTTGATCCAGCAGGTCACCAGCGCATACTGTTTCTTTGCCATTACAGCTCACCTCCCGCCAGCTTCACGGATTCGATCAGGCAGCGCTTGGCGCTCTCCACAGCGATGTGGCTGCGGAACGCCTTGCTGGCACGCCAGGAGTCACGGGGGTTGATATCCTCCAGCACCTTGCGGCCAAATTCCTCGATATTTTCCAGCGTCACGGCCTTGCTGTTGATGAATTCCTCCGCCGTGGTGGCCCGCATGGGGACGGGGCCCGCCACGCCGAAGGCGATACGCACCCGCTCGAAGGTCTTGCCGTCCGGGCTGAGCCGGGCGTTGACGGAGGTGCCCAGAGTGGCGATGTCCATGGCGTTGCGCATGGCGTACTTTATATAGTGGCCCCATGTGCGGTCATAGCTGGCCTTGGGGATCAGGATGGCGGTCTGGATCTCGCCGTCCTCGATTTTCAGATCCACGGTACCGGCCTTGAGATAGAACTCCTTGATGGGGATACGGCGGACGCCGTTTTTGCCGGTGATCTCCACGATAGCCTCCCACGCGTGGAG
>ERZ1026864.1169-NODE-1169-length-13572-cov-3.719982_pt1 | contig 13572 bp, 6 predicted proteins | sample MGYA00380162_ERZ1026864 | MGnify/ENA primary metagenome ERZ1026864 (study PRJEB33269, sample SAMEA4719798) | human gut metagenome | biome: human-associated habitat; feature: organic feature; material: feces | place: Cameroon | collected 2013-10 ... | reverse complement strand
TATTATAGCCTGTTTGCGGAGACTTGTAAATGCAGGCTGCAAAAGCAAAAACGAAGCAGAGAGCAAGGACAAGAGCTATGATCTTCTTTGTCATTTCTGTTACCTCCGAATATGAAATCTTCATTCAGTCGCGCTTTTTTTGCGGTTTTCTCTCCCGAGCGAATGAGCACGAAAAATCAATTTACTGCTTGCGCGGTCGTATTCATTATAAAATAAAAGAGTGCAAAAATCAATGGAAAATTAAAGATTTATGAAATTTTTATCGATTACCCTCTTTTGATTTGAGAAATTGTTCTTTGGCTCTTGATTGACGGGCGTTTTTCTGCAATAATATAGTGTATATATTTACCTACAGAAACGGAGTGCGGTTTAATGACTGATAACGAAAGACTCGCCGATCTCCTGTTCGGCTCAAACGGGCTGACGCCGGAGGAGTGCGAGCTGAGATACCCCCCGCGCGAGCTTCCCGAGGGGGCGCGTGTGACCCGATTCTCTCCGAGCCCGACGGGATATCTCCATATAGGCGGCCTGTTCGGCGCGCTCGTCGATTTTCTGACGGCGAGAGTCAGCGGCGGACTTACTTATCTGAGAATCGAGGACACGGACAAGAAGCGCGAGGTCGCCGACGGCGTGTCCGCAATAATCAACGGATTCAAAAATTTCGGTCTCGAATTTGATGAGGGCGTGACCGGATTCGACACAGAGAAGGGCGCCTACGGTCCTTATACCCAGAGCAAGCGCGTTGAGATTTACCACGCGGTCGCCAAGCGTCTTGTGCAGGAGGGCAAGGCATACCCCTGCTTCTGCACGGCGGACGAGCTCGCCGCTATCCGCGAAGAGCAGGAAAACGGCGGCGCGGCGATAACCGGATATTTCGGCAAATGGGCAAAGTGCCGCGACCTGAGCTTTGACGAGCAGAAGAGACGCATCGAGGCTGGCGAGCCCTATGTGCTCCGCTTCCGCTCCGAGGGCGACGAGAACAAGAGAATTGTCTTTGACGACATGATCCGCGGCAAAATTGAAATGCCGGAGAATATAATCGATGAGGTGCTTTTGAAGAGCGACGGCGTACCGACCTATCACTTTGCACATGTCTGCGACGACCACTTCATGCGCACAACGCACGTTATTCGCGGCGAGGAGTGGATATCCTCCGTCCCGAAGCACATCGCGCTGTTCAAGGCGTGCGGCTACAGAGTGCCGAAATACGCGCACACTCCGCAGGTCATGAAGATAGACGAGGAGACGGGCGCCAAGCGCAAGCTCTCGAAGAGAAAAGACCCCGAGGCGGCGGTCAGCTACTTCGTTGAGCAGGGCTATCCGAAAGAGAGCGTTATAGAATACATCATGACGCTGCTCAACTCGAACTTTGAAGACTGGCGCAGAGCGAATCCCACGGAGGACTGCTGGAAGTTCCCGTTCAATCTCAAGAAGATGAGCGTGAGCGGATGCCTGTTTGACATGGCGAAACTCAACGACGTGAGCAAGAATATTATTTCGCACATGACGGCGGACGAGGTGCTCGGCAATATACTGAACTGGGCGAAAGAATATGACGAGGAGCTCTACAAGCTTCTCGACTCTAACCGCGATTTTGCGCGCGGCATATTCTCGATAGACCGCGACTGCCCGAAGCCACGAAAGGATATCGCAAACTGGGAGCAGGTCAAGGACTTCGTCTCGTATTTCTACGATGAAATCTACACCCCCGACTACACCCTGCCCGAGAATATCAGCGCAGGCGATGCGGCGGCGATACTTCAAAAATACATCGGCGAGTTTGACATAAACGACGACAAGGACGCATGGTTTGCGCGCATCAAGGCGATGTGCGAGCCGCTCGGCTACACGCCCAACGTCAAGGAATACAAGAAAGACCCCTCGGCGTTCAAGGGTCATGTCGGCGACCTGTCGACCGTTATCAGAATCGCCGTGACCTCGCGACGCAACACGCCAGACCTTCATTCGATAATCAGGCTGCTCGGCGAGGACAGGGTCAGAGCGAGACTCGCTGCGGCGCTCGCACACTACAAGGAGGAGAACTAAATGGCGGACAGCACCAATCTCAATTCAAATTTTATCACTGATTTTATAGACGAGGATCTTGCAAACGGGGTCAACACCCGCGTGCAGACGAGATTCCCTCCGGAGCCCAACGGCTATCTGCACATCGGTCACGCAAAGGCGATATGCATCGACTTCAGCATCGCGGAAAAGTACGGCGGAGTGTGCAATCTCCGTCTTGACGACACGAATCCCTCGAAAGAGGATGTCGAATATGTCGACGCGATAAAAGAGGACATTGAGTGGCTCGGCTACAAATGGAACGAGGTCTACTATGCATCGAGCTATTTCGATTTTCTCTATGAGTGCGCGATAAAGCTCATCAAGGAGGGCAAGGCGTATGTCTGCGACCTGTCGCCCGATGAAATACGCGAATACCGCGGCACTCTTACAGAGCCGGGCAAAAACAGCCCCTACCGCGACCGCTCGGTTGAAGAGAATCTCGACCTCTTCCGCCGAATGACCGAGGGCGAATTTGCAAACGGCGAAAAGGTGCTTCGCGCCAAGATAGACATGGCGAGCCCGAACATCAATATGCGCGACCCGGTCATCTACAGAATCGCGCATGTCTCCCACCATCAGACGGGCGACAAGTGGTGCGTCTATCCGATGTATGACTTTGCCCATCCCCTCTCCGACGCTGCGGAGAAGGTCACATATTCCCTGTGCTCGCTCGAGTTTGAGAACCACAGACCGCTCTACAACTGGTTCATCAACGCTATCGGCTTTGAAGAGCCGCCGCGCCAGATCGAGTTCGCGCGCCTTAATCTCAACTACTGCGTGACGAGCAAGAGAAAGTGCCTCGAAATGGTTCAGACCGGCGTTGTCAACGGCTGGGACGACCCGAGAATGGTCACTCTCTGCGGTATGCGCCGCAGGGGCTATCCCGCCGCCGCGATACGCGACTTCATAGGCCGCGTCGGCGTGGCAAAGGCCTACAGCGTGGTTGACTACGGTCTGCTCGAAGCGTGCGTCAGAGACAATCTCAATCAGAACGCCCCGCGCGCCATGGCGGTTCTCAATCCGCTCAAGCTCGTTATCGACAACTACCCCGAGGGCAAGACCGAGGGGATAGAGGTCGAGATAAATCCCGACAAGCCCGAGCTTGGCCGCCGCAAGGTCACATTCTCCCGCGAGCTCTATGTTGAGCGCGAGGACTTCATGGCTGAGCCCGTGAAGAAATATTTCAGGCTCTTCCCCGGCAACGAAGTGCGTCTCAAGAGCGCATATTATGTGACCTGCAACTCATATGATACCGATGAAAATGGCGAAGTCACCTGCCTACACTGCACCTACGACCCCGAGAGCCGCGGCGGCGAGACGCCCGACGGCAGAAAGGTTCGCGGCACCCTGCACTGGGTCAGCGCGGCGGACAACGTGAAGGCTCAGGTGCGCCTCTATGACCGCCTGTTCAACACCGAGAACCCCGCAGGCGAGGACGGAAACGGCGACTATCTTCAGAACATCAACCCCGATTCTCTCAAAATTATCGACGGATGCCTGCTCGAGGGCGGACTCCGCGATGCAAAGCCGGGCGACACATTCCAGTTCATGCGCCAGGGCTACTTCTGCGTCGATAAGGACAGCACTCCGGGCAATCTTATCATAAACCGCACCGTTGCGCTCAACTCCTCGTGGGACAAAAAGAAGAAATAAGCATTTTCAAGTAAGAAAGGTCGGTCAGGATGAAAGCTCTCAACAGAATTGTGACGGCTCTGCTGGCAATTGCAGTGTTCCCCGTCGCATATTTCACGGATCTCATAACCGTCTATATGCACGCGACTATCTATGATTCAAATATTGTAGAGAATCTGAGCGTCAAACGCATCATCGAGCTTTTCACGGGAGACGGTCTTTTCGCTGACCTCGTCAAAGGCGGCGTATCCGAGCTCCCGGACGGACTTTTGAAATTCAAGGGCAATTTTATCGCCTTTGTTGTATTCTTTGCCATCGCCCTGCTCGTCGCGCTCGCGACGGTTATAGTCGCCGCGGCGACGAACTCGCGCAAGGCGACCGCTTCGCTCGGCGCGGCAGGTCTTTTGAGCATTATAGGCATGAGGATAGCGTTCTCCGCCGTCTCTTCGGCGGTCAAAGCGGGCACGCTGACCCTCGGTTCGCTGACTGACATGTCGTTCATGAATCTCTTCGGCAAGATAGTGCTCGTCACGATGAGCACGGCGCCTGCGGTGATGACGGTTTTGTTTTTGGCGATACTCATCTGGAACGTCGCGTTTATCGCAATCGACCTCGGCGAGGAACAGCCGAAGAAAAAAGCCAAGCACGCGAAGAAAAAATAAAAAACGAGGGAGTCGGATTTCCGGCTCCCTTTTTTGATAGAACAAGGCTTTGTGTTGTGCCGAGCCGGCAACAGGGCTTCCAAATAGATTCTGTTAAAAATCCAAGCTTGCTCTTTATGCTCCACGCCGCCAAAAGATTTTATCATCTTAATCAAAAAATCCGCTGTATCAATTATTTGATACAGCGGATAATTTTTTATATTTTACACTCCGAACTGGCTGGCGTAGAGCTCTCTGTAGAAGCCGTTCTGTGCGAGCAGCTGTTCGTGCGTGCCCTGCTCGACTATCGTGCCGTTGTTCATAACCAAGATAACATCGGCGTCGCGGATGGTCGAGAGCCTGTGTGCAATAACGAAGCTCGTTCTGCCGTTCATCAGCGCGTTCATCGCCTTTTGGATATGCACTTCTGTGCGCGTGTCGACGGAGCTCGTCGCCTCGTCGAGGATAAGCACCGACGGGTTCGCGAGGATGGCGCGGGCTATCGTCAGAAGCTGGCGCTGACCCTGAGAGATGTTCTCGCCGTTCTCTTCGAGCATCGTCTCGTAGCCGTCGGGCAGAGTGCTGATGAAGTGGTGGACCCTTGCCGCCTTTGCCGCGTCAATGACCTCTTCGCGCGAGCAGCCTTTGCGCCCGTAGGCTATGTTCTCAATTATCGTGCCCTCGAACAGCCATGTATCCTGGAGCACCATGCCGAATACGCTGCGCAGATTTTCGCGCGGTATCGAGCGTATGTTGTGCCCGTCGAGAAGAATCTCGCCTTTATTGACATCATAGAAGCGCATGAGCAGGTTCACGAATGTCGTCTTGCCCGCTCCCGTCGGTCCGACTATCGCGACGAGCTGACCCGGCTCGACTTTCAGATTCATGTTTTCGATAAGCGGCACTTCGGGAGTGTAGCTGAAGCTGACATCTCTGAATTCGACCTCGCCCTTGGGCTCTTCGATCCTGGTGTCGTAGCAGTCGGCGCACTCGTCGGGCTCATCGAGCAGGTTGAACACGCGCTCCGCACTCGCGAGCGAGGACTGAAGGTTGTTCGCAATGTTGCCGATGCTGACGAGCGGCTGCATGAAGAGCTTTGAATAAGTGAAGAAAGTTGTTATGTCGCCGAGAGAGAAAGTACCCTTTATGACATACACGCCGCCTATGACGCAGATGAGCACATAGGCTATGTTGCTGACGAAATTTAATATCGGACCGATTATGCCGGAGATGAACTGCGCCTTGTATCCGGCTTTTGCGAGGCTTACGTTTATATCATCGAACTCGTCTATCGCCTGTTCCTCGTGGTCAAAGACTTTGATAAGCGTGTGACCGGTGTACATCTCTTCGATGTGTCCGTTTATGTTGCCCGTCTCGTCCCACTGGCGGCGGAAGTACCGCTTGGAGCGCTTAGAGATGAGCGATATCACGAGAAGGCTCGGCGGGAGCACAGAGAGCGTGATAAGAGTTAACTGCCAGCTGACATAAAACATCAGCGCAAGCATACCGATGAAGCTCACCGCAGAGGTGATTATCTGAATAAGGTTGTTCTGCAGGGTGTTGCTGATATTGTCGATATCATTCATCATTTTGCTGAGGATATCGCCCTTCGAGTGAGAGTCGATATAGCTCAGCGGCAGGTGGGTCAGCTTGTCGTTTACCTTGTCGCGCAGATCGCGCACGACGGACTGCGTGACGCCCGCCATGATATAGTGCTGAACATAGCTGAGCACCGCGCTCAGACCGTAGATGCCGAGAATGGTCAGCAGGATTTTCTGTATCTTTGAAAAGTTTATCTCGCCGCCGGAGAGCTTTATATCCGCCTGCTCTTTTATCGCATCGACTATGTCGCCGAGGAACATCGGTCCCGTGACGGTCAGCACCGTGCCGATAACGCCCGCTATGAGCACGACGACCATGCCGGGGATAAACGGCTTTAAGAGCGGCACGAAGCGCGAGACGGTCTCTTTGAAATTCTTCGGCTTTTCGCCGGGGCGGCGGTTGCCGCCGGAATATCCGCTGTATTTCTTTCTCGATTGCGAGGTGCGCTTTCTCTTCAGAGGTGATCTTCTGCTCATGCGAGTTCCTCCTTTGAAAGCTGGGATTGGGCAATTTCGCGATAGACCGTACAGTTTTCAAGCAGCTCGCGGTGAGTACCGATGCCCGCCACCTTGCCCTCGTCGAGCACGATTATACGGCTCGCGTCGATTATCGTTCCGACGCGCTGGGCGACGATTATTTTTGTTATATCCGGCATCCTCTCGCGCAGAGCCTTGCGGAGCTTTGCATCGGTTGAGAAGTCGAGAGCCGAAAAGCTGTCGTCAAAAACATATATCTCAGCCTTTCTTATCAACACGCGCGCTATCGCGAGGCGCTGGCGCTGACCGCCGGAAAGATTCTTGCCGTTTTGCGAGAGCTCGCTGTCGAGTCCGTCGGGCATGGCTCTGACAAAATCTGCCGCCTGCGCGGTTTCGAGCGCCTCCCACATCTCCTCTTCTGTAGCGTCGGGCTTGCCCATGCGCAGGTTGTCGGCGACGGTGCCGCTGAACAGGAATGCGCTCTGCGGAATAAAGCCTATCTTTTCGTGGAGGGTGCGCATAGACATATTTTTTATGTCCACGCCGTCAATGAGAATCCTGCCGCCCGAGACATCGTAAAATCGGGGGATAAGATTGACGAGAGTCGATTTGCCCGAGCCGGTCGAGCCGATAACGGCGGTGGTCTCGCCGGGCATGGTCTTGAAAGATATGCGCGAAAGTATCGGCGAATCGGCGCCCGGATAGCTGAAGCTCACGCAGTCGAACTCAAGCTCGCTGCGGCGGTCTGCGTCGGGGGTTATCGGATGCTCGGTCTCTTTTATCATCGGGACGAGGTCGAGTACCTCGTTGATTCTCTTCGCGGATATCTCCGCTTTCGGGAGCATCACGAACAGCGACGCCGCCATGGAGACTGCGTAGATTATCATTATCATATAGACCATGAACGCCTGCAGATCGCCGACGGTGTTCGCTATCTGCACGCTGTCCGCGACGGCGTCGAGCGCGTCTATCTGATCCGCCGCCATCTTGAGGAGAATGGCGACTATGACATAGCAAAGAAGCGTTGCGAGCGGAATAAGGAACGCGAAAATACGGTTTATCTTGAGCATGAGTCCGGTCAGGTCGTAGTTTGCCTTTCTGAACTTCTCGTCCTCATATTCCGAGCGGTTGAACGCGCGGATAACTCTGATTCCGCTGAGCTTCTCGCGCAGGATGAGATTGAGTCTGTCGGTCTTTTTCTGCGCCTTGTCGAACATCGGCAGAACCTGCTTTGCGACGACGAGGGCGATAACCAAAATTATCGGAATAGCGATGAACATGACGGTCGAGAGCCTTTTGTTCAGCGTGAACGCCATGAACGCGCCGCCGACCATGACTATCGGCGCGCTGATAATAATGCGGATCATCATCAGGATCATGTCTTGAATCTGGCGGATGTCGTTTGTCGTTCTCGTTATCAGCGAGGGCGTGCCTATCTTATCTATATCGCACTGGCTCAGCGACTCGACCTTGACGAACAGCGCGCGGCGAAGCGACAGACCGAAGCAGGCGGAGACCTTTGAAGAATAGTAGCTGCCCGCGATTGCCGCGCCTATCGCGATAGCGGAGAGCACCGCCATAACGCCGCCGATGAGCTGAACAGTGCCCATGCGCCCGTCGCCGATGCCGGTGTTTATCATCAGAGCCATCATCGCGGGCAGGATCAGCTGCATAAGATTGTTGAACAGCGAGAAAAACAGCGCCGCCACGGTAGCTCCCATATACGGTTTTAGAAATTTAACTATCTTTGTCACGAAGAGCGATACCTCCGTCTGTCGAAAAAAGACATAATTACAATTTATTTTATCATTGAAATGTGAACGGTTCAATAACTTTGGTAAACTTTCGGCGATAAATTGAATATATATTGCACGGACTCAATAAAAAAGGGGAGAAAATATGGACTGGTATTCGATGAGCGCCGCAGACGCGGTCGGCAAACTCAGCAGCAGCGTTGACAGGGGCTTGAGCTCGCGCGAAGCGGAGAAGCGGCTAGGGCAGGACGGCGAAAACATACTGCGCGGCAAAAAGAAAAAAAGTATCATCGCGGAATTTTTCGAGCAGTTCAAAGATTTCACCGTGATAGTCCTGCTCATAGCAAGCGGAGTGTCGTTTGCGACCTCGTTTTTAGAGGAACACGGCGACTTCGCCGACCCGATAATGATATTGATAATAGTTATACTCAACGCCGCAGTCGGGGTCATTCAGCAGCGGCGCGCGGAGCATTCGCTCGAGGCGCTTAAAAATATGTCCGCGCCGACGGCGGCAGTCATAAGAGACGGAAAAGAGACAAAAATCCCTGCGTCGGAAGTTGTTCGCGGGGATATTATAGAAGTCCGTGCGGGCGATCTTGTCCCAGCAGATGCGCGGCTGATATCTTCACATTCGCTGTCAGCACAGGAGAGTGCACTGACCGGCGAATCCATGCCGTGCGAAAAGGACGCTCTCTGCCGTATTCCCGACGGAAGTCCGCAGGCGGAGCTCAAAAATATGATATTTTCGTCTTCAGTCATAACCGCGGGCCACGCCAGGGCAGTCGTGACTCAGACGGGCATGGACACGGCGGTCGGGAAGATAGCACATCTTCTGAACACAGAAGACGAACCGACAACGCCGCTGCAAATAAAGCTCGCGAAGATAGGCAAAGTCCTCGGCATCGGCGCGCTGGCGATATGCGCGCTGATATTCGTGCTCAGCATCCTGCGCGGCATGGGCGTGCTCAGCGCGTTCATGCTCTCTGTCAGTCTCGCCGTTGCGGCTATCCCCGAGGGACTGCCCGCAGTTGTCACCGTTGTGCTCTCGCTCGGGGTGCAGAAGATGGCGAAGAGCAACGCGGTCATACGCCGCCTGCCCGCAGTCGAGACGCTCGGCGCGGCAACATATGTCTGTTCAGACAAGACGGGCACGCTGACTCAGAACAAAATGACCGTCACTGCCGCCTGCTCGCCGTCGGGCGAAATTCAGCTGACCGGCGAAGAGGCGAAAAAGCTTTTCTCTCTCGCCGCGCTCTGCTGCGACGCAAAATACGAGGGCAAGGGCAAGGTGTCCGGCGAGCCGACCGAGGCTGCGATAGTCGCGGCGGCGGAGCGATCCGGTACTGATACGGCGAAGCTCAACCGCCAAAAGCCCAGAACCGATGAAATACCGTTCTCGTCCGAGCGGAAGATGATGTCCGTCGCGATAAGAGACGGAGACAAAATAATAACGGTCGCAAAGGGCGCGCCCGATGTGCTGATAAAAAAGTGTTCCGATATAATATTAAACGGAACGAAAAGCCCGCTGACTTCGGCTCGGCGTGAAAAAATACTGAGTCTCAACGCTTCTCTCGCTGAGCGGGCATTAAGAGTTATCGCCGTCGCCACGGGCGAGACAAACGGGGGAAAAATAAGCGAGACGGGGCTGACATTCTGCGGGCTTATCGGCATGGAGGATCCGCCGCGCGAAGAGGCATATGAGGCGGTCAAAACCTGCCGCCGCGCAGGAATAACGCCTGTTATGATAACCGGCGACCATGCGGGCACCGCCTGCGCCACGGCGAAAAAACTCGGCATACTCTCACGCTCCGGCGAATGTCTAACGGGCGCGCAGATAGACAAAATGGGTGAGAACGAATTCGCGCGCGCCGTGCGCTCCTGCCGCGTATATGCGCGTGTGACGCCGGAGCACAAAGTTCGGATAGTCAAGGCTCTGCGCGCCCACGGCGAGGTTGTTGCGATGACGGGCGACGGGGTCAACGACGCGCCCGCATTAAAGGCCGCCGATATCGGCTGCGCCATGGGCAAGGGCGGCACGCAGGTGGCGCAGAACGCCGCCGACATGATTCTGACCGACGACAATTTTGCGACAATAGTCAAAGCCGTCGCCCAGGGGCGCGGAATATATGACAACATCCGCCGCGCCATACACTATCTGCTCGGCTGCAACATCGGCGAGATACTCTGCGTCTTTGCCGCCACTCTCTTCGGCATGCCCGCGCCGCTCCTGCCGATACAGCTTTTGTGGATAAATCTCGTCACAGACTCCCTGCCCGCGCTCGCGCTCGGCGCGGAGAGGCTCGACAGCCGCATCATGCAGCGTCCCCCGCGCGACAGCTCAAAGAGCTTTTTTGCCGACCGCACGGGGCTCGACATAGCCCTCGAGGGAATGTTGATAGGCGCGCTGAGTCTGTTTGCGTTCGTCGCGGGCAACTCGCTCTTTAAAAATTCCTGCGTCGAGCTCGGACGCACCATGGCGTTTGCGACGCAGAGCCTCTGCGAGATAGCTCATTCGTTCAATATGCGCTCGCGCCGCTCGGTTTTCAGCATCGGTATTTTTTCAAACAGAAAGCTCACTATTTGCGCCGCCCTCTGCGCCGCGCTCCAGCTCATTGTTATGACCGTCCCGCCGCTGCGGGTGCTGTTCGATGTGTCCGTGCTCAATATCTATGAGTGGCTGACCGTCGCCGCCCTCGCCCTCGCACCGATAGCGTTTTCCGAACTCGGCAAAGCGGTTGGAGGGAAGATGGAGGAATGATTTGCATGACCTGACAACCCCCAACTTATCGCAAATTATAAAAACAGCCCCGGAAAACTCCGGGGCTTATTAGATGTATCACTGTGTCAATCCGAGCTTCTTTGCCATTTCGGCGGTCTTGAGTTCGAGCAGTTTGGAGACTCCGTCCTCCTGCATCGTGACTCCGTAGAGGACATCAGCCTCCTCCATCGTGCCGCGTCTGTGCGTGATGAGGATGAACTGCGTGTTCTTCGTCATGCGGCGAGCATACTGTGCGTAGCGCGTGACGTTGACATCGTCGAGCGCCGCCTCGACCTCGTCGAAGAAGCAGAACGGCGCAGGAGTGACCTTGAGGATGGAGAACAGCAGTGCGATTGCCGCAAGTCCCTTTTCGCCGCCCGAGAGCAGGTCGATGTTCTGAACATTCTTGCCCGGGGGCTGAACCTTTATCTCAATGGCACATTCAAGCACATCGAGCGGATTCTCAAGAATAAGCTCCGCCTTGCCGCCGCCGAACAGCTCCGAGAACGTCTGACCGAAGATAGTATTTATGCGGTCGAACTGCTCCCTGAACCGCTCCGACATTTTGCCGGTCAGGTCGCCTATGAGCGTGAGCAGCTCCGCGCGGGAGCTTTCGACATCGTCTATCTGAGTTTTCATGAACTCGTAGCGCTCGGAGACCTCTTTGTATTCCTCAATAGCTCCGACATTGACATTGCCGAGGGCTCTTATCTTGTTCTTTATATCATTGAGATCGCGCTGCGCTTTCTGCGGATCTTCGATAATTATTCCGAGTTCCTCCGCCTCGCGGCGAGTGAGCTGATATTCGTCATAGAGCTTGTTCTGTGCATTTTCAAGCTCACGCTGCATTGAGTCGCGGCGCTCCTCGAGCCTTGCCCGCTCACCGGACAGCCTCTCGCGCCTGTCGCTGACCGAGCGCTCCTGAGCACGCAGTTTGGTGCTCTCGCCCTCGACTCCGCTTCGCTTCTGAGCGAGCGAGGATATCTCGTCTTTCTTCTGCTGAGCCTCGGCGCGAAGCGATGCCGCCTCGCCCTTGAGCTGTTCAATCAGCTCGTTCGTCGCGGTCATCTGCTCGGTTATCGAGTCAATCTCCGATTTGAGTTCATCGGCATGACCCTCATGGGAGCTTCTGCGGCGTTTGAGCGTTTCAATAACTTCCTCTCGCGCCTGAATATCCTTTTTGAACGCAAGGATGCTGAGGTTGATGCTGCTCTCTTTGTCCGCATTCTGTTCGCGGGTGCTGAGCAGTTCATCGCGGCGCGATTCGATTTCGGTTATCTTTTCATTAACAGAGTCGAGCTGAGAGGTAAATTCATCTATCTTCTTCTGCGCCTGAGTCTGAATTTCTTCGAGCTTTGCGGTGCGCTCTGCGGAGCTGCGCTTCTCCGCTTCGAGGTCATTGAGCGCCGACTCGGCGGTTTCTATCTTGTCGTCTATCATGCGCAGTTCGCCCTCGCGGCGGATTTTTTCTTCCTGCGCTTTCTGGAGCTCCGCCGTCACGCCGTCGTATTCCGCCTGCGCCGCCGAGACTTCGCCCGCGAGCTCTTTGTATCTCTCCTGCCGCTCGGCGAGGTCTTTTTCAAGCTTCGCGACGGTCTTTTTGAGCTGTTCTATATCATTGCCGCGGCTGAGTATGCCCGCGTTCTGCCCGCGCGAACCGCCCGTCATCGAGCCGCCCGCGTTCATGATCTGACCGTCGAGCGTGACGACTTTAAATCTGTGACCGAAGCGCTTGGAGATGGCTATCGCGCTGTCGATATTATCCGCAACGGCGGTGTGGCTGAGCAGATTCCTGATTATCGGCAGATACTCATCGTCACATCGAAGAAGCCTGTCCGCCATGTCGATGAATCCGGCGCAGGAGTCGAGTCCGTCCTCCCTGAACGGGCGCGGCTTTATCGCCGTCATCGGCAGGAAAGTCGCGCGTCCTGCGCGGCTCTCTTTAAGATAGCCTATGGCGCGCTTTGCCGCCGACTCATCGTCGGTGACTATATTCTGAACTGCGGCGCCGAGAGCCGTCTCGACCGCCGCGGCGTACTTCGCATCAACGGTTATCAGCTGGGATACAGGTCCGTGGATTCCGCGCAGCGTTCCGCGCTTTGCTTCGCGCATGACCGCTTTAACGGAGCCGGAATAGCCCTCCATGTTCTTCTCGAGATCCTCGAGCATTCTGATTCGCGCCTGCTTCTGGTGGATGTCGAGCGTTGCGGCATCGAGCTCGCGGCGCATCTTCTCCGCCTTTTCGGAGCGCGAACGGACTATCATAGAGTAGCCGTCTATTGAATTTGAAAGTGATTCTATATTTTCAAGGCACGCATCAAGATTCCTGCGGCTGACCTCGGACTGTTCGCGAAGTGCGTCAAGCAGTCCTCCGCGCGAAGCGATGACTTCGTCGACTGTGCCGAGGCGCGCGGCTATCTCCTGCGCGGAGGAGCGCGCCGTGCTCTGCTCGATTTTTGCGGCGGAGAGAGACTCGTTTATGGCCTTCGCCTGCGCCTCCGCGCTGTCGCGCTCGGCAGTTATCGCGCTCTCCTGCTCCTTGAGCTTGCCCGTGCTGTCGAGCAGTTCGAGCAGCTGCGCTTGGCAGCCCTTTATCTCGGCGTCTATAGATTCTATCTCTTTTTGGGCAGCGTCGATCTGCT
>ERZ1026864.1164-NODE-1164-length-13599-cov-4.340520_pt1 | contig 13599 bp, 10 predicted proteins | sample MGYA00380162_ERZ1026864 | MGnify/ENA primary metagenome ERZ1026864 (study PRJEB33269, sample SAMEA4719798) | human gut metagenome | biome: human-associated habitat; feature: organic feature; material: feces | place: Cameroon | collected 2013-10 ... | reverse complement strand
TCTTTGTGACTTCCTTTTGTGATGTGTTTCATCTGACACCGGGAGTACTGAATCTGATTCTTCCGGTAGGAATTTCCTTTTATACCTTTCAGGCATTGAGCTATACCATTGATGTCTATACCGGAAAGATAGAAAAGGAAAAGAGCTTTTTGCAGTTTGCGTTGTACTTAAGTTTCTTTCCACAGCTTGTAGCGGGACCGATTGTAAAAGCATCAGAGTTTCTGCCACAGCTTAAGGAGAACCGGAAGGTTACACTTGCGGGACTGGAAAGTGGAATACAGATATTTGTATTTGGTATGTTTAAGAAAGTGGTACTGGCGGACAATATTTCTGTATTTGTGGATGAAGTATATCGTAGTCCTCAGATATTTGGTTCCGGAACGGTTGCACTGGCAGTAGCAGCCTATGCCATTCAGATTTATATGGATTTTTCCGGTTATTCGGATATGGCAATCGGCTGTGCAAAATGTATGGGCTATGAATTGCCGGTGAACTTTAACCTTCCATATATATCCCATAATGTCAGTGAGTTCTGGAAGCGGTGGCATATCAGCCTTTCAAGCTGGCTGATGCAGTATCTTTATATTCCGCTGGGTGGTAACCGCAAGGGACGTATTCGTACTTATGTAAACCTGATGATAACGATGCTTTTAGGGGGACTCTGGCACGGAGCAGAATGGAGCTTTGTATTGTGGGGTGGTCTCCATGGACTGGCTCTTTGTATCCACAAGGGCTTCCGGAAACTGGCTGGGTATCAGAAAGGGCAGGAGAGAAAGAAAAATGTTCTGGTGGATACCTTATCCATCCTCGGAACGGATATTTTTGTCTGCATCTGCTGGATATTCTTCCGGGCAGAAAATGTGCCGAAGGCATGGCTGGTATTAAAACAGTTATTTGGCTTCCGGGCGGGCATTACACATCCGTACAGCTTTGCCATTGCAGCAATTATTATTCTTTGCATTGCAACAGTGGCTGCATATCTCAGGGCAGCAAAGAAAAAAGAAAAGACCGTCAATGGTTTTTATCCGGTTATGGATTTAAATCATTTCTGGTCTCTTGTGATTTTCTTTGTTGAGATAGGACTTATCCTTGGTCTGGCTTATGTGAAGGGCAGTCCGTTTATTTATTTTCAGTTTTAGGTAAGGCAGTTTGTGTGTCTGCCATGGAGGTCTTTGATGTCATCGGTTCATCAATAATGAATGGTGGACGGTTTCTGGTGGCATCATAAATACGCCAGATGTAGGAACCTATAATACCGATGGAAAGCATAATAATTCCCATACCCATTAAAAGTACGATTAATAATGAAGTATAGCCTTCTGCAGTAATAATTCCGGTCATTTTCCGGTAAATTGTAATAAAGAACAGAATGAGTGCAAAGAGAAATACTCCGGCACCGGCTGCAGTGACCATGGTAATCGGAAAGCTGGAGAATCCTATCAGGGAATCCGTGGCAAGTTTTATTTTTTTGTGAAGAGTCCATCGGGAATGTCCGATGGTTCTTTTTTTCCGGATATAAGGAACCGTTGCAGTCTGAAAGCCACTCCACAGGACCTGTCCCATGAGAGAGGTATTTTTTTCCTTCATTGCGACCAGCAGGTCAATGATTTGGCGGTCTATCAGAAAACTGTCAAATCCACCTTTGGGCATGGTGGGAAGTGCAACCTCCTTCATAATATAGGCATAAAGGGAAGAAACAGCTTTCTGTGTAAGAGGTTCCTCACGGTCAGCACGGGTAGCAAGTACTACCTTATTACCATCCCTGTATTTTTCTAACATACTTAAGATTAATTCGGACGGTTCCTGTAAGTCAGCAGCTTTGCGGACAGCACAATCGCCACTGCAGCGGGAGAGTCCTGCAAGAATGGCAGCATGTTCACCAAAATTACTGGATAATTTTAATGGGATAATATGTGTATCCAGGCGGGCAAGCTCGCAGATGACATCATAGGATTTATCTTTGGAACCATCATCAACCATGAGAATTTCATAGTCACAATCTAGTTTGCATAAAACCTTTTCCCGCAGGTCATTGTAAAGTGGAAGAAGGTTATCATGGTTAAAATACACTGGTATTACAATGGATAGTTTCATAACATTGGCTCCTTTCATGAAGTATTACTTCTTGATTCTTTATTATGATAACGTATGTTTTGGTAAAATCAATAGGGTAAAGAAAGTCTTAAGAAAATAGTAAGAGAACACTTAGTTGTCTTGATATGTTTTCAGGAGTATAATACCAACGATTCATCATGAAGAAGAAATGAATAATGAAAAGGAAATGAGAATGGAAAAGACAAATCAGACTCTGAAAAGAGGGTATTTAATATGTTTATTTCTGGCATTGACAATTTGGAGTATGGCAACTACTTCCGGAAGCGGGCCGGATGAAGCAATGAAATATGACATCTGTAATTATATAGCGTCCCATGGTAGGCTTCCTGATGGAACGGATCCGGCTCTAAGAAATCCAATCTGGGGAATATCATATGGATTTACTCCGATTCTGTCATATATGATAAGTGGAGTTTTTTTGAAAATAGCTTTTTTATTTACTACAAATGTGTATTGGCTGTATGTGGCAGTCAGATTCACCAGTGTACTTTCCATAACCGGAATGGCATATTTGATGTTTCAGATAGGAGAGTACTTATTTCAAACCAATAGAAGCAGATTCTTGTTCGTAATGTCTGGAACCCTGCTGCCCCAGGTAATGTATCTTGGAAGTTATCTGAATAATGATTCTTTTGCGTTATTTACAATTGCATGGATTATTTATGCATGGCTTAGGGGCAGGGACAGACACTGGGACTGGAAGAGCTGTATCCTCTTAGGAACTGGAATAGGGTTATGCGCATTATCTTATTATAATGCCTATGGTTATCTTTTGATGAGTATACCGTTTTTCTTTATTTCCTACTGGAAGGAAAGGCAAATAGAAGGTGAAGGAAAAAGAACTGACATGCATCGGATGTTCAGGATGGCAGCAGTAATTGCTATTGCAGCGATACTTTTAGCTGGCTGGTGGTTTATCCGGAGTGCAATATTATATGATGGTGATTTCCTTGGACTTCGGACAACGGATAAGTATGGGGAAATGTATGCACAGCCGGGATTCCGCCCGTCAGAACGGCCGACGCCATATCATCAGGGCTGGTCATGGTATCAGATGTTATTTACTTCCGGCTGGCTGAGAACATCACTGATCAGCTTTATTGGAATATTAAGGACCTGTGACTGGAATCTGATGGGCAGGGGCTATCTGGGGATTGGAATACTTTTTCTTGCTGGAATCATTGGCTATCTGGCAGGCGGGTGGAAAAGAAAAATATTTTCGTCAGACAGACTGCTGCATATCACATTTCTGATATGCATGGTAATTCCATGCGGACTGAGTATTTATTATTCTTTTTATAGTGACTATCAGCCACAGGGGCGGTATCTGATGCCGATGCTGATTCCGTTTCTTTATTTTGTCACGACAGGACTGACTTTGGTACTTGAAAAGATACCACAAAAAGTAAATCGTATGTTATACGGTGGAATTTATATGCTTTTCATATTGATATCTGCAGCAAGTTTTTATTATGTTCATGCGCTGATATAGATTTCAAAAAAGGACTGGATAATCCCCACTTTTTCTTATATAATGTCAAAAGGACGATAAAGACAGTTTTATAAAAGATAGGATGAAACAACAGCAATTGGAATAGAATGTAAGAAGAAAAGCAGGAGGAAGAATTATGTGCGGAATTGTTGGATATATAGGGAAGAAACAGGCTGCACCAATTTTGTTGGATGGACTTTCAAAACTGGAGTACCGTGGTTATGATTCAGCAGGTATGGCAATCTTTGATGGGAAGAAGATTAACATGGCTAAGGCGACCGGAAGATTAAAGGTATTATCTGAGCTGACCCATGAGGGTGCTACCTTGCCGGGAACGGTTGGAATCGGTCACACACGCTGGGCAACCCATGGTGCGCCGAGTGATATCAATGCGCATCCACATTTCAATGAGGCCGGTACGATTGCTGTGGTACACAATGGTATCATTGAAAACTATATGAAATTAAAGAAAAAGTTATTAGAAAAAGGCTATAAGTTCCAGTCAGACACGGACACTGAGGTAGTGGCCCAGTTACTGGATTATTACTATACCGGAGACCCATTGGAGACCATTACCAAGGTCATGCATCGTGTAGAAGGTTCTTATGCACTGGGAATTATCTTTGCAGAGAATCCGGATGTTATCTATGCAGTCCGTAAGGACAGTCCTCTGATTGTAGGAAGAGGTGAGGGGGAGAATCTGATTGCATCCGATGTCCCGGCAATTTTAAAATATACAAGAGATGTATATTTTATTGAAAATGAAGAAATTGCCCGCCTCTCCGAGGAAAAAATAGAATTCTTTAATGTAGACGGGGAATCTATCGAAAAAGAATGCAAACATATCGAGTGGGATATTCATGCAGCAGAAAAAGGCGGATATGAGCATTTCATGTTAAAAGAAATGAATGAACAGCCAAAGACCATAAGAGATACCATCAGTCCACGTATCAAGGATGGCAGAATTGTCATCGACGAGCTTGGCATGAGTGACGAAGAAATCAGAAATATCAGCAGAATTCACATTGTTGCCTGTGGGTCTGCATATCATACCGGATTTACCAGTAAGTATATTTTTGAAGGAATGGCAAGAATTCCGGTAGAAGTAGATGTGGCTTCTGAGTTCCGTTACCGGAATCCGATTTTAGAGGACGGAGCCCTTGTCATTATTATCAGTCAGTCCGGAGAGACGGCAGATTCCCTGGCGGCACTCCGTATGGCAAAAGAGCGTGGTGTTAAGACCCTTGGTATTGTAAACGTAGTTGGAAGCTCCATTGCAAGAGAGGCAGATAAAGTAATGTATACCTGGGCCGGACCGGAAATTGCAGTTGCAACTACAAAAGCATACAGTGCACAGCTTGTAGCACAGTATCTTCTGGCAATTAAATTTGCACAGGTTCGTGGTAAAGTTTCAGAAGCAGAAGTAGGAGAAATGCTTCGTGACCTTAAGAAATTGCCGGATCAGGTAGAAATGTTACTGAGCCATAAAGAGAAGATCCAGAAATTTGCCAACCGTTTTATTGCAGCAAAGGATATTTTCTTTATCGGAAGAGGAATTGATTATGCGATTTCCATGGAAGGCTCTTTAAAATTAAAGGAGATTTCCTATATTCATTCTGAGGCATATGCAGCAGGCGAGTTAAAGCATGGAACCATTTCCCTGATTGAAGATGGTACACCGGTCGTTGCAGTGGCAACACAGGATGCACTGCTGAAAAAGACCATCAGTAATATTGTAGAGGTGAAGACCAGAGGCGCATTTGTCATGGCAGTCACCAATGAAGGCAATACAGAGATTGAAAAGACAGCAGATTATGTCATCTATATTCCACAGACCAATGCATATTTTGCAAATTCACTGGCAATTATTCCATTACAGCTGTTCAGCTACTATGTAGCAGTTGGAAAGGGCTGTGATGTGGATAAACCAAGAAATCTTGCAAAATCCGTAACGGTTGAGTAAGAATAGTCCCGCAAAGGGAAAGGAAGATTTCTTCTATTCCCCTTGCGGGACTGTTTCTATATGCAGGTAGCCTGTAAAGTATGTTCCTTGTAGTTATGTTGACCGGCATCCATAAGAAGCTGCCAGTCGTATTTTTGTATATTTGACAAATAAAACATAAAAGAGACATAATTTTCTCAATCATTAGACACAGAACTAACACAATTTATGGATATTATCATAATCAGAAAGTAACAAAGAGATGAAAGGAGTAATCTTTATGGAAAACAATTATAACAACAATTTTAACTCCGGCTCTCCTTATCCATATAATCAGACGAACCAGCAGACAGGAGACGGAACAAATACTTCATGGAGTGGTCAGGTGAATGGAAATACTTCACAGGGCTACAGTCAGGGAACCCAGTATGGTCAGACATACAGTCAGGGTGGTCAGGCTTACGGTCAGAACACACAGACATATCAGAATGGCAGCCAGACACAGTATGGACAGGGAAATGCCTGTTATAGTCAGGGAACCCAGCCATATGGACAGAACCAGCAGAAGAAAAAACGGAAAGAAAAAGTAAAGAAAGAACATGGTAAAGGTGGATTTGGTGTAAAACTTGCAAAATGTGCAGCTATTGCATTAGTCTTTGGATTGATTTCAGGAAGCGTATTTGCGGGAACGAATCAGCTGCTTGGAACGAAGTGGAGCAATTCTGAATCTGCTAAGACAGAGGCTTCCCTGAATAAGAGCAGCAGCGGAGATACCGTTAAGGCAGCAAATACTTCATCCAAAGCAGTAACTGATTTGACGGATGTCTCAGATATTGTAGATAATGTAATGCCATCTATTGTTGCAATTACGAATATGAGTGAAAAACAGGTAAGCACCTGGTATGGATATACTGCATCACAGCCACAGGAAAGCTGTGGTTCCGGAATCATAGTAAGCCAGGATGACCAGTACATCTATGTAGCAACGAACAATCATGTGGTATCCGGTGCACAGAGTATTACAGTACAGTTCTCAGATGACAGCACAGTAGCCGCAGAAGTAAAAGGAACAGATGCAGGAAGTGACTTAGCAGTCGTTGCAGTTCCGATTTCCGATATCAGCGCAGACACCTTAAGTACCATTAAGGTTGCAACCCTTGGCAATTCTGATGACTTAAGTGTAGGTCAGGCAGCAGTCGCAATCGGAAATGCGTTAGGTTATGGGCAGTCTGTTACAACCGGTGTTATCAGTGCATTGAACCGAGAGGTGTCCGTAGAAAATGATGACGGTTCTACCACCACCAATGAACTGATTCAGACTGATGCGGCTATTAACCCTGGTAACAGTGGTGGCGCATTACTGAACGCCAAGGGTGAAGTAATCGGTATCAGTTCTGTAAAATATTCTGATACCAGTGTAGAAGGTATGGGCTATGCAATCCCGATTAATACAGCGTCTCCGATTATTGAAAAATTAATCAACCGTGAACAGGTGGATGAATCCCGTTCCGCATATCTTGGAATCTCCGGTGTAGATGTATCCTCCACCGTTGCACAGACCTATAATATGCCGGAAGGAATATATCTCTATCAGGTAAAAGAAGGTTCACCGGCAGAGCAGGCAGGCTTACAGGCAGGAGATATTATCACATCCTTTGATGGAAGCAAGGTTTCATCTACAACAGAATTAAATGATGCGATTAAGTATTGTGCAGCAGGTGATTCTGTAGAAGTTGTATTTGAACGTCAGACAGATGGACAGTATCAGGAACAGACGGTAACCGTAACTTTGGGACAGAAGAATTAAATGGACTGCCACGAAAGAATAACAGCAGGAATAAGTAAAATATGACAGAAGAAAACAGCAGTGTCATAAATGTGTGAAAAGCATAGACACTGCTGTTTTTTGCAGTTGTAAATATGCGGAAAACAGCAAGCCCTTTTATGAAATACTTTAGGAAAAATTAATAGTTGTTTCCGTTGTTTTCTGTTATAATAAAATTTAATAGAAATAGAACATATGAGGAATAAGTAATGAACCCATTAGACTTTAGCAGAATAAAAGACGAGGCACATCCGGAGGATTTTTTAAGTGAGATGAAACCCTTTGGGGATCTGATGATGTATTACCGGTGTGCTATGATGGAAGTGGAAACAAAGTTTAAAGTATTAAATGAACAGTTTTCCACACAATATAACAGGAATCCAATTGAGACCATAAAAACAAGACTGAAGAAACCGGCAAGTATTATTGAAAAAATCAAACGGAAGAACATTGGATTTTCCATGAAAGCAATTGAGGAGAATATGTTTGATATTGCGGGAGTGCGTGTCATCTGTTCTTTTCAGGAAGATATTTATACGATGGCAGATTTGCTGCTGCAGCAGGATGATATCATTCTGGTAGAGAAGAAAGATTATATTGCACATCCGAAGGATAACGGATACCGTAGTCTGCATCTGATTGTGGATGTGCCGATATTTTTATCGAATGAGAAGCGCCATATGAAAGTGGAGGTGCAGCTCCGGACCATTGCCATGGATTTCTGGGCGAGTCTTGAGCACAAGCTTCGCTATAAGAAACATATTAATAATTCAGAGGAAATAGCAGATAAATTAAAGCATGTTGCAGATGTAATTACAGAAATGGACTGCGAGATGCAGGATATTCGTCATATGATAGAATTTATAGACGATAATACAGAATCGTAGTATACTATAGATATCTGGTACAAGGAGGAGGTAATAAGATGACAGAGGGTGGACTTCTGATTTTCCTTGGAATTTTAATCTTATTTGTAATAATTGTAGCTGTAATAGCGGTAGTAGCCGCAGTATCCGGGGCCGCAGCGGCAATTGCAGATGAGGACAAAGAAGAAGAGTAGAGAAAAAGAACGTTCCTGAATGGAAATTATTCCAGACGGGAACGTCCTTTTTTGTTTTTTACAATGTTATAAATCGATACCAAGTCCTTCAAAAAGCACTTTCATAGAGTCTATTTCAAGAATCAGAATCATGGCACTTTTAATCTGGGTATGGGCAAAACTTAACCGTTCATCAATAAAGAGAACCTGATAATCCAGTCTTGTGAATTCTTTCTCCGGTACAGATAGAATTTCACCAATGGTACCAAGATGGTTTTGTGGTGGTTCAATATCAATAAAGGTATTTGTCATTTTTGCAATAGAATTTACATAAGCAGCAGTTGTGATGTTTGCCATTTCGCGCAATACGGATAAATCCATATCATTCAGTGAATCAATGGAATCGACATTTTTTTCATAAAAGGTGTTGATAAGCCGGCTGGCAAATTCTTTCTCCACAATCTGAAGCATAACACCATTCATATCGCCTTTTACATTTACAGTCATACCAATAGCAGTTTTATCTGCCCCACCAAGATAATCAGCAGCTTTGGTATAATCCATCAGGCAGATATTTGGCACTTCAATATCTACCGGTGTATTTAAGAGGCCTGCCAGTGCAGTAGCAGCATTACCGGAACCGATGTTGCCAATTTCAGCAAGAACGCTTAAATGCATAGAATCCAGTTCTTTTAAATTTAGCATAGACATAAAAACTCTCCCTTTGTCATTACAGTATAAATTTTTCTCATTTCCGTTTATTATAACATAGGATACAGGCAATGAGAATGGATTTTTATGGCATTTCGAAAGGAATTATAAAGACTTTTGAAGAATAAAAATTCTGCTTGTATTCTCCCTTTTTATTTGTTACAATCAGCACAAAGCATATATTCTATTTTTCGAATGGCAAAAGCCAATCTAAATTTCTGGTAACAATTCAATGAATTCTATGCTTTCAAATTCTAATTACAATTAACAAACGCATAGTGCATTGAATGGACGGAACATCAGAGGAAGAAATAGTGTATGCAATCCTGCTTTTCTATGTGCTATGGGAAAAGGAGGAAAAATGAAAACTTTAGAAGAACTGAATCTGGTGGATGACTTTCTGGTAAACAGCCTGACCAGCCACAAAGTTTATGGGGAACAGTCAGCAAGGTATATTTTGGAATGTATTCTGCACCGTCCGATTGGAAAGCTTACAGTGGTGCCGCAACGATTCTTCGGTGGAGAAAATACAGAAGCCCATGGTATCCGGCTGGACGTATATCTGGATGAAGAGAATGGAGAAATTTTTGATATTGAGCCGGACCAGAATGACGGAAAGGGAGATCTCGCAGCACTTCCCCGTAGAGCACGTTTTTATCATGCAAAGATCGATGCAGGAAATTTGCCGGCAGGCGAAGAATATGGAAAGCTTCGAAATGTAATTGTGATTTTTATCACAACCTATGACCCTTTTAGTGAGAACCGAATGGTATATACCATTAAGAATAGCTGTGTAGAAGTGCCGGAATTAGAGTATGAGGATGGTGCAAAGACCATATTCTTGTATACAAGAGGAAAAGAAGGAAACCCACCGGAAGAATTAAAGCAGCTGCTGCATTACATGGAGCATTCGTCCATAGAGAATGCTTCCACCGAAAGCCTGAAAAAGCTTCATCGGATGGTAACTGCAGTAAAGCGGGATGGAGAGGTAGGTCTTGCATATATGAAGAGTTTTGAGCGAGAAGCGAGAATCAGAAGAGAAGGTCAGACACAGGAAATCATAAGACTTGGTCGCAAATTCGGAAAATCAGAGGAAGAGATTTTGGCGTTATTGCAGGAAGAGTTACAGATAAGTGAAGAGTGGGCAAAAGAGTTGTTGGAAAAGTATACTTTATAAAACTCACCCTTGACAAAAGTGCCTGGCAAATTTAATATAATGCCTAGAGATAAAGGTAATGAGAAAGAGGAGTACATCGGTACGGTTCTAAGAGAGGACGGCTCATCGGCTGGAAGGTCGTCTGAATACGACAGATGGAAGGTAGCTTTCGAACCGGAAGACCCAGAAAGCCTGCAACCGGAATCATATAGAGAATTCCAACAAGGCATAAGTTTTCCCGGCACTCCACGTTACGGAGAAGAGATATGCATAGATACTATGCATAACGAAGGTGGTACCGCGCTGATTCGCCCTTCTTATCCAGTTGGATAGGGAGGGCTTTTTTAACTTTACAGGAAATTGCTTTTCTGTAAAGAAAAACATGTGCCTTTAGAACAGCAGTATTTCCTATCAAAAGTCCCATACCTTTCAGATAACTGAAATGTCTATGAATAAAAATAATGCTTTTACAAATTACGAAACGTCCAATTTAGAAAAAGGAGAACAATTATGAGCAAAGAACTTGCAAAAACCTACGACCCAAAGGGGATCGAAGACCGACTTTATAAGAAATGGGAAGACAATGGATATTTCCATGCACAGGCTGACCGCAGCAAGAAACCGTTTACCATTGTAATGCCGCCGCCAAATATTACCGGACAGCTTCATATGGGACATGCATTGGATAATACCATGCAGGATATATTAATCCGTTACAAGAGAATGCAGGGATATAATGCATTATGGCAGCCGGGAACAGACCATGCAGCCATTGCAACAGAGGTAAAGGTTATTGATTCCTTAAAGAAGCAGGGAATTGACAAGAATGACCTCGGAAGAGAAGGCTTCTTAGAAAAATGCTGGGAGTGGAAGGATGAGTATGGCAGCCGCATCATCAACCAGTTAAAGAAAATGGGTTCTTCCGCAGATTGGAGCAGAGAACGTTTTACCATGGATAAAGGATGCTCTGATGCAGTTCTTGAAGTATTTATAAAATTATATGAAAAAGGTCTTATTTATAAAGGCTCCCGTATTGTAAACTGGTGTCCTGTCTGCAAGACATCTATTTCCGATGCCGAGGTAGAACATGAAGAACAGGATGGCTTCTTCTGGCATATCAATTATCCGGTAGTAGGAGAAGAAGGAAGATTCGTAGAAATCGCAACCACCCGTCCGGAGACTTTATTTGGTGATACTGCAGTAGCAGTAAATCCGGATGATGAACGTTATCAGGATATTATCGGAAAAATGTTAAAGCTTCCGATGACAGACCGTGAGATTCCGGTTATTGCAGACTCCTATGTAGATAAAGAATTTGGAACCGGATGTGTAAAGATTACACCGGCTCATGACCCGAACGACTTTGAAGTTGGAAAACGTCATAATCTGGAAGAGATCGTTGTCATCAATGACGATGCAACCATGAACAGCAAAGCCGGCAGATATGCAGGCATGGACAGATATGAATGCCGGAAAGCACTGGTAGAGGATTTAGAGAAGGAAGGACTTCTGGTAAAAGTTGTTCCGCATTCCCATAACGTAGGAACCCATGACCGCTGTGGCACAACCGTAGAGCCAATGATCAAACAGCAGTGGTTTGTAAAAATGGATGATTTAATCAAACCGGCAGTAGATGGTGTAAAGAATGGAGATATCAAGCTCCTTCCAAAACGTATGGAGAAAACCTACTTCAACTGGACGGATAATATCCGTGACTGGTGTATTTCCAGACAGCTCTGGTGGGGACATCGTATTCCTGCATATTACTGTGATGAATGCGGAGAAATGGTGGTATCTAAGAACGCACCGGAGAAATGCCCGAAGTGCGGATGCACCCATATGACACAGGATCCGGATACTCTGGATACCTGGTTCTCTTCTGCATTATGGCCGTTCTCAACCTTAGGCTGGCCGGAGAAAACAGAAGACTTAGATTATTTCTATCCGAATGATGTATTAGTAACCGGATACGATATTATTTTCTTCTGGGTAATCCGTATGATTTTCTCAGGATATGAGCAGATGGGCAAAGCACCATTCCATACCGTATTATTCCACGGACTGGTTCGTGATTCCCAGGGCCGTAAGATGAGTAAATCTCTTGGAAATGGAATTGACCCGTTAGAGGTTATTGATAAATATGGTGCAGATGCATTAAGACTGACACTGATTACCGGAAATGCACCGGGAAATGATATGCGTTTCTACTGGGAGCGTGTAGAAGCATCCCGTAACTTTGCCAATAAAGTATGGAATGCATCCCGTTTCATTATGATGAACTTAGAGGGCATGGAAGTAACAGAGCCTGCAAGTTCTGACCTGGCACCGGAAGATAAATGGATTCTTTCAGCAGTTAATACATTGACCAAAGATGTAACAGAAAATATGGATAAATTCGAACTTGGTATTGCAGTACAGAAAGTATATGACTTTATCTGGGATGAATTCTGTGACTGGTATATCGAGATTGCCAAAGTTCGTACTTATAAGAAAGACGAAGATGCCAAGGCTGCCAACAGTGCACTCTGGACACTTCGTACCGTATTAGGACAGGCATTAAAATTATTACATCCATATATGCCATTTATCACAGAAGAAATCTACTGTACCTTAAATCCGCAGGAAGAGACCATTATGTTAGCTGACTGGCCGGTTTACAAAGAAGAGTGGAATTTCTCGGCAGAAGAAGAGATGCTTGCTCATGTGAAAGAGCTGGTAAAGGGCATCCGTAACTTAAGAACAGAGATGGATGTTCCACCATCCAGAAAAGCAAAGGTATTTATCGTATCCGAAGACAAAGCACTTTGTGAGACCTTCGAGAGCATGAAGAAAACATACCAGAATCTTATCAGTGCCAGCGAGATTGATGTACAGTCCGATAAATCAGGCATTGGAGAAGATGCAGTATCCGTAGTTATTCCGGGAGCTGTTGTATACATGCCGTTAGAAGACTTGGTAGATATGGAAAAAGAAAAAGAGCGTCTTTTGAAAGAAGAAGAACGCCTTAAGAAGGAACTTGCCCGTTCCCACGGCATGTTGAATAATGAGAAGTTTGTAAGCAAAGCACCTGCTGCAAAGATTCAGGAAGAGAAAGATAAGCTTGCAAAATATGAGCAGATGATGGCTACCGTACAGGAACGTCTGGCTCAGATGAAATAGTTACAAAAGTTAAAAGACAGGTATTGTCGATTCGCCGCAGTTTCTGCGGCGAAAACTTTTTATGGAAACAGGATAACCTCTTGAAAAAATTTTCCACTATATTATACTTAGAAAAGTGGTGACAAAAATGCCTTATGAAGAGATTTGCAATTATATATAT
>ERZ1026864.1163-NODE-1163-length-13601-cov-5.991953_pt1 | contig 13601 bp, 5 predicted proteins | sample MGYA00380162_ERZ1026864 | MGnify/ENA primary metagenome ERZ1026864 (study PRJEB33269, sample SAMEA4719798) | human gut metagenome | biome: human-associated habitat; feature: organic feature; material: feces | place: Cameroon | collected 2013-10 ... | reverse complement strand
GTACAGTTTCATCTACCTCATTAATTTGCTTGATAAGACCATCTACAAACTTAGGATTAGTTGCTAATGTATGGGCCAGTACCTTATCATCCTGACCCCTAACCATATTAAGAGTGTTGATAGCACCTTCAATAGCTCTTACATTTTCATCTGCTTGTTTATATCTATCAGTTAAATCAGCATGAGATTGACCTTCAAAATCCCTAACTAGTTGATTGAATCTAAGAAGTGAATCTAAGTCACCTATTACATCACCAATAACTGACTTTACCTCTCCAGACATAGCTGTTGCCCTTTCAGCCCAGTTGCCTATTTGAGACTTCATCCATGTCAATTCTTCAAGTTGGTCATCTGATAATTGCTGACCTGTTTTAATATCAAGTTCATCCTTTATCTTCAGATAATTGTTGATAGTATTGGTCATTTCATCATGGTTCTGCTGCAACTTCTCTATCATCTCCTGCTTACCCTCTGGGGTAGCATACATAGGATTACCATTCTTATCAACAAATGGACCTACCTTAGAACCATCTTCAAGAGTAGTTGTAGTATTCTCCACAATGGAGGCAAGGTTCTCATCTGATGTATCAAATGCTGCATCAATCAAGGTAGTAAGGTCTTCCATCTTACCTGCATTATCAAACATAGCAATATCAGATACTAATTGAGCATGTTCTGCATTCTTAAAGTTGAACTCATCACCTTCCTCAGCAGCTCTGTTCATATCATTCTGATACTTATTATGCCTGATAAGACCTTGATAGTAGTTCTTAAACTCAGGAGAGTTTATCCTACTATTCATATAGTTAGCAATCTCATTTTCCCTTGCTATCTTCTCATTATAGTCTCTCCACTCATTTATGGCACCACCCTCAATAGTAATAGGAGATTGTAGTGAACCTGACTCACTTCTAACTCCTCTAAATCTTGGCATACCTAATGCACCTGTAAGAGAACCAATGAAGAACTCTTCCCATGCAGAGCCATCATTTACTGTCTCATTAATTCCCTCAGCAAATGATTTAGTCCAACTCAAAGTCTCTTGTGCAGCCTCTGGGTCAGTCTTTGACTTATAGAAGTTATTTACATCAGTAGAGTAGTAATTACCTGCTATTCTACTTGCAGCACCTTGTGCTATCTCCTCAGTACCTTCAGATAATGCACCCTTTGTTATTGCAGCAGTAGCACCTAATCTTGTAGTACCAGCAGTATATTCCCCTGCCTTACCTACTATATTAGTAGCTTTTCTTGCAGTCTTGAATCCATTGGCATATAACTTGCCAAACTGAATTATATTGGATGCAGTAAGAATAGGTATATTCATAAGCAAGTCTGCATTACCCATCTTTAGTCTGTCCTCATTCAATCTGCCAAGTGCTGCATTATATGCTTCTCTCTCCTTTGCAACAGCATCCTGATACTTCACATAAGCTGGGTCTACAAACTGATTACCTTCTACACCACTTCTTACAAGTTGCTTTCCTGCATTGGCTTCATATTCAGCCTGTATTGCATTTAACCTTTCTCTTAGGCTGTCATCAAGCTGTGCTTTATGTAGTTCAAACCAATCCTTACTATTGTTAAGTGCTTCAATCCTACCCTCATTTACTGCTGAAATAGTAGCACCTACAGCAGAATTAACTATTGCTGGAGCCTTTGAAGACTTAGCAATAGCACCAATGAGTTGAGGTAACTTAGTTACTTTCAATCCAGCAGCAGTAACACCACCACTATAGAAAGCACCTACAGTGAAACCTAAGTTCTTGATAAACTTATCACCTAAGAAATTAGCAGTGAAGATATTTTCATACCAAGGCTGCTCTTGCTCTGCTCTTGTATAATAGTTAGGTAATGCCTGCTCAGACCACTCATTAACAGATTGCATAGCTTTAGAGAAGTCATTATCCCAAAGACCAGACCACCTACCTTCACCTATTGCAGTACCAGCTCCAAATATCAAACCTATAGTACCATCAAGGAAAGTAGTACCTGCAAGTATAGCACCTTTAGCAAGACCTGCTCCTATCTGTGCATACCAAGGTTGATTCTCAGCTCTTATATCTCCTAATTCCTGAAACTGTGCCTCAGTTGCAGTAGGTTCATCAAACATACTTTCACCCCAAGGTGTAGCAGTTCCCTCTAATGAAGTTGCAACCATCTGCTCACCATGTGCCCTTGCATCATACAGTGAAGTAGGAGCAGTATTTGCTCCTACATTCATACTGAATGACTGAAACTCAGGACTAAGGTTAGTGTATGGCTCTTGATTTGCTTTTTGCAAATCTCTAAAAGTCATTGGACCACTCTTAGTAATATCTATATCCTTTACTTTAGTTTCTTTTGCCATATCTTAATATCCATAAGGATTAAACTCTTGTTCTTTTGTCTTATTCTGTACTCCTAATTGAGAATGGAATAAGTATGCTTGCTGTATAGCCTGTGCATATTGTTGCTGTGCATAAGTAATCTCATCTGGAGTAGCCTGATGTACATTACCTCTTGCATCAGTATATTGACCTGTACTAACTACCTGTTGCCATTGATTTGCAGCAGACATTGCCCTATCCCTATTCTGTTCATTAGTTGTATTGATACCAGCAGGCATTCTGTATCTTCTTACATTGCCCTTATCATCTTGTATCATTACAGTAGTACCATAAGGACTAAATCTTGTAGCAGTTACTTTGTACTTGTCACTCTTCAAGTCTTCCATAGTGATTTCCTCACCTGTATCCTTGAATTTCTTAGACTTGCTATCATAATCTACTTCTTTCAGACTTAATCCTCTACCAGCAGTCATAATAGCATCCTTCATATCACCCTGTTGGGCACTTGCAATAGGATAGTCATACTCAGTAACTCTTGTAGCATCATACCTTGAAGTTCTTGCTGCTGGAGAATTATTAGCATATCTATTCCATACATTACCAAGATTGCCAGGCTGCCACTTACCCTTTGTCACACTATAAGCACCTATGCTGTCCATGAACTGTCTGAATGCAGTAGGAGTGAATTTCTTACTACCATTCTGCATTTGTGTTTCTACATTCATAAGTCTTGCAGTACCACTACCAGAACCTGCTGATGTTACTCTTGGGGTAGCATTTCTGGTATATTCTTGCCAACCAGCCCAAGTCATTCTCATCTGACCATGATTATCTTTGTAGAAGTATTTAGAGTATCTCTTCATATCATCCTTATACTTCTTCTCATCCTTACTCAACTCTCTACTACTATAGATATTCAAAGGATTGATAGCAAGATTATTCAGTTGAGCTTGTCTCTGCTCTGCTGCTTTTCTTGCAGCAGCTCTCTTTTCTGCTCTAATCTGCATAGCCTCTTGAGCAGCCATCTTAGCCCTCCAGTTATCAAGAGTCTGATATTGAGTTTCACCAACTGCACTCCATAGACCTTGCTTAGCATAGTCAATAGCCCTTGCAATAGTAGCTTGGTCTCCCCAGTTCCTAACACCACTTGAATTAATGGCATCTTCAACAATTCTTGTAAGCTGAGGAGCAGCATTAGGATTATCCTGTATAGCCTGTAATACTGCTTGAGAACTAAAGCCTTTCTGCATCATAGTCTCATAGTATGAGTTACCTAAGATGCTTCTCCACTTCCTTGGCTTCTCTTGCATTTCCTTAGCCAATGCAGATGCAGCACTTGCAGCCTGTGCAGTAATTAACTTACCTGAATATGACTCATAAGCTAATTGAGGATTCCTTATATAGTCATCAAGGCTTGTAGTTGCGGCTCTTCTACTCAACATCAATGTTGGGTCTTGAAGGAGTGCTTGTTGCTGTTGTTCAGCTTGTTTCTGTCTTGCTGTATAGGCTTGCTCAATAGGGGTTATTTCCTTGCTATACCTTGCTCTCATATTGAGCATATCTCTTCTGCTTGCAGCATTAAGCCCTTCCCTTGCTAACTGACCAGCTTGCTCTTCAAGGTCATTTGCATAGGTTTTATACATCTTGTAAGCATAAGGGTCAGTCTGTTCATTAGCCATTTCCTCCCATACACTTGCCTTAGTAGCAAGCTCTCCATACTGGTTCTCCAACTCTTGATGAGCCTGAGTAGCCATCAAGGTTGGAGCCAGCATTTCTTGGTATGAAAATGGCTTGAATTGTGAATTTATTACTAAACTATAATTAGCCATATTACTTCTTCTTAATAGTTAAATAACCGCCCTTAGCTTTCTTTTTCTTCTTAGCTTTGTTGGCAGCATTCCTTACTTCTTTCTTCTCTGCTTCACTAAGACTTTCATATCCATTCTTATATGTAACATTACCCTTGCTATCAATAGAATAGTATAGTGCAGGATTACTCATAATCATATTTCTGCTATACTCTTCTCTACCAATATCTCCAAGAGAATTAAAGAAGTTAGTAAGGTTAGCACTCATACTTGCACCCCTTCTTGCATCAACAGCATCTCTTACTGCCATAGCCTGTGCAACACCACTTAGCCTTGAACTTCTTGCCTTCAATGCAGCTTCTTGGTTTGCCATTGCAGCCTTGAGTCCCATCTCAGCATTGGCTTGATTAGTACCTCTATTAAACTGTTCAACAGCTTGTCTTTGTGCTAAGTTATATTCCTCAGCTTGTCTTGCAAGGTCTCCTAATCTGCCTTGGGCATTGTAGTCTGCTGCAAGTAAGGCTGCATTCCTTGAAGGACTTGTAGTATTCATAATAGCCCTTCTTGTAGCACCTGCTTGTGCATTGAGTTTATTTAGATAGAAGTTCCTGTCAAAAGGTCTATATTGTAGATAGTTACCTATTGGAGTGTAACCTATTGGAGTATAATTACCTGCTTGATTAGCTGCTTCAAGTATTGTATCTGCACTTGTATAGTCTGGTCTACTGAATAAGTTCTGACCTAATCCTATTGCAGCTCCTACTACAGGTGCATATCTAAGATTGATTAACCCAGAAGATTTCTTATCCTCTTTATAGTCAGGATTAGCAATAGGATTCTTATTATACTCTTCTAAGGAGCTTCCTACATTATATCCCATTCTCTTTGCCTTAGCTCTAGCCATATATTTAGGAGTCTCTACAAATTCTCCACTAGGAGTTACCCCTGCTCCATATTTATAAATACCATAAGCATTTTCATCAGGGTCTATATAATCCATATTCATAAAAGGGTTATAACTGTAATTATCTTCTGTAGGTTCAAGGAAGAAATTTGCCCTTTTTAAATTATTACTCTTATTTCCCAGACCATCAAATAATGTACCCATTATACCACCATGAGCATATTGTACTCCTTCTTGACCCTCTTGAGCCTGTTGTCTTACAGTCTCTTGGGCTTGTTGCAGTCTGGACATAGAACTTAGAAGTCCTCTCTTGCTTATTGGGTCATTAGGTCTCTCCTTTGATTCATCACCTAATTTCTCTGCTATTGCAGCAAAAGAATGTCCATCATAAGACTTAGGTAGATTAAAACTTTCCAATAGACCACCATCAGCAAATAACCTGTTACTGAATACATAGTCATTGAATATAACCTCACCTTGCTCTACAAGATTTGGGTTTCCCTCAGCATCCATTCCCATAGGTACACCCTCCATTGGATTCTCCTCATGGGTTCCACCATTGCCAATTACTCTAAGACCATTATCCCATTCAGCACCATGAGTAAGTAAGTCTCCTCCAAAGGCATGATGCCACTTCCTTGCATTAGCAGCAAAAGTAGCTCTCTTTCTTACAGCAGGGTCACTGCTTCTCTTGCCCTTTGCAATACATTCTGAAGTAACTTTACCTCCACAATACTTAGTGAACTTACCTCTATTCTCAGGCTTGATGTGTATCTTACCACCTTTAGCAAAGGTATTTAGCTCTGAGGATTCAAATGAGTTAGGTAATGAAGTTAGCCTACCTCTATTTGCAGCATTAAGAGCCTTAATACCTAAGTTCTCCTTAGCCAATTCATAGCCTATTGCTCCACTTCCATATCCTCCCCATATACCAAGAGGACCACCAAAGGCTGCAAAACTTGCCATAGCATTAAGGTCAGCCTGAGTATCTGCTGCTTCTGCTGCATTCTCATAAGAAGTCAATGCTCTGTTTCTTGCTATATCTTGCTGCTTCTTTAGCTCCTTATATTTGTTTTTAGCCTTATTGCTAAACCAACCATCTTTACCAATATCTGACTTGGAGAAGTCTGCTCCAAAATCTTGATTAGCCCATTGGTCTTCTATAGAATCAGCACTGCTACTATCTACCATAACAGTATTTATAGCCTTGTTGCTTCCTTCAACTTCAGCAATCTTTTCTTTATTTAACTTGGAGCCAAACATCCTGTTTGTAAGACCTCCAATAATACCAGTACCAGCAGATATGATGCCTCCAAGTACAGGATTAACTGCACTTACTGCACCACCTATAGTGCCACCAATATTACTGATTGCACTACCTGCACCTGATTCAAGTCCTCCACTAATAGCACCACCTGCAATATTACCCACTGCACTACCTATGCCACTTGCCAAGCCTCCTTTCAGCATACCAGCAACATTGCCTCCACTGAAAGTGCCTTTCAAGTCAAAAGGCTTAGTTCCACCTAAAGCATTCTTGAAATCACCACCCCAATTATAGTAATGAGGGTTGTATGTAAATGGTCTGTTAGACTTTCTTATAACTTTTCTTTTAGCCATATCATACTAATTTGTTTGCAAAGATAAACAAAGTATTTGAATTACACAAGGATATTATCCAAAAAGTAAAGGGAAGATAAGTAATAAACTTACCTCCCCCCCCCCCTATTATTACTCAAAGTAATGCACAATCATATCATGCAATACAGTCTTATTTACATTTTCTTCTTCCATAGACAGCTTAATATATAACCAAGGATTCCTCATTCTATCTCTACCTTTCTTAGTAGAACCAATAGCACTGGCTCTTGGTATATTAGCTCTCCAGATTCTAAACTTCTTCTTTAGGTCAGAAGGTCTTCCTAAGATGTTATTTAGAGTAGAAGTACCTTGTTGATATTCATTCCATACAGTTAAAGTATCAAATGTTGTATTGAGTAGATTACCACTCTTATCCCAACTATCTGACCTGAACTCAAGATTATTGAATATCTTATCTACAGGCATATCTGGATTGGCTATTACAGTAGTATAGAATGGTTGATATACTCCGAAGAACATATTATAGTCACCCTCATTATGTAGCCAAGGTCTGTATAGTGTACCTGTACCTTCAACATTAAAGGCAATTCCCCTGTCTTCAAGGTTAGTAAAGTAAGGCATCTTCTCATAGCTATAGAATGAACTGAACTGACCTAATGGTTCAGAGAATGCTAAACACTCATCCTTGCTAATAAAGAATACATCACCATTAACCTTGTCATAGTAAGTAACAAATCCATCAAAGTCTACTGGGTTCCATATATCTATGCTATCAGAGGCTTTATTAATCCAAGAGTGGAAACCTAATCTATCAGATAGGTTATCCAACTGACCATTGAATAGGAATATACCCTTTGTGATGTCATCTATAAAGTAAATACCATTAGATGTTTCACACATAGACCATTTGTTAGTACATCCTATTCTATCAGAGATATATCTCTTACCATTAACCTTTCCACTGTTTGCAATTTCAATAGGAACCCCATCAGTAGAAGAAATCTGCATATTCTCATTATACAGGATTTGGCTAATACCTCTATCTTGGAAGGCAAGTATATTGTTATTGAACCTTCTCAATGCCCTTACAGTACCCTTGTCACCATCAAGGTCAAGAGTAGAAGCAAGAGTAATGTTAGTCCAAGTATCTACCAACTCTCCAGCAGTCTTAGTTTTAGTCCAAGTGATTGAATTATGGAAGTTATCCAAGTTCAATTTGTTTGGATTAATTGTCCTATAGTTGAAGAAGTTATTAGGCTGAGAATATACATCATTCATCAAGTTAAAGTTCTCAGGAGTAATTGAGAAGTTACTTGTTTGACCTCTGTTTCTATCGTACCTACCATCAATGTTCACTCTTGTTTCACACATGAATGATACAATATCAGTCACTGCATTCTGGTCTTCAAGAGTAAAAGGATAAGTCTTGATATGGTCATATCTTTGGAAATAGGTATCACCTTCTTCCCACCTGATAGTAATACTACTCTTAACTCCATTGTTGGTATCTACAAGAGAAATTGGGTCTCCACAAGGCAACCATGTATTATTCTCAAAGGCTTCTTCTGTCTGACCACCAAACCTGTTCTGTACACTATCATTATACAATTCTCCTAACCATAGCCATCCATGCTGAATACTTGATACAGCAGATATAGGACCTCTTGGGGCACCAGCAATAATAGTGTCTTGTGATACACTCTTGGTACTTCCTGACTTATCCCAATACATGTGCTGACCACTTGGAGCACCTGAGTTCTGTGCATTTACAAACCAAGTATCATTCCAATCACCATCCTTAATATTAGGTAATATTCTTTGAGCACCTGATGTAGTATAGTTCAAGGCTAACACAGCATGAGGAGTAGATTTATACTTAATCCTAACAGGGTCAGTACCTGTAATTTGGCCAGTAAATCTACTATCTACCTGCATATAGCCACTACTAAACAGGGTATGTGCATTAGTCTCTGCACTTTGAACTCCAGTAGTCATAATAGGATAGCCATCCTTTTTATCACCAATTCTTGAGATAGTAAGAAGCTTATCTACATTGCCATAGTAGTTAATATCTGTAAGACCTGAGTTCTCTTGTGCAGGTAATCTAACAAGTGATACCTCATTAGAGTCAAACACTGCAACTCCTGATATACCAGTCCTTGTACTACTACCACTTGTATAAGCATTCCATATATTACCTGAATCCAAGTAGACTGACTTATATGAATACCTCATATTAGACATTTTCTTCTTGTCAAGCATAGCAGACCTATAGCCATCAGTAGCATACTTGGTGTTATTCAGTGAACCATTTCTATGCCAAGGATATACCACAAAGCCAGTAGTGTAGTGATGAGTATTACCTGTATCTTTCTTATATGCAGTCAGTTCATCAAACCAGAATGCTCCAGAGATTAATCCTCTCCATCCAAAATGAGAATCACCAAGATGTACTCCAAGCCCATCATAACTAAAATCATTTTCTGCACCAATAGGTTCCTTGTAGAATCCAGCAGGCAACTCTGAACTATCATAGAAGTTATTAACAGGAGTGGAAGTCTGAATATCAATATCTGAGGCAAATGCAGTTAGAGGAACCATACCTACTATCCTTAACTTCAATCCTGATGTATCAATACTTCTTACTTCATTATCAAACTCTATGTCAGGAGAGTGGAAAGTAAGTATTGATTGGTCAATGTAGTAATTCTCTGCATTGTTAGATACCCAGCTTGCAACATCTGAATCAGTTGCAGTATCATCAACATAGGGACCAGAAGGAGGATTCCAAATACATTGAATTTCTGCATTTCTATTACTATTGCCTGGGATAGGTCTATTATGTCTAAACTCAGCCCAAGCTCCCTTATTGACTATATCAATATTGTATTGTGTCTCTTCTGAAGTAACTATAGTCCTATTATTGGACATAATACCTGCCCTTGAATATGCAGATGGGTTTCCTAAGAATTGTCCTAATCCTGCCCAGTCTCCACTCCAAGTGCCCTCACTACTTTGACTATAATGAAAAGCCTTATACTCATCAAATGGTGCATTAGGTCTTGTAAACCAAGATGACTGTGCAAATGGTGAATTACCAAATCTATCAGATATATTATACACAGTAGGACATAATATACCCTGACATACAGCCTCTCTATCATTAATAGTAGGATATACTACAACAGGTCTTATTCTAACATACCCATTATCAAGGAGTCTATTAATAATAGTACTATCATTCAATGTAAACTCTGCTACAGGCAGACCAATATTATTAGAACTATAGAAAGTGGTATCTATGTGTACAGTGTTTCTAACATCATTAATCCATATAGGTTCAGACCATTTACCTGTATAGTGCTGTGCTTGAATACCAAATCTATAATATTCAAGATACTTGAATGTTTTGAACTGATAGGAGTTCATTTTAAGCTGGTTACTATAAGGATAATATCCTTTAGGCTCTGGGGAACTTATGCTCTTATTATAAGAGGAGAAAGTAATACTCTTACCCTTAAAATAGTTCCTAATAGTTGAATCAAGAGTTTTTCTCTTTGTCTCAATATCTCCAAGGAACAAAGTATTATCTTTCTGAGCCATTGTACCAAATACCACTTCCTCACCTCCAATATACAATAATTCAGTAGGGTCTACTGAATCTCCTGATGAACCATTGTCAGTATAAGTAACCTTGGCTATGCTAAGAGTGCCAGTCATATTACCACTATTAGCCAATTGCATACTTGCCTTATTACCATTGGTAATAGTAATAATGAATGATGTGCCTGTGCCCCAAATCAAGTAGTCCCCACCAAAGTTTATACCATAATATTCATTAGTATCAAATGTCCAAGACTTATAGTTTGGCCCTGAGTAAGAAGGCTCATATTGGTCAAGTGTTTTATCTGCCTTATAACCATCCCTTAAATACATAGTCATCTTATTAGCTGGGAGATTAATCTCATAGCTGCTGAGTTTGTAACTTGACCTTCTTGTAGGAGGAGCCAAGTCTACAACTCTCCTAACATCTGGGGTTGCATTTATGCTTGTCCTATGTATTGAGTAGATTCTAATATAGTCAAATCTTCTATCAGCATTAACAACTTCAATATTGAAACTGTTACTTACTTTATCCTCAGGACTTGCACCTCTATTATTGTATGAGATGTAGTAGAGAGGGGAAGTATAGAAGATGTTACTTTCCTGTCCATACTTATCAAAATAAGTGAAGGCATATTGTATAACTCCAGGAGCAAAATTACCATTAGCTACAATGTTCCTTTCAATAGTAATTTCCTCATTTAGGTTGAGGGTTCTTACAAAATTGAATGAGTCAGTATTCCACTTGCTCACTATATCAGATGCAGCAGCTATGTTAATCACTCTTGGCTGATTTAGACCATCAGTCCAATATACTTTTCTTATATCAGCATTTTCATAGAATGAGATAGTTTCTATAGGGTGTTTATAATTGAATCCTAAGTCTCCCCTGAATAATCTCTTTCCAGTTAATACACCATTATTGAACCACAACTTATAAATTCTATCATCTAACATAGAGTCTACATCTATGTTTAGCTTGTATGGACAATCTATAAATGTAATGTCCTTGACAGAACTTAGGTCAGGAGTAATGTCACTTGCAGAGTCTTCCCCAGCAGTAAGGTCAGTAATAAGAACATCACAGGGGAATATATCAGGTACCTCGAACAGATTAGGAATTATATCTGCTAATCTATAATCATCATCTCCAGCAGCAAAGATAATAAGTTCATTATTAACCAAAGCTTGCCCAATAGGAATACCTTTAATGTGGTCTCCTACACCTGCTATATTTGATTTCTTATTGCCTCTCTCATTTATCAAACTAAGCAGAGTACTCTCATCAGTTGGCATCACCCTAACATTCTTATTTTCATAAGAATATTCAGGGTTAAATGCAGAAGCTGATAAGTCCCTCTGCATTCCTTTTGTTTTGAATTGTACAACTTTCTGCATAGTTATTGTAGTTTAATGTATTCCTTATTACCAAGAGATGAGAACCCATTATTAAACTCACTTGTTCTTTGTATAAGTGTATTCCACATTCTTGATATACTTTCCATCTCAGATTGTGATGGGATGGTAAATTCACTCTGCAATTGACCAGCCAGCCAAGCATATTGTTGCTGAGTATTCTGTAGTACAGCAGGTGCAATCTTACCCATATCAAATAAAATGGTAAATGCCTCTCTCTTGATATATGCTTCAAGTGCTTTCAGGAATACAGGATTATCAATAAGTAGTGGGAATCCATCCTTATCTACTGGAATTGCCTTATAGGACACTGACACATCTCCTGTCTTGAAGGATACATATAGTACTTGCCCTTGTGTTTTGAAAGACAATTCTTGTGGTATCTTGTAACCAGCACTTCTATCATAGTGCTCTCTTGGCATGAAATTATCTGTCATACTTCTAAGACATACACCAGTCTCACACTCCTTAATCTGATTGATAGATATTAGGTCACATGGCAATTTAGCTCTAAAGTCCTCTATATGAAGTACTTCCTCCTTATCTTGATATAACTTTGGCATACCAAATATACCAATGAAGTCAATGGTATATTGCACAGCTTGCTCAAGAGTTACATCTTGAAGAAGAGGATGTCTTAATACTCTACTCAGAGCTTCTCTTATATTTATGTAGTTATATTCTTTTACCATAATTATATCTTGAAAGCATCTATCTTTCCTTCTTTTATTCTTTGTTTTAATCTCTTCTTCAGTTCTCTATTGACATTAAATTCATAGAAGACCTGATTATTGTAGTCTGCTAACTGCTTATTATAGTAGACCTTAAAGATTTCTTTTTCCTCCACTTTAACAAGTGTTTTTTCCTTATAGGCTTCCTCATCTTCATACCATAATTTAAGAGTTTTATCCCAGTCTATAGGTAGATTAGTCTTGACTTTTTCTCCATCAAGACTAACTCTCACATCATATTTCCTTAGCTCTATTCTACCCATTCTATGTGGTAACTTAATATCATTCCCATGAAGGAAACTATCAGCTAAGTAATCATTGACTTTCCTTATAATGCTATAGAACTCATGTTCTGTAAGGCATCTTCCTATATTAAGCCAACTATTCTTTCTTATCCACTTGTAGGCATCATATACACCATAGGAACCTCTAACCTTATGAACCCTTGGCTCATTTACCTTTTTAATGGAGTTTAGGAAATCAACCAACCCTTTATCCTTCTCTTCTTGACAAGATTCCATAACTCACTATTTAGTTGCTACTTCTGACAACTCATCCTTTGCATCATTGGATTCATCCTTAGGTCTATATTCAGCACCTAATAACTCCTTGACTACAAGTTCAATCATAGGGGGTATAAGAGCATCCTCAATAGGGAAAGTCTTATCTAATACATCACATACTGTATTACCACTCTCATCAGGACACTGCAATTCTGATGCAGCTTGTGTGTCTTCAAATATACCTGTCATTCTTGCCTTTTCAAGATACAAGTACTGTGGATTAAAAGACTTAAAGTACAGGTAATTATCTGGACCAATGGAAGCATAGATAATATTCTTCAGGTACTTATTATATCCTACATACCTCATCCTTTCTCTACTTACATAGGTAATCTCTCCTTGATAGTAATCAATTGGATATACCATAGGATTGCCTATCTTCATTAGGAAAGGAATCCTTTCCTTGCTTCTTAGATAAGAACCACCTTCACAAGGCTCACCTGATATAGCAGGTACCTCAATTAAATCCAAGCATATAGTCTGATAGTTACTCTCAGGTATCTGCTTCTTTACATCTGAGTATCTCTGTTTCAGTAGAAATGTCCTATACTTGCCAAGTAGAAACATTACATGCTCCTCTGTGTACAAGGCATCATCTGAGTACAGTTTCAACTCATCAAGTACCATGTAGGTTAATTCTTTATATG
>ERZ1026864.1149-NODE-1149-length-13674-cov-4.275277_pt1 | contig 13674 bp, 9 predicted proteins | sample MGYA00380162_ERZ1026864 | MGnify/ENA primary metagenome ERZ1026864 (study PRJEB33269, sample SAMEA4719798) | human gut metagenome | biome: human-associated habitat; feature: organic feature; material: feces | place: Cameroon | collected 2013-10 ... | reverse complement strand
AGCGTCAGATGTGTATAAGAGACAGACGGTGTACTGATCATCAACTCCGATATCGAAAAGCTTGATACGATCACAAACGATCTAGACTGCCGGATCATTACATTCGGCTTGGAAAATCCTGCAGATTACGAAGCAAAGGATATTACATTCGGTGAAGATGGCTGCGGTTCTTTTGAATTAGTTCGATTCGGCAAAGAAACCGGCATCCGCGTTCGTTTGTCAGTAATCGGAAGACACAACGTAGCCAACGCTTTATCAGCCATCGCCACTGCAGAATATTATGATATTCCTATGGAGACGATCCAAGAGGGACTCCTCGCCTTCCACGGCACGGAACGTCGTTTCGAACAAAAGGGATCGTTCCACGGCGTCACCGTGGTCGATGATTATGCGCATCATCCTACGGAGATCAAAGCAACGCTGCAGGCTGCTGCCAAGTTTCCACATAAGCGTCTTTGGTGCGTATTCCAGCCACATACATACAGCCGTACCCGAGCATTGCTGCATGAATTTGCAGAGGCGCTATCCCTCGCAGATAATGTTGTGCTTGCAGACATATATGCCGCCAGAGAGGCTGATCCCGGTGATATTTCTTCTAAAACTCTGCAGGAAGAAATGAAGAAATTAGGCAAAGATGCTTATTACTTCCCGGATTTTGAACAGATCAAAAAATTTTTATTGGAAAATTGTATCGACGGTGACTTGTTAATAACTATGGGTGCCGGAAATATAGTAACCATTGGCGAAGACCTGGTTAAAGAATAGTTATCCACATTATCCACAATGTGACTGTGCATATCTCTGCACAATCCGTTGTGGATATTTTTTACACAATTAACAGCAGATAAATGCTGAAAATCCGCAATCTTGATCATTTTAATACGAGTTATCCACATTATCCACAATTTAGTCCACAGCTTGAATGTGTATTTGTGTGCTATTTTCTTTCCAAAGAAACTGTGTTAAAATACAATTCGCACGGAAATATAACGTGTAATTTACTTTACATATACGGAGGCTGCAATGGATCATATATTACTTTGTACTAACCATATACCGCCGATCACAACGATATATAACAGCTTTATTGAAGATTATATGCCAGCTGCCAACGGCAGTTACGTTAAGGTGTATCTCTACATTGCGAAATGTCTGCAGGCAAAGGAAAGTAATTTTTCCATTTCCTCTCTTGCGGATCAATTAGAAAATACAGAAAAAGATATTTTGCGGGCGTTAATGTACTGGGAGAAAAAGGGGCTTATGTCCTTAAACCGTGACAAAGCAACCGGAGAGATTTTAGGACTCGAAATGCTGATCCCCTTTGCGGAACGTGATTTCGACACTTATGAAAACACTGCAAAAGAATCTGCTGCATCGCTAGGCGTAGATTCTGACCTCTCAGAAACCGGTGCGCTCGATAGACGCAATTCTGATTTCTCGGAAACCGGTGCGCTCAATAGACGCAATTCTGATTTCTCGGAAACCGACGCAGCGAATACATCATCTTATGAATCATCCGGAACCGACGCTCCTTCTAATGTCAATTCCGATGTTCACAGAGCAAGCAATTCCGCGCAGGATAAGAATTCCTCTGCCGTGAAACCAATTCAAGTTTCTCCGGAACAGATTCAAGAATTGTCCGCCAACGAGGATTTCGTATGGGTATGCAATGTTGTCGAAAGCTACCTTGAACGCCCAATGAAACCAACCGAAATACAGCTTATTACCTATTTGTATGGTACACTGCATTTTTCCAGAGAACTGATCCTGCATCTCTACGACTACTGCATTTCTATGGGAAAGACCGCCTGCAATTACATTCAGACAGTCGCCCTGTCTTGGCACGAGCAGGGGATCAAAACGCCGGAACAGGCACAGAATGCTTCTGTACGATATCTGGCTTCCTACAATGCTGTTTCCAAGGCTTTAGGACTTGGTCGCGGTCTTGCAGAAATCGAAAAAAAATATGTGGATCATTGGCAAAATGACTGGAATATGGATCTTAGTGTGATCTTAGAGGCCTGCAACCGCACTGTACTCAAGCTGCACCACGCAGATTTCAAATACACCGAGGGGATTTTGTCTCATTGGAATGAGCAAAATGTTCGCACATTACAAGGTGTAGAACAATCAGATCTGCACTATGCACAGACCAAAGAGCAAAAAGAAAAGAAGAAACCTTCCACATCCGGTAAACAACCACCGCGCAATCAATTCCAAAATTTCAAGCAACGGGATGTCAGCAGCGAGGAATTACAGGAATTGGAGCGCAAATTACTTATGCAATAGTACGATCTGATGACAGACCGCAGCACATACCATCACGCAGCAACCAGGAGGAGACGCCATGGGAATATCCAACACACAATATCGCGATATCATGTTTCAATATGATCAGACGCGAATGAACAATCAGCGCATACTGGATAAGCGGTACGAAACACTTTTTGCTGAAATTCCGGAATTAGAACAGATCCAACACGATATTATGGACTTATCACTGACGCAGGCGCGCAAAGAATTGTTTCAGACCGAACCGGACCCAAAGAGCGAAGCTGAATACAGCGCAAAACGCGAAGCATTGCTGTCCCGCAAAAAGGCACTGCTGTTACATCACGGCTATCCGGAAGATTATCTGCAAAGCATTTATACCTGTCCGGACTGCAAAGACACCGGCTATCAGAACAACGAACCTTGTCACTGCCTTAAAAACGCTGAGATCAAGGCTCTTTATGAAAGTTCAAATCTTATGGACATTCTGAATCATGAGAATTTTGACACCTTTGATGATAGTTACTACGATGACACCATCGTCAATGAAAATCTTTCTCTAACAGCCCGCCAAAATATTCGCAAGGTAAAAACGGTCTGTCTGGACTATATCAAGCACTTTGATGATTCCTATGACAACCTGATATTCTACGGTTCTACAGGCGTCGGCAAAACCTTTCTGACGCACTGTATCGCCAAGAAACTTTTGGATACATCTCACACGGTGCTTTACTTGACTTCATTGCAGCTTTTTGATATTTTAGAGAGGAATAAGTTCCGTCATGAGGATATTTCCACTTCAAACGAACAAATTGCATATATGCTGCAAAGTGATTTGCTCATTATAGATGATCTGGGAGCAGAACTGGTCAATGGCTTTACGTCTTCTCAGCTGTATTATTTTATTGAGGAGCGCCATATCAACCGTAAGTCAACCATCATCTCGACCAATTTATCGTTTCAGGAATTACGTGACCGATACAGCGAGCGTATTTTCTCACGTTTTATCGGTTTTTATCATTTCTTTTTAATAATTGGAGATGATATACGTCAGAAGGCTAGATTAACTGCCAAATAACATGATAACAATTATATAAATTCATACGGAGGACATTTTACTATGAAACGACATGACAAGTTAGCAGACACACTTCCTGTTGGTACCCTTGGTATCTTGGCGCTGGAGAGCAGCCACGACATGGGCAAACGAGTGAACGATTATATCGTTGACTGGCGAAAGGATCGCGCTGCACAAAATGCTACCGCATCTACCTTTGCAGGATACAACCGTGATTCTTTCTTGATTGATTCCGCCTGCCCGCGTTTTGGTTCCGGCGAAGCGAAAGGTATTATCAACGAATCCGTGCGTGGAGATGATTTGTATTTATTAGTTGATGTCTGCAATTACAGCTTAACTTATACCGTTTGCGGACACACGAATCACATGTCGCCGGATGATCATTATCAGGATCTTAAGCGTATCATTGCCGCAGTTGGTGGCAAGGCACGCCGCATCACTGTGATCATGCCTTTCTTATATGAAAGCAGACAACACCGCCGCAGCGCACGTGAATCCTTAGACTGCGCAATGGCATTGCACGAATTAACACAAATGGGTGTTGAAAGTATTATCACCTTTGATGCACATGATCCTCGTGTTCAAAACGCAATTCCTTTGAATAGTTTCGAAACCGTTCAGCCTACGTATCAATTCATCAAAGCACTTCTGAAGAACGTGCCGGACCTTAAGGTTGATGCAGATCATTTGATGGTGATCAGCCCGGATGAAGGTGCTATGGGACGTGCTGTATATTACGCAAACGTTCTTGGTATCGATATGGGTATGTTTTATAAACGTCGCGATTACAGCCGCATTGTTGACGGACGCAATCCGATCATTGCCCATGAGTTCCTCGGCTCTGACCTGCAGGGCAAAGATGTTATCATCGTCGATGATATGATTTCCTCGGGCGAAAGCATGATCGATGTTGCAACACAGTTAAAGCAGCGCAAAGCAAATCGTATTTTTGTTGCTGCAACGTTTGGTCTGTTTACAAACGGCATGTCCAAATTTGATGAAGCACATGAAAAAGGCTTGATCGATAAGGTTCTCACAACAAACCTTGTATATCAGCCGGAAGAAGTTTTGTCTAGAGACTATTATGTCAGCGTAGACATGAGCAAGTATATCGCCTTATTGATCGACACCTTAAATCACGATCAATCCATTAGCGGTTTATTAAACCCTGCAGAACGTATTAATGCCATTTTGGAAAAATATGGACAGCGCTAATTAAAGCATAAAATCGAGAAAAGCAACAACAAGTTTCCTTAAAACGCTTAGACCGCAAGGTTTGAGCGTTTTTTTTACAAATCGTTTTGAAAATTAAGATTTTTTTTAGAATATGGACAAATTCTGTCCACATTTGCATGCTATTATGTATACATAGAAATCAAAGAGAACAGATTTCAAGAAAAGCAGTGAAATCAAAAGAAGCATTTGATTTCTACCAAACTAGCCGACTGACTTATGTTTGAGATAGATTCTTTTTCATTTTTTTCATTGGGCCTGTGGTAGCTCCCTCTGCCACAGGCCGACTCCTTTTTAAACCCCAGATCATTCTAAAGTAATTCGAGCGAGACACCTTAAATCAAGTGCATCGCTGCCATTTCTCTCTTTAAGATCTCCTTGTTAGCATCTTCCATCTCTGTCAAAGGTGCGCGTAATGAACCAACGTTTTTACCCATCATATTCATAGCAGCTTTTACCGGGATCGGATTTACTTCACAGAACAATGCATCACACAACGGAAGTGCATCAAGCTGCATCTTGGCACTCTGCTTCACATTTCCGTTCAAATAATTCATAACCATCTCATGTGTATACTTCGGCGCAACATTTGCCAACACAGAAATCACGCCTTTTGCTCCCAAAGAAAGCATCGGAATTGTCTGATCGTCATTTCCGGAATACAGATCCACATTACCATCACACAGATGCAGAATTTGCGCTACAGTGCTGATGTTACCGGAAGCTTCTTTCACACCTGCAATATTGTCTACATCTTTAATAAGTGTAGCGATGGTCTGTGGTGTCATTCCGCAACCGGTACGGCTTGGTACATTGTATAAAATGATCGGTGCCGTGATCTCTGACGCAATCTTTTTATAATGTGCAATCAAACCATTCTGCGTTGCCTTGTTATAATACGGAGTTACAACAAGCACACCCTCTGCTCCTGCCTCAGAAGCTTCTTTGCTAAGCTGTACTGCTGTTGCCGTGCAGTTAGAACCGGTGCCGGCAATGACCGGAATACGGTGATTTACACGCTCAATCGCAAAACGAATCACATTTGCATGCTCTTCTTCAGATAAAGTTGCAGACTCTCCGGTCGTTCCACAAACAATAATCGCATCCGTTCCCTCTGCAATCTGCCACTCCAAAATCTCATCTAGTTTGTCGTAGTTTACCTCCAAGTTCTCTTTCATTGGTGTGACCAAAGCCACGCCTGCTCCTGTAAAAATTGACATAATTTCCTCCATTCCGCTTTCGCTATTCCCAAATCGGGGTTCTGATTTTTAGATATTGGTTGTCGTTTGAGCATTTTCCCACCCATGCACTCACAGTTACCTTTTGCAAATGCCATTTTACGGGAAATTCGAGTTACCCAGCTATTCAAAAAGAGGTGATACACAGGATGTATCACCTCTTTGAAGTATCTCTTCAAACCGATAGCTCTCCATCCTCTTGATGACAGTCATGTCGTTATTCACGCCATGCCCAAGAAATCTTGCTGCAGGACAAGCCTTCTTTCGGCACTGTTCCCTTTCTGATCTCATCTACTGCGCCTGACGCATCCGAAATCCTACTCATGAAGAGTGCGACCTCTATCTTTTTTATATATATGAGAATATCACTATCCTCTGCTTCTGTCAACGCCAACTTATGCTTTGCTTTATGAGCGTTATGCCATCAGCGCCAACTTATGTTCTTCAACAGTATACCAAGCCAAAAACCTCATGCTCCTTATTTATCCCACTGAGCAATAATTTCCTGTACCGCTGCCAAAAAACGATCCATTTCCGCATCCGTTCCAATGGATATTCGCAAATAATTGTCGATACGCGGGCTGGAAAAATGTCTGACAAAAATATGCTGCTTGCGCAATTCTTCAAACAAATATGTAGCCGGAACAGTTTTATGTGTCGCAAAAATAAAATTTGTCATCGAATCTCCAAACGTAAAACCAAGCTCCGTAAGTGCTTGTTTGGTGCGCTCTCGTGTTGCAACAATCTTCGCTGTAGTCTCCTCAAAATAATCCTGATCTGATAATGCAGCAACGCCAAGTGCTACGGATAAACGAGTCATCGGATAACTGTTAAACGAATATCGAACGTCGTTCATTGCCTTGATCAATTTCGCATTACCGATTGCATGACCAATACGCATTCCTGCCATAGAGCGAGATTTTGAAAACGTTTGTACTACCACAACATTTTCATACTCGTCCACCAGCGGAAGTGCTGTATAACCGCTAAAATCTGCATATGCCTCATCAATTATAACAACAACATTCGGATTAGCTTCAATGACTGCGCGCAAAAACTCCTCACTTTGACGAATACCCGTCGGTGCATTTGGATTGGCTATCACGATACCGCCATTTTCGCACTGATAATCTTCCAATCGAAGTGCAAAGGCATCGTCCAAAGCCGGACGCTCATACGGAATTTGAAATAATTCTGCCCATACATCATAGAACGAATATGTAATATCCGGGAACAAAATCGGTTTACCCGAATTAAAAAATGTCAAAAACGCAATAGCAAGTACATCATCGGATCCTACTCCTGTATACACCTGATCTGCCTGCACATGATATTTTTCTGCCAGCGCATTGACTAAGTCTGTCGATGCCGGATCCGGATATAATCTCAGGCTGTCGAGTTCAAACTTCTGCAGTGCTTCTGCCACCTTTGGTGATGGCGGATATGGATTTTCGTTAGTATTCAACTTAACCATGTCCGGCAAATTAGGCTGTTCGCCCGGAACATACGGCTCTACTTTGCGAAAATTATCTTCCAATCTACTCATGTCGTACCTCTTTTCCGTCTATTTCTGTCGTCCACTTGGAATTGTTACACTTATTTACTGATAACACTCAGCCAGCTTCTTAAATGCCGGGAGCGAGCGCTCGATCATCGCATGATCCACACAATAAGCAATACGCACATAACCAGGACACATAAATGCACTTCCCGGAACCATTAAAATATGGAACTCTTTTCCTTTGGCAACAAATGCCTTATCATCTTCCTTAGCCTTAACCCAAAGATAAAAAGCCCCTTCCGGTTTAGCACACTCAAAGCCATACTCTGTCAGAGCATTGTATAGCAGCTTTCGGTTGGCATCATAGGCTGCAACATCCGTTGTCGCATCCAGACATTTTGATACCGCAAGCTGCATCAAAGATGGTGCATTTACAAATCCTAAAATACGATTCGCAACATTTGCTGCACAAATAACATTTTCAAAATCATCTACCTCATCCGGAATCACAAGGTAACCAATACGCTCACCCGGAAGAGACAGAGATTTACTATAAGAATATCCTACAATTGTATTACGATAATACTTCGTCAGATATGGCACTTCTACGCCATCATAAGCAAGCTCACGGTATGGTTCATCTGCAATAAGGTAAATCTGCGTTCCAAACTCTTTTTGCTTCTCCTCCAATACTGCTGCCAATTTCTGAATCGTTTCTTCTGAATATACTACACCGGTAGGATTGTTCGGATTATTGACTATCACTGCTTTCGTCTTTGCCGTGATCTTCTTTGCAAACGTCTCAAGATCGAGCTGGAAAGAAGGTACATCTGCCGGTACAACTACCATTACACCGTCAAAGTTAGCTACATAATTATTATATTCTCCAAAATATGGTGCAAATGCGATTACTTCATCGCCCGGATCTAACAATGTTTTAAGCGCAACATTAAGACCACCTGCAGCACCTACTGTCATAATGATATTATTCTGAGAAAACTTTGTGTCAAAGCGGCGATTTAAGGACTGTGCAATTCTCTCGCGCACTTCCTCGTATCCGGAGTTGTTCATATAACCATGCACGAAATTCGGTGCATCCTCATTCAATGTCTCAATAATGGCTTCTTTAACCTGTTTTGGAGGCTCTACGCTTGGGTTTCCAAGACTGAAATCATAGACGTTCTCTGCGCCACACTCAACCGCCATCTTCTTTCCTTCCTCAAACATTGCTCTTGTAACCGAGCTTCCCTCAACAAATTTCACCATCTTTTTTGCTATCATATTATGTACCTCTCTATACTTTGATTTTATTACAACGAGAAAATATATACACAATACCGGTCACCCGGTTTACACATAAAACGTATATCAAAATACCGCCTACGCAAGTATTTCTATGTCTCGCCGCATCTTACTCGCACTTTTTATTATATGCCTACGGATATATTCATGTCAAACCTTTCCCGTCATAGAACGCAGTAATTCCATATAAATATATTTTTCATTCAAACTTCGCACATCCGAAGCTGCCATCTGGTCACTTATTGCTTATTATGTCGATAGTTTCATTATATTTTGCAGCCACCATCTTGTGGGTTCTTCCATGAAGAAACTATAGCAATTGCCTTGCCGCAATTAGTTTTCAGTTGATAGGAAATTGCTGTTATGTAGCGTGACATCGCCACTTCACCAAAAGAAAAAAGTGCAGCCCCTTATTTATTGGTCTGCACCTAAACAAAAGTGCCAAAAAATTTTGACACCTACTCTTTAAAATATAAAAATGCGCGATCAGGGGTTCGAACCCTGGACACCCTGATTAAGAGTCAGGTGCTCTGCCAACTGAGCTAATCGCGCATATCTGACATATCAATGTCAGCAACTCGTTTAATATATCACACTTTCGCATGGAAAGCAAGTGTTTTTTTTACTTTTCCCACTTTTCCGACTTTTTCAATTCACCCTTTTTGAACAAACATCCCAATAACCTTATCAAGAGCAGCTTCAGATGTGCGCAGGTTGAGTTTCTTAATAAAATCTTAAACAAATAGCATGTTGAATTTTAAGATTCATTTCTCTACAATAGAACTATGCAAGATAAATCTTGTAAGGAGGCAATAAATATTACGGAGGGAAACATGTACCAAATATTACTGTGTGACGATGAAAAAGATATCGTTACCGCATTAGAAATCTACTTACGCAACGACGACTATAAAATTTTCAAAGCCTACAATGGCGCAGATGCACTCAAAATTCTAACAGAAGAGGAAATCCATTTGGTTCTTCTGGACATTATGATGCCTCATATGGACGGCATCGCTGCACTCACGAAGTTACGCGAATTTAGCAATGTTCCTGTGATTTTGTTAACCGCCAAAAGCGAAGATATTGACAAAGTGCTCGGTTTAACAGTCGGCGCTGATGATTACATAACAAAACCATTCAATCCCATCGAGCTTCAGGCACGTGTTAAATCACAGCTTCGCCGCTATATGCAGCTTGGCGGCGGCAAAACACAAAGCGATGTTTATTCTGTTGGCGGTATCGTATTAAATCCAATTACCAAGGAAGTCACGTTAGACTCTGATCCCATTGCGCTGACACGCATCGAATACAATATACTGTTATTTTTGATGCAGCACATCGGACAATCCTTTACACCACGTGAAATCTACCAAAACGTATGGCACGACAATGCCTATGGTGAAGAAAGCACTGTCGCCGTACACATCCGACACTTACGAGAAAAAATCGAATATAACCCGGCAGAACCACGTTATTTAAAAGCAGTGTGGGGACGCGGTTATAAACTGGATAACAATTAATATTTTGGAAGATCTGCGTCATAACAATGCGATGCAGGAATGAAGTGATCCACTTCAGATTGGAGGAGTATATGAAAACAAATCACCAAATCCAAAAACGGCAGATCGGTGCTATTGCCATTGCGATGATCACCGGCACCGGTCTGATCCTTGGTATTTTATTGTCGCTATTATGCTATCAACTTGGAATGTATAAAGACCAGTCCAAGAAAGAAATCTTGAACAACAAGTACGATCTGTTGACGAAATATTACGAAGCTACCATCATGAGCGAGATCAACAAAAAGAAAGATGCGGATGCCGTTGTCAACAAAAAAAAGATCACCAACTTTAAATACAGCGTATTCGGTGTATGGAATACAGAAATTGATGCTCAGCCATCGTCTGCACATCTGTATCACACTACATTTACCGACACAAAGGCAACACGATCTGTGCCGGATCCAAATCTTGCTACGATCCTGCAAAACAGCATTACCACAGATTATGACGGAACAGATGTCGATCTATACCGAAAACACTCTACAACGATAGACCAGATTCAATGCACTACCAATGGACTGTTGTACTATCGAACCAAATCACAATACTATTTTCCGGTCAGGACCGTCGAAATTCCAACCGCCTTCGCTGTGGTTAAGGCTAAAGGAGTAGCAAGTGCCAGAAGTTCATTGACCTTTAAATATTCCAAGCGCAAGAGCTGTTACGTCTGTGTAGACAAAAGCTACGAGAACTTGAATATACGTAATTATATCCACGATGTGAATCCCGTTCGCATCATACTAGATGATATTCCTTATTATACCAAAGATATTGAAATGCGTGATATCAAAAACGATCGTATGGCAGCCTCTTGGCAGCTTACCGATCCTGTGGTCTATTGGGGTTCCGAGGAAAGTCAGTTTCCTGCATCTGAGTTTTTATCAAAATCAGATGCCGCCATTTATTATCTGGGTGCCTACAACCATCCAAAGACCGTCACACAAAACGGCAGCCGGATTCCATTACAAATGGTTCACGCAACCGTATACTATAGCATACAGGCCACGGACGAAACACACTTCTATTCCATCAGTTCCAAAGTTTCTACTCCTGTAGACACTTCAAAGCATGACCTGTTTGCATACACGACCAAGCTTGTTAACACATTGTATCCGATCTGCTATGCCATTCCTTTAGTAACGGCATTATTATTGATTGCTTTACTTGGTGCATTATACCAGTGCTGTCACCAAACAATACTGCTAAAGTCATCCGGGAAACCTTCCTTCATGGCACGCATTCCCTTATTGGTCTATCTCGGTAGTATGACCTTTATATCGGCTTGGGTTGTCTACTTTATAAGTTTCTTATTGCTGCGCACACTACAGTCCAAGAAATTATTAATGAGTGGAAATCTGCTTCTCGCCGTTGGCGGAATAGTGCTTTTCTTCTTCCTGTTAAGCTCTGTTTTCGTTAATCTGGGTGAACGGCTTGGTACCAAAACGTTCTGCAAATACACAGTATGCCACGGCGTTATGCAGCTGTTACGTCGTATTAAATCCAATCTGACCCACAACTTGAAATGGGCGTCAGAGTTTATCGGCACACATATACATTTAGCAGTGAGGATTGGCGTCGTATGGATCGTACTCACGCTGATCGAACTGTTTGTGATCGGCATAACCGACATGAATACGGATCTTGAAATTATTGCCTTTGCTATTTACAAAGTTACAGAAGCATTGTTTCTTCTATTCTGTGTGGAACAATTTACCAAACTGACAGATGCGAGCCGCAGTCTCGCCGAAGATGCTCTGTCCACCAAATTGGACACCTCAAAATTGTTTGGACCTTTCCGCCGCCACGCCGAAACACTGAATCGACTGCAGGACGGCATCCAAATAGCAGTGCAGGACAAGATGAAAAGCGAACGTTTTCGAACAGAATTGATCACAAATGTGTCACATGACATAAAAACACCTTTAACTTCTATTATAAATTATGTAGACTTGTTAAAAGCAGATAATCTGTCGGAGGAAGAAAAGGCGCAATACTTAGATGTCCTTGATCGTCAATCCGGCAAGCTAAAAAAGCTGATCGAGAACCTGATCGAGGCCTCCAAAGCATCAACCGGCAATCTAACCGTTTGCCCGGAACCTTGCAACTTAAATATACTGCTGGCACAAACTGCCGGTGAATTTACCGATAAACTAACTCAGGCAGGTTTAGAATTGATCCTTCGCAAGCAGCAAAGTACCCCTATGATCGATCCGAACGTCGATGACGCAGATCTGCCGGACCTTGTCATTACCGCAGACAGTCGACATCTCTGGCGCATATTCGATAATTTAATGGGTAATATATGTAAATATTCACAACCCGGCACCCGTGTTTATATCGATCTCGCCACAGTCGACCAATGTGCACAGATTACTTTCCGCAACACATCGCAATACCCTCTGGAACAGAGCACCGATGCATTACTGGAGCGTTTCGTACGCGGCGACAGTTCTCGCAGCACACAAGGTAATGGGCTTGGCTTATCCATTGCTAAAAATCTGGCCGAGTTAATGAATGGTACTCTTGCATTGCACGTTGACGGCGATCTGTTCAAAGTGATCGTTACATTTCCATTGGCCATAGAGGAGGAATACAATTGAGTATAGAAAGCAGATTAAAAACAGTTCGCAGAAATACAGGAAATCATAAATCAGAATCAGCTATGAGCAAAGAAAACCTTAAGAAAAACAAGAAAAACTATTGGTTTTCCATAACCCTCATCGCACTTGCATTATTTTGTGTGGGGGCAGCATTGCTGTACTCGCAAAAGCTTTTGGGCGAAAAGCTCTCCACTCCCAAAGCTCCTGTTGCTTCCTACACAGCACGATACGGCGCTCGTTCCATCTCAAAAGTGCAGTTTCTCAAGCGTGATATGCTGCTCGATAAAGACGAGACGTCCATCAATTGGCTCAAAAGTATCCGGATGGCACAGCGCAAAAAGAACATCAAGCATTTATATGACGAATACAAAAACGTCGGCATTTTTCAGGTGACTGAAGATGTGAAATACAATTCCCTCTTTGCAACGTATAAGTTAAAACTGTTAAAGAACATCAAGTCGACGCATCCTTTGCAAGTCGGCAATACGATCAATGCTTATACTTTCGACAGTCCCTGTTTGGATGCGAATTCCGTTTCTGCCGTCTATAAAAGCAGCAACATTACACCTTTGCTGCGCAAGAATGAATGTTATCTCTTAGTTTACGGCGATCCGGCTGGACCAAGCACACTAAACACTCTGCGCTCACATGGTGCCAAAAATGGCACTTACTACTGTCTGGATTACGGAACACTGTTCGATACCGGTCTGCGCCTTTCCAAAGAGAAAAATCTGACAACGATCAGACCCAAAAAGGTATATGACACCAAAGAACTGCAATCCTTTGATCTGTTCTGCGGAAGCAAAACCATCCTTAAAGAATGGTATCGCGCGAAAGATGCTGTATTGACTTATTATGTGGCTGTCTCTTATACACATCTCCGAGC
>ERZ1026864.1146-NODE-1146-length-13706-cov-4.611530_pt1 | contig 13706 bp, 27 predicted proteins | sample MGYA00380162_ERZ1026864 | MGnify/ENA primary metagenome ERZ1026864 (study PRJEB33269, sample SAMEA4719798) | human gut metagenome | biome: human-associated habitat; feature: organic feature; material: feces | place: Cameroon | collected 2013-10 ... | reverse complement strand
GATTGAGTATGCCCGGCAGCTCCGGGCAGTAATCGAGGAAATGACCGCGAGCGCATCGGACGCTGTTGTGTCGAAAGCCCCGGCGGCGTGCCCGAAGCTGAAACAGGATGGTTCTTTGGTTCGCGCTGGAACGAAAATCAACTGGAACGGAACGGTGAAGAAAGCCGGGAGTGACCTGTGGGACACCGAGGCGAACAATCCCGACAACGCGCCTAATCTGTGGGAAGACCTACTGTATAAAGACGGCTATCGCATCATCCCCGAGACCATCACCGTGACCGGAGCTTTTAGCAACGGCGAAAAAGGCTGGTGGAAGGGGCAGCTGTGGGAATCCACGGTAAATAATAATGTATATAATCCGGATCAGTATCCGAGAAACTGGAGGCTCATAAGATGACGTGGGAAATACTCTCGGCGCTGATCATTATCGTCGGCTGCCTGATCACTCTCGGCGGGGTGCTGGTTAAGCTCGTCCGGACGCTGACGCGGCTTGACGACACTATGGCACAGCTGCGCGTGGACCTTAACCGGCAGCACGACGAAAACAAGGAATCACATAAGCGTATCTATGACAAGCTCGACGACCACGAAAAACGAATTGTCGAGCTGGAAAGGGATGGGCAATGAACGGCATAGACGTCTACACCGGGCAGGGAATCATCGACTGGCGGAGCGTCGCGACGACTCAGGGCTTCGCGATGATTAAAGCCTCGCAAGGGCGCGGCGAGACTTCGGCGACCGAGCACCTGCGGATTTTCACGGACAGCAAATTCGTGCGGAACATCACCGAAGCGTCGAAGACGCACATGAAGCTCGGCGTCTGGCACTGGCTGACCGCGCGTTCGGTCGCCGAAGCGAACTACGAAGCCGATTACTTCATCGACACGATTTCGCCGTACCGGGACAAGATTTCGCTCTGGGCGGCGGCTGACGTCGAGTCTGACCGCTACCTCGGCGACCTCGGCAAGTCCGACCTGACCGCCATTACGCGCGCGTTCCTCGACCGGGTTCAACATGCCGGATTTCGGTCGATGCTCTACACAAATCCGAATTTTATCAAGTACCGCTTCGTGAAGAACGCCTTCGCGGACACCGACATCTGGCTCGCGCATTACAACGTCGCGAAGCCGATGCAAGTCCCGAACCTGAAAATCTGGCAGCACTCCGCTGGGCGCGTGTATGGCGTCAGCACCGACGTTGACCTCGACATCGGATACTTCGACGGCACGCCGTATTCGGTCGGCGAGAAGTACACAATCCGCGCCTGTGATAGGTACAGCAACGGCAGGGCAGTTCCGGCGCGGCTCGTCGGCAAGGTCTGCACGATCTCGAAGGTCAAGCCGGACAGAATTCTCTTGCAGGAAATACTCAGCTGGGTAAAGACATGAAACACCTCGAAAAGATCGTCAACGCTGTTTTAATCTACATGGCGATATACTTACCGTTCGTGGTGATCTTACAAGCAGTATCAGGCGGCGACTTTACAGCCGCCTACTCTGCCGGAGGTGCAGCGTCTATCGTGGAGCTTGCGCTTACGGCAATCATACAAATACAAAAACAGAAAGAGGAACGAAAATATGACAGACATAACCCCAATTCTGGAGCTGGTGATCAGGCTGATAGCGCTGATCGTAACGATAGTGATAATTCCGAAGGTGAAGAAGCTTCTTGCCGAGAAGGTCGCGGAGAGTGACCAAAAGAAGATCATCAGGTGGGCGGAGATCGCCGCTCAGGCCGCCGAGGAAGCCGCGAGAAGCGGATTAATCGACAAGAAGGCAAAGTACAATTACGCGAAGGATTTTCTCGAGGATCGCGGAATCACGTTCGACGCCGATACGATGGAGGCATTGATAAATTCCACAGTGTGGGATTTGTTCAACCGTTTCAAGGACGAAAGCGAGGAATAATGAAGGCAGACGATCTGGCTGATCTCACGCGCACGGAGTGGGCGCGGCTTATCGATGAGTGCATCCATGATCGGCAGTGGCGCGAGATCTTCAAGGCTCGATGGCTCGATGGCGAAAAGTTCGAGCCCCTCGCGGAGCACTTTCAGTTATCCGTGCGGCAAACACAGCGGATAGTAAAGGCTTGCGAGCAAAAGATACAACGGCATATATAAATGGCAGGAAAGCGGCACGAAAGTGCCGCTTTTTTTTCGTACACTTTTGCGGTTGAATGTGGTACAATATATACAAGGAGATGATAGCAATGTTCGAAAACCCATTCGTCCCGCAGATGATGTGGGGACAACAGCGGCCAATACAGCAGCAGTTACCACAGCAGCAGGTAACGCGCGTCAGCGGGCAGAACGGCGCTCAGGCATACGCACTGCCGCCGAACTCGTCGGCACTGCTGCTCGACGATACTGCGCCTATCGTGTGGCTAAAAACCACAGATGGAGCCGGATACCCGACGCTTACCCCATACGACATCGTACCGCATCATATACCGACGCCGGTCGACGCATCAAGCCTCGAGGCGCGGATTAAAAAGTTGGAGGACATGATATATGCAAAACCCGATACTGCAAGCATTGAGGCAAAGCCCGCCGCAAAGCAACCCGTTAGCAATGGTGGCAAAATTTAAGGAGTTTGCCCGCGGCATGACGCCCGACCGCGCAAAGCAGCTCGTAGAAGAGAAGCTCCGCACGGGCGAAATGTCTCAGGCACAGTTCGAACAGCTCAAATCGCAAGCTCAGGATTTTATGCGATTGTTACAATGAAATATAGGCAATAGCCTATAAATATTATGAAAGGTGGTATAACCACAATGGATGGAACTCCCTCCCTCTCCGACATCGCGGCGGTAACTCGCGATAACGACGGCGCATTCGGCGGCAATGGCGGCTGGATGTGGATCGTCGTGATCTTCCTCTTCGCCTTCATGGGCGGCGGCTTCGGCTGGGGGAATCGCGGCGCAGCGCAGGAACAGCCGGTAACCGAGGCCGGACTGTGTAATGCGATGAACTTCAACAACCTCGAGAACGTAGTCGGACGTCTCAGCGACCAGAACCAGAATCAGACCATGACGCTGGGTAATGGTATCTGCAATCTCGGCTACGAAATGCAGGGCAACATAGGGCAGCTCGGCAAGGAGATCGCGCTCGGACAGGCTAACCTCGGCACTCAGATCGCGGGTAACGCCTCTGAGCTCTCCCGTCAGCTCGCCGAGTGCTGCTGCACCACACAGCGCGGCATAGACAGCGTTAATTACAATAACGCCATCAACACCGCCGCTATCAATCACAACATCGACGCGAAATTCGCGGCAATGGAAAAGGCACAGCTGGAGCAGACGATCGCGGCACAGCAGAATCAGATCAATCAGCTGAATCTTCAGGCGCAGCTCTGCGGCGTCGTAAGATACCCGATGTCTTACAGCTACACTGCGGGTCAGTCGCCCTTCTGCGGCGGCTGCGGTTGCAACGGCAACGTATAAGGTATAAGCGCCCTTTACGGCGAGGTTTCAAGGGGCGGCAATAGCTGCCCCATTTTTTAATAAACGGAGGAAAGATTAAAATGAAATCTGCAATATACACAGCGAACACCACTGCGACTACGCTCGCGGTCGGCGACATTATCCCGCTCGGTACGACTATCCGGCGCTACGGCTGCAATCTTCGGCAGGATGGTAACGCCGTTACGGCAACCGGCCGCGGATACTACAAGATCACTGCCGTCGTCACGGCAGCGCCCACAGCAGCCGGAGAGATCGGCGCGACACTGCTTAAGGATGGCATAGCAGTCACCGGCGCAACCGCGTCGGCAACTGCCACGGGAGCCGGAGACGTCGTTACGCTGCCCATAACGGCAATCGTCCGCAACCTTACTGACTGTGATTCCTCGCTCCTCGCGCTCCGTCTCGACGACAGCGCCGGACAGGCAACAAACGTCGCAGTCACCGTGGAGAAGCTGTGATGAAAGCCCACATCCAGGACTACCGCGCCCGGCTCGAGAAAGAGCTCGTCGAGTACCTCGCCCTCCCGGCGAGCGAGAAAAGCGCGAAGGCCGTCGACGGTATGCTCTCGTGTTGGGAGCATATCCGATCGGTCGAACGGTGCCTATGCGGGAGCGAGGAGCATCAGAGCGCCGCTCTGAGCGCCGCCGATCTCACGGCATGGAATTCCCGTATGGACAACGCCGACGGCACACGCGGCGGACACTGGACAATCTCGCAGACGTCCGGAGCCGCACAGAGTGTGGGAGTAGTGTTTGAGCACATCACGCCCGAGGCCTGGAATACCACGATGAACATGATGTACTCGGACTACTACCCCACGGCGGAAGCATACGGTACAGATCAGCCGGAGTTCTACGCGCAGCTCGCGAAGGATTTTCTGTTTGACAAGGATGGCGGCGAACCTCTGAAAAAACTCGCGGAATATTACCGCGGAATTGTTGAGTGACGAAAGCCGGGGAGTGTTCCCCGGCTTTACACGTTTTCTACACGATTTCTTCGAAAAATGTGATTTTTGCAATGAATACGTTGAAACACGAAAATATAAAATGTCAGGTACAATGCACACTTTCAGATACACGGCGAAACACCGTGAAACGCGCTGAACGGTTTATTCACTTCCTAGATGGTCCACCAGATAACGAAAAAGTGCCGATATTACGGCACTTTTCTTTTTACATACACGAAATTTACACGATTTTGTCAAGTATTTCAAGCGCGCGTTCCTCTTCACGCGGGTAAAGATGCGAGTAGGTATTCCACGTAATCGTCACGTTTTTGTGTCCGAGGCGGCGCGCGATCTCCTGAATGTTTATGCCGTTGTTTGCGAGAAGCGACGCGTGCGAGTGCCGGAACTCATGTATTGTCCGGTGCGGGAGCCCCGCCGCCTTCGCGTAAGATGAATTGCGCTTCTCAATCGTCGTGTCCCTAAGACAGCCGACGCCGCGGCAGACGAACCAGCTTTCGGAGAACTCTGGCATGGTCTTCTGACGTTCCTTATGCTCAGCGAGTGCCGTGGCAAGCGGCTTCGGCATCTGCACGTCGCGGACGGACGACAGTGTCTTTACGAGCAGTTCGGTTTCCTTCTTGCCCTTGATTTTCTGCGATATACTGCGCCGGACTTTGATTACGTTTCCTTCAATGTCCGACCATTGCAGGGCGTGTATCTCGCCTTTCCTCATACCTGTGTAAAACGCGATCATGAAGAAGATATAATAGCCCCATTCAGTAAGTTCGCCGCTGTCCTCGGCTCGCTCTCTCGCGACGGCGATATAACGCAGGAATTCGTCGGCAGTGTAGTAGCGGACTTTCTTCTCGGGCGTGTCGAACTCAGGCGTCTTGAATCCGCCGATCTGCCGGATCGGGTTCTTCGGAATGTATTCCATTCGAACGGCGTAGTTGATCATCGTCGACAAGAGCTTCAGATACGTGCTGGACGTCACCGGACTCAGACCGAGGGCGGCAATGTCTGATTTATACTTCTGCGCCGCGGCGACGTTGAATTTGTCGAGCTTCAGATCGCCAACGAGGGGCAGGATTGTATGCTCGAACGTCCGGCGTTTCTTGTCCCACGTAGTTTCGCGAAGTTCTGGCTTACAGGCTTCGATATATTCGTCATATAGGTCCTTCATCGTCTTCCGCGCGGCAGGAGGCGTTTTTTTAATCTCTTCGGTCAGCTTGCGTTCGAGATCCTTCGCTTCGGTCGAGCCGTATGCCACGCGGTCAATCTGGCGTGCCTTGCCGAACTGGTCGACGTAGTTGATACGGACGCGGTACTGCTGCTTGCCGTCTTTCTTGCCGTTCATTTTGTAGATCGGCATGGGGGTCACTCCTTTCAAAAAGTGGTTATTTCCGGAATGGAAACAACCACCGTTTTTATCGAATCAATGTACAAGTCTTTATTCTGAAATCAAAGTCTTCGTCTTCTGGATTGACGCAGTGAATAAAGTCCTTCTTGAAGTCGGCTATCGTTTTATTGTAAGTTTGCAATTCCTCCGCTGTACGATCGTCGACCATTGGACGTTTGAAATACTTCTTATACGAAGGTTCAGATATGCCTTCTATTACGGGATCAAAGCTAAGACCAGTACAAGAACAGTCATAATTCAGGTCAATCACAGGGTAGTTCTTATTCCTTCCGGTAAGGCTGAACCATCTGCCACGACGTTTTGCGCATTCGGAGCAGCATCCCCTAAAGAATGAGACTTCAACAATGTCGGTGCCCATGCTACGCGCGGTTTCGATCTCTTTGCCAAGACACATCGTTGCAATTGGCAAGACGAGAATATAATGGTTTTCTCTCCTCACAACGGAGAGTTTTCGTCTCGCATATCTTGATCGGTATTCGATTACCTCGTCAAAATCACTCGCCCGAAGTGCAGGATAGCTCAAGTGATTATTCGAAGTCGCTTTTTTATTGCCAAAAAGATGTTCAAACATAGTTTTGCCTCCTGCGGAATCACTTCCTGAGCCACCCGATACCGGGATTTATAAGATCGATCGCAAAAAACGAACATATAAACGCCATCAGAGCGAGAATCACAACGCATGCCGCGCGGAACTGCTTCCGGGAGTATTCGAGCTGTTCGTTCATCATCTGCAATTGCCTTATAAAAAGCTCCTTCATTGCTCTCGCTTCATTTTTGACAGGCTCTGTCAGTTCACTGCCAGGCGCGGGTTCAGCGGGGTTAATTTCAGGTTCAATCGGGTCAATTTCAGGTTCAGTTGAGGTCAGCCAGTCGACGGTCGTATTCAGCGGCGCGGCGATCTGCTCAAGCGTCGTGTACTTCGGCACTGTTCCGTTGCTCAGTATCCGGTACAGCGTACTTTCGGAGATTTCCGACTGCTCCGCGAGCTGCGTCATAGTCAGCCCGTTCTCGGCTATTTTTCTTCGTAATCGGTCAATATTGACCTCCATTGTCTCATCATTGTCCTTTCGTGCCGAAAATGATAGTCGTTTTCCACAAAATGACTCTTGCATTTTCGCTTATAATAGTGTATAATATGTTTGTAACTTAATTATATCACGCATTGAACGAAAAGTCAAGGAAATGAACGAAATCGACGCAAAAAACGTCGCAATACATAAAAATAATATGAAAGTGAGGAAATAATATGTGTAATTTGAAGTCGGCTATCGTGAGGCTGCTCGAACGGGCGAGTGACGCGCAGCTCAGGGCGATATATCAGTTCGTCCGTCGGATCGTCAATGAAAATGAAAGGGAGTGAGCGCGGGCTCACTCCTTTTTTTGTTGCTCTTTCGCTCTGTCGTTTCAATCCGCACGGGAACTATGCTCCCGTGACAATGTGTGATTTTCACACTGATTTTTGTGCCGTCATGGCTCTTTATTTTTTGCTCTGTCGAGGGCTTCGTCGAGGGCTTCCAGAAAGTCGTTCAGAGCTTTCCAACCTTCGTCGTCCAGTGAAGACAGTATCTGAATGACCTTCTTCTGGAACTGGTCGCCTCTGTCCGACAGAATGCCGCCGACGAAATCGGCGATCTGCTCGTCGGCGCTCATCTCCCGGAACATCTCGCCGTCGCCCGTTTCCAGCCATATGCGGTCACAGCCGTAGGTTCGGCAGATGAGGTCGAGAAACATAGGTGCCGGAGATGTCAGACCGTCTTCGAGGTTGCGAATAACGCCGAGTCCGACGCCGACCTTTTCTCCGAACTTTGTCTGCGACAGTCCGACCGATTTCCGGAGCTCGCGAAGCCTGTCTTTGATTTCTGCCATTGCTTCACCTCCTTTCGTGTATTATTATATCACACTTCTTGTTGCTTGTCAAGCAAAAAATAAAAAATATTTTTTTGAAAAAGGGCTTGACAAACAAGAAATGATGTGCTATAATATACTCACAAGCAAGTCGAGCGCAAAATACATGCTTGACAATCAAATAAGGAGTGCACATCATGAACGAAACAATCATCCGGGTCTACACCGGAAACATTAAGACCATCAAGAAAGCAGATTGGAAAATCAATCAGAGTGGATACTATGAGATCGGCTACAAAGAATTCGACGCCGAGAACGGCGAGCTCATAGGCGAGGGGTCAGCGGATTTCAGCTCCGCGAGAATGCGCGGAGAGCTTAAGAGATACGATGTACAAGCCTATTCCGGCAGATTAAATCGCGCAGGCGGCAGAATGACCGAAACCATCGGAGTAATTTTTGTCAGCAAGAACCAGAAGTTCCCCGCGATAAAAGCGGCACGGCTCATATACGGCGAGCGCGTCGCGAGAATTGAGAGATTCTGAGAGGAGATAAACAAAATGACCATCAAAGAATTCACCGAGCGCACGGGTTTCTACCCGACCTACGAGCACTACAAGTTCATCGAGAAGTCCTACATGGACTTCGACGGTGACAAGGACGCCTTCTGCAAGGCGTTCCGTGAGAACGCCGACGGCATCGCCGAGAAGATCACCCGCGAAGTTGAACGCTTCGTTGAAGAGCAGACCGAACTCGGAATGCACGAACACGACGCGATGGAAGAGCGCATTGCGCGGCAGGCGGACATCATCAACGATCTTCAGACGAAGCTTGACGCCGAGCTCGAATGGACGCCCTGCAAGGACGCCGGGACGCGGATGACTCAGCGCGACTACGTGAAGCTCCGCGAGGACAGGTTCACGAAGACGATGACCGACGAGGAAGCCGCGAACTTCATCGCCGAGGAACTCGGGTTCAACGCCGCGCGGGTCAAGATCATCCGCAAGGCTGAGACCTACGAGGTCAACAAGCACCGCCGGATGAGAGTCGCCGAGACCTACGAGCGCGAGCCGCTGTACGAGTCGACCGATTGGAACTATGTCCGGTTCAACGTCAACGGCATCGAATACGAATACATCAACGGACAGCTCGTGATGTATTGCAGATAAGGAGAAGGCGAAATGAAGAAGTACAAAGTCTATGACCTTTATGAAGGCAAGGAAACTCTGGGCTACGCCGACACGATAGATGAGGTAAAACTCATGGCGAGAGATCAGGCGGAGGCGACGGACGGCGAGTGCTATGTGGTCTACGCAGAACTCAACCCTGACACGGGCAGGTATCGGTTCAGCGAATACAAAGAGGTCAGAATCTGATCGCAGAGTGAGGGAGCACCGAGTGCTCCTGTAATGCGGGAACGTCGGTCACAACCCCGACGTAAAGGAGGTGAGAAAATGCAACAGCATCATCCGATAATCGAGATCAAGGATTTCGAGGGCAGATTCACGCGCGTCACTTTCGCCGGAATCGACATTTCAAGCTGTGTGAAGAGCGTCAGCTACCGGACGAACACAGACAAAGCTCTGGTCGGCAGTAAGGCGGACTTCACGCTCGAAATCAATCTACAGAACGTTGTTGACCTGCTCAGCGAGCTGAAAGACGAAGACTTGAACGTGGCTCGCGAGATTATCAGGCGACACCGTGAAATGGAATGGAGTAGCGAAACGCGACACCCTTGAAAGCAACGGTGAGAGATTCGCTCACCACAACAACAATTTTTAGGAGGAAAAATCATGAAAATGTTCGAAAAATTCCTGGTCATAAACCAGAAAAACGTCAGCCCCCTCGCCGACCTTATGGAGGCAAAGGGACTGACGCCCGATGACATCGCGCTCGTCCTTGACACGGTGAAGCACGACAGCCTCCACGCCCCCACAAGGCTTACGGCATATGTGGAAGTCAGAACCGCCGAAGAGCTTCAGCGTCTGATGAACGGCGAAGTACCCGACAGAATCGTCGCGCTGAACGGTTTGAATCTGTACGTCCGGAAACGCTACGATTCAGAGTACACTCCGGTCACAAACCTCGGAGCCACTCATTGATCGCACCGGTGACAAAATCCCGATCCGACATCCCGACCGAGAACAGATAATCGTTGATCTTCGATATGTTCTTCGTGTCCGGGAACTCAGCGTCGGCGAGAACATCACGCGCGAAGTCACCGCGCGGCGAGTTCTCGCCAGTGAACTGAGCAAGCCACTTTTTGAAAGTCATATAATCACCTCCTCTCTCAGGAATGATTATACCACAAATTTAATTAAAAAGCAAGGAGAAACCACAATGGAAAACGAAAACAAGATTCAGGTCTTCGAGAACTCCGAGTTCGGCAAAGTCCGGACTCTGATGATCGACGGCGAGCCGTGGGCATACGGCAAGGACATCGCTGTCGCTCTCGGCTACGCTAAGCCTACCGACGCCGTGAGAAATCACGTAGACCCCGAAGACCGTACGGTCTCCAAGACAGAGACCGTCAACGGAACCGCTCCGGTACTCATCAACGAATCCGGTCTCTACAGTCTCATCCTCTCCTCAAAGCTCCCGAAGGCGAAGGAGTTCAAACGCTGGATAACCTCCGAAGTTCTCCCCGCGCTCCGCAAGACCGGAAGCTACGGCACGGCTCAGAAGCCGACTCCGACCGACCCGGCAAAGCTCGCCGAGCTCGTCGATACCGTCGCCGGACTCGCCCGCGCTCAGCGCAAGAACCCCCGCGAGGTCGCCTACTGCGCGGCTGTGGTCATGCACCAGTACGGAGTCGATCTCCCCGGCGAGTTCCTTACCTCTCAGATTCACGGCGAACACATCCTGGCGCAGGAGCTCGAAGCCGAGTGGAACAGAGTCCGCAATTACAAGCCGATTCTGCCGTGGAACGATTGAGGTGCGCCATGATCAACATTCCGCTGATCAAAAGCGTCGAGTCCGCGCTGAGCGTCTACTACACCTACCCTCAGCTCCGGAACGCCGAGATCAAAGAGGTCTTCGGACACCTCAGCAACGCGAAGGTGTGTCAGCTCAAGGAACTCGCCCGCGAGAAGATGAACGAGCTGGGAATCCCGCTCTGGAACGCGACCGCGGTCGACACGAACGCCGCGTATCAGGCATGGGGGCTGAATGTGAACGACCTCGAACGCCGATACGCCAAAATGAAGAAAATGGAGGAAAGATAACATGGTAAAAACGAAACTCACACAGGAGAACGTCGACGTTCTCGCGAACATTCTCCGTCACATCGCGAAGATGGACGAAACCGAGCTTATCCCGATCGAGTGCTACTGCAAGGGCTACGAGGCGGGCAGAGCGTCCGTGACGAAGCCTGAAGGCGAGAAGACGGCGTAACATGGAGAAGAACATCCCGGAGCTTAACCGCGCCTACAGCGTCCATCTCGCCTGCCTTCGGGCGCGAAAGCTGACCAGACCCGAAGCCGAACGAGCTCTCGCGGTCTGGTCGGCAAAGTACGACCGGCGCGTCGCGAGGGGCGATTCGATGCACCCCGGATACGGCACGTACGGCGGAATCCTGGAAGCCTACGCGAAACGCGAGGCACTCAAGCAATACATTGAGGAGGTGAAAGCAGATGCAGACCGTACCCTATGAGAAGATGCACGCGATCCAGAGCGACATCATCAGAAAGCAGGAGCGCGAGATCAACGCTCTCAGAGAGTCGAACCGGGTCCTGCAAGCGACCGCGCAGACGCTCGCTGAGGCTCTGTCGCAGGCACTGAGCCGCGAAGGACGCGACCGTGTGTTCGTACCCGTGAAGGAAATCAAGCCGTCCGGCGCGTCGTTCAGAGTCGAGCAGACCATCGACGGCGACGTGCTTCTCATCCGCGCATGAGAAAAGCCCGCGCGGAGCGGCAACTCCGGTACGGGCAAATCAAACCAACCACCAATATTATAGCACAGGAGGAACAAAATGTCAACCCTTTTCAACATTTCTTCACGTTACGGCGAACTTCTTGAGAAAATCGACCTCTTCGCCGAATTCGAGCCCGACACCGACGCCGACGGCAACTACCTCGACCCCGACGGCAACGTCATCCATGATCTTGCAGACTACCGCGCGGTCATGACCGAAACGCTCCTCGATACTCTCGACGCGATCGACGGCGAGATGGCGGACAAGCTCGCGAACTGCGGCGCGTTCGTCAAGCAGCTGAATTCCGAGGTCGACGCGCTCGAAGCCGAAATCAAGTCGCTGCGGAATCGCAGCGCGGCGAAAAAACGTGAGATCGAGAGCTTCAAGACCTACATAATGGCGTGCATGGATCACGCTGACGTAAAAAAGGTCGACCAGCCGCTCGCAAAGCTCACCATCCGCAACAATCCCGAGTCGGTCAGCGTCGCGAACGAGAAGGCGTTCATCGACTGGGCGCAGATCATGAACCGCGACGATCTTCTGCGCTACTCCGCGCCGGACATCAACAAGACGGCGATCAAGACCGCACTGAACGACGGTCAGGATATTCCCGGCGTTCAGATTGTAAGAACAAAGTCCCTGATGATAAAGTGAGGTAAAGATAATGGGCTATCCTGTAATGATAATCGGCGAATCCGGCTCTGGCAAGTCGACTTCGCTCAGAAATTTCGCTCCAGACGAGCTTGCGCTTGTCAATGTCAACGGCAAGATGCTTCCGTTCAGACACAAATTCGACAACACCGTCCGCACCGACAGCTACGACGAGATCATCAGATTCATGAAGGCGACGAAGTGCAAGTCGATCGCAATCGACGACTGTCAGTATCTGCTGGCGAACGAGTTCATGCGCCGCTCGCGCGAAGCCGGATTCCAGAAGTTCACCGACATCGCGACCGGCTTCTGGCGGCTCATCCGCTCTGTGGACGAGCTTTCGGACGACGTCATCGTCTACTTCCTCGGACACGTCGCGACCGACGAGAACGGCGTTCAGCACTTCAAGACGATCGGCAAGCTCCTCGACGAGAAGATCACGGTCGAGGGGATGTTCACGACGGTGCTTCACTCGACGATCAACGACGGTCAGTACTATTTCGCGACTCAGAGCCGGAACGACACGGCGAAATCGCCGATGGGGCTCTTCGAAGAATATCTGATTCCGAACGATCTGAAGCTCGTTGACGAGGCTCTGCGCGTCTACTACGGCTTCACCCCCGAGCATACCTGCGCGGATTGTGGACAGGCGATACTTCCTTCGAACGGCGCGTCGGTCGAGCAGATAGTCGCCGGAACGACCGCTACATATGGTCGCAAGCTCTGCATGAGCTGCGCAAGAAAGGCGAAGAATGCAGCTCAGACCGTATCAAACTGACGTAATAGACCGCGTCCATCAGGCATGGGCGGGCGGCGCGAGATCGCCCTGCATCGTCCTGCCCTGCGGTTCGGGAAAATCCTGCATCACCGCCGAGATGGCGCGCCGGGCAACCTGGAAGGGGAATCGGGTTCTCTTTCTCATCCACAGAAAGGAACTTGTCGACCAGATTCAGCGGACGTTCATCTCGTGGGGAGTCGACATGGAGTACTGTACCGTCGGCATGGTGCAGACGATCACCAGGCGAGTGAAGAAAATCTGCCCGCCGTCGCTGATCATCACCGATGAGAATCATCATTCGCTCGCGGCGTCCTATAAGCGCATTTACGAAGCCTTTCCGAAGGCTTACCGGGTCGGAGTCACCGCAACGCCTGTGCGTCTGAACGGCGACGGTCTCGGAGATGTGAACGACCGTCTGATCGTCGGCGTGTCGGCGAAGTGGCTGATCGAAAATCACTTTCTCGCGCCGTACGACTACTTCGCGCCGAGTGTCGCTGATCTTACCGGACTGCACGTAAAGCAGGGCGAATACGTCGCGTCCGAAATCGAGTCGCGGCTGATGTCGTCGGCAATCTACGGAGACGTCATTGCGAACTACAAGAACCTCGGAAAAGGCGAAAAAGCTATCTGCTACTGCGCGTCGATAAAGCATTCGAAGGCGGTCGCCGAAGCGTTCAGCAAAGCCGGAATCCCTGC
>ERZ1026864.1145-NODE-1145-length-13707-cov-4.516261_pt1 | contig 13707 bp, 9 predicted proteins | sample MGYA00380162_ERZ1026864 | MGnify/ENA primary metagenome ERZ1026864 (study PRJEB33269, sample SAMEA4719798) | human gut metagenome | biome: human-associated habitat; feature: organic feature; material: feces | place: Cameroon | collected 2013-10 ... | reverse complement strand
CTCGCTTCATCCGCCGCAGGCGGCGCTTCGGCGCTTTCCTCGTCGCCCGCTCCAAAAACACCACCCTACTGGTGGTGTTTTTTTCGTGTGCGCCTCAGCGCTCACCGTCGTGTCAGCCGGCTGCCGGCGGCTACCGCAGCCGACAGCCGGGACACTTCCTCGAAAGCGCCTCGCTTCATCCGCCGCAGGCGGCGCTTCGGCGCTTTCCTCGTCGCCCGCTCCAAGTGAAGGAACTCCGTTTTTCGAACAATTTTGTTGAAAAGCGGAGTTCTTCTTATCTGCAAAGCCTTGATTTGTCAAGGTTTTGCAGATAAGAGCGTACACAGCAAAACTCTCAGAATGCGGAACGTTTTTTTGCGCAAGATTGCTATTTGAACACGGTTTTCTCATCAAAACCTGCGGCTTATCCGCAAAAATTTTATGGCGGTTGCCTGTGCAGGGACAACAAACGATTACCTATCGTAATAACATAGATGGCTTTTCATTGACGGCCTAATCTGTTATAGTAGAAAGGAAATCGTTTGTGCGTAGTCTGAAATATAGATATTGGAAATCTGTCATCGATCTCCGAAGATGTATGGACTGTAAAAGACTGCAAGGAAAAATTTACTTGCCCCATGATTTTATTCCAGAAGAACCGCCGCTCCATCCTAACTGCCACTGCTCTATACAGTGGTTAGAGGCAAGAACGGCCGGCACAAGGGCGCTTACAAAAACAGGGACAAGCGGCTCCCCGATGTACCTGGACGAATATGGTACGAGGCTGACATCAATTACTCTTTCGGTTACCGGGGCGGAGAACGAATTCTCTACTCCAACGACGGACTGATCTTTGCCACTTACGACCATTATGCTACGTTTGTCGAAATCGTTTGACAGAAAGGAGTTTTGCTATGAATCACTATGCATATACGCCTATCACAACTGACCCCGTTTTGCTGAATCTGACCGGCTGCAAGGACTGGGGCACATTACACCAGCGTATCCACGAGGCTTTCGGGTTTCCGGACTACTACGGGGAAAACTGGGACGCCATGTGGGATTGCCTGACAGATGTATTTCTGCCGCCGGTGCAAAGGCGCATTGTTGTGGAGGGCTTTGCCGCCATGCCCCAAGAGCTGCGGGAGTACGCTGCTCCGATGCGGGAGATATTCAGCGATCTTCAGGAGAAATATCCCTGGGTCTCGGTGATATACCACTGATTACAGACGCAACAAAACCTGTGGGCAATTGCAAAACACCACCCTACAGGTGGTGTTTTTTTCGTGTGCGCCTCAGCGCTCACCGTCGTGTCAGCCGGCTGCCGGCGGCTACGTTTTTCAGCCTATTGCGCCATATTTCGCGTAGTCATGACAAGGAAATGGGGGAGGCGGACGAGCTTTAGACAGAATAACAGATATTTCGCGTTTTTTCTTGCAATGGAAAAATCTATGTGGTATACTAGCGCGGAGTATAATAGCGAATGCGCTGGGGGGTGCATCGCTGTGGACTTGGTGCGCCCCTATTGCGCGCTGTTGCCGGAAACGTTTGCACCCATGATCGAGATCCGGTGCATAGGAGACGGCGCGACATCGCTGCACCGCACGGAGGGCTGACAGAACCCGGACGGCGGCCGTAATAGGGGGGTAATTAGATATGGTAAAAAAGGTTTCCTTTGTCTTAGTGGGAATCGGTCTGGCTGCGATTATCGCATTTTCAGGGTTTGGTATCTGGCGCGCAACACGTCAAGTACCCGCCTTTGACGCCGCCGGATACATCCTTCAGGGAGAGACAGAGGAAGTAAAGTCGATCTCTTTCCGGTCCGGCGAGGCTTATACCTCGACGCTGTCCGGAGGTATAAGCTTTTCCGACACGGATGGCAAGAAGACCACCGTGCCTCGGGAGAGCTTTGTTTATTTTGAGGACAGCAGCGTCATGGCGCTCAGCGATGGCGTCCTGGTGGATTTCAACGATCTGTCCGACAATTTCATCAACAACTACTATATCAATGCCGGGCTGTGCCTGCGTGACAGCAATGGCTCATACACGGCGGAGGCTACCGCCGGTACTATGACGTTCGGCGAGCACCTGTGGAAGCTCTCTGACACGAAGTACCTGATCGAGGCGCCGTCTCTGAAGGTCTATCTGTCAGAGGGGGACGTCCGCGAGGTGAAGGACTATGTGCAGGTGGTGGTCACGGCCGACAACATCGTACATCTGCTGACACCGGACAACCTGTGGATGACCATTTCTGAGGAATGCTATATCGAAACGGATCAGGGCGTAAAGATCTATCCGGTGTCTCAGCTCATTGACAGCGGTACCTATAAGCTGTCGCTGGCAAAGCTGTCGGTGACGCCGGAGGACGCCATTGTGCTGTCGGAGCTGGAGACGCGGCGGCAGATCGTTCCCGAGCTGAATATCGAGGCGATTGACGGCGCGGACGGTCAGGATGGTACGGATGGTCAGTCCGGACAGGAGGGCGCGTCCGGCACCGCCGGCAGCGCCGGTAAGAACGGCGCTACCGGTACGGCGGGCGCAGGAGGCGCCAGCGGCGAAGGCGGCGCTAACGGCGGCCACGGAGCCAGCGGTAAGGATGCCGTGGCAGTGAGTACCACCAACAGTGCGCTGCCTACGATGAGCATAACCGAGTGGAAGGTGTCCGCTACGGGACTGCACGGTACGATCAAGGTAACGGATAACGGTCAGTCCCTGGAAAAGGTCGGCGATCTCGGCGGCTCGGCGAACTACCCCGGCCGGGTGACCATCACAGAGGTCGCCACCGGTATTCCGGTGGACTGCTACGCGGTGGACCCTGCGTTTGACCCCTCGGCTACGCCGGGCAACTTTAACTTCTACACCGGCGGTACGGATACGCCTGTGGAGTTTTATACCAAGAGCGATGCGCTGAAGCCGGACACGGAGTATAAGCTCTCCGTGACGGCATACTACGCAGCCAACAGTCAGGTGTATTCCCGCGAATTTATCGGGCGCGTGTTCTACACGGATTCCACCGGCGTGCATCTGGCTTATCAGGAGGCCACACAGGACAGCGTGACCCTCCTGACCTCGGTGAACACGGACTATGCCGCCAGCATCCAAAAGGCAACGGTGTATTTGCTGACGCCGGAGCAGGCCAAGACCTTTAACATGAGCTCCTTCAGTGATACGAGCCAGTACGTGGGCAAGAAGGATGTGACGCTCTCCACCGCCAGCAGAGATGAGAAGGTGACCTTCTCCGGCCTGAACCACAACCAGACCTATGTGGCGCGTGTATATGTGGAGACGAAGGGCGGCCTTGAGACGCTGGCACAGCAGAAGCTGGAGGTCATGACGCTGAAGCGTCCCCCTGAATACGAAAAGACCGACAAGCTCACGGTAAACTACAACCGCGTATCCGGTGTGTTTGAGGTGTTCCGCCCCACGGTCGTTGACCCGGACGGCGGTGCGGTGAGCTATACCTACACAGCCTATAAGAAGAACGGAACAACCTGGGAAAACGCGCTGGAGCGTACCATCACCCCCGGCACCGGCGAGCCGGTGGAGTTCGCCATGGCGCCCGGTGAGGTGTACCGCTTCGAGGTCAAGATGACCTTTAACGACAATGAAAAAACGGTGAGCTATGACCTTGGACGAAGTGAGGAAATGAAGTCCGAGGGCGACAGCATGCCCAAGATCACGCTGATCAACGAGACTAGCGGTACAGATTACAATATGTATAAGGGTACGCTGCGCATCGCACTGAGCGGCGGTAAGAGCAGAATCGACACCACGCAGGCGCTGAAGCTGGAGCTGAGTGCAGACCAGATCGCCGATGCCAGCGTGGAGCTGACAAAATCCGCGCCCTCTGCGACGGTGGAGCCCAATAAACATGTGTTTATACTGGATACCACCAGCACCAACACGAACTATGTGGATGTGCAGCTGGATCTGAAGGATCTTTACAAGAATACCAACTACTCCATCACGGTGACGGGTTACCTGGATGTGGGTGACGGAAACGGCGCGAAGAAGCGTACCATCGGCACGGTGAGCTTCCACACCTATGACACCACGAAGCTGAGCGCCACATGGAGCACGGCGGCAGACGCTACCGAGGCGGCCGGCGCCTCTATCGCCAGAACGCTGAAGCTGGCGGTGCAGGATAAGGACGCGGCGGACGGCTCTCCGCGGCGGGTGTATGCAGAGGAACAGCTGCAGCATGGACAGGTGATCGTGGAGCTGTTCAGCGGCACGGGTACGGGCAAGCTGCGCATCGCCCAGAAGAACTTCTATGAGGAGGATAAGCTCAACGCGCTTTTCGGCAGCGGACTGACGATCACGGAAAAGGACTTCGGCAACCCGCCGCTGAACAGTCAGGGCAGCTATACGCTGACCGTCAGCGAGGTGGCGGACAGGAGCTACGGCCTGCAGCTGGGATATGTGAACACCTTTGATGATGTTCAGAACGCCTCTGAAGTGGTGGCTGCGGAGCCTACGCCTCCCGATCTGCTGGCGGATTCCTCCCGCGGCGTAAAGGCGACCCCTATCTACAATAGCGATGTCGCCATCTATGGCGGAAAGCAGGATGAAAATCTGCCGGATGAAGCGATCGTGGGCTATGCACTGGAGGCCAGCTACGACAATGTCCAGCGTATCGGCCTGAACATTACTTACTATGCTTTCGAGTACAACAGCTTCTTCAATGCGTTTAAAAACAGCAAGGATCCTGTTCTGGAGACGGAGCCCCTGCTGGAGATGACGCAGCCTATCGACACGGGCAGCAACTTTGTACCCAAGGTGGCGGTACTGTTCGGCGGAGACGCGGGTAAAGATCCGACCCTCTATAATGGCCACTATGTCTACAACGCCGGCGCGCCCAACGTCTTAGACAAGGTGCTGCAATCCGGTATGGGCCGCGGCTTCCGCTACATCTTCGCCTACACGGTGGAATATGCGGGAAGCAGCACCGGCGAGGCATCCTCGACAAGGAACTATCCCTATGACCACAAGGAATATAACGACTACTTGCGGGTACACGGCGGCATAACGGAGCATGGCGTGTCGGTCGGCAGAAATGTCGCATATATCCTGAATTCGGGAATGTGCGAGGCGCCGCTGATCCTGCCGGATTTCCACACCTATGTATTCAACTCCACACAGGATGCGCTGACGCAGGATGCCGCCACAACTGCCACCGGTACGGTGGAGCTGCATTACAAATGGCGCGATCCGGATCAGCTGATCATAAAGGACGGCACAGCCAATAACACAACGATCTCTTACGAGAAGGGCGCTGGACCAGTCTCGCAGAATATACAGAAAGACCCCGTGGGCAGCGGTGACTGGTATAAGCTCAAGATGGAGTACGCAGTGAGCAAGGGTACAGCGGCGTATCTGATGCCGGCAGTCAATATCTGTGCATACAGGCTGAACTATGATTCGGTGCTACAGGCATTTAACCTGACGGCGGACAATAAGAGCTTGTCCATCGGTGCAATACCGCTGGAATGGTCCTGGGAGCAGCAGTTTAAGAGGGCGGGTTACCAGGACATTCAGGTGCAAATGGATCTGAAGCATCTGGCGGACAACTACATCGCCTTCCGCTTCAACATGAATGATCCAGCTACAGACAAGCTGCTTTCCCGCGGAATCGGTCTGGAGCTGACTATTAAGCCGGAAGACGGAGAAGCGAAGAGCTTCCGTCTGCCGTTGGTCTCCGATGTGGATGGTACATATGCCAAGCTTGCTACCGGCTTGCTGGGCGAGGGCTTTTTGAACAAGTCGTTTGAGGTGAACAGGGCAGTTCTGCTGTATGACACCGGCATCCAGGGCTGGAGCCTGCTGGAAGACGCAGACAACAGAAAGAGCTTTGCCCTGCAATACGTTGAGAACACCGACACGGAGTTTGGCTTTACCAACTATATCGGTGCTACCAGCCTGAGCGGTGTACCCGCCAACGGTGCGCTGCTGGCCACGCCGGATGCGTTCACAGTGGACAAGCTGCAGGATACCATCAAGGAAAAGCCGGAGGATGACACCAAGCTGGCGTTGATCACCACCAATCCCTTCCTGAAAAACTCCGGCAGCAGCGGTCGCTATCTCTATCCCGATCGCTACGGTGTGGATGCCCATAACAGCACCATGCTATCACAGCTGAGCGGCAAATACCTGACACCCAAGAAGGTGGCGGCTTATGAGCTGAAATTCCCGGCGGGTGGAAATAGCGGAACGCTTGACCAGATGACGCCTACCATCGACAAGCCGTATTTTGCCGCCACCAGCGGGATGATCGAGATGGAGGGTATCAAGATCTACGGCCTTGAAGGCGGCGGTACGATCTATGCGGCAGCCTTTAATAGTCGGGATGACGCGGAGAAGCTGACAGGCCAGCGAGCGGCGCAGGTGGAGATCCCGATCGGTGCCAGTGGTGTACCCACCGGAGAGAATAATCCGCAGCTGACCGGCTTGGATGACGGCAAGCAATACTATGTGGCCTTCTACTATATGGTGGACGGCAAGGCACACCTGCTGCTGACCGCCGATACGGCGCTGCCGGCGGTTTATGAGGTGTCTACCAGTACGCAGGCGGTCATCAAGCTGTTGGAGCAGGAGTATCAGAACAACGGGTATTTCGACAAGAAAGAGGTCATCAAATACAGCATCAGCCGCAGATTCGGCCTGAAGATGTCCTACGACATCTATGGAAGTGAGGAGGATGCAAGCAAGAAGCAAAATGTCATCCTTCCATACGCTGAAATGACCCCGGCTGACGAAACGGCCATCCTGCAGGCGCCCGTGGACCCGAACCCTGAAAATCAGATCACCATTGATCTCAAGCCTCGCGCGGCTCGCGATAAGCTGAAGCCCGGCACGACCTACTATCTGCGGATAACCGCCATCGAGGAGGGCGGCAATATAGACGCGGGCCACCTGGTCGTTCCCTTCACGCTGACGGCCGTGGGCAACTACGATGCACTGATCTACGTCAGCAACGCGACCAGCAATTCCATCAACTTCCTGGTGACCATCAATGACCCGCAGTACACGCTGATGGGCAGAGATACAGGCGCGGGCAGCTATGAAGGCGCGCTGTATGCAGTGCGCTTCACGGATAAGGACGGCAAACGCCTGCACACGGAGTATGATAGAGAAGTGTACACCGCCAACCAGCTGCGAAAGGGCTTTGTCCTTAACGATAGCTGCCTCGAGAGGACAGGTATCATGACAAACGAATCCATCAAGGCTGATGCGACCTATCAGCTCCGCATCTACGCGGTGCCGGATGCCGACCATAACGGTACCATCAAGCTCGGCGGCACGGATATGGATTGGACGAAGTTCTTCCAAAAGGGCGGAGCCATGAAGGACTGCGGCAAGGAGTTCCTGCAAATCGTAGACGGATTCTGGAATACGGATACCACCTCTACCAATAACCCCGATGAGGCGCAGCTGCTGATCGCCTCCAAGAGCCAGCAGACCACCAACACCCAGGGGTGGATCCTGAACGAGAAGGGCGTGTATTCCGTCCGTTTTGACCCCACCACGGTGCGTATCATGTTCCAGGAGAGCGTGGGTCTGCTGGGTGTAGATCCGGGTACCGGAGCTGGCGCGGAGCCGGTGTTCCGTCGGATCGACTGGTCCTTGAAGGGTATGGCCGGAGACGGTACGCCGGTGAGCGCATCGGGAACATCACGTCTCACGCAGGGGGATAAGCTGCTGCAATCCGGTACGGGCGGCGGTCACTACGATATGTACTACTTCGATATCCCGTATCAGGTGGGTCAGGGCAGCTACACCATCGTGCTGCAGTTCCGCGAGACGGAACAGCAACCGTCCGCCAGCAAGACCATCACCATCTACAGCGGCGTGTAAGCGACTGAGAGGGTACTATGAAAAGAGTAAGAAAATTTAAAAAAGCCACATGGATCGTTTTTTCCATGTTGGCGGCGGTCATCGCGGCGGCATTTGTCGTGATGGGCGCTACGGCGGTGCGGACGGCCTCCGCCAAGGAACCCGCCGTGGAGCTGGCGGCAGGCACAGTGATCTACGACAGTACCTGCACGCCCATCCAGCTTACCGAAACCACACTGGTGAGCCGGGAGAATGGCGTCTACTTCCTGAAGCAGAGCGATGCGGATATCCCGCTGGGCGCCCACACGCTGGCCTATGACGGCAGCGGCGTGCGGGTGTTCGGCGGCGGCTACCGCATTGATGCCGATGGCTCCATCTGCAGCGTTACCGATCAGGACAGCTTCAGCGAGCTGGGAACAGGGGCGATCTTCAAGCTGGCCGACAGGCGCTATGCCATCGCGGCTTCCGCCATCGCCGACGCGGACCATGTGTTCAGCGCCGACGGGTATCTGTTCATCCTGATGGATGTGGTGGGCAATGCACGGCTCTACTCCAACAACATGAGCCTGAAAACCACCCAGCCCACCACCGTTGAGGGCGGCAGCATCACCTTTGATATTGCCAACGAGCTCATGACCGCGGGAAAGCTGACCATTGATCTGGGAAAGCTGATCGGTACCACAAATACCTACGACTCTGGAGTGTATAAGACCATCGACCATCCCCAGACGCCGGATTCCATTGATCTGACCATCAAGGGCGGCGCAGGCGGTAACGGTGGCTCCGGCGGCGCAGGCGGTAATGGCGGCGCAGGCGGCGACGGCGGCGCAGGCGGTACCGGTGGTACCGGCGGCTCCGGCGGTATCGGCGAGGATCAGAATCCTGTGCAGATCGTTATGCTGAAGGCAGTACGCTCCGAGAGCAGCACCAGCCTGACGGCGGATTACTACTTCGTGGATCCCTTCGGCAGTCTGGGTATGGTGTATCTGGAGCTGCATGAGGCAGCGAAGGTCGCTGAAAGCAATGTGTCCATCCGCAAGCTCTATGAAGATCGGGAAAACGCGGATTGCCAGGCCTATTGGGATGAATGGGGAAGAGGACAGAACCTCCGGGCATCTGTCAGCGCTTACGACAACACCTATACGTTCACAAACCTGAAGCCGGGAACAAACTATTATGTGGTTCTGGCCCATGAGGCGGAGTCGGGAACAGGCGAGCTGGAGCGCACCTTGGATGATTACTTCAAGGTATCCACTAAGCAGATGGCAGACAGTCTTGTCATCTCGGCCATCAACAGCACGGAGGTCGACTTTACGCTGGAATTGGAGTCCACACAGCTGCCGGTGGCCAAGGTGGTGCTGCTGGATCGTGCAACAGAGCCGTCGGTATCTCTGGATGACGCGGCGAAGGCGGCGGCCGTTTCCGGCGGCTACCACGGCACGATAACCGTCGGTGAAGCCCAACTGAAGACACTGCCGAGTATCGAGATCCAGGCACGGGATGCAGATGGCAAGGTGCTGCTGACCGCCAGATGCAGCAACAGCTTCTACGCACCGACAACACCGTAAGATCCATGCACCGGCGGCTCCGGGAAGCGGAGCCGCCGGACGATAAAAAAGTAAAGAGCCCTGTGCGTCAGGGAGAGAGGAGATCAATATGGAGAATTTATATGCATCCGTCCTCAGCGCCATCGGCTGGATGATCGGCCTGGCTTTCTTGGGTATCGGCGTGGGCCTCGGCCTGCTGGGTGCAAAGGTAGCGGAGGCTGTGGGCCGCAACCCCGAAACAAAGGACGAGGTGGTACGCAGCGCCATGACCATCGTTTTGGCTATTGTGGTCCTGTTCGTGCTGCTGCTGGCTTTCGTGTTTATCCTGCTGTATTTTAATCCCTTCGTTGCGTAATTCGTAGACGGCATAAGGAGGGGAATGGCTTGATCTATGCAATTTACATTGCAGCCGCGGCCGTCGTGGGGGTATTGATCGGCTTTGTGGTGCTGTCTGTCACATGGCTTAAAAAGACGGTCGCGAAAAACATCCGCAGCAAGACGACGGAGCTGATATCCGTTTACGATGACCTGCTGGAGGAGAAGAGCCGGGAGCTGGCGGCACTGGAAGCGAAACAGGCAGCGATACCGCAGCAGAGCGTCAGCAGCCGGGAGCCGGAAACGGCACAGGCAGAAGAAGTGGCGGCGACGCTTCCGGCATCGGAGATGCTGGGGATGGCGGAACGCTCCGGCGGAGCGGTCTACCGGGACGACACCGTTGGCAAGACGTATTTGAAGATCCGGGAGAATTTCTCCTTCCGGATGGAGGAGCTGCTGGCGGCAGTTTCCGATGTGCCGAAGGCACAGAACAGCGTGGCTGGGCGGCTGCTGGAGCAGCTGGACTATGACACGATATTCCATCTGGCGACGATGGACGCAAACGATCAGGTCGCCATATTGAGGGGGGCGCTTCCCGCAGAGGAGGCGTGCCTGCTGGAGGACTATCTGGCAGGAAATAAAACATTTTGCGTACTGGAATTCTACGATCATTTGCGGGCGCTGGCGGACGCGGAGTCGAAAGCGGTACGCCTGCGTGTCCCTGTCGCTGCTGCAAATACGCAGACCGCGCAGGCAGGGGTGGAGATCGTTCCTGACGAGGAGATCTGCGAGGGATTCCAGATGGAGGCCGATCAGGTACTCTATGATTACTGCATCAGGGCGAAGGAGTTGAGATAATGGAGCATACGATCAGCAGCGTCATCGATCAGAAGATCGCGGATATCAAGGCCGGTACCAACGCCTACGGTACCGGGCGGGTGCGCCTTGTGCGCGAGTACATCGTGGAGGCCACCGGGCTGGATCATGCGGCCTATTTCGAACGCGTGACCATCGGCGACCATGCGGAGGGATATGTAGATGCGGTGCGGCAGGACAGCGTTCTGATCGCACTGACCCGTATGGATGAGAAAGTCAAGATCGGAGACAGGGTTGTGGCCACCGGGAAGGAGTTCTCGGCACAGTTCTCTCCGCTGTCCACAGGCCATATCGTGGATATTTTCGGCGAGGACAAGTTGGCCGGAAAGCGTCTGGATGAGCTGAAGGATATTCCTATTGAGGGAGAGCCGATCCCCATCATGGACCGTATCGCAGTGACACGGCCCCTGCATACCGGCATTATGGGCATTGATATGCTCTATCCCATCGGCCGCGGCCAGCGTCAGCTGATCGTGGGCGATAAGAAGACAGGCAAAACGCAGATCGCGCTGGATACCATCCTGAACCAGCGGGGTGAGGACATCATCTGCATCTACGTGGCCATCGGAAAGACGAAAAAGGAAGTCAAGGACATTTACAGTCAGCTGCTCTGCCGGGGTGCGATGGAGTATACCATCATCGTTGCGGCGTTCAATGACGACTGTGCGCCCGTGCTGCAAAGTACGCCGTATGCCGCACTGTCCATTGCGGAGACGTATTTGCGGGAGGGAAAGGATGTTCTGGTGGTGCTGGACGACCTGAAGCGCCACGCGGATGTGTGCCGCGAGATCGCCCTGCTGATGGAAAAGACACCCGGACGCGACGCCTATCCCCCGGATATTTTCTATGCCCACTCCCGTATGCTGGAGCTTGGCTGCCAGCACAAGAACGGCGGCTCCATCACCGTGCTGCCGATCTGCGAGACAAAGGGCGGAGATATCACGGACTTTATTTCGACGAACATCATCTCCATCACGGATGGACAGATCGTCCTGTCGGCAAAGAACTTCGAAAAGGGACAGAAGCCCGCCATCAACTATGGCCTGTCGGTATCCCGTCTGGGCGGCGCAGTACAGACGGCCGCAATAAAGAAGGCGGGGCCGCCTATCCGGAGAGAGCTGCTGGCCTATCTGGAGCAGCGCGAGGTGTTTGAGTTGGCGAATGCCGACGAGATGGGCGAGGCGCTGCGCGAGAGAATGCGGCGCGGCGCGGTCATTCTGGATATGTTGAAACAGCACAAATTCGCCGTGCGCACGCCGGAAATGATGCTGGAGATCACCGGCCGTCTGGCAGGCGGAGGCGCACAATGAACGTAAAAGCGGTCGTTAAGGTCATGAACTTCCACGCGCTGCTGCGGGTGGAGGCCTCCGGCCAGCAGGCGCTGAAGTACAGCACCATGGAGGAAGAGCTGTCCGACATGATGCGCATTCTCCAGAACAACCAGAACCTGCGGCTGGATAAGCGGATACGTCTTCCGGATGAGGGCCTTCCCGTACTGCGCATCTATCTGGGGTCCGATCTGGGCTTCTGCGGCAGCGTGAACACATCCGTGTCCTCCGTTTTGCAGCACGACGGCGCGGATACGGAGAAAATCGTGATCGGCAGAAAGCTGCGCCGCCCGGCGGAGGTCAGCGTATTTCTGACGCAGGAGGAATACCGGGAGAATTTCGGCGTGCTGCGTACGTATCTGGAGCGTGCGGTGCGTCAACGGCCGTGGTCGGCGGTGGAGCTTGTGTATAATCACTACTACAACGTCACCTCGGTAAAGCAGGAGATCAAGCGGATCTATCCTTTGGCCGAGCCGGAGGAGGTCGTTGATGCACACGCATGGGACGATTTTGAGATCGAGGGAGACGCACAGGAGCTGCTGGAGGATATGATGATCTCCTGCCTGGTATACGAGGTGAGGATCGCAGCGGCCAGCGCCTATGCGGCGGAAAACATTATGCGGCAGAACGCTACCTCCGAATCGTTGAAAAAGCTCGACGAGATGGAGAGCGAGGCTACGCGGGTAGAGCGAAAAAAGAAGAATCAGGCCGCATTCCGGAAAACGATCGATAGCTTTATCAAGCAGAAATCCTTACGGAGGTAAGTGCGATGGCCGAGATCATTACGTTTACAAATCAAAAAGGCGGTGTGGGTAAGACCAGCTTGGCCATGAACTTCGGCGTCCGGCTGAAAATGGCCGGAGCCCGTGTGCTGTTCGTGGACATGGACCCACAGGGGAATCTGACGTATACCATGGGAATCGATCACGCGGAGGTCACGGTCTACGACCTGCTGCTGGGACGAAGGACGGCGCGCGAGGCCATCCTCCATGCGGCGGAGTGCGATATCATCGCGTCGTCACCCGGATTGAGCACCTTCAATCTGACGCAGGCGGGAACAGGGAAGGAGTATCTTCTACGCAACGCTTTGCAGCCGGTGACAGCGGACTATGACTTTATCGTGATCGACAGTCCACCCACGTTGGGTATCCTGACCATCAACATCCTCACCGCGGCCAACAGCGTTATGATCCCGGCTTTAGCGGATGTGTTCAGCCTGCAGGGAATTGGGCAGCTCTACACGACGATCCAAACCGTGCAGGCAAACAGCAACCCCAAACTCCGGATCGCCGGCATCGCGCTGTCACGGCATACCGACCGACTGCTCCTCAGCCGCGAAATGCGGGAGATGCTGCGCAGCACGGCGGAACGCCTGCACACGCGCATTTTTGAGAGCGCGATCCGAGAGTCAGTGGTGGTGCGTGAATCCCAGGCAATGCGGCAGAGCATTTTCCGATACGCTGCCCGCAGCAAGCAGACCGAAGATTATGACCGGTTCGCACTGGAATACCTAAAGTATGCCGGTTATCTGAAAAATCAGTGAGTAGGAAAGAGTGGATCGTATGGCTAAGAAGTCGTTTTTGAATATTCCGGCAGAGGACTTCCTGAAGGAGTCGCCGGACAACTCGGCCGCACAGGATATCTTCAGAAGCGCGCCGAGTACTACCGTACCCCAGGAGCAGAGTCAGGCACAGCCTGCATCGCCGTTGGTGGAGGCTCTGGTCAAGCAGCGGCAGGTACAGCAGCCTGTGCAGCCCTCCGACGGTACGGCACAGGAGGATAATGATATGGTTGGACGTATTGTGTCTGTTTCCAGCCTGAAGGTGGAG
>ERZ1026864.1140-NODE-1140-length-13719-cov-7.177035_pt1 | contig 13719 bp, 10 predicted proteins | sample MGYA00380162_ERZ1026864 | MGnify/ENA primary metagenome ERZ1026864 (study PRJEB33269, sample SAMEA4719798) | human gut metagenome | biome: human-associated habitat; feature: organic feature; material: feces | place: Cameroon | collected 2013-10 ... | reverse complement strand
GTATAAATATCATCCACCAGAATAATCCGGTCATATAATTTTACATCATTTCTGCCTATATTAAAAGCCTTTTTCAAATTATTTTGCCTTTCCGCGGGATTTAACCGCTTCATAGGCGCCGTATTCCGCACTCTTTTCACCAGCTTTTCATCTACCGGCAGCTGCATGTTTTTCCCCAGGGCCCGTGCCAGGCAGGCTGCCTGATTGTATCCCCGCTTCGAAAGCTTCTTTTTATGCAGAGGTACCGGTACCAGTACGTCCGGCGATACGCTGCGGATAAAATCTCCCAGATATTTTCCCATTTCTTCTCCGAAGAATTCCGCGTATTCCTGTCTTCCCTTGTATTTAAAACGGTATATGGAAGGTGCGGCCGCCGCATATTCATACAGTGTTCTGGAGCGATCAAACATATGCTGTTTCTGGCGGCAGTCGCTGCAGAATTCTCCGTCGTCCCGTATCTTTTTGCCACATTTCATACACCAGGGTGGAGTTACCACGCGAAGCTTCGGAAGACATTCCAGGCAGATCTTCTCTCCGAAAGGTTTTACGATACTGTCACACACCGGACATCTCGTAGGGAACAGCAGCTGCCATAATATCTTCATGTTTCCTCCCGCAAGCAGCATATCTCTGGGAGATCACAAACCTCCCGGATTCTCTGCTCCAGTGCAGTGTATCTGCGATTCTCACTGACATTGTCGATCATATTCCGGACTGTTTCACTGCTTCCCAGAATCGTGACACAGTTTCTGGCTCTGGTGATCCCCGTATACAGAAGATTGCGGTTAAACAGCATTCTCGGTCCTCCGAGAAGCGGCAGAATAACCGCCGGGTATTCACTTCCCTGGGACTTATGTATGGTGATCGCATACGACAATTCCAGTTCTTCCAGTCCGGAGAATGGGTAATTTACACGTCTGCCATCATCAAACTCTACCGTCAGTGTCGCAGCGGCATCATTGATCTCCCGTATTCTTCCCATATCTCCATTGAATACACCCAGACCTTTATCTATGGGAATATTATATCTGCCGACGATCTCCCATTCCAGCTGATAGTTATTTTTGATCTGCATGACCTTGTCACCCTCACGGAATACTGCATTTCCGCATGCATGCTCTTTTTTACAGGGATCGGCCGGATTCAGATACCGCTGCAGAATTCCGTTTAAGGTTTCACATCCCAGACTCCCCTTTCTCATGGGCGTCAATACCTGAATGTCAAACGGCGTTGCATTGACATATCGGGGCAGCTTATCCTGGATCAGCTGAATCATATGTTTATATATGACATTTACGTCACTTCTCTCCAGCAGGAAGAAATCCTTTGATTTATTGTCTAACGCGATCTGTTCTCCTTTATTGATGCGGTGTGCATTGACAACAATGTCACTTTGTCCGGCCTGCCGGAAGATTTTCTCCAGTGTCACCATGGGGAACGCCTTGCTGTTCATGAGGTCTCTTAATACCTGTCCCGGGCCTACGCTGGGCAGCTGATCCACGTCTCCCACAAGGATGAGTCTCGTCCCCGGAAGGATTGCTTTCAACAGCGCCTGAAACAGCTGGATATCTACCATGGACATCTCATCAATGATCACGACATCGGCCTCCAGCGGATTCTCCTGGTTTCTTTCGAAATTTGCCTTTCTGCTGTCATCTCCGGATAATGCGCTGTTCAGTTCCAACAGCCGGTGTATCGTCTTAGCCTCGAATCCGGTTGCTTCCGTCATCCTCTTCGCCGCACGGCCTGTGGGTGCTGCCAGAAAAATATCCATTCCCTCCGATTCGAAATAACGGATGATCATATTGATGGTAGTTGTCTTGCCGGTTCCCGGACCGCCGGATAAAATAAAAAGACCGTTTTTGATACTTTCTTCCACTGCTTTCAACTGCAGTTCATCCAGTTCCATGGACAGATTTCCCGCCATCCGCTCCAGTCTCTTGCGGATTGCCATGTCCTGTGACGGCAGATTCTCCGATTCTGCCATGGGAATATTCAGATTCCGCAGCATATTGGCACAATTCAGTTCCGCATAATAATAAGGTGCCGCAAACACCGCTTCTCCTTTCGCCACCAGCTTCCGGTCCACGATCAGATTATCCACCTGCGGACGGATATTATCCTCTGTCACTCCCAATAGTTCCGCTCCACGGCAGAGCAATTGCTCCAATGGCAGATAACAGTGCCCTTCTCCTACCGCCTGTAACAGCGTATACAAGATTCCACTGCGGATACGATAATCCGAGTCCGTGTGAATTCCGATCCTTCCCGCGATCTCATCCGCAATCCGGAATCCGACGCCACTCACATCCTCCGCCAGACGATACGGATTTTCCCGCATGACGCTATACATCTCCGTGCCATAAGTATTATATATTTTTACCGCCAGTGTATTACTGATGCCGTATTGCTGCAAATATACCAGAGCTTCCCGAAGATCCTTTTTTTCTTCCATCTGGATAGCGATCTCCTGTGCTTTTCGTTCGCTGATACCCTTCACTTCCGCCAGGCGCTCCGGCTCTTCTTCTATGATCCGGAACGTGTCATCGCCGAATTTTTTCACAATACGGGCCGCCAGTGCCTCTCCCACTCCGCGGATCGCACCGGATCCCAGATATCTTTCCATTCCTACACGATCCGTGGGGGTCACCGTCTCGTAGTTCTGTATTTTAAACTGTCTTCCATACACCGGATGTTCTATATACTCCCCTTCGGCAGTGATATTTTCTCCCTGTCCCAGGCCCTTGCACATGCCGACACAGGTCACTTCTTCCCCTTCCATCATCAGTATCATGACGGTATATCCATTTTCACTGTTCTGAAAGACAATATGATCTACATATCCTGTAATGCTTTCCATTTTTATTCCTCATTCTGCTGTGTATTTGTGGCTGTTCTCTGCGAAATGCCAGGAAAATGCCGCGGTTGCGGTAAAAGATAAAGAAAAGGGCCGCCGGGAACGGCAGCCCGAAATACTTACTCAAGATTATAATTGCGCTTCATTTGCTCATAAAGCATCTGTGCCAGTCCCAGACTGTTCTGCTCTGTAGAATCCGATGCGATCTGCTGTACCATTTCATCCTTATAATAGTCCATCAGCTGGGAATTGGAGGAAGAAGTATCCTCGCTCTCCGGAATGGTCTTCATCATTTCTTTGAACATCTGCTCCAGAAAATAGGATTCAAACTGTTTGCAGGCATCCATGAGTTCATCATCTGTTGCCTTCGAATAATCGGAGCTGTTTAATTTATCCTGTAATTTGGAAGCCGTCTGGTTCGCTGCATTGGTGTAAGCGGTACTGTCCAGCGCAGAGCTTCCGTATAAACTGCTAATATCCATAATTTAGCCTTTCTAGATTCCACGGTAATGAGCAATGCATCTCGAAAACGCTTCGCGTTTCCTTCGATGTCGGGCATTCGCCCTATCAAACCGCAATCTGACAATTTTGCCTGCCAGCAGGCAAATTGTCATCTTTCGCTTTGACATTTCTCATTACCTACGCAGGTTGTTAGCCTGCTGCAACATTTCATCGGATGCCGTAATGGCTTTGGAGTTCAGTTCATAAGCTCTCTGTGCCACGATCATATTGACCATCTCATCCACTACCTGTACGTTGGAGCTTTCCAGATATCCCTGGATGATACTGCTTCGTTCCACATTATTATTGGTAGCTTCGTTGATCGCCTGTCCACTGGCTGCTGTCTGCTGATACAGGCTGTCTGCCAGTCTCTCCAGGCCGTTCGGATTGTTGAACTGGAATACGCCGATCGTAATACCGATGGGTTGCGGATTGTTCTGTGCATCCGGATAGCAGAGGCTGCCGTCCTTGCTGACAGTAACCTTGCTCATTACATAGTTATTACTAAGGACAATGGGACGTCCCTGCGTATCCAGTACCGGAAGTCCCTCTGAGGTTGCCAGCATATTGCCACCGTTCGAAGCCAGGGTAAACTTCAGATTACCATTTCTCGTATAATAGGTATTGCCGTCCGCACCGCGAACTGCGAAAAATCCCTTACCGTCAATTGCAAATGCGGTGTCGCTGTCGGATGCCGTCAGGCTTCCTTCCTTAAACACGGAACTGATGGAAGCATTCCGTACGCCCAGTCCCACCTGTGCACTGCTCGGTTTCGCATCTCCATTAGCGGAGGTTGTTTTCGTCTGGATGTTTTGATATAACAGGCTCTTAAATTCATTCACCTGTGTCTTATAGCCTGTGGTGTTGACATTTGCCAGGTTATTGGCAATGGTATCCACATTTGTCTGTTGTGCGATCATGCCGGTCGCTGCTGTCCATAAGCTTCTGACCATATGTAGTCTCCTCTCACGCTGTCCCTAATATCATCCATGATCCGGTTTTCCATCCTGAAAGTTGTGTATCAAGGTCGGGTGCTTTTGCCCCCCGACCTTGATGCCTACGGATTGCTCCGTGCTACGCACTCCCACAATCCTACCCTCTATTCGCATATCGTGGGATTATCATCCCACTTTTATGCTCATATCGGGGCGGGTCCTAAGGTCTTTCACCCACCTATGAGCAAGCTCATGTGGGCTTAGACCTTTTGACCCTGGCATCATTATATATATCGGCTCTTTTTTATTTTAGATTACTGTACTCTGCCAATCTGGTTCACCGCTACATCCAGTGTATCGTCGATCGTCTGCACTACCTTCTGATTCGACTCATATGCCCGGGTAATGGAGATCAGATTCACCATTTCTGATACGATCTGCACATTTGCCATTTCCAGATAACCAGATTTCACCTGTGCTTTTGCCGCAATCGTTTTGGCTCCCTGGATCGGCTGATAGTAGGTCTCGCCGTATTTTTCCAGATAATCATAATCTTCGAAATCTGTCACCTGAATCTTAGCCACTGCCTGACCATTCTGGTAGATCGTGCCGTCATCTGTGATGGAAGAATCGATCAGAGTATTCAGCCGGATCCGTCTGTTCTGGGTATCCAGGACATAGTCACCCTCTTCTGTCACCAAATAGCCGTCCTTGTTCAGTGTGAATTGACCAGCGCGGGTATATTTGGTATCTGTCTCTCCGGCCTTGTTCGTAAATTCAATGGCAAAAAAGCCTTCTCCCGACAAAGCAAGATCATACGTATTGCCCGTGATGCGGAAAGATCCCTGGGAATAGTCTGTATAATTCTCACCGATCTTAACTCCGGGATTCTTCACTCCCAGTCTCTGCACATTTCGCATGCCTACGGACTGGTCCTTGATCTTAACTGTCAGCACATCATCAAAGGACTGGCTGGTGGAGCCTTCCTTTTTATAGCCGACGGTAGATGCATTGGCCAGATTGTTGGTCATGATATCCATTCGGTTCTGCTCGTTTATCATACCCGTGTATGCGGTGTATAATCCTTTAACCATTTGTATCCTCCATTTGCGATATCGATCCTTCGACAAATGTCCGGCATCCTGCCATTTGCTTCATTAATTATCTCTGTATCCTGCAAGGAACTCTACGTATTTACCGGTTCCGATGGCTACTGCTGTCATGGGATCCTCAGCTGTCATGGTATTGATCCCTGTCTTGGCAGAGATCAGATCCTCCAGACCGCGCAGTAAGCTTCCGCCTCCGGTCAGCACAATCCCTCTGTCGGCAATATCCGCTGCCAGCTCAGGGGGAGTCTTCTCCAGAACACTGTGAATGGTCTCCACGATCTGTGCTGTGGTCTCGCGCAGAGCTTCCTCTGTCTCCTCGGAAGATACCTTGACGGTCTTCGGCAGACCGGTTACCAGGTTACGTCCTCTGACATCCATATAATCCACTTCCGCTCTCTTATAGCAGGAACCGATCTTGATCTTCAGATCTTCTGCGGTTCTCTCACCGATGAGCAGATTGTGTTTCTTACGCATATAACGAACAATGGCTTCGTCGAAATCATCTCCGGCGATCTTGATGGAAGCGCTGACTACCGTACCTCCCAGAGAGATCACGGCGATATCGGAAGTACCACCGCCGATATCCACGATCATGTTACCGCAGGGCTTGGAGATATCAATTCCGGCACCGATTGCTGCTGCAATGGGTTCTTCAATGATGGATACCTCTCTGGCACCTGCCTGATAGGTAGCATCTTCTACGGCTTTCTTCTCTACTTCCGTAACGCCGCTGGGTACGCAGACCGCGATACGGGGCTTACGGAAGGTTCTCTTACCCAGAGCCTTCTGGATAAAATACTTCATCATTTTCTCAGTTACGGTATAGTCGGAGATAACACCCTGACGTAAGGGTCTTACCGCTACGATATTGCCGGGAGTTCTTCCCAGCATCAGACGTGCATCCTCTCCAATGGCTTTAATCTTGTTCGTGTCTCTATCAAAAGCTACAACAGAGGGTTCCTTTAATACGACTCCCTTTCCTCTGATGTATACCAGAATGCTGGCGGTACCTAAATCAATTCCGATGTCTGTGCACTGCATTTTCTATTCTACCCCTTTCCGATGGTATCAATCTATATATAAGTTTAGACTCTACACGCTATTTTAGTCATATACATCATATTATAACTGAATTTTTCCCATTTTCATAGAGGGTAATTATTAATTTTTATAACTATTCAGAACCATGCAAATATCATCGACTATTTGTCGAATTTTTGCAAATGGGGGCTGAATAGTTATCGTAACTCCTTCTCCAGCATCTTTTTCACATAGTAGCCGGTATAGGATTTTTTCACCTTTATGATCTCTTCCGGAGTACCCTGTGCGATCACGGTACCGCCGCGGTCGCCGCCTTCCGGTCCCATATCGATAATATAGTCCGCGGTCTTGATCACATCAAGGTTGTGTTCGATGACGACTACAGTATTGCCGCCGTCTGCCAGTCTGTGGAGGATTTCCACCAGCTTATGCACATCTTCAAAATGTAATCCTGTCGTAGGCTCATCGAGAATATAGATCGTCTTCCCGGTACTTCTCCTGGAGAGTTCGGTTGCCAGTTTGATACGCTGTGCCTCACCGCCGGATAACGTGGTAGAGGGCTGTCCCAGCTTCACATAAGAAAGTCCCACATCATATAAGGTCTCGATCTTTCTGCGGATATAGGGCACATTCTCAAAGAAAGGCAATGCTTCCTCTACGGTCATGTCCAGTACGTCGAAAATGCTCTTGCCCTTGTATTTCACATCCAGTGTCTCACGATTGTAACGTTTGCCACCGCAGACCTCACAGGGCACATAGACGTCCGGCAGAAAATGCATCTCGATCTTGATAATGCCATCACCGCCGCAGGCTTCGCAACGTCCGCCCTTGACATTGAAGCTGAAGCGGCCCTTGCTGTAGCCCTTCGCCTTGGCATCCGCCGTAGAGGCGAACAGATCGCGGATCAGGTCAAACACTCCGGTATAGGTAGCCGGATTGGATCTGGGGGTACGTCCGATGGGGGACTGGTCGATGTTGATGACTTTATCCAGCTGCTCCACGCCTTCGATTCCCTTATGTTTACCGGGAATACAACGTGCACGGTTCAGCTCTCTCGCCAGATGTTTGTAGAGAATCTCATTCACCAGTGAGCTTTTTCCGGAGCCAGACACACCGGTAACGCATGTCATGACGCCCAATGGGATCTCCACATCTATATTTTTCAGGTTATTTTCCTGTGCTCCCAATACTTTGATCCAGCCGGCAGGAGTTCTCCTGGTCTCCGGCACAGGAATTCTTTTTTTACCGCTGAGATATTGTCCCGTAATGGACTCCGGGATCTGCATGATCTCTTCTGCAGTACCACAGGCGATAACCTCGCCACCGTGGGAACCGGCACCGGGACCAATATCTACGATATAATCCGCTGCCAGCATGGTATCCTCATCGTGTTCCACCACTACCAGGGTGTTTCCCAGATCCCGAAGATTCTTCAGGGTATTCAGCAGTTTGTCATTGTCTCTCTGGTGCAGTCCGATACTGGGCTCGTCGAGAATATAACACACGCCCACCAGTCCGGAACCGATCTGGGTCGCCAGGCGGATACGCTGTGCCTCACCACCGGACAGGGTAGCGGTAGCTCTGGCCAGGGACAGATAATCCAGTCCTACATCCACCAGGAATCCCACTCTGGCGCGGATCTCCTTCAGGACTCTCTCTCCGATGAACTGCTGCTGTTTCGTCAGTGTCATAGTATCTAAAAACTTCTGCAGGTCACGGATGGACATGGAAGTGATCTCGTAAATATTTTTATCGCATACCGTAACTGCCAGGGATTCCTTCTTCAGACGCATTCCCTTACACTCTTTACAGGGGGTAATGCGCATAAAGGTTTCGTATTCCTGTTTGGAGCTTTCGGATGCAGTCTCGCGATAACGACGCTCCACATTTTTGATCAGTCCTTCGAATGCTACCGGATACACACCACTTCCGCGCTGGCCGGTATAATGTACCATAACTTCCTTACCATTGGTTCCATGGATCAGGATATCATGAATTTTCTGCGGGTACTCTTCAAAAGGCGTATCCAGGTCAAAATGATATTCCTTGGCCAGTGCCTGCAATATGGCATTGGTAAAACTGCCCTTGTCCGCGCAGGACTGCCACCCCATCACGGTGATCGCTCCCTGATTGATGCTGAGTCTCTTGTCCGGGATCATCAGATCCTCGTCAAACTCCATCTTGTAACCCAGTCCAAAACATACCGGGCAGGCACCGAAGGGATTGTTGAAGGAGAAGCTTCTCGGCTCCACTTCGCTGACACTGATGCCGCAGTCCGGACAGGAGAAGCTCTGGCTGAAGGTCACCGGCTCGCCACCGATCACATCCACCACCAACAGGCCTTCGGCCAGCTCCAGTACGTTTTCAATGGAATCTGCCAGACGGCGCTGAATACCATCCTTTACCACCAGACGGTCTACTACAATGTCGATATTGTGCTTGATATTTTTATCCAGTTTGATCTCTTCCGTCAGTTCATACATACTGCCGTCGATCCGTACCCTGACATAACCGCTTCTCTTGGCACGCTCCAGCACTTTGGCATGCTCGCCCTTACGGCCTCTGACCACGGGGGCCAGCAGCTGGATCTTCGTACCTTCTCCCATGTTCATGATCTGGTCTACCATCTGGTCTACGGTCTGTTTGGAAATCTCCCTGCCGCACTTCGGGCAGTGGGGAATACCGATCCTCGCATACAACAGGCGGAAGTAATCATAGATCTCCGTTACCGTACCCACAGTGGAACGAGGGTTACGGTTGGTCGACTTCTGATCGATGGAAATGGCGGGAGACAGTCCCTCGATGCTTTCTACGTTGGGTTTCTCCATCTGCCCCAGGAACTGTCTTGCGTAGGAGGACAGAGATTCCATATAACGCCTCTGTCCCTCGGCATAGATCGTATCAAATGCCAGGGAAGACTTTCCGGAACCGGACATCCCGGTAAGTACCACCAGTTCATTTCTGGGAATGTCCACATTGATGTTTTTCAGATTATGTTCATTGGCCCCCCGGATCTTAATGTACTCCCGGGGGCGCATCTTCTTTGCTTCTTCCATTGTCTTGCCTTTCTTATTTCATATCATTCCATATCATTTAATTGTTTCTTTAATTCAAGCATTTTATCTCTAAGTTCTGCCGCCGCCTCGAAGTTCAGGTCTGCCGCTGCCTTCTGCATCTTCTTCTGGATATCGCCGATGAGCTTCTCCAGTTCCTTCTTCGTCATGGATTCCGGATCCTTCTCGAAGCGCACCTCCTCCTTGGCGATCACCCTGGAGATGCTGATGAGATCCCGCACCGCCTTTTTGATCGTCTGCGGGGTAATGCCATGTTCTTCGTTATACTTCATCTGAATCTCGCGACGTCTGTTGGTCTCGTCCAGCGCTTCCCGCATGGAATCCGTGATCGTGTCGGCATACATGATGACATGTCCCTCCGCATTACGTGCGGCACGACCGATGGTCTGAATCAGGGATGTTGCACTTCTTAGGAACCCTTCCTTGTCCGCATCCAGGATCGCCACCAGTGTGATCTCCGGAATATCCAGTCCCTCTCTCAGGAGGTTAATGCCTACCAGCACATCAAATACATCCAGTCGCATATCACGGATGATCTGGGCACGCTCCAGCGTATCAATGTCGGAATGCAGATATTTTACCCGGATACCGACTTCCTTCATATAGTCTGTCAGGTCTTCCGCCATACGCTTGGTCAGCGTGGTGATCAGTACCTTATGGTGTTTTTCGATCTCTTTATTTACTTCTCCGATCAGGTCATCGATCTGTCCTTCCACAGGGCGTACCTGTACTTCCGGATCCAGCAGGCCTGTCGGACGGATGATCTGCTCTGTCCTGAGCAGCTCATGCTCCTTCTCATAATCGGAAGGTGTCGCAGATACGAACATCATCTGGTCTATATGTGCTTCGAATTCTTCGAAATTGAGGGGTCTGTTGTCCAGTGCAGAGGGCAGACGGAAGCCATAGTCTACCAGTGTCTGTTTTCTCGAACGGTCTCCTGCATACATGCCGCGGATCTGCGGAATCGTCATATGAGACTCGTCCACGATGATCAGAAAATCATCCGGAAAAAAGTCCAGCAGCGTCATGGGCGGTGCCCCCGCAGGGAGTCCGTTCAGATGTCTGGAATAATTCTCGATGCCGGAACAGAATCCGGTCTCCCGGAGCATCTCGATATCGAAATTCGTCCGCTCCGCGATCCGCTGTGCCTCGATCAGCTTGTCTTCGCCTTTGAAAAACTGCACCCGCTCCTTCATCTCTTCTTCAATATTGTCGCAGGCTGCCTTGATCTTCTCCTGTGATACCACATAATGAGATGCCGGGAAGATTGCCACATGGTTCAGCTCTGCGTGGATTTTCCCTGTCAGAGGCTCCACCTCGGCGATCCGGTCGATCTCATCTCCGAAAAATTCGATGCGGATCAGATAGTCTCCGCCCTGTGCCGGGTACACTTCCACTACATCTCCCCTGACACGGAAAGTTGCACGTTGTATATCCATATCATTACGATTGTATTGAATGTCGATCAGCTCCCGGAGCACTTCATCCCGGTCCTTCACCATACCGGGACGCAGGGATACGATCAGATCCTGATATTCATCAGGACTTCCCAAGCCGTAGATACATGAAACACTGGCTACCACCACGACATCTCTGCGCTCCGCCAGGGATGCCGTAGCGGACAGGCGCAGTTTATCAATTTCATCATTGATGGAAGAATCTTTTGCAATATAGGTATCCGAAGAAGGCACATACGCCTCCGGCTGGTAATAATCGTAATAGGAGACAAAATACTCCACCGCATTTTCCGGGAAAAATTCCTTCATTTCCCCGTAGAGCTGACCTGCCAGCGTCTTGTTATGTGCGATGATCAGCGTCGGTTTGTTCAATGCCTGGATGACATTCGCCATTGTAAAAGTCTTACCCGAACCGGTGACACCGAGCAATGTCTCGAACTGATTGCCCTGCCGGAAACCTTCCACCAGCTCCGCAATGGCCTGCGGCTGGTCTCCGGTGGGTTGATATTCGGAATGTAATTTGAATTGTGAGGGTTCGTTAGAATGATTCATGATGCCTCTCCGTGCAAATCTATCGTTGGAATAATGATCCATAACTATCCGGCAGCGTTACATCGCACCAGATAGTTATGGATAGTATTTTCACGTTACGCACAGATTATAGCAGATTTTTTTTGAAAAGTACAGATGGTTTCGAAAATACGTTCGAATGGTTTGTTCTTTTGTATCTCGCTTTGCCTGTAGAAATCTCTATACAATAAAGTGTTCCACATTCTGCCGGAGCTTGTCCGCAGCGATTCTTGCAGCCTCTGCTTTTTCCTTGATATCGTTGGCTTTTTCTGCGACCACCCCCGTCTTATCCGCAATATCCGTAGTTCCCGAAGCCCCTTCGGTAGCTGCCTTGCTGACTTCGTTGATTGCCTCCATAACACCGCTGATAGATGCCAACAGTTCTTCGGAGGATGCAGAGAAATCCGTTACCAATCCATCGATCTGACCGGCATCATTACTGTAAGAATCAGCCATACCGGAAAATGTTGCAAAGCTGTCCACCACATCTGTTCCGACAAATCCCAGCAGCTTCTGTGTTCCTTCTGCCAGATTGTTTACAGCATTCATCACATTCTTGGTTACATCCTGGATATGTGCAACGGCTGCCTTGGACTGTTCTGCCAGTACACGGATCTCCTCCGCCACCACAGCAAATCCTTTTCCGGCTTCTCCTGCACGTGCTGCCTCAATGGAAGCATTCAATGCCAGTAGATTCGTCTGTCCCGTGATCTGCATAATAGATTCTGCCAGAACTCCGATCTGGTTAACTACCTTGATTTCTTCCAGTGCTCTGGTCAGTCCTTCATTGATCTCTGCATGAATGGCTTTGGTCCGCTGATCATTCTGCGTAATGTCTTTTTTGATACCTACCGCACGCTCACGGATCGCATCCGCCTCAGTAGCACCATCCTGGGAACGTGTTGCAATATTTTTTGCTGCACTCTCGATCTCATGAGACATAGCATTGATCTCTTCGGAAGATGCCGCTGTCTCTTCCATTCCGGCTGCCAGTTCCTCCGTAGTAGCGGACACATCCTCGATCTGCTCATCCAGTGCCTGAATACTGTTATCAATATTCTGCACCATATCGTTGATTTCGTTCGCCTGTTCCTTGACCTCACCGATCAGGCCGCCCATTTCTGTCCTCATAGACTCCAGAGAGACTGCCAGCTGTCCGAAATCATCACGGCGTTTCAAAAGCTTATCTCCCATAGATTTTGTAAAATCTCCCTGTTCCATCACACCGATAGATGCCACACATTTTTTGAGAGGTTTTACAATACTGATAATAATGAAGACAAGAAGGACGATCACAACTGCTCCTTCTATCAGGGTCGATGCAATGAACATCGCCAGTCTTCCTGTCACATAACCGGAAAATTCGTCACTTACTGCGGCAATCCTGTCATCAATATAATCGGTGTAATTACCTGTGCCGATAACCCACTGGAACGGTTCAAACGCTTTGCTGTAGGAACGTTTAGGAGAAGATTCGGTCTCTCCTTCCTTTGGGAATACATAATCTACATAGCCTCCGTCCGGCTCCTGTCCCACTCGGATGATCTCCTTGACCATCTGATATCCGTTGGCATCCTCGGTCTCCATACGGTTGGTACCCTCTGTTGCACTTCCCAGCAATACGACATTGGTTCCGTCATACTGATCTATCCAGAAATATCCGGAATCTCCATAGCGAAGCTGACGGATCTCATCTGCTGCAAGTTTCTTTGCCTCCGCTTCCGTGTATACACGCCCTCCTGATACTGGTCGTAAATGGTCTGGCAGAGCGAAATTACGTTATCTACCTGCTGCTTGATCTGCTCATCGTAAGAATCTCTTTCATCGGTCTCCATAGTCTCCAATGCCCTGGACTGCAGCTCCATCATGCTTTGTGCTGAAAATATGGTGCACAACACCAGTGCAGCCATCGTTGCCAGTATTACCATGATCATTTTAGTCTGTACTTTTATGTTGTTCATAAGTGTTTCTCCTCTCCCCTTTTGTTTCGCCTGCTTCTGTTGGCTTTTTCATTTTAAATTTTGTTTTTATTTTACTATATTTTACAATTTTATTCAATATTATATATCTTTTTTGTGCATAATCACTAATTTTCATTTATAACTTTATGATATTAAAAATCTTTAAGCTCTAAGCATCCTCTTCAACACATTTCACTCATTTTTAAAAAAATTA
>ERZ1026864.1138-NODE-1138-length-13723-cov-4.073383_pt1 | contig 13723 bp, 12 predicted proteins | sample MGYA00380162_ERZ1026864 | MGnify/ENA primary metagenome ERZ1026864 (study PRJEB33269, sample SAMEA4719798) | human gut metagenome | biome: human-associated habitat; feature: organic feature; material: feces | place: Cameroon | collected 2013-10 ... | reverse complement strand
CCGCTACCGGGTTGTTCGAATTTGAATAAAGTGGTGGTCCGCAATGTCATTAATTCTAAACCTATTTATTTTACAGATGACTATTTTTATATTTTTTGTTCTGCCTAGTATGTTTTTTCTCGCATTATGAAATAAAATGCCCCCTAAATTTAGCTGATTGCATCACTGAATTTAGGAGGCACTTTCTTTACATGTATACCATTATTTTGTCACCCAGCCCACCAGAAGAATTCCTGCTGTAACGGCCCAGGTATCCCGCTGTCGTTTTAAGCGGGCTTCTTTTTTTGTCATATTATTGATTTGGTCTGTCAATGTCTGCAAAGATTCTTTCTGCCTCTGTAATTCGTTGTTGGCTTGAGTCAATGAGACGCTGGCTGTCTGCAATGAGTTTTTTGTTTTCGTCAACTGTTCGTTGGCTGCTGTTAATTGAGTCTGCAACGTCGTCGAGTTGCCGTCGAGCTTGTTCAATTTCATCTGAAGCGTTGACAAGTTGCTCTCTAGCTCTCTGATTGTCGTCTTCAATTGATTGTACTGTACGGCTGACATCGTGATTGTCGCTGGCTGCTTGTCTATCGTAGTGCCGGTACACCATCCAGCCTCCGGCAAGAGCAACCAGAAACAGCAACAAGCAAGCAATAATAAGTGTTTTATTTTGTTGGACAATGGCTTCAACTTCCTTTCTCTGCGGCAGATACAATAAGATCACCTCCTACATATACCATTCATTCATATCCAGACCCCAGTCCCAGCCATCAATGCGGGCATTGGAGGTGTACTGCCATCCTGCCAGCGGCAAGCGGCAAACTTCCGAGTAATCGCACGTTGCATTGTACTGGTTATACCAAATTGGGACATAATCTGCCAAGTCACTTGTAGCAATGTAGTCTCGCAGGGCGTAATAGCCGGCGTAGATACCAGCCGACTGACCGGCTACATTTAATTCTGATATAAATGCCGAACAGCGGCCCGTAGGATCTGCAACGCCAGTCAACCACTTAACCGGGTTCGGCAGCGTGTTGGGATCATCTTCAATGTCGTACCAAATTCCCAGTGCCGGTGTTTCGCCGCCCAACAGATTAAGCATAGACTGTGCTTCTACGCGGGCTCCATCGGGAGTCCAGGCGTGAGTATAGCAATAGACGCCCCAAGGTAAGCCGCGTTTACGACATTCGCCGATGAAATCATAGACGCAAGCCGTCGGAGATTGTCCGTTCAACGCTTTAATGATTACGCCTTCGACGCCAGCATTGACAATATCGTCAAAGTTAATGCCTTCTTGCCAATCGGAAATATCAATTACTTTCATATGTGCGCCTCCTATTCTTCAATCGTTTTAATTCCATATTCATGAGCCAGCATATTTTCTGCTTTGCATCCACGGTATTTTTTCCAATCTCCAATAAAATATGCCACATCGGCCTGCGATAAAATTAAGATGGATTGGCCTAAAAACCACAACGGTTTAGCATCATGAGGTGCTCCCTGGAAAAACGAGTCCAGCACAACAACGTCTTCGCCATATTGCTTTTTAATCGCTTTAATCGCACGGGTCCGCTCTGCTAAAATTTGTTCGTCGGTTTTATCTCTCATAGGCTGGCTGATAAAGGCTTTAACTGTACTCATATATATTCCTCCTAACCTTTTACGCAGTAATTTTCCCACTTCTTGTAAACGTCAACGTAGGTTTCGTTTTTGTCGCCGTTGTGTGTAACTTCGTAGTACATGCCATCTGACACCATCGTACTTACTAAGCACTTCCAGTTCTGTAAAGTCTTGGCAAACCAGACGACGAAAACGTCATCCATCGTGAGTCTTTTTCCATCAGCAACATCTACATGGTCATTAAAATAATTCATGACAATTCTTCTAGCTTTTTCCTGCATCCTTTTTGACCTCCTGTCTTAATGGCATAGCTCCTAATGCCGAATTATACCGCGAATCCATGCCGTACTTCGTCCAGGCTGCTTTTGCCAGGCCTACAATACCGGCCAAGCCGCCGGCCACGGCAGATACGCCAGACCAGCAACTCATGAGTTCAAACTTCGTGCCATTTAGTGCATTTGACCAGTACCCGTAAAGCCAGCTACATAAAATTAGGCAGAGAAAAATCATCATGATGACGGACAACATGATGACTAAAGTCAGCCAATTTTTCTCTGCCCAATGTCCAAATTGGACAATCTTTTTCATAGCATCCCTCCTAATGCCGAAAATAATCAACAATAAAAGATATGATACCGCCGATAATGCCAGCGATTACATACATCGAATTGATACGATGATGAGCCGAGCGGCCGCGCTGATCTGCGATAATCGCCAATTCTTTCGTAGCCTGGAACTGCTCTTCTAATTCTTTCACCGTATCGAGTGCCTGTTTAGATTGCGCTTCAAGTCGGCTCATCCTTTCGATAACTTCCGTCTGGAAATCATGTTCGCTCATGTATTCGCTTCCTTCCAATGGAAAAGACAGCCAACCTTTACCTCTGTGGCTGTCCATAAGTTCCATAGTGTATCCATCATCTTATGTAGTGTACCTCGTTTCATTTTTCATCTTCCTTTTGTTCCTTTAAGGTGGCGTGGGAAATACGAGCATCAAGGATGTTTATGTACGTGTCGATTACCTCTGCTTGTTCTGTCATTAAGTAACGCTCTGTGTCATCAAGATTGTGATAGTTATTCCTTTTGAATCCTGTTAATTTTTCGTACTTCTCTACTAAATCTTTTCGTTCATCCATCATACGATAAATATAGTCTTGCATTATTCAGTCACCTTCTTTCCTACGCAATTTCCATCTTCATCAATCATCCAACCCATACCGTCAAGAATCTTATCAATATCATCTTTGTACTTAGGGAATCTCGGGATAACTGTGTTGTACATGAGTTTCTGTAAAATAATCTGATATGCCAAGTATTTAGCCATTCGTAGACACTCCTTCCATCAAGGTATTCACGGCATCCTCAAGCACCGCAATGCGTTCAGACAAAGATGGTGTCTGTTCTTTTGTGTCTTCTTTTTTCGTGAATACAAACCCTTTTTCGTTATCAAAAGTTACAATATCTCCAACTTCGCACTGCTTGCCTGTCACATCTACCCAATATGTCTTAGGACTGAAAATGGTGGACAACTGTTCCATTGGCATTTCCGTTTCAAATATGTACAAAACTTCCCCATATAAAAGTTGAGCAAATCTATTCATTTTAAATATCACCCCCATATTCTATATATACCCAACCTGTGTTTCCTTTTACACCTTTAGCAGAACTCCCAGCCGCCCCTGATCCATAAGAAGTGCCATCGTAGATCGAGTTATTGTTATCACCAGAAAAGGCGCCTCCGCCCCCTCTAGCTGAAATGCTAGCGAAAGAAGAAGCCTGCCCATCTTTTGCTTTTGAACCATAGCTATTGTTAGATACAGTAGACTCACCACCGTTGCCTACGATAATGTTGTAACTTGTGTGAGGGGTTACATCTATCATTTGGATAATTAAATCACCTGAACCCCCTTTGGCTAATATATTTATATTTCCAAACGCAATATGTCTAGCGGAACTCCCGCCGCCGCCACCTGCAACAGTAACTCTGGCTTTCGTAACACCAGCAGGGCAAGTCCATGTGTATGTTCCTGCGTTTGTATAGGAATCTTTATGATATGGTGGCTTTCCGCTTGTGAGAATTGCAAATTGAGAACCTGTATGTTCCTTAACTCTCCCTATGGTTGCTCTACTATCATTTTCAGCTCCTAAAGGGATGTAGGCTTGCACACCGTCCACTTTAATGTACGAATAAGCTTCTCCTGCTTCTGCCCGAGTGGTATAGAGTTTAACGGTTTGTTCTGTCGAGCCTTTTCTAATATGTATTGTTTTATTTAATTCTGCCATATCAATACACCCACAATTCAGCACCATTAGGAAAAACTAAGTGTCCATCTGTATTAAATGGTTTTGGAACTTCTCCCCATGTGCCATCTGCTTTCAAAAACTTTTCCTGCTGTCCTGCTAAAGGTTTCGGAACTTTACCGCCAAGACCATCTGAGGACGCTGTGGCCCCTTTAAAGTCCTGAAAGACACCTGCTGACTCTGCGGCCTGTTTAGCACTGTTAGCGGCGGCCGTCTCTGAATTATGCGCATTAGTGGCACTCGTAGCAGACGCACTCGCACTAGACGCACTGGCAGAGGCACTTGCACTTGCATTGATTTCCGAGGACTTCGCATTGGTTTCCGAGGTTTTCGCATTGATTTCCGAGGACTTCGCATTGATTTCCGAGGACTTCGCATTGATTTCCGAGGTTTTCGCATTGGTTCCGGAAGTCTTTGCGTTTGTCTCAGAACTCTTAGCGTTCGTTGCGGACGTTGCAGATTCCTGTGCCTTCGTTTTGCTATACAAAGCCCACTCTTTAGAACTCTGTGTATAGCCTGTAGGGCTGTTGGCGTCTACTACTCCATCGATGCTTACAGGGGACATGGCCCATTTTTTTGCCATGTCTTCGCTATTGGCTGCATTTTTTTCGCTTTCGGCAATGGCACTGGCGCTGTTTCTGGCGTTGGTTTCGCTGAGTTTGCAGTCGTTTCGGATATGCCACAGGCTATTACAGCGGCTTCCGATTTCCTGGAGGATCATGATAATCCAGTCCAGGCTTTTTTCGATTAGCGAGAATGGCAGTTTTCCCGGAAGATCTGCGTTCTGCTGCTGCGGTGTTTCTCGGATGAGTTTGATGGAGTATGGCGCGGCCAGGGGTTCCCCGGCTAAGGGGTATTGGTATATGTTGCTGATTTTGTCGTACTTGAAATTGTTCGTAATTCGTTTTTCATAGCCCACATCATTGATGATGTACCCGACTATGTCGTCGCTATTACGATATGGATAAGGGTACGGAAACGACGTTTGCACGCCGTCTCCTTTGTAGGTAATGCTTACTTCCGTTGTCTGAATCATTTTTTATTCTCCTTTTTCTTTTCATTAGCTTTCCGTTTGGCTTCTTGCTACCGTTCTTTCGCCGTTTTATAGCGCCGGTCGAAGATGACTGCGTTGGCCAAGGCGGCCAGGCTGCGGTCTGTATCAATCATACTGAAGCGCATGAGGGACCAGAAGCCATCGGTCAATGTGTCCGGCAATCCGACAAAGCGGTTTAAGGCGCGGTTTGCGGCGCGGGCTACGTCGGTGGCATCCTGGTTTTTGGATGCTGCTGCTTTCGAGGCTTTCATGAGTTCGTCTACAGCAGATACGGCCAGGACGTTGCTGCTATCGTAATTCGGCAGTCCGAACATATGATTTCCGATGATTTCGGCCGCATCGCGGACGACGGGGATCCCCTGGACAGTGTTGGTCATGAATTTGACGCCCATTTTTTTGAGCAGTTTGTCCAGGTCATCCCCGGATACGGCCGAGCGATACAGCTGTTCAAATACGCTGTTCAGAACAATCCAGTACAGCATTGCGTTGAACATGGCCAGGCGATTGCCCGACTTCCACTTATAGCCCGCATCGATGAGGGCATTCATGACGGTATTACAGTATGAGTAGAAGGGCGTAATCTGCGCGACGAGTCCATTTTTTCGTTGCAGTTCGGCCTGGTCTTTTACCATGCCGGAGCCGAGAACGTCGCGGACGGCCTGGTCTGCTTCAAAGAGTGCCTGGTCGCGCATCAGTTTTTCGTCCGTCTTCCCAGCGTCGATTTGCTGCCGGAGGGATTCTTCATACTGATATTTCCACAAAGCCAGACTGCACATGAGGTCGGTTTCGGTGATGAAGAAGTAGCCGTAGCGGTTGAGTGCGTCGCGAGCTATACGCGCCTTTTGCCCTGCCCGGCTGGTGTTTTTCGGCATAGTCAGGCGCATTTTCTGCTGCATGTCTTTATCTATGGTGTTGATACGGTCCGCCATGAAAGGCGAGTGTTCCATGACAAAGCGGCGATTCCGATTGTAGGTCGGCGTCCCTTTATAAAATCCAATGCCAAAGTTCACCATGGCTTTTACTGTATTCCATACTCCAATGCGATTCATCATCGGCAGGATATTCAAGCCGTTCAAGACGGCTGTACTGGTTCGATAGGCCATAACAGCAAAGGTCGTGTTGCGACGCATATTTTCCAGCATACGAGAGATTTTATCTGTCTTCTGGACGTCGGTCTTCCAGCAGTCTTTCGCCCACTGTTTAAGGGACGCGTAGGTCTTCATGCCATAGTTCTCCTGGACAGCCGCTTCCACGTCCGGATGTGAAATTAATTTGTACACATCAGTTACAGCTTCGCGCATACAGATATGGTGAATGGCTTCGTTGACCGCTGATGGCCATACATCCAAACTCTTATAAAGGATCTGGTTTTTGACTTGCTTCACTCGTTTCTTCGTACTGCCCATACCAATGCCCATGGTCGAAGAGCCAGACAACTGTGTTTTGACAATATCATCCAGTTCCATTTCATTGGTCCGCGTCGTGAGCTGAGGGTCGTAGACAATCGGATAGTACCCGCCGCTCACTTTGCGGCCATTGATGGTATACGGTTTCGCCCGGACACGCCCCATGCCGGAACCGTACAAGCGTTCCTGGACTTTATTCCGCTCCGGCCAGTATTGTTCCAGCTGGCCCCAGACCGCTTCCAGGAAGTCCAAGTCCTTATTGCTTAAAGCCCGCGAGAAAATATCCTCAATCGTGGCTTCATTGGCCTTCTGTGCTTCGTTCTTGACGTGTCGGTTCGCTTCATCAAGGACGCGCTGCCGCCCTTCCTGGTTGCCCCAGTTCAAGGCCATGACGAGGAGCTGTTCTTTCGTGAACCGTTCGACGCTGCCGACAGCATACAGTTTCTGGCTGCGCATCTTCCGCCACTCCGTATTCGAGTACATGTGATAGATTCGCGCAAATTCCCGGCACGCTTCCTGCTGCATGGTGAGTTCTCTCCGGCTGGCCCTGTCGATAGGCTTATAGATGAATTGCATCCAATCATCACCCATGTTCCGAAGCAGCGTTTCGATTTTTGTCAGCGATAACAAGGCGTCGCTGAGCATTTCTTTTCCCCGACCTTTACGGTTCTGGTCGTTCCGGTCTTGTTCGGCATCCCAGTTTTCCCGGTGTGGCAAGGATTGCGCCAGACGGGCAGCGGCATCGGAAATGGCAATGACGCTGCCGTCTGTATCGGTAAGGGTATTGGCTTCATAATCGCGACGGGACACTTTATTGACAGCCCGGATAGCTTCGTTAATGTCCCGGAATTGGGCCATGGTTAAATCTTTATCGTATTGGATACGGTCCTTTCCATCGACGATAGCCCGAATCCAGGGGGCTACTAAGTCGTCCTGCTTCGGTGCCGTATTCTGCCCCGTCGCATAGTCCGGCGACAGGTCCCGATAAATATAGTCCCAGTTCAACGGGACCGGATTTCCTTTATCATCCAGCGGCGGCCGGCCGTCGCGGTCAGTCATGCCGAGGTTATAGGCCAGGTGTTGGATGAAGTACCTTGCATGAGGTCCCATGCGCACCGGATGGTCGGCACGGCCTAATTGTTTAAGTATCCCTTTGATACCGTAGATTTCCTGCCCGTTCATGTCGAGGGACCCGCTTTCCCCTGCTATGGCCCGGCGGATATAATCGGCATTATCTTTGGCGGCCCTGGCCATAGCATAGAATTTCTGTGCATTGGCTTTTTCCATGACTGCCTGTTCGAAGGATCCAGCACTCATGTACTGGTCCGCCCGGTGACTGGCCGCTTTGGCTTTGATTTCATAATGCCGCCACGTCGTCGCCTCCGATACTTTCATCGCATCCATTTCTTCACGAGCCAGTCGTAACATGGCCATGTCACTGCCCTGGACCATGTCACGGGCCTGATTGAGGCCGTGGATGACATCGTTCAACGAGTCCTTCAGTTCCTTGATGACCCTGGCATTTTCCTTCTTATTCGACTGGTCCTTTTCTTTTGTGTCGGCCAGCTGCTTCTTCAGTTCTTTGATTTGCTGTTTCTTTGACAGGATACTGTCCTTTAGTGCGCCTTTTTGTGCGGCATTACGGTCGATTTCGACGCCCAGGATTTTTCGGAGCTGTGCCGCAATCTGCGCATCGGTGCCGGATACATTGCTTACTTCGCGAAGGGCTTTGACACATTCCGCAATATAGCCGTTCATTTTTCGGCGCATAGCGGCCGCTTCCAGCTGATTCAAGGCCATCTGTCCGTTTGTCGACGCTAGCATCTCGTCAGCTTCAGCACGTATCATGTCCGGCGTCATGGCCATGTCTTCTTCATAGGTCTTGCGGATGGATTCTACATACTGGTCCGTCCGTTCTTCCATGGAGCCGCCGGCGGCTTTTAGTGCTTGTTTAAATTCCGCATCATCGGCATAGCCTAATTTGGCCAAGATGCCGGCGCGGGCTTCGGGCCTGTTGTTGTAGATATTCTCATACTGATAAATCGGATTTTCAGTACACAGCTGTTTTTGATAGGCAAGGCGTTCTTCTTCTAACCCCTGCTGACGGTCGGCGGCATCCCGCTGGCGGGCTTCTTCTTCATACTGAGCGAGGAGTTTCTCTTTCGCCTGCTCCTTGATTTTTTCGGCCCATTGATGAATCATTGTGCCTTCGCTGCCGGATAAATCACCGGAAAAGCCTTTCCGGTTCCAGGCATCGAGTTCGCGGATCCGCGCCCAGGTTTCGATTTCATCGTCCGACGCTACCATTCTGTCCATGGCCCGGCGGACATCGTCTGTCGGTTCTTTGCCCAGGTTTCGCAGATCCCGGTAAATGCCGACGAGCCATTTCTTGAAACGCCGGAACGGTCCCTGCAATTCTTTGACCGGGGCTTTCCCTTCGGCGATATAGCGTTCAAAGGCACGGGCGAAGCGTTCCTGCATCCAGCGTTCTTCGGCGGCTTTAATGGCCACAGTATCGCCACTTTCGCGGGCCTTCCGGATAGCGGCTTCATAGCCTGCAAATTCTTTTTCCAGGATTGTTCCTTTGTAGTCATCCAGTCTGCCATCAGCATAAGACGCCCAGTCTTGAATCGTATGCCAGTCCTCGACAAGCTGTTTCGGCACTCCTTCTTCCTGCACCATGCGTTCCATTTCCGTCAAATACATATGGGCTGATTCATGGATAAAAGAAGACTGGTCCGCTGCATCAAAGAGATGGATAGCACCAGAGTTAGAGTCAAAGGCCCCACGGATTTTCCCCTGACGGTATGCCCGTTTATATCCATCAGAACCTATGTACATGACACCTCCGGTTTTGTTATCTCCAAAATAGATTCCATAATTGGGGGTACCATCGGAATTGACATAAGGCCTCCCCTGCCAATCATTGACATGCTGTAATAACACTCGTATACTAATATTAGAAGAATCAATATTTAGTAATGGCTGGTTAGACCCTTGCTCTTTCGAGGAAGAATTTCCAGAGGTACTGCTAAATATTGATTCTTTTTTATTGGAAATATCATATGCTTTTAGGGATATATATTCACCGCCTTCTACGAGAAATCTATTTCTTAAGTCCTTTACTGTTACCTTTACTAAATAAATTTCATTATTCATTTTTACCAAAGAAAAAATCAACGATATTTTCTTTGCTTTACTGTGCCTATCAATATGATCTTCTGCCCATATTCCATTCTTTATAATTGCTGGAATAGCCTCAATCATTTCGTAATGAGCAGTGTTACTCCTGTTTACCTCGCTCCCTTCAGTACTAGTCTTATTGGCTTTAAAATGATTGATTGAATCTTTATTAACAATGACTTTATTTCCTGTCGCTTCATTGACATAGGGAATATATTCACCTTTGTCGTTTTTCTTAGAAACAATGTCATCTTCGACAGTACCAGGCAGTTTACGGCGCAAGTCCTTCCAGTCCATACCTGCATATTTTTCTTTAATCGTAATGACCGGCGCCGGGGCATCTAAGTTAATGGATGTGTTAGTTATCGGTTGTCCAAATTGGACATCGCTTCCGGTTCCGCCAATGTGGATGGGATGAGCAGCGGCAAAGTCTTTAGCCGTGTAAGCTGTATCGCCGTAGTCCCGGCGGATTTTTGCCCACCGTTCGGCCATGCGGGCGTATAGGTAGGCGTTTTCTTTGGCTGCCTGAGATACGGCCTGGTTTCCCTGTTGGAAGGTTTTTACAGCATCCTGATAAACGGCCGCGCCTTCTTTGCTGAAGGTCTTACGAAGGGCGTAGTCACTATGGCTGAGTTCTTCGAATTTTTCGCCCATATCGCGCAATGTTTCATAGCGCTGTTTAGCAGCTTCCACGTTGGCATCCCATTGTGGCAGGAGTTCCGGCGATGACGCTGCCAGTTCCGCCCGTTCGTTCTTATAGGCCACATCAAGCATCTGCTCTTTCGTCGCTTTACCGCCGTACTCTTTATACATATCGCTATACCAGGGTTCATTGTTACTCATGCGATAGCCACGTCCGGTCTGGACGTTATCATGACCGTCTGTATCGGCCACGATAATAGACACGCCCTGGGGCTTGTAGGTCCAGTAATACTTAAAATTGACTGCGTCTTCATATTGCTTACGAGCGTCTTTCAGCGCTTCTTTGTAAGAAGATTGCAAGTCATAGGGATTGCGATAGACGACATCACGGGCAGCATCCTGTTCGATGGCATCGGCATCCTTGAAATGTTCCTGCATGATTTCTTCGGAGATGGCATCGCTCTTATCGTTGGCAATGTCGCGAAGTTCCTGTGCCAGAGCATCCATGCGCTGCTTCCGTTCGCGAAGCGCTACCAAATGCGTACCGCCCTGGTTCATGGTAGACGCATCCATGAGGGTATTCGTATCAAACGATTCATCGGCCCGCTGCGCAAAGACGCCGGTCTTGATTTCCAGATCTGTGCCATTCTGTACCGCTGTATCTACCTGTTCCGGCGTCACTATATCGCGCTTTACGAGGTCGTTCAGTACGTTGACGCCTTCCGGAGTCCGGGCCAGCTCCTGGGCATCGGTGTAGATAGTGCCCATATCGTGCTGTTCGGCCTGGCTTTGGATGACGGTTTGATACGTGGACGGAGAATCTGTAGCCAGCTTATTGTCCAATTTATTAGCCACAAGGTCTGTAATCATTTGTTTTTCTACGTTGCGCTGATATTCTTCGCGCCAGGCGTCGACTTTGAGGCTGGCAATATTACGCATGGCGTTATAGTGCCCGACCGTATGCATGCCGGTTCCCATAGCGCCCATGCCGAGAGCGGCCGGGACAGCATCCACCATAGCGTCGACGGCGTTGTTGAGCACATCGCCGACGGTGTTCCATCTTCCCTTATGATGGATTCCATATTCTACGTTGGTCGCGACGTCACCGATGATGGACTGCACGCCTTCTTCCGTCAATTCAGACAGCGTCCCACGGGCGTACTGCTTCGCCCCTGCGAGGGCGGCGAGCTTAGCCAGGGCTAATTTCCCCTGGTTTACTACGTCCCGTTGAGCAGCCGCATTGGTCAGCAGAGATTTTGCGGCATCTTTGCCAAAGGCCGCTTTAATCGGACCATAGCCAAATTCCAGCAATCCCAATTCGACGGCCCCATTCAGCGCGCCGACGACGGCACTATCAGTCAGCATGTTCGCCCGGCTGTATAAAGGCTTGCCATTCGACTGTTGCTGTGCCATCTGCCAATAGCGGTCGGCCATGGATTGTTTGCTGATTTCATTGTATAAACCGGTCCTCAACCCCCAGGCGGCCCCGGTCGCACCGGCGGCGGCCAAGATGGCTGCCGAGCCAGCCCCGAGTGTTTCCGGGCCAGCCGCGGCGGCAGCAGGAGCGGCTGTGGCCATAGCCAGGGCCATGCCCTTCGGGACATACTGGAGAGCACGCAACCCCTGTGTGCCGTAAATGGTCAGCTGCTGTACGGTATCATAGACGATTTTCCCCAGTGCCGATGTGGGCCGGTCTTCTTCCTGGTAGGCTTTGAGGCGCTGTGTGATTTCGTCGACTTCCGGTTTGACGGTATCTAGGTCTTCACCATTGACAGCCTTCATCTGTGCATCATAGAGTTTCACCATATCAGATCCGGAGTTAAAAGCGTCAGCAAAAAGTTCACCTGCACTGTTAAAGGCATCGCCGATGCGTTCGAAGATGCTGCGAGTATCATTCAAGTCCCGGTGATTCCGCAAGGCCAGGGCCGCACCAACGGGGTTTTCCTGACGGAATTTCGCCAATTCTGGATAGTATTTATCCAGCGTTTCTGGCGAATACCAGTTATTGCCAGGTAGGAAGTCATTGATAGTCAATAGGGTATCGCGTTTCTTTGTTTCTTCAAGCAGTTCGGGATGATCTACCATATACTGCGGCGATACGCCGAGCATAGGAGCATAGGTATCGGCATCCTTGAGTACCTGCGCATTTTCGTTGAAGAGGTTGCGCCAAATGTCGCGGGCCGAATCGACGACCCATTCAGCGGCCTTCTGCCATTCCGGCTTTTCTTGCGGCTCTGGTGGGTTCAAGTTCCCCGTAATGGTTGGCGTTGTCAGTAAATCCGGTATTTTACGCATGACCGGCCGGCCGGATGCGATGATTTCCCCAATTTTCTCATCATTGGCGGCCGCTTCCTGGGCTTCGGCTTCATGCCGTTCAGCCGTTTCTTCTGCCGATGGCGTAATCATAGCCTGCGTCTGTTCTTTGACAGGTGTTATTTTAAGGGCATCGCTCATATCGCCCGATGTATCAAAGGTATAATCTGCCATAGTTCCTCCTAATAAATATAAGACCCGCCACCTTCGGACTGGTCTTCATCTTCCCCATTCGCATAAGCTATATTATTTTCCACGTGTTCCGTAACGCTTTCATCGACGGCATCAGCCGCTTCACTGACAGCTTCGCCTACTTCACCGGCTGTTTCTGTCAAGGTGTCAACATAGCTATTATCATCATTGCTGCTATCACTACTGTCTCCATCATCACTGGCTGCTTCAGCCGATTCGACTACATCGGCCAAGGTCCGTTCACCGTCGAGGATTTGTTGTACGTCCCAGCGGTCAATGGTATACGAATTATGGTTCCAGTCTGTAACGATTGCATATCCATCGTCACCTACCGTAATACGAAGGATACCTGCTGCCCGCATTTGTGCCTGTGAATAGCCGCCATTCGTCGGATCTGCCGTTATAGCATTGACGCCAAACTGAATCAAATCATTCATAGACGGTTCATTCCCATTGTGTTCGGCACGGTATTGAACGGCTGCCCCGCGAATAAGCTGCTGAATAACAGGCCAATTTCCTTTAAATTCCGCCGGATTGATACCGCTGGCATCAGCAATCTGCTGAGGCGTGATATTGTACATCGGCTTATATTCACCAGTTCCATTCTGATAATCACTGGCCGCTTTCTGCAAGGTATTGAGGTTTGAAGCTGATAGGTGAATCCCGTGATTATTGCAATAGTTGACTATATCGTTGAATGACTCTATGCCGTTGCTTCCGAACAGTGATTTTAGTACAGTCATATTGGCCCCGCTGCTACGAGATCCGCCGCTTCCACCACAACCACCGCCGCGGCCGCTTCCTCCTGATCCTCCAGAGCCGCCAGTACGGAAGCTGACATAGGCACTGATACAGCTTTTCAGCGTCGTATATACATCAGGATTGTTGTAGCCGTATCGCTCTGCGATGGCTAAGTAGGCTTGCGGGTCCAGATTCCCCGATTGATAGAGCTGCTGCATTTCCATTCGTCCCTGTTCGACGATAGCATCATTGGCTTCTTTTTCTTGACGTTTTTGTTCGGCAATGATAGAAG
>ERZ1026864.1135-NODE-1135-length-13741-cov-3.412392_pt1 | contig 13741 bp, 9 predicted proteins | sample MGYA00380162_ERZ1026864 | MGnify/ENA primary metagenome ERZ1026864 (study PRJEB33269, sample SAMEA4719798) | human gut metagenome | biome: human-associated habitat; feature: organic feature; material: feces | place: Cameroon | collected 2013-10 ... | reverse complement strand
GATAAATTCAGACAGTATTCTTCGCGCGTATATGCTGAGCGAAGGGAATATATAGCCAAAAATACGGCGGATATAATAGCCGCGCAGAAGGATGATATGCGTACTGCGCTTGAATATCTTTACGGCACGCTGCCGCTTGACGATGTTCGCTTCACGCCGTTTGAATGGATGGAAGAAGCCTGCGCCGCCGCGCTTGCGACCCGTGCGGCAAATCAATACGGGGCTGATATACCGGAGGATATATTCGCGCAATATGTGCTTTGTCCTCGCGTTAATAACGAGCGCGCGCAAAGGCACAGGCGCTTTTTTGCGGAAAAGATTAAAGCGCGCGTACAGGGCAAAAGCATAGCGGATGCGGCGCTGAGCGTGAACCTATGGTGCTGCGAACAAGTAACATACCATTCTTCGGACGATCGCACGGAAGGGCCTATTACCGCATATCTTTCGGGCATAGGCCGCTGCGGCGAAGAATCGGCATTCGCGGTATGCGCGTTACGCAGCGTAGGCATACCGGCGCGGCAGGTATACTCCCCATGGTGGAGCCATTGCGACGATAACCATGCATGGGTTGAAGTGTACACGGGCGACGGCTGGCATTACATGGGCGCGTGCGAACCGGAATATGAGCTTGACCGTGGGTGGTTCATGGCGGCGTCGCGCAGAGCGATGCTTGTGCATTCGCGCGCGTTCAGCAGCTATACTGCGGAAGGCCTTGCAGGAGAAGAATTGATAGAAAAGCGCGGCGAGGCATACCTTTTTAACCAAACCGCGCGCTATGCGGACACGGTAGAACTGAATATAAGCGTAGTTTGCGGTAATGCGCCGGTTTGCGGCGCCAGGGTGCATATACAGCTATTAAACATGGCCGCGTATCGCGACATTGCCGTGCTGACGACAGACGGCGAAGGCCGCGCGCAGCTGCGCTGCGGTAAGGGCAGCATACATATATCTATCGAGCATAACGGTGCGTATTTTGAGCGCGACATAGACACATCAATTTGCACGGAAGTAATGTGCGAACCGGGCGAATTTGTGCAGGGATATACTTCGGGCATATTCCGTGCGCCGCAAAGCGCGCCATCCAACCGTACTGCGGCGGATAAGGCAAAGCAGACCGAAATGAAAGCCGCCGTGGCTAACGCGGCAAGCACACGCGAAAGGCGTATAAACGCATATTATGATGAGTTTACGGCATCTCATAAATGCAGCGAAGTATGGCTGCCGTATATACGCGCCGTGCGCGGCAATGCGGGCGAGATAGGTGCGTTTTTGCTCTCGCGAAGCGAAGAAGATATGCCGTATGCGCTCGGCTTGCTTAAAAGCCTTAGTGAAAAAGATATGCGCGATACCGATGCAGCAACGCTTATGTATCATATGAAGCGCGTGCTGCCGAATAAGCATGGTATGGATGATAGATTGTTTATAAATTATGTGCTGTGTCCGCACATAGGGATGGAACCTATATGCAAATGGGATGAAGAAGGGCTTAGTATGCTGGACGCAAACTCCGCCGCCGTTGCAAAACTAAGGCTGAGCAGTATGCCCGCAAGGCTTTCGCCCGTGACGGGCGCTGCGGAATACATGCAAAACGGAAGATGGACGCCGCTTAACGCCGTTCCGATGGGCAGACTTGAACTGGCCGGCGATGGGCTGAAACAGGGCGAAAGCTGGGCGCTGACGCGGCTTAAAGACGGCGAATATTTGCCGCTGAACATGGGCGAGTTACCGCTTTGCATGGATATTCCGGCGGGCAAATATGCGCTTATGGTAACGAACAGGCTGCCGAGCGGGGATCAGCAATATGTGGCCAACAGATTTGAACTGGCCGAGGGTGAACGGCTGGGCTTTACGCTTGTGCGGCCTAAGGCAGAACTTAGCGAACTGCTTGGGCATACGGCGCTATGCGACGCGATTGTATATGATAAGCATGGACAGGCGTTCCCGCTTGCGTCTTTATGCGCGGGGAATGCGGCGCTGATAGCGCTTTTGCAGCCGGGCGGCGAGCCGACTGAACATTTTTTGAATGAACTTTATGATGCATATGACAGGCTGTGCGCCGTTTGCCGCGTTGCTATAGTGCTGCCGAGCGCCGGCGCATCAAGCCCGGCATATGCCCGCTTTGCGGACAAATACGGCAGAATAGATACATATATAGATGCCGATGAGGTGCAGGAGCCGCTCGCCCGCGCGGCTTTCAAGGAACCGGGCGACTATCCGCTGCTGTTCCTTATGGGCGGTTATCCTGACTGCCGCTTTGCTTCGGCAGGGTATTCGGTAGGGTCGGTTGAACTGATAATAAAACTCGCCGCGCTAATATAGCAGGGCGCTATTCAATGCCGTTAAATCGGAATATCTGTTGTAAAGGGCGGTTAATTTCATCTCGGTATCGGCCTGTAGCTGCTGCGCTTCACTTACATAACTCATTTTGTTCCTCCTGAAATATTATACAGCCATATGCTGACATATATAATATTTGCAGCCCATCCGGATTAAGACAAAAAAGACGCGGCTACAAGCAAACGCCAGAACGCTGCTCACAGAAATGCCACGTTTGAATATAATATGCCACAAAGCCCTGAGAATGTCAGTCTTTCTGCGAAAGATGGCAATGCAGATATCCGAGAAGTTGACCCGATGCGGCGTAAGGCAACGGACAGACGAGGCGAAAGGCTTCAGATATATTGTGCTGCTGTTCAAATCGCATTGCTTTTCAGGGGAATGGAGGTCTAAAAATCTGTAGCGGATGGCCTTGTATTCCTGATTGTGGTATAATCTTACTTTCAAATAGATGAGTAACGGAGGGCAGAGTGAAGAAGCTTTGGAAATACATGCGGGACTACCGCAGGGAAGGCATACTGGCGCCGCTGTTCAAGCTGCTGGAAGCTTCGCTTGAGCTTCTTGTGCCGCTTGTTATGGCGCAGATAATAGATACAGGCATAGCCAACGGGGACCGCGGCTTTATACTTTCGCGCTGCGGAATACTTGCAGTGCTGGCGGCGGTAGGTCTGGTGTGCTCCATAACGGCGCAGTATTTTGCGGCCAAAGCATCGGTAGGCTTTGCGGCAAAGCTGAGAAGTACGCTTTTTAAGCATATACAATCGCTCAGCTATTCAAAACTCGATACCCAAGGTACCGGCACTCTTATCGCCCGCATAACGGGGGACATAAATCAGGTGCAGTCCGGCATGAACCTTGCGCTTAGGCTTCTTTTGCGCTCGCCGTTCGTTGTGTTCGGCGCAATGATAATGGCCTTCACGATAGACGTTAAGGCGGCGCTTGTGTTCGTGGTCACTATACCGCTTTTGTCCATAGTGGTGTTCGGCATAATGCTTTGGAGCATCCCGATGTATAAAAAGGTTCAGGCGCGGCTGGACAAGGTGCTTGGCATAACGAGGGAGAATCTTTCCGGCGTCCGCGTCATAAGGGCGTTTTGCAAGGAGGATGAGGAACGGCGGGAGTTTGGCGAGCGCAATGCAGCGCTCACAAAGCTGCAGCTTATGGTGGGCCGCGTCAGCGCGGCAATGAATCCGGCCACGTATATTATGATAAACCTTGGCATAGCGGTGCTTATATACGTTGGCGCGCTGAGAGTGGACAGCGGCATTTTAACGCAGGGTCAGGTGGTGGCGCTGTATAACTACATGTCCCAAATACTGGTGGAGCTTGTTAAGCTTGCTTCGCTTATTATAACCATAACGAAGGCGCTTGCCTGCGCGGGCAGAGTAAGCGCGGCGCTTGACGTGGAAAGCGACATGCATGGCGCGGATACAATGCCCAAAGAGATCGATACGGACGAGGAAGTGCGTTTTGAAAACGTTGAATTCGGCTATGCCACGGGCGGCGAACCTGCGCTGAGCGGCATAAGCTTCAGCGTGAAAAAGGGCGAAACAATGGGCATAATAGGCGGCACGGGCAGCGGTAAATCGAGCTTGGTAAGCCTTATACCCCGCTTTTATGACGCGACCGGCGGCCATGTTTACATAAAGGAAAATGATGTGAAAGATTATCCGCTCGGTGCGCTGAGGGAGATGGTAGGCATGGTGCCGCAGAAGGCAGTGCTGTTCAAGGGAACAATACGCGAAAATCTGCGCTGGGGCAACGCCGATGCCACCGAAGAGGAAATGGAGCGGGCGTTGAGCGATGCGCAGGCGCTTGAAATAGTTAAGGCCAAACCCGAAGGGCTTGATTCACCCGTGGCGCAGGACGGGAAGAACCTTTCCGGCGGGCAGCGGCAGCGGCTAACCATAGCGCGGGCGCTTATAAAGAAGCCTGAAATACTGATATTGGACGACAGCGCAAGCGCGCTTGACTACGCAACGGACCTTGCACTGCGGCGCTCGCTTGCTGCGCTCAGCTATAGGCCAACTGTATTCATAGTGTCCCAGCGGGCAAGCTCGATACTGCATGCGGATAAGATAGCCGTGCTTGACGAAGGCAAAATGGTAGGGCTCGGCACGCATGATGAGCTGATGCAGACCTGCCCCGTTTACAGGGAAATATACTATTCCCAGTATGAGCAGGAGGTGAAGCGCGATGCCTAAGCTGAAAGCAAACAGCTCAACGCTTAAAAAGGTGCTTGGGCGCATAGCGCGTTACCGGCTGAACGCGGTGCTCAGCATACTGCTGAGCGCGGTATACGTTGGGCTTTCGCTGTATGTGCCTATACTGGCGGGGCGGGCGATAGACAACATAATTGCCCCGGGCAGCGTGGATTACGCCCAAATTATGCTGGAGCTGACCAAAATAGCCGTTGTTGCGGCCATAGCCGCGCTTGCGCAATGGCTGATGAACATAATAAACAACTCCATGACCTATAACGTTGTTAAGGACATGCGCACGGAAGCGTTCGACAGGCTGATGAAGCTGCCGCTCAGCTATATAGACGCGCACCCTTACGGCGAGACGGTGAGCCGCATAATTGCGGACGTGGATCAGTTTGCGGACGGACTGCTGCTGGGCTTCAGCCAGCTTTTTACCGGAATACTTACCATAATAGGCACACTCATATTCATGCTCAGCGTTAATGCGCCGATAACGCTTGCCGTAGTGATACTCACGCCGCTTTCGCTTTTTGTTGCGCGCTTCATTGCCAGACGCACGCATTCCATGTTTGCGCGCCAGGGCGAGGACAGGGCGGAACAGACGGCGTTCGTTGAGGAAATGATAGGCAACCAGAAGGTTGTGCAGGCTTTTGCGCATGAGCAGGCGAACGAGGAACGCTTTGACGTAATAAATAAACGCCTCAGCGAAAGCTCCTTGCAGGCCATATTCTATTCTTCCATAACCAATCCCGCCACAAGGTTCATAAACAGTCTTGTTTATGCGGCGGTGGGCCTTACGGGCGCGTTCGCGGCGGTTGCGGGCAGCATAACGGTTGGCGGGCTTTCAGCTTTTTTAAGCTACGCTAACCAGTATACGAAGCCGTTTAACGAAATATCCGGCGTTATTACGGAATTCCAGAACGCATTGGTGTGCGCGGAGCGTATATTCGCGCTGATAGAAGAACCCACGGAGGAACCCGATGCGGCGGATGCGCGTGTGCTTGACCACGCGGAAGGCATAGTGCAGGCGAACGCGGTGGCATTCTCATATGCCGCGGACAGGCCGCTTATAAAGTGCCTTGATTTGGACGTGAAGAGCGGCGAGCGCGTGGCGATAGTCGGCCCCACGGGCTGCGGCAAAACAACGCTTATAAATCTGCTTATGCGCTTTTATGATGTGAACGCGGGCAGCATAAGCGTTGACGGGACGGATATACGCAACATTACGCGGCACAGCCTGCGGCGCAACTACGGCATGGTATTGCAGGAAACGTGGCTGAAGGAGGGCACAATACGCGACAATATAGTTATGGGCAAGCCGGACGCGACGGAGGAAGAAATTATTGCCGCAGCAAAGGCGGCGCATTCACACGGCTTCATAACACGGCTGCCCAATGGATATGATACCGTTATAGGCGAGGATGGCGGCAGCCTGTCGCAAGGGCAAAAACAGCTATTGTGCATCACGCGCGTAATGCTCTGCCTGCCGCCAATGCTTATATTGGACGAGGCCACAAGCAGCATAGATACCCGCACGGAGCAGCATATTCAGCATGCGTTTGCTCAGCTTATGCAGGGCCGCACAAGCTTTATAGTGGCGCACAGACTGTCCACCATAAAGAACGCGGACATGATACTGGTTATGAAGGACGGCGACATAATAGAAAAAGGCAAGCATGACGAATTGGTGGCGCGCGGCGGATTCTATGCGGCGCTGTACAACAGCCAGTTTGCCCGGTAAGTAAAATGTTAAAAGAGGGAATTTAATGCTCCCCCTTATCAACTGATGGTAATATGATAAAATTAGGAAAAACAAGAGGAGAGATGCTAATGGACACACTAACCGCAATTTTTACCCGCAGGAGTACGCGGCATTTTGATGACAGGCCGATAGAAGATGATAAGCTGCGCACGATACTTGAAGCGGCGATGAGCGGGCCAAGCTGCGTAAATTCCAAGGATTGGGCATTTATAGTGGTGACGGAGCGCGAAACGCTGGACAAAATGGCGGAAGCGAACGGCAAACCGGCGCAGCCGCTGAAGGAAGCCGCGGCGGGCATACTGGTATGCGGCGATATGGAGCGCGCGTTTGAGCGGGCGAAGGATTATTGGATAATAGACGGGGCCATAGCGGCGGAGAACATAAGCATATGTGCGCAGGCGCTGGGAATAGGCACGGTGTGGCTTGGAACATGGCCGCAGATGGACCGCGTTGAAAAGCAAAGAGAGCTTTTTGGTCTGCCGGCGAGCATAGTGCCGCATTCAATAATCGCATTGGGATATCCTAAAGATGATATAACCGCGCCGCGTGAGAGCCGCTACGATGAAGGCCGGGTACATTGGAACAAATGGCAATAAAAAGAACGAAAACCATGTAAGCAAAAGTATTCTTTTCAAAAGACATAATGCCGGAATATGAAGAAAAGGCGGGGAGACCCGCCTTTATACTATTTCCGGCTTTGCGCCCTTCGGAATGGGGCAAACATAGCCTGCGCTTGAAGCGCGCTCAAATTCGGCGCGGATGGGAGGCAGCAGCGCCGGGTCGTCTATAATGTCTATTGCGGCGGCGGCAAGCACCTTTGCGGCGGTGAGCATACCTTTATGCGCAATGCCTGTTGTTCCGGCGGAAACCATCTGCCATGAGTGGCCGGGGACCATGCTGGGCGCTGTGACGCAGTTTATCTGCCCGGTTGGGGTTTGCCAGCTTACGTCGCCCACGTCGGTAGAGCCTGGCAGCGTGACGGAGGAATGATACAGCGGCATAAGAAAATCGTTCAGCGCACGTTTGCCGCCATCAGTAGCCTTGTCAACGGTTTGGGCTATATTCTCATCGAACTTGGCGGCATAACCTGGCAATCCTGCGGATTCATATGTATTCTTCAGCGCGGCAGCATAGGCCCATTCCTCTTCGGTATATTCGGGCAGGGCTACCTGAACAAAGTTTTTATACAATAGCTGCTCCATTGTTTTCAGCGGCAGGGGATTGGCCGTGCCGTCTATGAAGCGGGTGGAAAGCTGAGTTTCGGTCATAAGCGCTGCGCCCTGGGCTATCTTGTCAACGCGCGCTTCAAGCTTGACAGCATCCTGCACGGTGGCTTCGCGTATCATATAAAGCACCTTGGCCTTGGACTGCACAACGTTTGGCGATACTCCGCCCGCATCGGTAAAGGCATAATGCACGCTTGCGTTCTTGCCCATATGCTCACGCAGGAACTGCACGCCTATGTTCATCAGTTCTGCTGCATCCAGCGCGCTGCGCCCCTGCTCCGGTGCGCCCGCCGCATGGGACGCTACACCGGAAAAGATGTATTCCTTTTGTATGCATGCCATGCTGCTGCCGGTGACCACCTGATTTACGTCGTCGGGGTGCCATGTGAGCGCGGCGTCAAGCTTGGCCCATTCGTTTTCACGGGCGAAAAACGCCTTCGCTGCGCCGCCCTCTTCACCTGGGCAGCCATAGAATATTACTGTGCCGCTTTTGCCCGTGAATTTTAGATACTCTTTTATGGCTATTGCCGCGCCGAGCGCACCTGCGCCCAGCAGATTGTGCCCGCAGCCGTGCCCGTTCGGGTTGCCGGGGACGGGCTTTTCCACCGTTGCGCCGCCCTGCTGACTAAGGCCGGAGAGCGCATCGTATTCGGCAAGTATACCTATTACGGGATGGCCACTGCCATATGTGCCGGTGACGGCGGTTTCTATTGAGCAAAGACCGTGCCGCACGCTGAAGTCTTCTTTTATAAGAAGCTGTTCATATAGCTTCTCCGAACCGTATTCCTGCAGCGAAAGCTCCGCCAAGCCCCATATTTCATCTGAAGCGGCGCAGAGCATGCCCGCCTTGGCATCGATAATATTCAAAGCATCGTTCTTATTCATATCCAACGACCCCCTTCATAAATAAAAATACACCGCATAACGTGGCTGATAATGCGATTATAGTCCCGATTACGGCAAATGTAAATATATAAATTGAAATATTATGCATATAATACGCATAAATATTTAACCATGCTTTTGAGGAACGGGCCATTTTCGCATGATGACGGCAAAAGGCAGGATAAAATGGGAATAAATCAAAACGCATATATGCATGCAATATACATTTTCTCAGGAGGCTTAAACAAGACATATATAATGGCCGTGAGCGACAACGCCGCAGTAACGATAGAGAGCGGCTGCACATGGACGCTTACCTGCAACTGCACACTGTCAAGCCTTACAAACAGAGGCACAATCAATTTCAACGGCTATACCATAACACTTACAGACAGCACGGTGCTGAGCTGAGCGAAAAAGGCCGCAGGGGTTGACTTTTGTGTGCGCATAGCGTATAATTAAAAGCACCGGGCAACCGGCACAAAGTGAATAAATATCAGATGGGCTTTGCCGGAGCATTTCCGGCGGCGGAATGGGGTGAGATGCCCCGCGAGTCGGTCACTGTGATACCGTAAAAGGTTAAGTCAGATACGCTTTAAGCCCAATGGTTCCTGCCGTCACCGGGAAGCTGCTTTTTTGATGCATTATGCTCTTTTGATGTATTGTATCTGTGCGGCTCCGGCTGCACAGATTTTTTGTTTGCGGCGCGGTGGGCAGATATTACGAAAGATGCCGAAAAACTTAAAATGAGTGTTACAGAGTGAGTACGGTATACATAATGATGCGGTTTGAATAGACAGCAAGCCTATCTCCTTGGCGGCTGGCCGCATAGTTAGTTACAACCGCCCTTCGTATTGTACCGGCGAAGGGCGGCCTCCTGATAAGCGGGCGAATATGCCTTTACATAAGCACAGTACAACCTCACAAAAAGCATGGCCGGCAGAGCAGCCGGCTTTGCTTTTTATCCGCCCATAAAAAGTAAAAGTAAAGATAAAATGAGAAAATGTGATTTTTCTCATAAAAAAGTTCTTGAAATTTACTCGAAACAGGCTTACAATTGGAGCGCACTCTATGGACGAAAGGAATGGAAGAATAATATGGCAAGAAGATATGATAGAGAGGATGCCAAGAGAAGAATACTATCTGTATGCGTAAAGCTGTTTATTGAGAGGGGCTACGAAAAGACAACTACCGCCGAAATACTGGAAAAGGCGGACGTTACGAACGGCACGTTTTATAATATATTCAGCACGAAGAACGGCGTGCTGATAGAGCTGACAAACTTTGTATTCGGACATCAGTTTGAAATGGCGCGAAATGTTGTGGGCAAGGATGCGGATCCGGTGCTGCTTTACGCGGTTGAAACCGCAATACAGCTTACCATGACAGAACTGAGCAACAACATGAGGGAGCTTTACGTTGAATCATATTCGTTCGCGGAAACTTCGGAATATATATATCAGCATACATCCACGGAATTGGCCAAGATGTTCGCCAAATATCTGCCGGACTATGAGGAGAGCGACTTTTACGAGCTGGAAATAGGTACGGCGGGCATAATGCGCGCATATATGGCGCGCCCGTGCGACAAATATTTCAAGCTGGAAATGAAGCTTGAAAGGTTCCTGAACATGGCGCTTTGCGCATACAAGGTGCCTGAAGAAGAGCGCAAGGCGGCGATAAAGTACGTTGAATCGCTGGACATACGCGGCATTGCCAACGACGTTATGCAGCGGCTTTTCAAGATGCTCGCAGAGAAATATAACTTTACACTTGATTAGGTGTAATCTCGAAATATGGCGCGGCGGCGTTCGCTTTACGGCGGATACCGCCGTTTTTATTTGCATAAAAGTAAAAAATGCAGCTCAGAATTGTAAAATTGCAGCTTAAAGGCAGGGATTTTATATTTTGTGTTGAAAAACAGCTAAAAGAGGTTATGCAGGAGGTGCGGCATGAAGGAAGAAATACTATCCGGTGCGCTTAGGATAAGGGCTGAAGAACTGGAAAAGCAGTTGCTGAGCCCATACGCAACGCTGTCCGTAAATACGCGCGGCAGGCAGTATCCGATGGAAAAATGCCCTATAAGAACGGAGTTTGTGCGCGACAGGGACAGGATAATACATTGCAAATCATTCCGCAGGCTGAAGCATAAAACACAGGTGTTCCTTTCGCCTGTTGGCGACCATTACCGCACGCGGCTGACGCACACGCTGGAGGTAAGCCAGATAGCGCGCACGATAGCGCGCGGACTTAGGCTGAACGAGGACCTGACAGAGGCCATAGCCATGGGGCATGACCTTGGGCACACTCCGTTCGGCCATGCGGGGGAGAAAGTGCTCAATTCGCTGGTAACCGGAGGATTCAGGCATAATGAACAAAGCCTTAGGGTAGTCGAAAAGCTTGAAAACGGGAAAGGGCTTAATCTTACGTTTGAGGTGCGCGATGGAATACTGAACCACCCGAGCGATTGCCGCGCGGCAACGCCGGAAGGGCGGATAGTAAGCCTGAGCGATAGAATAGCATATATAAACCACGACATTGACGATGCGGTACGCGCGGGTATATTGAACGAAAGCGATTTGCCCAAAAGCTGCGTGGAGCTGCTGGGCGCATCGCACGGAGAAAGGATAAATACACTTATACTGGACACCATCGCAAACAGCTTCGACAGCGCGGAAATACGCATGAGCAGCGAAGTCTGGGATGAATTCAAAAGACTGCGCGACTTTATGTTTGAAAGAGTGTATTTGAATAAAAACGCAAAGCATGAGGAAACGAAGGGTATGCACGTTATTGCGGAGCTGTTCAAATACTATAAGGAGCATATAGACGAACTGCCGGAGGACTTTAAGAAAAACGTTGAGGAGGACGGCAAGGAGCGCGTTGCGGCGGACTGGATAGCCTGCATGAGCGACCGCTATGCCATATCCGATTACGAGAAAAAGTTCGTTCCGAAGGAATGGATGTGAAAATAAAAACAAGAGCAGGAAAAATGCCTTTTGCAGCGAAATATTATTTCGCAAAGAAAATGGGCGAATAAACAAGAAAGGGGCGATATTATGGCAGCATTTCCTGAGGAATGGCTGAATGAGCTTCTTTCAAAAACGGATATTGTGCGCGTTGTTGGCGACTATGTTTCCCTTACGCCCAAAGGCGGAAGATTCTGGGGCTGTTGCCCGTTTCATAATGAAAAAACGCCAAGCTTCAGCGTAACGCCTGAGAAGCAGATGTATTACTGCTTTGGCTGCCATGCGGGCGGCGGGGTTATACATTTTGTTATGGAGGCGGAGCGTGTAAGCTATGTTGAGGCAGTAAAGCTGCTGGCGCAGCGCGCGGGCATGGAACTGCCGGACGAGGTGAACGATGCACGGTTGCGTGCGGAACGGGCATATAAGGAGAGGCTGTACAACGCATGCAAGGAAGCGGCAATTTTTTATAACAAAAAGCTGCTGAGCGCGGAAGGCAAAGCGGCGCAGGAATACCTGAAGCGGCGCGGCATAGGCGGAAAGATGGCAGTGCGCTTCGGCCTTGGCTATGCACCAGAGGGCTGGCACAACCTGATGGACTATCTTGAACAAAAGGGATACAACCGGAAGGAAGTGGTTGACGCCGGCCTTGCGATAGCATCAAAAAAAGACGGCGGGGCATACGACGCATACCGCGGAAGGCTTATTTATCCTATAATATCGGCCACGGGCAGGGTGATGGCATTCGGTGCGCGGACGATGAAGAAGGACGACGAGCCAAAGTATATAAACACAGGCGATACGCCCATATACAACAAACGTTATAACCTATATGCATTGAATATGCAGCGGGGTAAGCGCGTGGGCGAGCTGATAATGGTTGAAGGGTACATGGACGTGATAAGTCTGTTCGCTGCGGGGATAGAGAATGCAGTGGCATCGCTCGGCACAGCAATGACGCAGCAGCAGGCGCGGCTGATAAAGCGCTATGCTGACAAAATGTATTTGTGCTACGATGGTGACAGCGCCGGACAAGCCGCAACGCTGAGAGGACTCGACATACTGTCTGCCGAGGGGATAGACCCGAAGGTGATAGTTATTCCGGGCAACATGGACCCGGACGATTATGTCAGAAAGTTCGGCAAAAACGGGTTCCTTGAACTGCGGGACAGCGCGCTGGACGCGAACACATTCCGCCTGACAAATCTGGCGGGAAAATACGACCTGAAAACACCGGACGGGCGGGAAGAATTTGCTAAGAAGGCATGTGCGTTCGTTGGATCGCTCCAGCCGGTGGAACGCGAGCGGCACATAGCCTTTATATCCAAACGGACGGGGCTTAGCGAAGCGGTGGTGAAAGCGCAATGCGGCCTGTTCGCAGCGGGAATTGAGAATATGCCTGCCAAAAGCAGGAATACTATGGGCAAAGCGCGAAAAGAGGCGGAGAACGAATGGGACAGCGCAGAGCTGACCATATTGAGCCTGATGCTGATGGACGCGGATACGGCGACATATACCGCAGCGGCAATGATGGAAAGCGGAGTTGAATTGCAAAACGAAGCGATAAGATCTGCGGCAGAGGAGTTGCTGATAAAGTATGCGGGCGGCGAAAATACGAGCACAGCCGTGATGATAAGCGAGCTGGAGCCGATGCAGGCGGAAGCAGTAAGCGCGGCGGAAGCGCAGGCGGAGAAGATAAAGGGAGACGTCAGGCAGATTGCCGACGACTGCGTGAAGCGAATGCTTAAAGCGAAGTTGAGCGCAGAGTTGGAGGATGAATTCGCCAAGGCGAGCGGGCTTGAGGGCGAAGAGAGAAAACAGAGCCTTAACAAGGCGAACGAAATAGCAAAAAAGCTGAAGCTTTTAAGATAGTTTGAACACAAATTTTGCAAAGGGGTGGCTGGTTTTGGAAGCAAAGGAACCAAAGAAGAACAAAATCGATGAACTGATCGAGCATGGTAAAGCGAAGGGCGTACTGACCTATAAGGAGGTTATGGACGCGCTGAACGAAACGGACATGGACAGCGACCAGATAGAGAAGCTGTATGATAAGTTCGAATCCATGAACATTGACGTGGTCGATGAAGAATTGGAAGTGCCTGAAAACATAAACGAGGAAATAGCTGAGATTGAAAACGATGCTTCTCTTGGCGAAGGCATATCCATTGACGATCCGGTAAGAATGTATCTGAAGGAGATAGGCAAGGTTCCGCTGCTGAGCGCAACGGAAGAAATAGAACTGGCCAAGCGCATGGCAGATGGCGACCAAGAAGCGAAGAAAAAGCTTGCCGAGGCTAACCTGAGGCTTGTTGTCAGCGTTGCGAAGCGCTACGTAGGGCGCGGTATGCTGTTCCTTGACCT